>ERZ1034976.455-NODE-455-length-38455-cov-35.232083_pt1 | contig 38455 bp, 33 predicted proteins | sample MGYA00520623_ERZ1034976 | MGnify/ENA primary metagenome ERZ1034976 (study PRJEB33766, sample SAMN09781774) | gut metagenome | biome: gut microbiome | host: Homo sapiens | place: Madagascar | study: EMG produced TPA metagenomics assembly of the PRJNA485056 data... | reverse complement strand
GATCTGTTGCCGTCGCCGCATGCATCACCGCACTCCTGACCTCGGGCACTGCAGCCATATGGTTCGCTCGCTTTAGGTCAGCCACAAGGAAGCGCTAGCACGATAAATAAAAGCGGGCGAGCCAGTCTCCCGGCTCGCCCGCCTTACGCATAAACGATGAATCGGCTATTCAGCAGATGACGAACCGCCATCGATGGCTGCCTGATCGGACTCGGAAATACCGTCGGCACCCAAACTTTGCTCTTGCTCCACCTCTTCGTTCATTGTTGTCTCGGGCGTCGAGCCCTTAACGCCAACGACATACGCGGCCCCAAAGCCCAATGCGATTGCGATCAGGGTCAAGATCAGATAGATGGGCCAATGGCGCTTGATGTACGAAAACACGCTGACTCCTTAGCGGATCTGTCTACGAACGACGAATGACCTCGGTCACGACCTCGGACACCGTAGCGATATTGGTCGGATTGACGTTGTACGGCAGGTCATCCTCGGTGCGAGCGCAGGCAAGGCGCGGGCCGTCCACACCGGCGATCGTAAGGGCGCGGCGGCTTGCCTCGAGCGCTGCGGATGCATCGGTTTTTGCATAGGGCATCTCGAACGCACCGCAATCGACGTGGAACGACTTACACACCTTGCTGACAAGATTCATGATGCGGCGATCGCCCTTAAACAGCTGCTGCTCGCCCTCGACCGTTACCACCGAAAGCCTGCCGGCACCGATAGACTCGAGGTTGATGAAGAACACACCGCGGAGCTTGTCACGATGCGAGGCCAAAAACGCCCTCATGCCGGCGCCGTCGCAATCGGACGCGCCCGTTGCGACGAACCAGATATCGTGGCCGAGCAGCTCATCGTCACCCATGGAGGCAACGGCCGAGAGCATATCCTCGGCAGAAGCACCATCGGAGGAGGTGGCGCCGCCCTTCCAACCGTCGTCGTCATCCTCGAAGTTATCCCACGAGCCAATGCCGCGGCCAGACTTCTTGGCATCGTAATCGTCCTCGACGCCCAGCCAGTCGCTCATGCTGTCCTGCTCATTCTTCTTTTTACGACCGAACAAGCCACCCAGGCCACGCTTCTGCGGCTTGGCGCCCGTCGAAGCGGGAGCCGAGATGGTCTCGAGCGGCTGTGCGCCCGAGGAGATGGGCATGGGGGTCGCGACCGGTGCCGATGTGGGCTCGGGACCTTGCGCCGTCGCAAAGGGATCATTTGTCTGTGCTGAAGGATCGGGAAGATCGAACAGCGACGTGCGGGACGCAACGTTGGCCTGTTGCATCGAAGGCAGCGACGGATCGGGGACCGAGGCCAGCGGCGACGAAGAGGGCGCAGGCGCGGAGGCCGGATCGGGGATATTCATTTGCTGGCGCGGAGGCACCTGAGACGAAATCTGCGCCATGAGGGAGTCAACCGTCTCGTCCTGCGTTGGAGCGACATTGGCCACCGTGGCGCCGGGGTCGCTCGGCGCGGGCATGGTAAAGATCTGCGTAGAATAAGGCCTGGACACATCCGTCTTGGGAGCCTCGTCAACCGCAGGGGTCTCCCGCTCCATAGCAGGAGCCTCGACCTGCTCGGGTGCGCTGGCCTCAACGGAATCGGCCTCGTCGGCAACCGAATCATCGGCGGCGTCCTGGGCATCATCGGAGATGGGAAGGGGCTCGGCAATTGCGGTGCCCTGCTTCTCAAACGTCATCGTGGCATCAAATGACATGGTGCTATCAACCGGCTGCTGCGCACCAAAGGACGTCGTAGCCTCGGCAACGTCAGCGGACGTCGGCTGCGGAGCCTCAAAGGACGTCGTGGCGTCGGCGACATCGACAGGCTCCGACTGCTCGGCCTCGCTCTGCTCGAACTCCTGTGCCGCACGCTCACGCTCGGCCTCGGCGGCCTGCTGCTGGGCGATGGCCTCCCGCTCGGCGGCCTCGCGGGCAGCGGCGCGCTTTTCCTCAAAGTCGTCGACGAACTTCTTTCCCTTCGCAAAGGCACCCTTAAAGAAGCTAGAAGCGCTGGCACCAATCGAGGAGAACGCGGAAGCGATATCGGCATGGGGCGTTGTCGAGGGAATCTCGGCCGAGAAATCGGTGTCGCTCTCATAGGACACGCGCTGCGGATACTCGTCATAGTCTTCATCGGCGGTCTCGTCTTCAACCTGTGCCGGAGCGGCAGGCGCCAGAATATCAAGACCAGCTGCAGAATCGGGCGCGGGCTTTACGTCAGACTCCGCGGCAGCAACAGGGGCAGCGACCGGCTCAGCGGGAGCAACAGCCGTATTGGCTGCGGGCGCAGACTCCTGTGCAACGGGAGCAGGCTCCGGCTCAAACGTCGGCTCCTCGCCCTCTTCGTAATCAAGCGTGCAGGACTCGGGCAGCATGCCAAGCGCACGGATGGCATCCGAACCAAAGCGGATATTGCCAGCGGCATTGCGATAGAGTTTGGGCTTGGGCTCGGCGACTTCGGCCCCCGCCGGCTCGGCGGTGGACTTTTCCTCGGTGGACACTTCGACCTGGGCAGTCTGGTCTTGAGCCTCGGGCGCGATAACGCCGATCAGCGTCTCGTCGGCAGAGGCACCCTCAAAACCATCGATCTGCCCATCAAAAGCCTCTTCCTGCTCGGGCACATCGTCAGGCGCCACCGGCTGGCCAAACTCGTCCTCGTCGTAGGAAGGTTCCTCATATTCAATGGTGTTGCCGTAGTCGTTTTGCTGCTGGGCCGCGGCATACTCGGCCGCCGCGCGCGCCATTTCCTCGGCGCGACGCTTCTGCTCGCCAAAATAGGTATCGAACGGAATGTCGTCGGGGAACTCGTTTTCGCCCTGATAGGGGGCAACGTTGTCCATGACACCGAGCATGGCGGCAACAGAGGACTTGTTGCACACCGCGCCAGACGTGTAGGGAAGCACAAAACGGTTGGAGATGATATTGGCGGCGTTAGCCAATGCCACAAGGGAGGCCAGAATCGCGACAACCCACAGCAGCACCTTGAGCACACCGGGAAGCGGCAGGATACGCAGGATGGCAACAGCCGCGGGTGCGATCGTGGCGACAGGCAGGAGCTTGGCGATAAGCGCGCGATACGGAGCGTAGGGCTCGCGAGCAAGGAGCTCGGCACGGGGGGAATCATAGTGCGCCACCACGACGACCGGGCGGTTGCGCGGAGACGCAAGCGGGCCCGAGGCCTTGTGATAGGCGATGACATTTTGACTCACACCGGTCTTTCCCAGGCGCGAAACCACGGGATGTCCCGTGCGCTCGAGCACATAGAGCACGGCACCGACAATGGCCAGCAAGGTGCCGACCAAGCCGATACCGCCGCCGATGCCCATCAGCAGGGCGCCGGCAAACGCCAGAATACCGGTAACGGCAAACGCCAGCCTGCTGGGCGCGGGAGCATTAAATTCCTGCACCTCGGGGTCAAAGCCGTGGTTGCGGAAAATCTGAGCGATATCCTCGGCAGCCAGGCGCTCTTCTTCACTGCACGCCGGCGTAATGCCGGTGTTCTGCAGCAGATGGTTAATATAGTTCTGGGTGTTCGCCATGTGCGCTCCACATCCATAATCCGACAAATAGGCCCAATGCATGCACATTAGAACCGTATATAGTCGAAAGTATACCCCGAGCGAGCGCAAACGACCGATTTCGGGCCATCTTAACGCCGCGAGCGGACAAGGATATAGCCTAATCTCCATATCGGACTAAAATCATGGCATCAAACGACCTTCTCATGCGAGGATTCTATGACGGCAAGCGACACGACCGCGACAATTAAAAAGGGGGCGCCCGAGCCCGGTTTCGATAAAACGGCTCAGCGCATCCTCAACCTTTTCTTTGTACTCAACAGTTCTCCCGAACCGCTGACGACCGAGCAAATCGTCCTGGATTCCGATTTGGAATACGGCTCGGGCAATATCGACTCAGACAAGCGCAAGTTCCGCCGCGATCGCGACAAGCTGCTCGAACGCGGCATCGTTATCAGGGAGGTTCGTGCTGCCGGAGCGCAGGAAACCGAGGAGAGTGCGTGGACGATCGACCGCGAGCACACGTTTGCCGCGGGTGGTCTCATCACCGCAGACGATGCCGACATCCTGCTCGATTCCATCGACCAGACACTCGCGGCGGGCTCATCCGCCTTTGCCGCGCCGCTTGCCGACATTCGCTCCAAGATTGCCTACCTCACCGGCCTGTCGACGACAGAAGAGACACCGATCCGCCGCTCTCCCGCCGTCGATGCGGTATGGAGCGCCTTTGCCGAGCGTTGCGCGCTGCGCTTTTTGTACCAAAACGGACGCGGTGAACAACGCGAGCGGACCGTTTGCGTCTACGGCATGTTCGAGCGCGAGGGTACGGCATACTTCTGCGGCCTCGACAATGCCACCGACAATATCAGAACATTCCGCTGCGACCGCATCATTCGCGCCTGGAGACCTTCGAAAGCCTACGCCATTCCTGCGGATTTCAACCTCAACGATTACTTATTCTTTGAGTTCGATTTTGCCGACCGCCCACCCGTTGCGGCTACGTTCTCGTTCGCGCGTGAAGCGCAGGCCGATATGATCAACGGCCTCACACGCGGACGAGGCGAACTCATACGCACCGAAGCAGGTTGGACCTGGACCGTTGACGTGCGCGACTTTGAAGCCGCAGCCTCGTTTTGCATGGCCCATGCCATGGATGGCATGAGGCCCGTCGCCCCCGATTCTCTCAAGCAGGCGTGGAATCACCTCATCGAAAGGACGGTGCACGAGCATGCCCGTGCGTAAACTCACCAGCGAGCAAAGACTCTCGCGCGCCATCGACATCATGGAGGCCCTCTACGCCGCCGGCGAGAATGGCATGACACGAGACGAGCTTTGCAGCCACTTTGATATCACGGGGGCATCGCTCGACGAGATTCTCGAGATCGTCTCAACACTTGCGGACCGAGAATCGGGCGCACGCATTATCTGCGAACGTCGCGGCGAGCGCGTGGTCCTCACCGGTGATGCGGGGCGCGTGCTACCGCTGCGTCTGAGTGCCGCCGAGGGCGCTGTGCTCAACCATGAACTTGAATCATTGGGGATCGAACCCAAAGCGGCGGCTCGAATACGGCGCGCCCTTCTTTCCAAAGAGCTCGGCTACAACCAGCGCGTCTTTGACACCGTCGCCCACGGATCGCACTGGCAGCAGCTGAGCTGCGCCATTCGGGACGGCGTTCGCTGCCGCATCTCGTATCGCTCGATGGATGACACGCAGGCGCGCGAGCGTTTGGTCGACCCCTTGCGCATCACAACAAACGGCGACCAAACGTATCTGATTGCCTGGGATGTCGCGATCGACGAACAGCGTACCTATCGTATGGATAAAATCGAGGGCCTGGTCTTGACCGACGACTCCGTCGTGCATCACGCACCCGAGCCCGCGACCCTCCACGACTCCCTCGCCCAGGCGGAGCTGAGCGCGAAGCTTCTCATGCCGCGCGCCTTGGCAGAGTGCCTAGACTGGCCCGGCATCATGTCGATTGAACCCAATGAGGCGGACAGCTCAACAGTGAACGTGCGCTACGGCTCCGAGCGCTGGCTGTTAAGCCAGGTAATCGCAGCGGGCGGGGCCATCCGCATCTTGGATGACCCCGCCCTGTCAGAGCGTCTGTGCGATATGGCAAAATCCCTCGTCTGCCCGCTTTAGCGGCGCCGCTCGTGGCGTGCACGCCACAGCTGTAGATAGTGCCCGATTTGTGCCGATTCGATGCGCTGATAGGAGCTCGTGGGCAGCGACGTTAAGAATTTCTTGCCGTAGCCCTTCGTCACCAGGCGCGGGTCGGCCAAGATGAGTACGCCACAATCGGTCGATGAGCGAATGAGGCGACCAGCTGCCTGCTTGACCTCGAGCACGGCCTCGGGCAGCGAATAGCGCGCCCAAGCGCGGTCTTCACGCAGATTGCGCTCGCATGAGAGCGGGTCTGTGGGGCTCGAGAACGGCAGCTTGGGGATGATGACGCAACGCAGCGTCTCGCCGCTGGCGTCAAACCCTTCCCAAAAGGCCTTAAGCGCAAAGAGCGACGAGGTCGGTTCGTTGATAAAGCGATCGCGCAGACGGCGAGGAGACGAGTTGCGCTGCTGGCAGTTGAGTTCCAGGCCCGCACGAGCCATCTTGGGCTCGACGCGATCGTACAGCTCCTCCATGTCACGCCTGTTGGTGAACAGCGTGAGCACCGAGCCGCCCATGGCAAGATGAGCGTCGACCAGCACGCGCTCGAGCGCCGAAAGATAGCCTTCGCGGTCGCGCGGATCGGGAATATCCCCAGCCACGACCACGGCCATATTCGAATCGAAGTCGTAGCTCGAATCCAAGTGCAGCGACGATGATGTCGAGGCACCGATGCGATCGAGGCCGACGGCGTGGTTAAAGTGCTCAAAGCTCTTGGAAACCGTCATGGTCGCCGATGCAAAGATAGCCGTGTGGACCTCGGGCAGCCACTCGGTTGCCAAGGCCTCGCCAATATCGATGCGCTCCGCGGTCATCGACTCGCCGCCGGCGCGCAGGCGGCGATTGACTTGCAGCGAGTACACGTAGTGTTCGTCGGTACCGTCAATGATGAGTTTGAGGTTCTCGGCCAGCTCGTGCAGGCGGCGCGAGATATCACCCAGATCGACAACAACCTCAGGCTTGTCGGCGGCGACGGCTTGTACCAGCGCGTCGACGCTCTTGTCAGCTTGTTCTAATGCGCCGATGGCAGTGTAGGCCGACTGTAAGAAATCATGCCAGTCGTCAGATTCGCGCAGCTCGGGGCCAATCCATAGGTTCGCATTGTCATAGCCACCACGGGCACGGCGGCCAAGCTCGCGAACGCCGTCAAACACATCGGCAATCGCCATGCTCGCACGTACAACCGTCGACGTCGCCTTGGCGGTAAGACCCAGATAGAGCGTAGAGCCCTCCGAGGTTGCCAAATCGCGGGAAACCTGGCTCAGCGCACCGGCGCTCGAGCCACCCAGGCGCTCAAACAGAACGCGCGATTCATCAGCCGACACCACGCGCGCCCATTGACGGCGTGCCTCGCGCTCGATGGAATGGGCCTCATCGATCACCCAATGACGAATCGGGGGCAAGATTCTGCCCTCGGCCGCAACATTGCGGAACAGCAGGGAATGGTTGGTGACCACCACATCGGCATGCGCCGCGCGACGACGGGCGCCGTGGACCAGGCATTTATCGGGGAAAAACGGGCATAGGCGACGGGCGCACTCGCGCGATGCCGTCGTAAAGTCGGGACGGTTGACGCTGCGCCAGCGAATGCCGAGCGAGTCGAGGTCGCCATCGGCCGACTGACACACGTACGCCATGATGACTGCGACTGCCGTAAGCGTGTCGGCGGGATCACGCTTAGTCGTAATTTCGACTTGGCCGCGGCTCATGCGCTCAAGCTTGCGCAAGCATGGATAGTGGTCATAGCCTTTGAGGGCGCAAAACGATAGGCCTCCGTCCAGCTGCTCGGCAAGTTTTGGCAGCTCGTGATACATGAGCTGGTCGGCAAGATTATTCGATTTAGTCGCGATACCAACCGTGATGTTGTTGCGGCGCGCGGCCTCGGCAAAAGGCACCAGATAAGCCATCGATTTGCCGACGCCCGTCCCCGCCTCAATCACGCGATGCGTTCCCGTAACGAGTGCGTCACGGACCTCGAGCGCCATCGCAATCTGCTCATCGCGCGGCTCGTACGTGGGATACATTCGATTAACTAGGCCGCCCGGGGCATAGTCCGCCTCGATTTCCTCGCGGCTCGGCATCTTAAGGACCGGTAGCTCGTCCGCATCAACGCGATCATCAGCCCGATCGGCCTTGAGTACGTCGGCGCGGGCGGCGCTGAGAGAGAAGATGGAACCGGGGTTCTGTCCCGCCAAGAAGGAGAAGATGGGACGATAGGACCAGGGTACGTCGGGGTGCATGTCGGCCAGGCGCGCCATGAGGCCCTGAGGCAAGTCGGTGAGCGCCACGAGCAACACGCGCCACACACCACACAAGGCGTCGACATCGGCGTTGGCGCGGTGCGACACCGAGTCGCAGCCAAACAGGTCGGCCATGAAAGACAGCTTATGCGAGGCCAGGCGCGGAAGCGCGATGCGCGACAGTGCCAGCGAATCGATCCAGATGTCACTGACGTTGACGCCGCCCTTGACCGACTCGATAAACGAACGGTCGAAGGTGGCGTTATGTGCAATCACCGGGCAGCCGCCGACAAAATCGGCGAGAGCGGCGACAGCCTCAACGGCCGACGGGGCATCTGCCACATCGGCGTTTGTAATGCTCGTGAGCTCGGTAATCTCGGCGGGAATCAGCTGCTTGGGATGCACGAAGGTATCGAAGCGATCGACAACCTCGCGGCCCGAAAGGCGAGCCGCCGATATCTCGATAAGCTCGTTGTCCTGCACCGAAAGACCCGTGGTCTCGGTATCGAGGACGATAACATCTTCTTCGATGAGACCAAACGCTTGGGTTTTGGCGCGCTCGGCAAGCGTGGCATAGGAATCGATGACAAACTGCGGCGTTCCCGACGAAACAGCGTCCTCGATTAGCATGCAACGCCCGCTCGACGAAGCCCCATGCGAATCAGGCTGTCACAGACCTGCGGGAACGTCATGTCATCGGTGTGGCGAATCTCATCCGGATACAGCGACGTATCGGTCATGCCGGGAATCGTGTTGGTCTCGAGGATAACGGGGCCGTCCTCGCTCACGATAAAGTCGCTGCGCGAGATACCCAGGCAGCCGAGTGCCTTATGGGCAGCACAGGCAAGCTCCTGGGCACGAGCGTAGTTCTCGGGCGAAATCTGCGCCGGAATGCGATGGATGTCCGTAGGGTCGACATACTTCACGTCCAGATCGTAGAACTCGCAGTCCTCGGGCTTACGGATCTCGACAATCGGTAGCGCGCGCACGTCATCCTCGCCGTATACGCCGACGGTGATCTCGGTACCCTCGATGCACTTCTCGACCAGTACTTTGTCGCCAAACTCAAACGCCTTGGCGATGGCCGCGGGCAGCTCGGAGGGCTCGTGGACCAGGGAGATGCCATAGCTGGAGCCGTTAACGGCCGGCTTCACAAAGCAGCGCTCGCCACAAACCTCGACGATACGATCGATATCGACTTCATCGCCCACTTCGAGCGCAAGGCCGGGGGCAATGGGAATGCCCGCCTTGGCGTACAGGAGCTTCGAGACCTCCTTGTCGGCACCGCAGGCGCTCGCGAGCACGCCCGAGGCCGTGTAGGGGATACCCAGGGTCTCCATGGCACCCTGCATGGCACCATCCTCACCGCCGGCACCGTGCATGGCGATAAATGCCACGTCAAAACCACCGGTCGCCATGGTTACCATAAAATCATCGGCAGCCGTGTCGAGCAGCTCCACCGAAGTGTAGCCGGCCTCCTTCAGGGCCGCCACGACGTTCTTTCCCGAATTGAGCGAGATCTCGCGCTCAGCGGAATGACCGCCCGCCAAGACCGCTACGTGCATGTTCTCTAGGCTTTTACCCGGCATGGGCAGACTCCTCCTCTATAATTTCTGCAGCTGATACCATATTGTAGCGATACCCTCTACGTTTCCCCAAAATCGAAAGGCTTCCATGAATCCCAGGACTAAATCTCAGGACATTCGCGACTTGAGCCAAAACGATATTCGCGAGCTCGTGGCAGAACTCGGCCAGCCCGCCTTCCGCGCGAAGCAGCTCATCGAATGGGTCTTTGAGAAGAACGTTTGTTCGTTTGATGATATGACCAACCTTCCCAAGGCTTTCCGCGAGCAGCTTAAAGAGGCTTTTGCCTTTGATACGCCGACCGAGCTCACCAAGCAGGTTTCCAAAGATGGCTCTCGCAAGTATCTGCTCGAGTACCACGACGGCATTTCCGTCGAGACCGTTGGCATGCCCCGTCGCAACAAGCTTTCCGTTTGCGTTTCCACCCAGGCAGGCTGTGGCATGGGCTGCGCCTTTTGCGCCACCGGCCTTAACGGCCTCAAGCGCTCGCTGACCGCTCAAGAGATCGTCGACCAGGTACTTCATGTATCCAACGACTTTGGCGAGCGTGCCACGAGCGTCGTCTTCATGGGCCAGGGCGAGCCGTTTGCCAACTACGACGAGGTTCTCAAGGCGTTGCGAATCCTCAACGACCCCGATGGCATCGGTATCGGCGCCCGTCACCTCACCGTCTCTACCAGCGGCGTTATTCCCGGTATTCGCAAATTTGCCGACATCCCCGAGCAATTCACGCTTGCCGTTTCCCTGCATTCCGCCATCCAGTCCACGCGCAATAAGATTATGCCCGGTGTTAAGAAATACACGCTGCTCCGCCTGCACGAGGCGCTTCAGCTCTACACCGAGAAGACTGGCCGCCGCCCGACCTATGAGTATGCCATGATCGAAGGCGTCAACGATACGAATCCCGAGATGCAGGCACTCTGCGACTTCTGCGAGGGAACGCTGTGCCACGTTAACCTGATTCAGCTTAACGACATCGAGGGCAGCCCGCTCAAGCCGTCTCCGATTCATAAGGTCGAGGATCTTCAGCGCCGCCTTGAGTCTCGTGGCATCGAGACCACGATCCGTAATTCTCGCGGCAATGATATTGATGCCGCCTGCGGACAGCTGAAGCAACGTTTCAAGGTCCAGAAGAACGCATAGGGGAGTCTGTGCCCCATAACGTTTCATGTGAAACATCCGACAGCCCCGCTTGCAGATAATGCAACCGGGGCTGTTTCATTTGTATTCATACTATTGGATTTGATTTACGTAAGCTTAGTTTTATAGCCAAAATAAGGGGCCCTTGTCTCATGTATCAGACAAGGGCCCCTTCAAAAAAGGCAAGTAATTGTTAGGTACCTAATAACCAACATTTTCCCACTGGTGATTAACCCAGTCTTGGTTAATCTTGGGATTCTTAGTCACCTGTGCAGTGCGCATGGCGACATCTTCGGTCATCACATCCATTTTCTTCTTAGATGTATCGACCATATCCTGAGCTCCGCGCAGCAGTCGACCGCGAAGTTCATCATCTGTCGCAAGCTTATAGCCAGCAAAAGCACCAGCCGCGACGGTGGTTGCCAACGCAATGGCCGCGAGAATCTTATTCTTCATCCTGATCCTCCTGCCCAAATTGAATCATTTCGCCAAGGATACGGGAGAGCTCCTCTTCGTCCTTGAACTCGATTTCAATTTTATTCTTGCCACGCGAGCTCTTCACGCGTACATTCGTGTTGAAAACTTGACGAAGCACTCGAGCAGCTTTTTTGAATGACTGAGGTGTTGCTGGCCTTGGAGTCCTTGGCGTCTCTCCGGCAGAAAACAACGGAGCAAGATTTTCTGTCGCTCTAACGGAAAGACCTTCTGCAACAACCTTCTCAGCAAGTCGAATCCTTGCATCTTCATATGGAACTGCGAGAATCGCTCTAGCATGGCCCGCAGTTAGTTTGCCCTCGAAGATCATCTGCTGTACAACTTCTGGAAGATCTAGCAAACGAAGTGAATTTGTAATTGCAGAACGAGACTTACTGACAGCCTTTGACAACGCCTCCTGCGTCATACCGCTTGCATCAATGAGCTGACGATAGCCCTTCGCCTCTTCGACGGGATTCAAATCAGAACGCTGAAGATTTTCGATAAGTGCGAGGGCGAGCATTTCCTCATCATTAACTTCCTTAATGATGACTGGCAATTCTTCAAGGCCAGCGAGTTTCGATGCTTGGTAACGGCGCTCACCGGCAATAATTTCATAGCCGTTTCCATGCTTGCGAACCAAAAGCGGTTGCAAAACGCCGTGTTCTTGGATTGACTCGCTCAACTCGCGAAGTTCAGTTTCGTTAAAGTGAATTCGCGGCTGATTAGGGTTAGGAACGATATCCTCAATAGGCAGTTTTGTTTCAGATGCGGCATTTGAAGCCGATGCAGCAGAACCACCTGTCTCATACTCGGCCTCTGAGACCAAAGCATTGAGTCCACGCCCCAATCCGCCACGTTTCTTTGCACTAGGCACGCTTGATCACCTCTTTTGCAAGGTTCATATACGCTTTTGCACCCTTATTTTGAGGCGCATAGGTAATTACCGGTTCTCCAAAAGACGGAGCTTCGGAGATTTTAACCGTACGAGGGATCAGCGTCTTAAACGCCTTATCACCAAAGTACGATTGAACCTCCTCAACAACCTGATTCGACAGGGAAGTACGCGAGTCATACATGGTCATAAGCACGCCATAGGTGTCTAAACCCTTGTTCAGACGTGATTTGACCATCTTCATTGACTCAAGCAGCTTCGTAACTCCTTCGAGTGCGTAATACTCACACTGGATCGGAATCAAAACGCTGTCTGCTGCGGTCAAAGCGTTGATTGTAAGCAGGCCGAGCGAAGGAGGGCAGTCAATGAAAATAAAATCGAACTCGTCCTGAATCGGTTCAAGCAAATCTTTAAGGCGAGTTTCACGAGCAATTGCGCTTACGAGCTCAATTTCAGCGCCTGCAAGCTGAATTGTAGCCGGAATAACGAATACCTTTTTGCAATTTGTATCAAGAACAAGCGATTCTGCCGGCACATCATTCAACAACGCATCATAGATGCAGTGTTCAAGGTCTTCCTTTTCAATTCCAAATCCACTGGTGCTATTTCCCTGCGGATCAAAATCAACAATTAGTGCCTTGCGACCCTGCTCACCCAGTGCTGCTGCAAGGTTTACAGCCGTCGTTGACTTACCGACACCGCCTTTTTGGTTGATGATTGCAATGATACGCGTGTCTTTTGCGTTCTTCGAACGCTTAACGTCGCGAAATCCCACGGTCCCTCCTGGTGTGTATTAAAGCTGTCAAACGGAGGATGTTTCACGTGAAACATTCCGATTCGATATCAACCGCCATGTTTCACGTGAAACACTGCAAGTTGCTAGTATCCATTATGTTTCACGTGAAACATCTAGGCAAGCGGATTCTTCTTTGCCATGCCATTTGCACGAGGCAATGAAACGGATGCTGGATGACTCTTCTTAAGAACAATGAACTCCCTGTGGCCCAAGCCCTCAGGCAAATCGATTGCGTCATTCAGAAGTAAAGTGAAGCCGCAGATCTTAGCTGCTGACATGCCGGAAGCAAGCTCCTCATCCGATGGATTGCCCTTCGTAATAACAAATAACCCTCCATCCTTGAGATACGGAGCCGCATACTCAACAAGAATTGGTAGAGGGGCCAGTGCGCGGGCGGTTACGACAGAGAACTGCTTCTTATGGCTTCGAGCATATTCTTCAAGGCGATCATGAACTGCATGACCACATTTCAATCCAAGAGCATGAACAAAAGAATTTACTGCATCAACCTTCTTGCCAACAGAGTCAATATAAGTAGCTTTGCGATGCGTGGTTATCGTTAATGGAATACCGGGGAAGCCTGCACCTGTTCCCATATCGAGCAAAGCTCCCTCAGGAGCCTTATTGATATAAGGGAGCAAGACAAGTGAGTCGAGGATATGAAGTACCGCAGCATCTTCTACGTTAAGAATACGGGTGAGATTAGTTGTCTTATTTGTTTCTAGAACCAAATCCAAATGCTGAATACATTTCCTTAGCTCAGCATCAGTTACGCTCAAGGAATACTCTTTGCAATAGGAAGTTAGACGGCTGAGCATCTCGTCAGCCTGCTGATCAGTAAGTACAAACAACAGAAGCTCCTTTCTGACAAAAATCAGTGTATCGAGAAGTTTTGACAAAAAAAGGGGACGTGGAAACCACGCCCCCTTAGCATAAGCTCGAGTAGATTATCGAGCAACAATCACCACATGGCGATCAGGGTCAGAACCCTCAGAATGGGTATCGACGGCATCATTGCCACGGAGTGCAATATGAACCAGTCGGCGCTCATAGGCATTCATGGGCGGAAGCGAAACACTCTTATGGGTACGGATGGCACGCTCGGCGGCCGACTGAGCCATTGAGGCAACCTTGTCCTGACGACGGCTCTTGTAGCCCTCAACGTCAACCACAACCGGATACCTAAAGCCGAGCTTGCGGCTCACCAGCAAAGAGAACATGACCTGAAGAGCATCAAGGGTACGACCATGACGGCCAATGAGAACAGCAAGATCAGGAGCGGTAACATCCAAAATCAGCTCGCCCTCGTCGCCCTCGTACTCATCAATAGGAGAGTTGGCGGCATCGAAGTGCGAAAGGATGGAACGCAGAATGGAAATCGCAACATCGGCAATGGTGTCGAGCTCCTCATCGGTCAGCTCTTCACCGGCCTTGTAGCGCTGTGCAATCTCGGGATAATCGCCCGCAATCTGTGGGGCAACCTCCTCAAGCATATCCTCGATGATCTCTTCAGACATAACGTACTCCAAAAGTTAGGTACCTAAATAAGATTGATATCCCGACTACTTCTTCTTGTGCGGACGCGGCTTCTTCTCGCGACGGGTAACCTCGACCTGCAGCGGAGCGTTCTTGAGGCGCTCCTCCTCATCGGCCTTGGCCTTGTCGATAACCTTCTGCGTCACGAAGATCTGCTGGATAACCTGCCAGGCAGAAGACACATCGTAGTACAGCAGAACGCCGACGGGCAGGCTCCAGCCCATCCAAAGCATCATGACGGTCATGACGACAGCCATCATGCGCATGCTCTGGGCCTGCTGACCAGTCTGATTGCGGGACATATACAGCTGCGGAATCAGGGTCAAGACAGCAAACAGGATCAGGCAGATCAGCGCAGGCAGCGCAACCATAAAGCCATCGGCAAAAGAGGCGCTCGGCGTGGTGGTCAGATCGGGCAGGATGTTAAAGAACGAGAACGTACCCTCGTTAAAGTACTGCGGCAGGTTGCGCAGAAGCGTGAACAGGGCGATAAGGATGGGCATCTGAATCAGAAGCGGCAGGCAGCCGGCCAGCGGATTGAACTTGTTCTCGCTGTAGAACTTCTGCATCTCCTCGGCCTGACGCTGGGGATCGTCGGCATAGCGCTCCTGGATCTCGAGCATCTTAGGCTGCAGCACCTGCATGCGAGCCGTCGACTTGGTCGACTTGAGCATAAGCGGCGTCAGCAGCAGACGGATGATGACCACCAGGATGATGATGGACAGGCCCCAGTCGACCGCAAAGGTCTGGATGAGCTTGAGCAGCTCAAAAAGGATGTTAACGATCCAATCCCACATGTAAGTTTTCCTCCGATAGCGAGTGCCCGCTAAGGCACAGGGTCATAACCGCCGACGTGCAGGGGATTGCAGCGAGCGATGCGCCTCACGGCAAGCCAGCAGCCTCTCAAAACACCGTACTTCTCAATCGCCTGGATAGCGTATTGCGAGCACGTTGGGTAATAAATGCAGGCGTCAGGCAATAAGGGCGAAATAACCTGTTGATATATGCGAATAGGAGCGATGGCAACACGTCGCAAAACGTGATTGCTCATCGCTCCTCCCCGGCAACGCCGGCGCGTTTCATAAGCGAACGCAACGCCTTGTCCATCTCCTGCGGCGAGGAAACCCTCGTTTTGGGAGTCGCGAACAAGATGATGTCATAACCCGCAACGGGAAATCCACAGCTGCGAGCGGCCTCGCGCATCACACGCTTAGATCGGTTGCGCACCACAGCACAACCGAGTCGTTTAGCACCAACGAAGGCGACCCTTCCGGAGTCGCCTTCGCCAACCGATTCACATATGGTCATTCGAATCAGAGGGTGATTGAAACGACGCCCCTGACTGAACACATGCTCGAAATCTTGCCGAGACTTAATAGTCTTCATGCGAGATGTGTGTATCGCTGCTAGACAGTGAGACGCTTGCGGCCCTTGGCGCGACGACGGGCGAGCACGGCACGACCACCCTTAGTGGCCATACGGGCACGGAAGCCATGGGTCTTGGCACGCTTACGCTTATTAGGCTGATACGTACGCTTCATCTTAAGTTCCTCCTGCTGCATTTCGAGTGTCCGCGGGGACGCGGACGCAGATATAGACACGTGAGCTTGAAGATTGTAGGGAAATCAATGTTCAAATGTCAAGAAATCAAAGGTAAAAGGTTGCAAAGAGTACACGGTTCCCCCATAAGCAGAACCGGCATTTGAGGCTGCAGGCAACTTTTCACGAAATTTCATCGAGTTTTCAACAGGTCGTGTTGGAAATGTTGAGAACTTTTCGTCCGTTTTCCAAAGTTTTCAACAGGTTTTGAAAACTTGTCGAAAGATGAGAAACATTGCGCGGTGAGCTACTATTTGTTCAAAACCTTTTGAAAGATTGCGAGCGGCATGTCTGACGACTTCTACACCATGGTCGATTCCGGTGATCCGGCACCCGACAACGAGCACATCACCGGCGTGCGCGAAAAACGCAACGAGAGCGAGCAGGTCACCGCACAAGCACCGAAGGCCATGTATGCAGCGCGCATCGCGGTCTACGATGACATGCTGTCGACACCGCGTGTCATCGTCATCGAACCGCAAGACGTCCGCACCTACTTGGAAGAGACAACCAACACCGTCTACCAGTGCATGAAAGAGCAGGGAGGACGCATCTCGCTGATGGTTATCCGCGAGATTGTCGAAAACTTTATCCACGCTCATTTTGCAGAGCCCATCATCTCGATTCTCGACGGTGGCGATACCATCCGCTTTGCCGATCAGGGTCCTGGCATCGACGACAAAGAGCGTGCCTTCGATTTTGGCGTAACCAGCGCAAACAGCAAGATGAAACGGTATATCCGCGGTACCGGCGCCGGGTTTCCCATGGTACAGGAGTACTTGGAAAACGCCGGCGGCGCCGTCTCCATCGAGGACAACATGGGCAACGGCACCGTCGTGACGGTAAGTCTGAACCCCAAGCGCGTGCAGGAAATCGAGCGTGCCGGCGGGCGCGGGGCGGCCGTGCGACCCGAAGCAGAGCAGCAGGCATATCCCCTAACCAACACGTTTGCACAGCAGCCTGCGGCGCAGCAGATGCAGCAGCCCGTGGCACACATGCAGCAGCCTGGAAGTTTTCCCATGCAAGACCCCCAGGCACCGCTGGGCAACGCAGTGCAAAACATGCCGGAGAGCATAGGTTCGGCAGATCTGGACACAGGCAACGTGCAGCAGTCGGCGGCCATGCCAAACGCCCCGCAAATGGGCTATCAACCGTACCCGCAAGGGTATCCTCCCCAATATATGCCGCAGCAGGGATACGCCCAGCCGTATCCCCAACAGTATCCTCAGGGGTACCAGCAGCCGTACCAACAAATGCCCCAGGCGCAGTACAACCCATGGGCCCAGCAGATGCCTCCGCAGCCTTACCAACAGTGGCCGCAAAGTTTTCAACAACAGCCGCTGCCTATGCAGAGTTCTCAACAACCAGCAGCTCAAATGATGTATCCTAATGCGGCGAATCAATATGCACAGCCACAGCAAAACGTATTTGTGAGCGAGCGCGGCGAAGCGGCGCTGGGCTATCTGGCTCAAAACCAAGAGTGTGGCGCAACCGACCTGGCACGAGCGTTTGGAAACTCAGCGCCCACGTGGTCGCGAACGCTCAACGACTTGGCACAGGCCGGCTTGATAATCAAACATGGCCAGAAATATCATCTGACCGAAATAGGCAGCGCTCGCGTGCGAGCCCAAAGCTAAGGAACGGGAGAAACAGTGGACGAGGAAGCAAGCATCATCCTGGGAGATGCCATCGCCTTTTGTCAGCGCGACGGCCAAGATGCACGCCTCATCAATATGCTGGGACAATCGCGCGCCGTGAGCCTGACCGAGGACACTCTGACGATTGAGGCCCCTTCACGCTTTGCCATCGCTCAGCTCAAAAAGCATCAGCCGACCATCGAGGCGTACCTAGAAGAAATCGCCTTTGCACCGATTGCGCTCAATATCGTGGCACCGCAAGGCGCCTCGGCAAATACAGCCCCGGACACTCACCCGGTAGCGACCGCCACCGCAGCGGCGACGCCGGTGCCCGAGGCTCAACGCGACGATGTTTCCCGTGAAACCATGGCGCCGCAGCCGACCGCTTCGTTCGCACCGGCGGTAGAGCCAGCCCCCTCGCCCATCCCGACCGCATCGCATATGCCCGTCGCACACGAGGCGACACCCGGCGAGGAATCGGGCATTGCAATCAAAAACACGTTGTCCGCCGACGATTTCCGCCGCATGATGACCCAAATGAATGGCAGGCCACCGGCAAAAAGCGCGAGTTCGTCCGCAGCGCCGGCAGCACCTTCGGCGGCGGCACCGACGGCAGTCGAGAAAAACGCGGACGGGGCACCCCTAGCAGCGAATTCGAAATTCACGTTTGAAAACTTCGTCTTCGGACCGGAGAACAGCCTTGCCTACCGGTCGGCGCTCAAATTCGCCATGCTTGCAGACACGCCCGGCACCTGCACGTCGCTGTTCATCTACGGCAAATCGGGCCTGGGCAAGACGCACCTGCTGCTCGCCATCAAAAATGAGCTGGCAGAGAAATCGCCCGAGATCAAGGTGAAGTACGCCAACTCGCAGGCATATCTGGACGACTTGATGACGGAATTCGACCGCCAAAAGAAGAGCAACGCCCCCATTATGCAGGCGTACCACGGCGTCGACGTGCTTATCATCGATGACATCCAGAACATCATCGGCAAGCGCGCGAGCGTGGATTACTTTTTCCAGTTGATGGACGAATTTATCCGTAATAACAAGAAGGTCGTGATCGCCGCCGACCGCGCTCCCAAGGACCTTAATATGGACGAGCGCCTGACCAGCCGCTTTAATGCCGGCCTGCTGTGCCTGGTGGCAGAGCCCAGCTACGAGATGAAGTACAAGATTTTGCAGCGTTATTACGAGAACACGATCGCCGCCGCACCCGAGGCGGGCAACGACTCGCTGCTGGCGGCCTACGGGGGCGACGGCGGACATCTGACCGACGCGCACTTTAAACACATGGCCGAGGTCTCGGGCACCAACATTCGCGAGCTCGAGAGCTTTTGCGAGCGTTGTGCCGGCGAAGCGGGCGATCGCGAGCGCGAGGGCGGAGAGCTCACCTTTGACGACATCGACGCCATCGCCAACCAGTACTTCGACACATCAGCCAAGAAGATCAATGTGCAGACGGTCCAGTCCGTCATCGAGGAGCAATACGGTGTGACGCACGAGGAACTCATCGGGCCTCGCCGCAACGCCAATATCGCCAAGGCGCGCCATATCGCCATCTACCTGGCGATCGAGATGTGCGAGATGACGACAACGGCCGTGGGCGCCGAGTTTGGCAACCGCAACCACTCGACCGTCAGCACGAGCTATAAAAAGGTTCAGAAGATGATTCAGGAAGACCGGACTGTTACCGAAGACCTCAAGTCGCTGCGCGATAAAATTACACTGCGCTCGTAGGTAAATTGACACAGCTGTTGAAAACTTGTCGAAACGGCGGTTATAAGGTGTCAAAAACTCGAGCCGCGGTGATGAAAAGTTTTGCGCAGGTTTTGAACGTGGAAAACATGCCCGGTTGCACACAGGTTCCTGTCGATTCTCTTTTTAGGGCTGACCTGCACTTTTAGGAGTAATCAACAGTTTCGTCAGTACTATTACTATTATTAAGATATTTATATCTATAGAAAGGTATTAAAAGATGAAGTTCACCGTCAGCCAGAGCTCGCTTACGCAAGCCATCGGCGTCGTTATGAAAGGCGTCGCTTCGGCATCCACCCTTCCCATTCTGTCGGGCGTGCTCGTTAAGGCACAAGACGGCATCTTGGAATTCCAGACCTCCAACTACACCATCTCGATTCGTCACCGCATCGCAGCTCATGTCGAAGAGGAGGGCGAGATGGTGATTCCCTGCAAGATGCTCTCCAACATCACCAAGACCCTTCCCGATGCACCGGTCACTTTTGAGCTGTCCGAGCGTCAGGTTTTGATTGGCTGCGAGAAGAGCTCTTTCCGCCTCAACACGCTCGATGCCAACGACTTTCCAGAGTTCCCGGCATACGCCATCGAGAGCGCCGTCGAGCTGCCGACCGATATCCTGTCCGAAATGGTAAGCCGCGTATGGCGCGTCACCTCGACTGACAAGGCCCGCCCCATCCTGGGCGGCGTGCACATGAAGGTCGAGAACAACACTGTGCGCCTGGTGGCGACCGACTCCTTCCGTCTGGCCGTGTGCGATACGCAGGTCGAGACCTCGACCCTCGAAGGTTCCTTTGAGCTCAACGTCCCTGCCGACGCCTTCAACGACGCGCTGAGCATCATGGCGAGTCAGGCTACCATCATGATTGGCGCCACCGACACCCAGGTTGTCTTTGAGGCCGGCAACACCACCTACGTGTCGCGCCGCATCGAGGGCGTATATCCCAATTACAAGCAACTCATCCCCGATTCGTGCGTGACGAGCGTCAAAATCGACGTAGCCGCCTTTAACGCTGCCCTTAAACGTGTGGCCGTTATCGCGAGCGCCAACCCCGCCGTCAAGTTTGAGATTGACGTCGAGAACGGCCAGATGGGCCTGTCCTCCATTTCCAACGACCAGGATCTGGCGCAGGAGACGATCGATGTCGAGGCCGAGGGCGAATCGGGCACCATCGCCTTCAACTACCACTACATCTTTGGCTGCCTCAATGCCCTGTCCAAGGAGAAGGAGATCACGCTGGAGCTCAAGAGCTATTCGCAGGCTGGCATCTTCAAGTCCTACGACAAGATCAACTACCTGTACCTGGTCATGCCGGTACGCATCTAGCGCTGCCCATGACCATGTTCGCACGCGATCTTTCCGTTGCGCGCTATCGCAGCTTCGACAGTTACCGCCTTGCCCTGAGCGACGGTGTGACAGTGCTCGCAGGCCCCAACGCGGCGGGAAAGACCAACCTTATAGAGGCGCTGCAGCTGCTGACGAGTGGCGCCTCGTTTAGGCATCCGACCGCAGCCGAGCTCGTGCACGACGGCGTGGGCTCATGCAAGGTCGAGCTGAGGCTCGAAGGTGATGGACGCGTGCTGGACATGGGTCTGAGCGTGGAAGATGGCAAGCGTTCGTTTAGCCGCAACGGCAAGCGTTGTGCTGCGTCCGGCGTGCGCGGGGTACTGCCGAGCGTTCTGTTTTGCCCGGACCACCTGGATATGGTCAAGCGGGGTGCCAGCGTGCGCCGCGCCGCACTTGATGACTTTGGCGTTCAGCTGAGTGCGCCCTATGCCGACCTGGCTAGTGCCTACGGGCGCTGCGTGACCCAGCGCAATGCCCTGCTCAAGGAGACCTGGTGCTGCCGCGAGATGCTCGGCGCCTGGAACGAATCTATCGCCCGCGCCGGTTCGGCCCTGCTCGTGCATCGTCTGGCCCTGCTCGACCGGCTGTCGGGCCATGTGCGCGACGCCTATGGCCGCGTGGCATCTGGCGAGCCCGCCGGTGTGTCCTATGTGTCCACGCTTGGTGACCTGCCTCGCACCATGGATCGCGACGAGCTCAGGGGCTGGGCGTATGAGCGCATGCTCTCGGCGCTCGATGAGCGCGCCGACGAGGAGATTCGCCGCGGCGTGACGCTCGTGGGTCCGCATCGCGACGAGATCGAGTTTTCCGTCGCGGGCCGGTCGGCCCGTTCATTTGCCAGCCAGGGCCAGCAGCGAACGCTGGTGCTTGCCTGGAAGGTGGCAGAAGTGGCCGTGGCGCGCGATATCCTGGGCACCGCGCCGCTGCTGCTTTTGGACGACGTGATGAGCGAGCTCGACGCCGGGCGCCGAGGCGCTTTTCTGCAGCTGATCGGTGATGATATCCAGACGGTCATAACCACCACCAATCTGGGGTATTTTACCGATGACCTGCTTGATCGAGCCAAGGTGGTGAGCATGGGTGAGACGTGCTAATTACGAGCGCGAGAACGGAACGGTGGCCTTTGGCGGCTTTTTGGATGCCGAGCGTCAGCGCATCCTGGCGTCCGCGACACCTGAGCGCCGCGCTCAGATGGAGGCTGCAGAGGAATCTCGTGCGGTCTATCGCGCCTGGAATGCGGTGTGCTCGGGCACGCGCGAGGGACGCCATGTGACGGGCCTGCGCTACCTGCCCGAGTCCAACGAACTGCTGGTGTACCTCGATTCGCCCTCATGGACGCAGGAGATGACACTTTTGCGCGAGATTATCCGCGCGCGCATGGAGCGCGCCGGCGCGCACGTAGACGGCCTGGTGTTCAAGACGACCGCCCCCGGCCACACACCGCCCGCTGCCAAAGAGCGCCTGCGTCCGGCCGTGGCCGAGCGTCCGCCGGCCCCGCATGCCGACCTAAGCGGTGCCGAGCGTGCCGAGATCGAGCGCCAAGTGGCACCCATCGAGGACCAAAAACTGCGCGAGGCCCTCGAGAACGCCATGAGAGCCAGTGCCGAGTGGGCCAAGGGCGTGCAGGACAAAAAAGAGCCTTAAATCGCATCTGGTGGCCTTGTAGAGCCAAACACCCTCGTCCCCGAGGGTATTTTTTTACGATAAACTAGTAAGGCTGTACACATTTTCTTAACTGAAGGAGGACGTGTGGCAAACGAAAACGATTACGATGGCGGCGAGATTAAGATTCTCGAAGGTCTCGAGGCCGTTCGTAAGCGCCCGGGCATGTACATTGGCTCGACGAGCGCCAGCGGTCTTCATCACCTGGTGTGGGAGATCGTTGACAACTCCGTCGACGAGGCCATGGCCGGTTTCTGCACCGAGATTCAGGTGACGGTCCACGCCGACAACTCCATCACGGTCGTCGACAACGGTCGCGGCATCCCCGTCGACGAGCATCCTATCAAAAAGATCCCGACGCTCGAGGTTGTCATGACGATCCTGCACGCCGGCGGTAAGTTCGATAACTCGGCCTACAAGGTCTCGGGCGGACTGCACGGCGTGGGCATCTCCGTCGTCAACGCCCTGTCCAAGCGCGTGGTCGTACAGGTATGCCGCGATGGCAACATCTACGAGATGGAGTTTTCGCGCGGCAAGACCGTCAAGAAGATGGAGGTCGTGGGCACTTCGGAGACGACGGGTACCACTGTCAGCTTCTGGCCCGACGACGAGATCTTCGAGACCTGCATCTACGATTTCGACACGCTGCACAACCGTCTGCAGGAGACGGCATTCCTCAACAAGAACCTCAAGATTGTGCTGACCGACGAGCGCGAGGCGACTCCCCATGTGGAGGAGTTTTGCTATGCCGGCGGCATCATCGACTTCGTCAAGTTCCTCAATGAGGGCAAGGATGTCCCCGAGGCCTTTAAGGAGCCCATCTATATTGAGGGCAAATCGGATCCGGATGCACCCGTGACCAAGATGGGCGAGGTCGAGGTGTCCTTGCAGTGGAATAGCGGCTACGGCGAGAACGTCATGTCGTTTGCCAACGACATCTACACCCCCGAGGGCGGCATGCACCTCGAGGGCTTCCGTACCGCACTCACCCGCGTGATTAATGATTACGCCCGCAAGCAGAATCTGCTCAAGGAAAAAGACGCCAACCTGACCGGCGACGATGTGCGCGAGGGCCTATCGGCCGTCATCTCGGTCAAACTGCCCGATCCGCAGTTTGAGGGCCAGACCAAGGCCAAGCTCGGCAGCTCCTACATGCGCGCGCTCACGCTCAAGATTGTGACCGATGGGCTGACCGATTATCTGGAGGAGCACCCCAAGCCCGCCCGCGAGATCGTCAAGAAGGCCCAGCAGGCTTGCAAGGCCCGCAACGCCGCTCGCAAGGCGCGCGAGGCGACCCGCCGCAAAAGTCTGCTCGAGACGGCTTCGCTGCCCGGCAAGCTCGCCGACTGCTCGGTGCGCGATGCCGAGCTGACCGAGCTCTTTATCGTAGAGGGCGACTCGGCAGGCGGTTCGGCCAAGGACGGCCGTCGCCGAGACATCCAGGCGATTCTGCCCCTGCGCGGCAAGATTCTGAATGTCGAGCGCGTGGGCGACCACCGCGCGTTCTCGAGCGACACCATCCAGTCGCTGATCACCGCGATCGGCTGCGGCGTCACGACGAGCGCCGGCGACGGCGGCGACTTCGATATTACCAAGGCGCGCTACCACAAGATCATCATCATGACCGATGCAGACGTTGACGGCGCACATATCCGCATCCTGCTGCTGACGTTCTTCTACAAGTACATGCGCCCGCTGATCGATGCCGGCTATGTCTATGTTGCCTGCCCGCCCATCTTTGGTATTAAGGTGCGCAACAAGATCCATTACGTGTATCCCAACGGCCGCCAGCCCGAAGACGAGATTTTGCGCGACACCATTCAGAGCCTGGGCCTGAACCCCGACGACAACGACGAGGACGGCAAGGCCAAGGACGGCAAAATTACCAAGAAGCGCAAAGGCTATACCGTCCAGCGCTACAAGGGCCTGGGCGAGATGGACCCCAAGCAGCTTGCCTCGACGACGATGGACCCCAAGACCCGTATCCTGCAGCGCGTGTCGATCGAGGACGCCGTGGTGGCGGACCGTGCCGTGCGCGAACTGATGGGTTCCGAGGTCGGCTATCGCCGTGAGTACATCGAGAAACATGCCCATGACGCACGCTTCCTAGACGCCTAACCTGTTCGGCTTTCCCAGCCACCGCACCTTCGCCCTCAATCGTCGGTCGCGTACCCAAGTATGCTTCCCTCCTCTTTCGAGCGAATCTGCGGCACCTGGAAAAGCCGTCTCCGTGGTAGGGAACTAATGGACCACGCAAACCATGAGGAGGTAACGTGGCAGACGATATCAACAACAACGAGGGTATGGACGAGGCCGGCGACGCCGGCATGCCCGATGATCTGAAGCGCCTGCTTGCCCGCGCTGAGCAGGGCGAGGACGGCGATCCGGATTCTTACAACCCCGATGCCGAGGATGAAGAGGAAGAGGACGACGATGCCGAGCTCGAGGAGAGCTTTGGCGCTGTCGACCGTGGCGCCTCGGCCGGCGAGGATATCAACGGCGGTCAGCTCCAGATTTCGGAGTTCGGCCGCGAGATGAAGCAGTCGTTCATCGAGTACTCGATGTCGGTCATCACGGCGCGCGCCCTGCCGGACGTGCGCGATGGCTTAAAGCCGGTGCACCGCCGCATTCTGTACGCCATGAACGAGAGCGGCATCTACCCCAACCGCCCGCACAAGAAGTCGGCCTGGACGGTCGGCGAAGTAATCGGCAAGTACCATCCGCACGGCGATTTCGCGGTCTACGAGGCCATGGTTCGCCTGGCGCAGTGGTTCTCCATGCGCACACCGCTCATCGACGGTCACGGCAACTTCGGCAACATCGACGGCGACGGCGCGGCCGCCATGCGTTACACCGAGAGCCGCCTGGCAAAGCCCGCCATGGAGCTGTTGCGCGACTTGCAGAAGGATACCGTCGACTGGCAGCCCAACTACGACGAGTCACTCGCCGAGCCCGTGGCGCTGCCCGCGCGCTTCCCCAACCTGCTGGTCAACGGCAGCCAGGGCATCGCCGTCGGCATGGCCACCAATATCGCTCCGCATAACCTCACCGAGGCGATCGAGGCCACCTGCTACCTGATCGACAACCCCGACGCCACCGTCGACGAGCTCATGCAGATCATGCCCGGTCCGGACTTTCCCACCGGCGCCATCATCATGGGCAGCGCCGGCATTAGGCAGAGCTACGAGACCGGCCGCGGTTCCATCACCGTGCGTGCCAAGGCCCATGTGGAGTCCACCAAGACCGGCCGCAGCCGCCTGGTCTTTACCGAGATTCCCTACATGGTCAACAAGGGTACCCTGCAGGAGAAAATTGCTCAGCTCGTAAACGATAAGCGCATCGAGGGCATCTCGGATATGCGCGACGAGTCCAACCAGAAGGGCATCCGTCTGGTCATCGAGCTCAAGAAGGGCGTCATTCCGCAGGTCGTGCTCAACAACCTGTACAAGTACACCTCGCTGCAGACAACCTTTGGCGCCAACAACCTGGCACTCGTCAACGGCGTCCCCAAATGCCTGAGCCTGCGCGAGATGCTGCAGCACTACATCGACCATCAGGTCGACGTTGTCACCCGTCGTACCCGCTTTGACCTCAAGAAAGCTCAGGCGCGTGCTCATATCCTCGAGGGCTACTTGATGGCTCTCGACCATATCGACGAGGTCATCAGCATTATCCGATCCTCGCAAACCGACTCCGAGGCCAGCAGCCGCCTGGTTGAGCGCTTTGGCTTTACGCCCGAGCAGACCACGGCCATCCTCGAGATGAAGCTGCGCCGCCTGACCGGCCTGGAGCGCGACAAGATCCAAGAAGAGTTGGACGGCCTGCGTCGCGCCATTGCCTACTATGAGGACCTGCTGGCACATGAGGAGAAGATCCTGGGCGTCATCAAGGAAGAGATGCGCGAGATCTCCAAGAAGTTCGGCGACAAGCGCCGCACCGAGATCAGCCAGGTTGAGAAGGACCTGGATGTCGAGGATCTGATTGCCGACGAGGACATGGTCGTGACCATCACCCACACCGGCTACGTTAAGCGTATCCCGGTGGCTGCCTATCGTGCCCAGAAGCGCGGCGGCAAGGGCGTGTCGGGCGTCAACCTCAAAGAGGATGACGTTATCGACGAGATGTTTATTGCGTCCACGCACGAGTACGTGCTGTTCTTCTCGAGCAAGGGCAAGGTCTATCGTCTGAAGGTGCACGAACTGCCGGTGGGCACGCGCCAAGCCCGCGGCACCGCGATCGTTAACCTGCTGCCCTTTGAGGACGGCGAGAAGATCGCGAGCGTTATCAGCTGCCGCGAGTTCCCGGCCGACGAGTATCTAATGTTTGCCACTAAGAGCGGCATGGTCAAGAAGACCGTGATGAGCGCGTATGATCGCAGCCGCCGCGATGGACTCATTGCCATCAACCTGCGCGACGACGACGCACTACTGAACGTGCGTCGTGTGCGCGAGGGTGACAAGATCATCCTGGCTACCACTGCGGGCAAGGCGATTATGTTCTCCGAGGAGCAGGTGCGCGCCACCGGCCGCGACACCAGCGGCGTTCGCGGTATTAGCATGAAGGACGGCGTGAGCGTTCTGGGCATGGAGGTTACCAACGGCAACGGTGACCTGTTCGTCATTACCGAGCGCGGCTACGGCAAGCGCACGCCGGTCGCGGACTACCCGGAGCAGAATCGCGGCGGCCAGGGTGTCTATACCATCCAAATGACCGAGCGCAAGGGCAACCTTGCGGCCATGAAGATTTTGGAGCCGCAACACGAGCTGTTTATCGTGACGGAAGGCGCGACGGTCATTCGCGTCAAGACCGACGAGATCAGCCAGACCGGCCGCGTCACCCAGGGCGTCAAGATAATGACCGTCGACGACAACGACCGCATCTGCGCCGTAGCCCGCATGACAGCAGCCAAGGAGAAGCCCGAAGGCGAAGGTGCCGAGGCCACAGCCGAAACCGAAGAGGCCCCAGTCGACCTGGGCGACGGTAACGACATGCCAGAGGATCTCCTCGACGAGTAAGAGGAACTAGCTGGTAGAAAATATCAGACCCCATATATCGGCGGTCGGCGTACCTGCGCGCCGACCGCTTTTTTGACAACCTTGGACCCCGTGCCCGCCGAGTGGGCGAGATGGGTTAGGTTTGTCGCGAGTTCCGCACGCAAAGAAGGCCACTTAATGTGGCCTTCGTCTTGCGCAGGACTGCCCGAGCAGCAAACCTAACCCATCTCGCCCACTCGGCGGGCACACTCCAAAGATTTTCAAAAAAGTTGTTGACGCGCGCGTAACGACTCGTCTAATATATCCCTTGCGCGATGGACCTGTAGCTCAGTTGGTTAGAGCGTCCGGCTGATAACCGGGAGGTCACAAGTTCGAATCTTGTCAGGTCCACCACTTTCTTTCGCAATAAACACCCCAGCGAGAGCCGAGTCGCCGCTGGGGTGTTTATTACTGTCTCCGTGGGGGTTTAGCTCAGCTGGGAGAGCGCGGGCTTTGCAAGCCTGAGGTCAGGGGTTCGATCCCCCTAACCTCCACCATGATGGACCTGTAGCTCAGTTGGTTAGAGCGTCCGGCTGATAACCGGGAGGTCACAAGTTCGAATCTTGTCAGGTCCACCATCAAAACCGTGAAGAGCCTTGGGGCAATTGCCTCGAGGCTTTTTTCTTACCTACTGAAAGTAGTCAAAAAGCCTCGTCCCAAATTAACTACTTTGATTTTGTGTGCTGTGCGAAAGTTTGGGTAGTATAGCTATTCAATGCGGCGGGCTGCCGCGTGTTAACCGCTACGTACCGGAGGTGTTCCATGGTTCGTGTCGACATAGAGACTATCGTCATGGCCGCCGGTCCCGTGCCATCGCTTATCGTCTTGCGCGAGCGCTGCAGCAAATCTGATTCGACCGCCCCGTTGCGCTCCCTCTCTATTCAGACCGGATCATTTGAGGCTGCCGCGATTAGCCGCGGTATCGATGTCGGTCGTGCCGAGCGTCCGATTGCCCATGACTTGCTGCTTGACGCTGTTGTTGCATTGAGCGGAAAGCTCGAGCGAATCGAGATCGTGCGCGCCGAGCCTCCGGTGTTTTATGCGTCCGTTGTTATTCTTGGCGAAGATGGCGAGCATATACTGGACGCTCGCCCCAGCGATGCCATCGCCCTTGCCGTGCGGAGCAATGCCCCTATGTTTGTGGAGGATGACATCATGAACCGTCTGGGTACCATCTCCCCGCATGCCGAGGAAGTTGACGATGAGCAGGAATTCGAGAAGTTCGACGAGTTTGTCCATACGCTTTCTCCCGATGATTTTTAAATGCTCGACAAACGCGCGACGGAGTGCGCGCTCGTGAGCGCCGGAGTTTCTGCTGAGGCGGCTGCGATCGCCCGCGAGGCCCAGATGCGCTCTGAGGCGTCCGAGGCGGCACGTATTGCCTATGTGATGCAGGCCCGCACGCTTCGCGAACGCCGCGGCTCGTTTATCAAGATGGTTGTCATCTCCGCCTTTGTCGCGGCAATCTGTTCGCGCCTTCGTGGTACAGTTGGTGCGCTTGGGTTTTCGATCTCTACGGGCTTGGTGATCTGGGGCGTGGTCGATGCGGTTATGCTGACCAGCCAGATCAAGGTACTCGAAAAGCGCGCGGCGGACATGATGCGCGCCCGCGATGCCGCTGCTAAGATCGCCGCCGAGGCGCAAGAACTGTAACGACGCCAGACTCGATGGGAAGGTCTAAAGATGGCACAGGATATGCAGGACGCCGGTAACGTCTCCGCCGAGCTCGACGCCATGGTGTGCGATCTGATCGGTGCATTCTTGGACGACCTTGCCGCCGGTGAAAACCCCGGCGTGGTCGTGGCGATTGAGGACGCCGCTTCCAACCGTTATCTGGCGGCTCTCGATGAGGATGGCGAAGAGGCGTGCCTCGAGGCGGCCACCAACTTTATCTCCGAGCACAAGATGGGTCTTAAGGACGAGGGGCTGGGCCGTATCGTCCGCTATGCCATCGGCTATACCGGCTGCGTCGAGATTGACGGCGGCTACCACGACGCTCTGCTCGTGAGCTTTTTCGAGACTACGCTCGAGAGCGGTTTTTCGGCATATGTGCTGTATGAGGGCATGGGCGCCGGCGATGGTTTTATGTGGAGCGACCCTGAACCTGCAGGTGAGGAAACCCCTCTCATCTAAAATCGCTAAAATAAACGAGTTTTCGGTAAAAGGCTCAATATTCCCGCTGAGCGTTGTGTTGCTGGGCGGGTCGCATACGCGTGCCGTTTGTATATGGATAGAAGATAGGGGAACTACATGCGCGTAGACAATCTGAGGAACATCGCCATCATCGCCCACGTCGACCACGGCAAGACGACGATGGTCGACAAGCTCCTGCGTGCCACGGACGCCTTCCGTGCCAACCAGCAGGTCGAGGACCGCGTCCTGGATTCCAACGACCAGGAGCGCGAGCGCGGCATTACGATTCTCGCCAAGAACATCTCTATCGAGTACAAGGACGTTAAGATCAACGTCATCGACACCCCGGGTCACGCTGACTTTGGCGGCGAGGTCGAGCGCGTGCTGCGTATGGCCGACGGCGCCCTGCTGCTGGTCGACGCTTTTGAGGGCCCCATGCCCCAGACCCGCTTCGTGCTGCGTCACGCTATCGACACCGGCCTTAAGATCATGATCGTCATCAACAAGATCGATCGTCCGGGCGCCAACCCCGAGAAGGCCTACAACGACTGCTTGGACCTCATGGCCGACTTGGGCGCCACCGACGACCAGCTTGAGTTCGCCATGGAGCACGTGGTCTACGCCAGCGCCATGAATGGCTTTGCCCGCCTTGACCCCAACGACGGCAATATGGATATGTATCCGCTACTCGATATGATCATCGACGACATGCCCGCGCCCGAGGTTGACGAGAACGCTCCGCTGGCCATGCAGTGCGTGACCATCGACCACTCCAACTTCGTTGGCCGTATCGGCATCGGCCGCGTGTACTCCGGCGCCATCCACCAGGGCGACCAGATCCTGGTTGTCAAGAACGACGGCTCCAGCGCCACCGCTACCGTCAAACAGCTCTTTACCTTCGACTACCTGGGCCGTACCGAGTGCCAGGAAGTCGGCGCCGGCGACATCGCCGCCGTCGTGGGCATCGACCGCACCGATATCGGCGATGTCTACACCGATCCCGAGAACCCCGTTGAGCTCGAGCCCATCGAGATCGACCCGCCGACCCTGTCCATCGTCTTTGAGGCTTCGACCTCCCCGCTCGTCGGTCGCGACGGCGACATCGTGGGCGCCCGTCAGCTCAAGGAGCGCCTGTTCAACGAGGCCGAGAACAACGTGACCATGAAGATTGAGGAACTCGATGACAAGAGTGGCGTCGAGGTCTCGGGCCGCGGCATTCTGCACCTGTCCGTTCTGATGGAGTCCATGCGCCGCGAGGGCTTTGAGTTTCAGGTCGGTCGTCCCCGCGTTCTGTTTAAGAAGGACGAGAACGGCAACAAGATGGAGCCCGTCGAGCAGGCCGTCGTCGAGTGCCCGGACGAGTACTCGGGCAAGGTCGTTGAGGTCTTCGGCACCTCCGGCGGCATCATGACGAGCATGGACACCTCGGGCATCGTGACCCATCTTGAGTTCAAGATCCCGACGCGCGGCATCATGGGTCTTAAGAACCGCATTATGAACGTCACCCACGGCGAGGGCGTGTTCTACCACACCTTCCTGGAGTACGGTCCCTACGCCGGCGAGATCGGCAACCGCCAGAACGGCGCCATGATCTCCATGACCACCGAGAAGGCCGTTGCCTACGCTCTGGGCACGCTGCAGGAGCGCGGCCAGCTGTTCGTTGAGCCGGGTACCGAGTGCTACGAGGGCATGATCGTGGGCGAGCGCAGCAAGGCCGGCGACATGGTCGTCAACATCGCCCGTACCAAGAACCTGGGCAACCAGCGTTCCTCGACTTCCGACATCTCCGTCCAGCTGGTGCCGCCTCGCACCTTCTCGCTGGAAGAGGCGCTGGAGTACATCGCTGACGACGAGCTGGTGGAGATCACTCCTAAGAACATCCGCCTGCGCAAGCGTCTGCTCAACGCCACCGACCGCAAGAAGGCAGCCGTCCGCGCTGGCCAGGTCAACAAATAAGCGCTGGGGCTTATAACCGCCAATAAGAAAGGGCGTCGACCGCAATGGTCGGCGCCCTTTTTTGGTGCAATGGGGTCAGGTTGCTTTGCGCCACCACAAAGGTGCCTGGCCCTTTTGTGGTGGTTGGCGGCTAGGCGGTGGGGAGTCCTGGCGTGTTGGAGGTTTGCTGCGGCTTGAGGTGGGCGTTTCGCCAGATGATCTGGATAACGTAGCCGAGCATAAAGACAAAGGCCACGCCGCTGATGAAGTCGCCGATGAGGGGAAGTCCTGTGAGGGCGCCCGCGGCCACACCGCCGACGGCTGCCATGGCGTAGCGGTTCTGGTTGTGTCCGACCATGCGGGCGATCGCGCACCCCGCAAAGGCACTCGACACCAACGCGATGCCGATAACGACGCACAAGAGGGCTCCGGCAAGCGACAGGCCGGCGATAGAGATAATCAGCAGTAGGACGGCGGGGACGATAGCAATCGTGCCCAAAAGACCGCTCACCCACAGGGGCGTGGGGCGCTGGTGGAGCATTCCGGCGGCGCTGGCGGTCGCACGCGGAAAGACGAGCTCGAGCAACAGGGCGATAAAGCAAGTCGACAGGGCTGCGGCCACGATGCCGCCGATGGTGTCGTTAGCCGTAGAGGTGTTCTCGTTCTCGGTGCGGTCGATTTTGAGTGCGCCGACCTCGGCTCCTGCGGCGCGCTCGGGGTCCTCGGAAACATGCGCGCTCACGGTGCCGGTAATGCGGGCATTCTTGCCCAGGATGAGCTTGTCGGCCCAGACTTCGACATCGCCCTCGACGGTGCCATCGATGGTCACGGTGTCGCCCGCGAGCGCTGCCGACTTGGTAGAACCGCGCAGGGCAACCGTCTCGCCCATCGCATAGAAACAGTTAGCGGTGCTGTCGGAATTGAGCACGACATGCTGACCGACGACCGTGACGCTGCCATCAACCGTAGTCTTGGCAATATCGATGGTACGCGCCGCAAGACGAATGGCGCCGCCTACCGTGCAGTCGCGAATTGAGAGGGTATCGCCCGCGGCGATGATATCGCGGTCGATGGAGGTGTCGTCCAGGTTGAGGCTCTGACCTGCCCAGTACAGGTCGCCTTCGACGCCGGACGGGGTGGAGTCTTCGTCGGTCGTGAGTACGTTGCCGGCGCTGTCTGTGCCGGCGAACGAAGCCGTGGGAAGTACGGTCAGCGCAAGCACAATCAGTGCGAATAGGAGGGCGATGCGGCCACGCGCTTTACGGCGCCGGGACGACGGTGCTAGGTTGCAAGGCATAGTGAATCCTTCGTTAGATACTCGACATGTATCTAACAGGGTACCCAACGCGCGGGCGCTCTAAAAGAACCTCTCGGTTGCATTTCGAAGGGCTGTGCCGTGCTGTCTACTTTTTGCGATGCAAAAAACGTGCGATGTCGTCCTCGGTGGGACTTTTGATGTCAAAGCGCAGCGAGAGCCAGCGCAGACCCATGGTTACGACAACGCATACGACGAGCGCGGCGACATTGCTGACCAAGCCACTCATGACGAGGCTTACATAGCTTGCCGATCCGGCGATGGCTGCGATGGCATAAAAGTTAGTGCGTTGGAAAATGCCCGGAACCACACCCATAAAGCCGTCGCGCAACATGCCGCCACCCACCGCGGTGAAGAAACCCATCATGATGCACACCGCCGGCGCAAAGCCGTAGACCAGCGCCTTGTCTGCGCCAGTTGCCGCATAGATGCCGACCGAGATGATGTCGAGTAGGGGAATGAGTTTCTCGGGTTTATCGACGATTGCCGGGAAGATGTAGATGATGGCCGCCGTGGCGATGGAGAGCGGCAGCGCCATCGGCTGGTTGAGGATGTAGACGTTGCCGACCTGGAGTGTCATATCGCGCAAAAGACCGCCGCCCAGGCCGCAGACCACGGCGAGTGCGACCGCGCCCACCAGGTCAAGCTTATGCTCGCGCGCGACCAGCACGCCCGAGATCGATGCCGCGACAACAGCGAACATCTCGAGCCAAAAGGGGATAGCGACCATGGCATCCGAGGCATGTGAGGTAACGGTTATAGCAGCGACGACGGGCAAGATGGGGTCCTTTGAGTTGCGAGTTTAGACAATGCCCGTACATAGTACATGGTTGGCGGGCATCGCGCCCTCATTCCTCGGCAAACGGTCGGCAGCGGATGTTGGAGCAAGGCAAAACATGTACGCCACCCTCCAAAAATGACATTTATCGACATCTTTGGAGGCTGACGTACATGTTTGGATTGAGACCACGGCATGAGTGAGTTGATTTACTCACATCCGGTATATTCCCCCACTTCAACGGACATAAGAGTTGGATACCGGCTCAGAGCGAGAGGCCCTCAATGGATACCCCTGTTCTCATTTCGCATAAAACCGCATGGCTTGTCCATCATGCACCCCAGAATTTGGTTCAGTCTCTTGCGCGGCACGACTACCAGATAGGCGCACGAGGCATCTCCACCCAGCAACGCGTTGCGCGCATACGACAAGCCCTTACCGACTGCGGCATCCCGTCCGATATGCTCAAGACTATCGATATCTCGGTTGTATTCGAATTCGAGCGAATTCGCACCAAAGGCGTCATTTGCCACATTCTTGGACAAAATCTTCCCTACGAGCATATTGACGAGTTGACGCCCGGAATCTTCATCACCGACGAAGCCTTCACCTTCGTGCTCGCTGCCGAGTGGATGGATAGGGTCGAATATCTCGAATATGGCTATGAAGTTTGCGGCGATTATCGCATGAGGCCCAATCCCGCCGACCCTTATACCGAGCAGCCAGCCACTACCTCCAAGGATGAAATAACCGAACTGCTCGATCGGCACCCCGGCAAACCCGGTGCCACACGTGCACGGCTCGCGCTCAGGCACATCTACGATCACTCGGCCTCGCCTATGGAGACCGCTTCGGCAATCGCCCTCTCGCTCCCAACAAGCGAAGGCGGCGTTGGCATCCGAGGTATCGAACTCAACAAACCGCTCGAGATTCCTCAACGTCTCTGGCATTGCGCCAAAGCTCGAACGCTCAAAATCGATGCGCTTGTTACCTACAAGCGCAGGGAGCTCGGTATCGAATATAAGGGCGGCTTTCACGACGAGGTCGAGCGCAAGGGAGCAGATGCGGAACGAGAGGCCGTTCTCTCCCAAATGGGATATCGAATCGTTACGCTCACTTCGGCTCAGTTCAGCAGTCAGCTCGCCTTTCACCGCGCCATGAACAACATTCGCGAAGCACTCGGCATGCCCCGCTGTACCGACACCGGGTACCAGAGAAAACAAAACGAACTACGCAAGGCACTTATCCGCAACTGGAAAGGCATGCGAGACGAGGAGACACCTTCCGAATAGCGCCACTCCCGTGAGCTCAGTTCAAACGTGTACGTCAGCCTTCAAAGATGTCGAAAAATGTCGGTTTTGGAGGCTGACGTACATGTTTTTGAGGGAGGGGCGGGTTCGAATCCCTCCTCCTCCGCCGTATTTGCTTGTTAGGGGAATCAAAACAAAAAAGATCCCATTCCCGGGAGCTTTCTCAACCAAAATGGCGGAGGAGGAGGGATTCGAACCCTCGTGACCTTATACAGGCCAAACGGTTTTCGAGACCGCCGCATTCAACCACTCTGCCACCCCTCCGCGTGGGGTAAAAACAAAGCAGGCTCAAAGGCCTGCTTTGGAATTAACTGGCGGAGAGTCAGGGATTTGAACCCTGGAGACGCTTTTGACGCCTACACGATTTCCAATCGTGCTCCTTCGGCCACTCGGACAACTCTCCGTTAAATGCGAAAGTCAGTATACACGAGGAATCGCAAAGTGCAAACAGAAAACTTGGCATTTTTTGAAACGCTTGGCTTCGTGACGGGATCTAGGAGGCCAAAAACGGGCTCTGACCAGCATGGCAGCATGCAGCAAATTGTTCAAAATAGGTATTTATAAACGACGTGGCAGCAATTTTAAAAATCTTTGAACGGTGTTGTGAGCCACTGGTATGCATTTTGCGACCACAGCCTTGCAATTGCTGACCTGCAGTTTGATTTGGTTTGTCCCCGTGGCGCCGTATCTTGTCCACAGATCCGTCAAGCATTTGGTCAGCATTTGGTTGGAATGCGCATGAAGTGCCGTGTGAGCATGGGCATATGTGGAGGTCATGAGGTTGTAGCTGCATATTCTTGCGGCCTGGGAGGTTGAAAGATATTATTACCAAGTCTTTTCCTGCTTCAGGCGCACCTTCACGACCTGAAGCCACATTTGCCCAGAGGAGGTGACAATATGAAGGCTTATGAACTGCTGTTCTTTGTTGACCCGTCGCTCGACCCCGAGACTCGTCTCGCTGTTATGAAGCGTATCGATACCACGATCGCTGAGGGCGCTGGCAAGGTCGACTCCGTTGACGAGTGGGGCAAGCGCAAGCTCGCCTACGAGATCAACGACCTCACCGATGGTGACTACACCCTCATCAACTTCCACGCAGATCCTACCCAGATCGCCGAGCTTGATCGCGTCCTGCGCATCACCGACGCTGTGGTCCGCCACATGATCGTCCGTCGCGACGACCAGGAGTAAGACTGTCGTTTTGGACTGGGCTTGTGCCCCAAGAGGAAGTAGTGAGTTATGAGCATCAATCGAGTGAACATCACCGGTAACCTCACCCGCGATCCCGAGCTGCGCGCCACCGCTGGCGGAACCCAGGTTTTGTCCTTTGGCGTCGCCGTGAACGATCGTCGCCGCAACGCGCAGACTGGCGAGTGGGAGGACTATCCCAACTTTGTCGACTGCACCATGTTCGGCACCCGCGCCGAGGCCGTGAGCCGTTTCCTGGCAAAGGGAAACAAGGTCGCGATCGAGGGCAAGCTGCGCTACAGCTCTTGGGAGCGCGACGGCCAGCGCAGGAGCAAACTTGAGGTCATCGTCGATGAGATCGAGTTTATGAGCTCCCGTGGTGGCCAGGGTGGCTACGATCAGGGCGGTTACGCCCCCGCAGCTCCCGCGCCCGCAGCACGTCCCGCCGCGCCGGTGGCAACGCCGCCCGCGGTTGACGTCTACGATGAGGACATCCCGTTCTAAGGGTTGTTCACCTATTTTTGAGTGAGAGGCGGCTTCGGCTCGCCGAAGTTGCCAAATGAAAGGTATTTTGACATGGCTAATGATTATTCTGCACGTCAGCCGCGTCGTAAGTACTGCCAGTTCTGCAAGGAGAACACTGAGTTCATCGACTATAAGGACACTCAGCTTCTCCGTAAGTACATGACCGACCGTGGCAAGATCAAGCCCCGTCGCGTCACTGGCGCTTGCACGCAGCATCAGCATGACATCGCCAACGCCATCAAGCGCGCCCGCGAGATGGCTCTCCTGCCGTACACCGTCCCCGTGGTTTCCTCTCGTGGCAACCGCGACCGCGGCTAAGAAGGGAGACGCATCATGAAGGTTATTCTTCTCGATGAGATCAAGGGCAAGGGCGGCGAGGGTGACGTCGTAGAGGTCGCTCAGGGTTACGCTGAGAACTTCCTGTTCCCCAAGAAGCTCGCTGTTGCCGCCACCAAGGGCAACCTCAAGCAGCTTGACGAGCGTCGCAACAACATCGCCAAGCGCGAGGCCGTCCGTCTGGCTACCGCCAACGAGACCAAGGCTGCCTTCGAGGGCAAGACGGTTACCGTTGACGTCAAGGTTGGCGACGAGGGCATTCTCTTTGGCTCCGTTACCGCCGCTATGATCGCTGACGCCATCAAGGATCAGCTCGGTATGGACATCGACCGCAAGCGCGTCGAGCTCGGTAAGCCCATCAAGGTTGCCGGTGCCCACACCGTTGCCATCTCGCTGTACCGCGAGATCAAGGCCGAGGTTGTCGTTCTCGTCGGCGTTACCGCCGAGGAGCTCGCTGCCGAGGCCGAGGTTGAGGAGACCGCTGAGGTCGCCGAGGCCGAGACCGCCGAGGTCGAGACTGAGGCTGCTGCCGAGTAGCATTTGCTGCAACGCAACAATCTTGTTCTAAGAAGGGCGCTCTGGGAGACCAGGGCGCCCTTTTATTTTTAGCGCCATGCGAGCACCGTGATGGGCGCCGTGAGAGCGGGGCATCTGTTTCTCACGTTTGGATGGTGTCCCATTTGGGGACCGTTCATCCGTTTGGTTCGGTGATGATTGGCGGCGCGCGGCGCGTTTTGGGACCGTGGCTGATACTATGGATGCTCGCAAGCGATATGAATGAGGATGCTCATGGCATATGACGATAGGGAGACCGGGCTGACGGTTGAGGACCGCGGCTCAAAGTTGGGTCTTCCCCAAAACCAAGATGCAGAGGCCAATGTACTGGCCGCTATGCTGCTATCGCCCGAGGTGGTCGAAGAAGCCCAGGTCGAGCTGCAGCCCGATGACTTCTACCGGCCCATTCATAAGACCATCTATACCGCGATGGTCGATATGTACAACAGCCGCATTCCCATCGACTCCATCTCGCTGATCGATTACCTACGAAGCGTCAACAAGCTCGATGCCGTGGGCGGCGAGGCCTACATTTTGGAGCTGATGGGTCAGACCCTGTCGCTCGTGAACTGGCAGCACCATGCCGCCATCGTTCGTCGCGACTCGATGCTGCGTGAGCTGATCGGCGCCACCAACGAGATCAACGCGCTGGCATATAACGCCCCCACCGATACCAAAGAGGTTGTCGAGCTGGCCGAGAGTAAGCTGCTCAAGGTCACGGCACGCGAGGTCAAGTCGAGCTACAAGACGCTGACCGAGTTTATGGTCGAGGCCTATAACGAGGCCGAGGAAGTGTGCCAGGCCGGTGGCCAGGCTGCGGGCGTGCCCACGGGCTTCCCGTCGCTCGACCGCATGCTCATGGGTTTTCGCGAGGGCCAGCTCATCATTATCGGCGCCCGCCCTGCTGTGGGTAAGACGTCGTTCGCCCTGAATCTGGCGCTCAACGCTGCCGCTGCCGGTTATACCGTCGGCTTCTTCTCGCTGGAGATGTCGGGCAAGGAAA
>ERZ1034976.453-NODE-453-length-38555-cov-12.451039_pt1 | contig 38555 bp, 53 predicted proteins | sample MGYA00520623_ERZ1034976 | MGnify/ENA primary metagenome ERZ1034976 (study PRJEB33766, sample SAMN09781774) | gut metagenome | biome: gut microbiome | host: Homo sapiens | place: Madagascar | study: EMG produced TPA metagenomics assembly of the PRJNA485056 data... | reverse complement strand
CTCAAAATCTGCCGATAGCAATATCGTGTGGGTTCAAGTCCCACCTCCGGCACCACAACTAAAAGTCCCGATAGTATCGAATAAAATCGACCATCGGGATTTTTTATTTTTGATTATTTTATTGTGTAATTTTTGGTTTTGTACATCTTTTTTACATCACCTGCTCTTGCGGTCAATTCTTATAAATTGATTAAATATTGTTTTTACTTGGCATTTTGATATAAAAATGATGTAATTTTTGCAGCTTCAGAATCCATCTGCGGCGTAACATGTGAGTATATATCCATTGTTGTTGCACAGGAAGAGTGTCCGAGCCGGGATTGAATGATCTTGTAATTAATTCCCCGTTCAAGCAACAGGGTGGCGTGTGTATGCCGGAATGAGTGAAATGAAAATTGCGGGATACCGGCGGCACGCATAACCGCCTTTGTTTCTCGCGTTATATTATCAGGGCACAGGGGAGTATAGACTTCCGACGGAAACACGAGGTTACATGACCTGCCCGGGTATAGTAATTTTAAACGCAGGCAGTAGGCTTTTTGAGTACGAAGCATATCTATCGTGCCGTCATCCACAGTGATTGTTCTTCTTGAGTTTTTAGTCTTCGTACTTTCTACAATTGACGCAGAATTTCCGTCCAGCGCAAGGCATGTTTGATTAACTGACACGGTTTTTCTCTCGAATGACACGTCTTCCCAGCGAATCCCTAATATTTCCCCCCGGCGCATTCCTGTTGCAATAGCGAAGCGGCATATTCTTTCAAGGACGTCATTATGTACATGTTCAAAAAATAGCTTTATTTGCGCTTCGCTCAACGCCTTTGCTTTTGTTGGCTCTTTCTTCGGGCGGCGTACATAGTCAAGCGGATTTGACGGAATTACACCATCTGCGACCGCTTGTTTCAATGCGGCTGATGTCAATGTATGTACATAACCGATTGTACGTGGGGACAGCCCTTTATCTGCCATCTGTTGCCAGTACACACGAAAGACGGCGGGCTTTAAATCTTCAAGCAGAATATTGCCGAACGGTACAGACAGGATATGTCTTTTCAGGGTACCTTTATATGATTGATATGTGTTTAACGTGATTGTAGACTTGATTCCTTCGAGCCATGCAGCGGTCCATTCGGATAGCGTTATTTTATCGTCAATGAACGGAAATTTTTCAATTTCTAATATAAAATCATTTCTCCGCCGAATTGCTTCTTCCGAAGTATGTCCGTAAAAAAAACGTCTTTTTCCGTTTACAGTAACGGATGCCTGATAATATCCGTTTTTTCTCTTTTTCAATTTTTCCATTATAAAATCAGCTCCTTTTCTGAAAACATGAGCTGATTATGCTATAATTATAAAGTAATCAGCCCGAGGTGGGTTATTACATTTTCCCGCTATCGTATGGCAGTACGGTAGCGGGATTTTTATGCTGCTATTTTTCTTTCACGTACGTAAAGTAGATCCACAATAAAATTAAAAATACTATAATACTACTCATTAGCAAACACTCCTTTTACAATCAACTTTCAAGCAAAGTGGCTTCCTGAATTAATTCTTGTACTATCTTCTCATTACATTCTTCAACAAGTGACTTCATCCGGAACAAATCAATAATTCCCCAGATCCCAAAACCGGCGCAAGTGATCCAGTATAAGATGTTCTTGATAGGCTGCCCAAGATAGAAATAGTGGATACCACACAAAATCCAGCAGATGTACGCCATAGACGTCTCTTTTTCTTTAGTATTGAGCTTACTCGTCACGTAGCTTTTCTGCGTCGGCGTCAGGTCCCTTAATAGTAATAACGTTGTTACTGTCATTTTAAAAGTCTCCCCTCTCATAAAAAAATTATTGTATCTCGGACTGTCTTAGTACAGCTAAGCCTAAGATTTTTATGCTTTCGCAATTGTCTTCGGTAAAAAACATAGGTGCATATTTACTGTTAGCTGAAGCTAAAGACACCGTTTTACCCGATTTATAAAAACGTTTTAGACAGACTTTTTCATTATCTATTTCAACGCAGGCGATTCTGCCGTTCGGCACTTCCTGCATAGACTTTATAAAAACTATGTCGCCGTCGTTGATGTTTGCGTCGATCATACTGTCGCCGCGGACGGTGATGCAAAAGTCGACGTCATATTTATTATCTACATCATAATACGGTGTGTCTTGATTGAGGTCCTCAAGCGGCTGCCCGGCGGCAGCGTACCCCAGCATAGGGACTTTTTTAAATTGCGGGCGGTGTGCGCCCGGTGGAAGAATCCCAGAGCCATCATAACCCATAAGCCAGGCAGGATCCACTGATAAGGCTTCTGCAATCAGGTCAATTTTATCTTGCTTTGGGGAGTACTTACCGGTCAAATAATCGGAAATTGAGGAAGATCTTATGCCCGTACGTCGAGACAACTCCGCAGGGGAAACATTGTATCTGTCCATCACGGATTTCAATCTTTTAATAAGTGCTTCTTTCAAGTAGCTCACCTCCTAAACCGTATGATACACGGAAATCCGAATAAAATCAACCCCTATCAAAAAAAATATACGTTAAACCGTTGACACGGAAAACCGAGCATGATATGATATGTACGCAAGCACGGAAAACCGTGCAATGAAAGGAGGTGAAGACCTTGATGCTAAAATACGATTATTCATATCTTCGGGGTTTTATAAAAGAACGATTTAACTCCAATCAGCAATTTGCCGATTTCTTGGGGATCGGAACAACCGCGCTGTATGAAAGGCTATCCGGGAAAACTGCTTTTAGACAGAATGAAATTGACGCAGTTATACAACACTGTAGTTTATCCGGAGATGAAATTAAACGAATTTTTTTTACCCGTAGAACACGGAAAACCGTGTAAAACTAAACGCAAAAAGAAGTGAGGTGAAGAAGAAAATGACAGAAATAAAAATATGTCGAGATGCAAACAAAGCATTAAGGCGGAATGTTGACCTACAACGGATGAGCGTGTTCGTAGAAACCAAAAAAGAACTTAACGCGCGGCTCATGGAATTACCGTCCGGGGATTTAGAGAAGCTCGCTAAGCTTAATAAGCTGTTTGATGAAATTATTGATGACGAACTCAAGAAGCTATAAATCGGCTGGCAACAGCAAGAATTGATTGAACCGTGAAGTCAATGCTGTGTTCCATCACATATTTCTTGATTTTATCCCAGATTTTATCATCTGCGATAGCGTCGTAGAATTGCTGGCCTTTGAAGGTTTGTTCGATCTGGTAATACGCGGGGCCATCTTTTGTACTCCCGTCAACGGCAGTCAGACAACCTTCGTTAATAAGGATTTTGATGTGGAAAGCGATAGTCTTGTACGAGATGCCGTCGCCCTTAAAGGCGTAAGAAGACAGATCGCCGGATTCATCTTCAATCACGAGTCGAAGAATATCTCGAAGTATGTCTAATTGAATACGCATAGCGTTTGCACCTCCTCTCTGCCTTAAATTATAGACAAAGAGGAGCAGTAAAGCAAAAAATCACATTAATCTCTTCTCTCCGTCGGGCCGTTCGCAAATAACAAGTTGTTATTGCTATATCCATTGTGAACTGTGTTATGCTCGACAACTATTAAGCCGGACGGCTCGACGGAGAGAAGAACAAAAGAAGTGAGGTGATCAAAATGGAATCAAATCCAGTCGGACTAACAATGGAAGAAGCGTCACGGACGCTCCATATCGGGGTAGAACAACTTCGGGAGTATGCGCGGACGGATCCGACGTTCCCGTGTTTCTCTGTCGGGAACAAGCTAATCACGACAGAGGCCGCAATCAGCGAGTGGGCAACAGCCCGCGCAAAAATGCGAGTCGGGATGAAAACAGAAAGCTCACATGTGATGGAAATTATTAAAAAGTATAGGAGGGAAAGAGCATGATTGACAGAATGATGAATTGGCTATGGTTATTTGTTTTCGTGACAATGCTCATCGCGGTCGTGGAGAAAATATCATGTCTAAAGTTCTAACAGCTTTTATAGCAATCGTCTTCTTAGCCGGTTACGCAGTACAGCCGCCGGAAAAGACGGTACCGTACAAAGTGACACTCCGAAATGGCGAAAGCGTCTGGGATGCCTGCGCGAAAGTCGTAAGCGGCAAAGATGACGTCAGGGAAGTGGTCTACAACGCACTGAAAGAAAACCACATCAGCAACCCGGGCAGCGTTCAGCCAGGTACGGAATTGGTTATCAGAGTAAAGGAGTTGAGGTAATGAGGAGAAAACTTTTATTAGCTTTTTTAATCAGTACGGCAAGTATCTTGCCTGCGCATGCAGAATGGCTCATCGCAGAGTGCAGCGCTTACACACCGTACGATTGCGGGACTATTACCGCAACGGGCGAAACAGTCCATGTCGGCGGGGTAGCTTGTAACTTCCTGCCGTTCGGTACGGTGGTTGTTATCGACGGCACGGAATACGTAGTCAATGACCGCTGCGGCATAGATGACTGCATAGATATTTTCATGGAGAGCTACGAAGAAGCGATTCAGTTCGGAAGACAGAATAAGGAGGTTTATGTAAAGAGATGAATTATAAAAAGATCTATTTGATGGCAATCACGGAAATTATAAAGGAGCATCCGCTGCGCATATACTTATGCGACGCCGAAAGTTATACGGTAGTACTCAATAATTACTGCATGTGCTTTTTGCCGAAAGATAAAAACATATTCGCTCTGAAACCCCGCGAACTCCCGGACGGAGTTAAGCGCCTTCTGCCGAAAAGTAATCTTGTCGAGGTGTACCGAACGGATAAAATTCTCGATACCAAACCTAAGGCCCGGCTGATAGAAACCGAAGACGGTAAGGAGTACGCCTACTGTATCGATAATGCGCTTCTCGGTTGTTTTGACCGGAATGCGGAAATCAAGATAAACCCGAATATGGAAGCATCTCCATTTTACATGTACGAAGACGGGAAACTTGTAGGAATTATTGCACCGATACGCAGAAAGAAATGAAAGGCGGTGATGTAAATTGCTTGTCAGTACAAGTAAAAAGCCATCCGGCTGCTGGAACAGTCGAACGGCAAAAACAAAAACACTCTAAATTATTATAGCACAAATGAAGGAGACAGAAAAATGATTAGAATCGAAATTGACGCAGAGAACGTAATCGAATTGAAAGAACAGCTGAAAGGACTCTTAAACGAACCGGTTAAAAACACGGTAATAGTTACACCGGAAAGCGTTACAGTTGCAGCACCGCAAATTAAAGAAGTCAAGGCGCCTAAGGCAAAGAAAGCAGAGCCCGCAAAAGAAGAACCGGTAAAAACAGCCATAGCTGCGAATGAACTGACAGAAGACCAGAAGACTGAACTGCGTACACTCTGCGCGGAGTATACGCATAAAGTATCTGACGGCAAAGAACGGATTAAACAGTTCTTGAAAGACAAAGGGCTTGCTAAAGTAACCGAACTCAAGCCCGCCGATCTGTCAGAATTTAAAGCGCTGGTGCAGATCTAAAATGGCGCACGCAGTATTAAACGCATCGGCCAGCTCCCGATGGCTGCACTGCACGCCGTCGGCAAGACTGGAGCGGAAGTTTCCGGACACGTCGAGTCCGTATGCGGAAGAGGGCACGCAAGCGCACGCCTACGCCGAACAATTTTTGAATCTATTTCTGAAAACCGGCAAGACCACTGTCGCAATAAAAGACAACGCAGAAATGCAAGAGGCTGTACAAGCTTACGTCAACATCTGCGTTGAAAAGATCAATGAAGCGAGAACTGCCTCTCCGGATGCGCAGATCAAAGTCGAACAGCGGCTGGACTTCTCCCGCTGGGTGCCGGAAGGTTTTGGCACCGGCGACATGGTGATGGTGTCGGATAAGTACTTTGAAATCGTCGATCTCAAGTACGGAAAAGGCGTTCCGGTTTCCGCCGTCAATAACAGCCAGATGCGGCTGTACGCACTCGGGATGTACGAAGCGTTCGGCTATCTGTACGGAGCCGATGAGGTCAGGATGACAATTGTGCAGCCACGGCTTGACAGCGTTTCGACTGAAACTATCTCGGTTGATGACCTGCTTACATGGGGTGAAGAAATAAAAAAGAAGGCAAAAATCGCGTTTAAAGGCGAAGGCGAGTTCTGCGCAGGCAGCCACTGTCGATTCTGTAAAGCAAGGAACACTTGCCGAGCCCACGCGGAATATGAACTAAAAAACGTGAAAGAAGATCTGCAGACGGCAGAGCTGGAAGACTTTGAAATTTCTGACATCCTGCTTCGTGCTAAAAACATCAAAACTTGGCTGGACGGTCTGGAATCATATGCACTCGGAAAAGCGCTTGACGGCTACGACTGGCCCGGAATGAAACTCGTCGAAGGCCGCAGCAACCGGAAGATCACAGATGACGTTATCGCAGCGAACAATCTTATGAACGCGGGTTTCGGCGCCGAAGCGATCTACAAACCGCGGGCACTGCGGTCGATTACCGACTTGGAAAAGCTCTGCGGAAAGAAAATGTTCAGTGAGTTGATGTCAGGAGTCATAGAAAAGCCGCCGGGCAAGCCGACACTGGTCTCTGCGGATGACAAGCGGCAGGCAATAGAACTGCAAAATGTAAAAAACGATTTTGACGAAAGTCTTTTATAAAGAATAGGAGAAAAATTATGAAAAGCATTAAATTTGTTACCGGCTTAGTCCGGCTGTCTTATGCGAATATTTGGGCGCCGAAAGAAGACCTTAGCGGCCGTATGCGTTACTCGGCAAGTTTGCTTATCAAGAAAAGCGACACAAAGACGATTTCACGTCTGAAAGCGAAAATCAAGGAGCTTATTAACGACGAAGAAGCTAAAAAAATTCTTGGCACGCGTGGTAAAGATATCGACCTGCCGCTTCGCGACGGCGATACGGAACGTGAAGGCGATGACAACTATGCGGGTCATTATTTCCTGAATGCGAAAGCAACGGAAGATTACCCGCCGAAAATCCTCGGCTCCGACGGAGAAGAAATCTTTGACAAGTCGGAAGTTTACAGCGGCTGTTACTGCCAGGCTGTTCTGTACCTGTTTGCGTACAATCAAGGCGGCCACCGCGGCGTAGGAGTCAGCTTGAGCGGTTTGAAGAAGATTAAAGACGGCACGCCGCTGTCCGGCGGAAGTGTATCTGCTGGAGACTTCGACGATGATCTTTTAGGCACCGACGCTAAAGATGACGATAATGATGATATTTTTTAAGGAGTAAGTGCTATGGCTACACTGGCAATTGACTTAGAGACGTACAGTGACAATGACATCAAGTACGGAGTCTATAAATATGTAGACTCGCCGAACTTTGAAATCTTGTTGCTCGGATACGGTTTCGATGACGAACCAGTGCAGGTAGTAGATCTTACCAGAGAGGAGATGCCTGTGCAGCTTGCACAGGCTCTTTTCGACAGCAGCATCACAAAGACGGCGTTTAACGCGAACTTCGAAATTACCTGCTTTAAAAAGATATATCCGGAATTGCCCGCGGAGCAGTGGGAGTGTACAAGTGTACTGGCGCTGTACAATTCACTGCCGACAAAGCTCGCGGATGTAGCTGCCGTGCTGCGCCTCGGCGCGGATAAACAGAAAGATACCCGAGGCAAGGCATTAATCAACTACTTTTCTAAGCCCTGCAAGCCGACCAAAGCAAACGGCGGCAGAACAAGAAATTTACCGGAACATAACCCGGAAGCGTGGGCACAATACATCGAGTATAACCGGCAGGACGTCGTCGTCGAAAAAGCCATACGGCAGAAATTACTGTCACTCAAGCCTCCGGAGCTTGAACACAAATACTGGCTTATGGATCAGGAAATTAACAGCCGCGGCGCCCGGGTCAACATAAAACTTGTCGAAAACGCTATCCGCATAAACAAAGAACACAAAGCGAAACTGCTGGTAAAAGCAAAAGAGCTTACCGGACTTGAGAATCCTAACAGCCCGCTGCAGCTTACAGCGTGGATAGAAAACCGGCTTGGGGTGACCGTCGAATCAATAGACAAAAAAGCGATTGCGGAACTCTTGAAAAAAGACATTCCGAACGACGTGCGCGTTATGCTTCGGCTGCGTCAGCTGCTCGGCAAAACATCAATCAAGAAGTACGAAGCAATGCAGAAAGCGATGACATCAGACGGAAGAGTGCACGGTATGTTCCAGTTCTACGGCGCGATGCGCACCGGGCGTTGGGCAGGACGCATCGTACAGCTGCACAATCTGCCACGGAACAGTATGAACGCGCAGGAGCTTGATACCGCCCGGGCTTTTGTCAAAAACGGCGATCTCGAGATGCTGGAGCTCTGTTATGACAATGTACCGGATACTCTATCGCAGCTTGTCAGAACGGCGATTACAGCAAAGCCCGGCTGCCGATTTATCGTTGACGACTTCTCAGCCATCGAGGCACGTGTCATCGCATGGCTCGCTGGGGAGAAGTGGCGGCAGGACGTCTTTGCCGAAGGCGGCGACATCTACTGCGCTTCTGCTTCGGCCATGTTCGGCGTTCCCGTCGTCAAACACGGCGAAAATGGACACCTGCGGCAAAAAGGCAAAATCGCCGAACTGGCGCTTGGTTACGGTGGCTCCGTCGGCGCGCTAAAACAAATGGGCGCCGATAAGATGGGGCTTTCCGATGACGAACTGCAGGACATTGTGACGAAATGGCGCGCTGCGTCACCGGCGATTACTAAGTTTTGGTGGGATGTAGACAACGCGGCTAAAAAAGCAATCAAGACAGGCAGCACAGTCAAAATCAAGCAAGGACATCTCGCTTTCTGCCGAAAGCAAGGGGCGCTATTTATCGAGTTGCCATCGAGCAGGCATCTTGTGTATATCAAGCCGGAAATTGGAGAGAACCGTTTCGGCGGGGAATCTATCTTATACCGCGGCATTGAACAGGGCAGCCGGAAGTGGGGCAAGTTGGAGACCTACGGCGGCAAGCTTGTCGAAAACATCGTGCAGGCTGTTGCCCGCGACTGCTTAGCGGCGGCTATGCTGCGGCTAACGGAAGCTGGGTACAAAATCATCATGCACATCCATGATGAAGTCGTGATGGAAGTGCCGGACGGCGAAGGGAGTCTGGCCGAAGTCACTGAAATTATGTCAAAGAATGAACCGTGGGAAGCCGGTCTGATCAAAACCGCGGACGGCTTTGAAGGTCAGTATTATATGAAAGATTGAGGTACTAAAAAATGAACAAAATACAAATGGAACAGCAAATCAAAATCGCAAAGGAAGGAATTGAAGTACTTGATAAATGGGCGGAAATGCTCGGCGCTGAAGCACTAGAAGAAAAGCGTGAACAGATAGAAAAAGCAAGAGATTACTGCAAAGACTGCTTAGATGCGTCGCAAACACTTATTGAAGCTATTGAAGCAACAGAACCGAAGAAGGAAGAAGTAAAGAAAGATGAACCGAAGAAAGAAGAAAAACCGAAGCGTAGACGAGCTCCGGCTAAGAAGAAAGAAGAACCTGCTGTCGAACCTTGCCCGTCGGCTGCTGCGGATGATTTAGACGACTTGTTCTGAGGCGGATTATGAGAATCATCAGTCAATACCAAAATAATCGGTTATTCGAAGTCGTGCGCGCGTTTTACAACAACGGAGAGTTAATCCCGGGTGCGCAGTATTGTGATCAGGAATGCCTGCAGGTGCACACTGCCTGTGGGCACGCCTTTCACTGCCGCTGGCGCTTTCAGTGCAGCATGCGCGGCCTCAGCGACGAGGGGTCCGTATATACTTGTCCGAAGTGCGGAAAACGTTTGTGGAAAGGCACATATGACACTCCGTGGCTCGATTTGTCCGAATCCGGGCGTAAACGTGTACTCGTACCGTACCGTATCGATCTGGAAGCGAAAGAATACAAAAATTATCTGGACATCCGTGCGGAAACGCTGAATGTCGATATTGGGTCGCCGATTGACGTGTCCGTACATACTGTCAAAAAATACACTCTGCGCTTTGATTTCAAAAGCCGGGAAGCGGTTTACGTAGAACATGGCGCCCGCGGACGCGCGGTACTTACAAGGGGCTTATGGCCGCTGAACAAGATAGCAAGCGATAAAACGAAGTTTTGCATGAAAGATACTGTTTTTCACTACCTGAACGCGGAAAGCAATATCCATCATACAGAAAGGATCCTGATAAACAGCTTTTTCAAAGATGTTGTCAGATGTTTTAATCAAAAGCTGTCTGATACTGTCGGATATACTGTTAAATCCGCGTATATGCCGACCAGCTTACAGGACGGTCACAGCGTTTTTGACTACTGCTTTTCAAATTTCGCATGGCGCCTGCGTTATCCGGACGCAAGAAACCTGACAACAGAAGAAATCAGGATGTGTCCACATGCAGATGACCCGGTAGTACGTTTGTTTGACGAACGAAAGCCATATCTGCAGACTGCGCGTGAGATTTATCGTTTCCCGGATATGCCGGGGCTGAATGCCCGTCTGGTCAAGTGCCCAATTAATTTTTTAAATATAATCCGGACAGCTTGGCCGATTTTACACGAGATAGACAACAAATACAAACTCTTAGATGCACTTCTGCAGAAACGGTATGATATCGGTTTCTACCACAGCTTAGACAGTTATCTCCGATCCCTACGAATAATCAGGCATACCCGGGGCGAAGCGGCTGCGGTTAGGCTTGTGGAGCGCGAGAATGATTATATCGTACGAGATTGCAGGCATATGTGGGATCTCTTAACACCGCAGAACAAGCGGAAGTTCATTCGGGCGAAAATCCGCAGCCGGGATATTCACGACTATCTTACACGCTTAATAGACAAGCAGCAGCACGCGAACGTTCGTATCAAATACAAGTCTCTGCGGGATTTCCCGCTGACCGGCAAAGTTGATGATTTAATCTTCAGCCTGCCGCCGGATACCGAACAATTAGCAAATTTAGGACGCGCTATGCATAACTGCGTCGGCACCTACCGCGACCGTGTTTTATCGGACAAAGTACGCATTATTGCAGCTTTCAAAAACCGAAAGCCGGTCATCTGTATCGAGATCAGAAATGGCACGGTGGCGCAGGCAAAACTGGTCAATAACCAGCCTGTCCGAGATGATGCGGAACTCAACCGCGCCCTGATATCATGGGCGAAGTCAAGGAAATTAACAATAGAAACAAATGATGTTCAGACAGAAAAAGGGGTGACCGACGTTGCAGCTGCAGTATGATATTGAATTTACGATAGCGACAGCGCCGCAGCGCTTCGCGAAAAAGTGGAAACACACGAAAACGACATGGTCACATCTGCTTGAAAGGCTGTCTAAACCGACTGTGACTGGTGAAACCGTCGCAGAGTACAAAGCGATGAAGAAGTCTGACAGAGACAATCGCAAAGACATCGGAGGCTTTGTCTGCGGATATCTCAAGAACGGCCAGCGGCTCAAGCAGAACGTCGAATATAGGCAAGTTGTTTGTCTGGACGCCGACAGCCCAGATGGTGACTTCCTGACCGATTTAGATATCGGGATGGGCAGTGTATCGTGGGGGCTGTACACAACACACAGCCACACCGACGCTGCCCCGCGCTACCGCGTACTCATCCCGCTTGACAGGCCCGTAACGGCCGATGAATACAAAGCTATTGCAAGGCTTTTAGCAAAAGACATCAACATCGAGGCGATGGACTCTACGACATATGAGCCGGAACGTCTCATGTACTGGCCGAGTAAGCCCCAGGACGGAGATTTTATCTTCAGATATAATGACGCACCGATTCTTAGCGCTGATGATGTTTTGAACAGGTACGAAGATTGGCATGACACGTCACTGTGGCCGACTTCGAAAAAAGAAGCAAGTATCACGTTGTCAACGGCAAAAAAGCAAGGAGACCCGCTGACTAAGCCAGGGCTTATCGGCGCGTTCTGCCGGGCGCACACGATCGAAGACGCTGTAGAGACGTTCCTGTCCGATGAGTACACCGCCTGCGCAGTGGAGGGGCGGTACACGTACACGAAAGGCAGCACAAGCGCGGGGCTTGTCGTGTACGATGACAAGTTCGCTTATTCACACCATTCGACCGATCCTGCCGGCGGCAAGCTTTGTAACGCTTTTGATCTTGTCCGGCTTCACAAGTTCGGAGTGCTTGACGCGGATGCCGCCGAAGGCACTCCGGTAGTTAAAATGCCATCATATACCGCAATGGTAAAGCTTGCAGGGGAAGATGAAGCGACAAGACGCATAATAAGCACAGAACAAGCTGAAGATATCAAGAAAAGTTTCAAAGAGTCCGGGTTTAATGCTGCTGATGCCGATATGGACTGGATGGCGGAGCTGACAAGAGGCTCCGGGAAGAATGCACCGATACTTCCGGTGGCGGGGAATTTTATTCTTATTCTGGAGAACGATCCGCAGCTTCAGGGCACATTCGGACTCGACTTGTTCTCCCGGAGGCTTATTGTCAAAAAAGATCTGCCGTGGCGGAAAAAAGGTATCGACAACATCTGGCGGGATACTGATGACGCTGGTCTGCGCAACTATTTAGCTAAATATTATGATCTGGCCGCAAGACAGGTCATCGATGACGCGCTGGTAGAGGTCATGTACAATCACAAAACGCATCCCGTAAGAAATTATCTGAAAAGCTTGAAATGGGACGGAGTCAAACGTGCAGAAACGCTGTTTATTGACTTTTTAGGCGCCGAGGACTCGCAGTACGTAAAAGATGTTACGCGGACGTGGCTCAAGGCCGCCGTAGCTCGTATAGAGCGCCCGGGAGTCAAATATGACTCATGCATAGTGCTTAGTGGCCCGCAGGGCATAGGCAAAAGTACGATTTTAGGCAGGCTGGGCGGAAAGTGGTTTAATGACAGCATTGTCAGTTTTCAGGGTAAAGAAGCAATGGAACAGCTGCAGGGAAGCTGGATTATCGAGCTGTCCGAAATGCAGGCGTCTACAAAAGCGGATAACGATATGATCAAAGCTTTTTTATCCCGGCAGACGGACAAGTTCCGGGCACCCTACGGGCGGCGTACAGAAGAGTATCCGCGGCAGTGCGTTTTTGCCGCCACAACAAACGATAGTGTTTTTCTCAAAGACCGTACCGGCGGGCGTCGTTTCCTGCCTGTTTTCTGTGCAGGCAACGGCAAACGTCCGCTGTCCGATTTAACAGACGAATTTATAGGTCAGGTGTGGGCTGAGGTCAAGCAGCTATATGAAACAGACCAAAAACTATACTTACCTGCAGACTCTGCGAAGACCGCAAGAGAGCTGCAGGAAGCGCATACTGAGGGCAGTGAGAAGCTCGGGCTGGTTTTAGAGTATCTGAAGATACCGTTACCCGCGAATTGGGGCGATATGGATATTTACGATCGGCGGGATTACATCAAGCACCACGGCGAAGAAGGCTATCCGGATGGAACGGTGACAAGGAACCGTGTGTGTGCGCTGGAAATTTGGTGCGAAGTTTTTGACGGAACAAGGCAAGGCTTCAGAAATGCTGACGCCCGCGAGATGAACGGTATTTTACAGCAGCTGAAAGGGTGGACGGAATACAAAGACAGTCAAGGGAAATTACGATTCGGTAATTTATACGGGCCTCAAAGGGCTTTTATTCGAAAGAAAAAAGAATAATCAGGTGTTACCAATTCGTGAAAAAAGTGTTACCAATGTTACCAATGTTACCAATGTTACCAATCTTTAGAAAAATTCAGAATTTATAGAGGTTATAGAGAAATGATACCGAATGTTACCAAATGTTACCAATTATTTTTGGAATTGGTAACAGGTAGAACGTCGATAGTGCCTGTGAAAAATGTCAAATGTTACCAATGTTACCAATTATTCTATGGAGGATTATTGAAATATAGAGTTATAGAAGAAAATAATAGACACATGATCATTTATTTTCTCTATAACTCTATAATCCGGAGAAGTCCTCGCGCGCACGCGCGTAGCGCGCGAGATAAAGATTTATATTCTTATTATATAGGCGGGAAAAGCCTTTGTATATTTATGAGGTGAAAATGAAAGAATATGCAGTAGAAAAACACTTAGTTCAGAAAACACGGGAGTGCGGCGGGATATGCCTCAAGTTTATCAGCCCCGGAATTGCGGGGGTGCCGGATAGAATTGTCATTCTTCCCTGCGGAAAAATCGGGTTCGCGGAGATGAAGGCGCCAGGGAAGAAGCCGAGACAGCTGCAGAAAGCGGTTATTAGAGATCTGTATCGACGGAGGTGTCGGGTAGCTACTATCGATAACTTGAAGTCGGCAGAAGGATTTGTCAGGAGACTTGCGAAATGAAGTATGTACCACACAAGTATCAGGAAGCCGTAATTGAACACATCTTGAAAAATCAAGGAACAGGGGTATTTCTAGGTATGGGCTTAGGCAAAACATCTACAACGCTATCGGCTATCTTTCAAGCAATGTTTGATGAATTATCGATTAACAAAGTATTGATTGTGGCACCGAAGAAAGTAGCCGAAGCTACTTGGCAGGATGAGGCGTCAAAGTGGGATTGTTTTAAGAGTCTTACGTTTTCTGCAATTCTGGGAACGCGGGCACAGAGGCTGCAGGCACTGGCAAGAAAAGCTGATATTTACATCATTAATCGCGAGAATGTCGTGTGGTTACTTGAACAAATGGGGTATAAATCGGATTTCGATATGCTTGTGATCGACGAGAGTACAAGCTTCAAGGATGCGGGTACGAAACGATGGAAAGCGCTGCGAAAGGTCAGGACGTGCTTCAGAAAAATCGTTTTGCTGACAGGTACGCCGCGGCCAAATGGATTGATGGATCTGTGGGCGCAGTTGTACCTGCTTGATGGCGGTAAACGGCTGGGAAGAACGCTGACAGAATATCGGAATAATTATTTTGTACCGGATAAGCAGAACGGTCCGGTGGTTTACAGCTACCGGATACGGAGCCCGGACGCTGAAAAAGAAATCTATGACAAGATATCGGATATTTGTATCAGCTTGAAAGCTGAAGATTATCGTCTGATGCCGGATAAACTTCCGCCGGTGACTGTTCCTGTGGTGCTTGATGAAAAATCACAAAAAGCATACCGGGAACTTGAATGGGAGTACGTCACGGAGCTGCAAGGTGAAGAGATAACAGCCTTATCGGCGGCAGCGGTCAGTAATAAACTGCTGCAGCTGGCAAACGGAGCTGTGTACGACGGCGATAAAAAAATTATACCGGTTCATGACGCGAAAATCACAGCGCTAAAAGAAATCGTAGAAGCAAATGACGGAAACCCGATTTTAGTCTTTTACAATTTCAAACATGACAAAGATCGGATCAAAGAAGCCTTTCCGGATGCGCGAGAATTGCAAAATTCGGGTGATATAAGGGATTGGAACGCAGGAAAGGTAAAACTACTCATAGCGCACCCCGCAAGCGCGGGATACGGTCTCAATTTGCAAGCAGGCGGGCATATTATCGTGTGGTTTGGTTTGACATGGAGCTTAGAACAGTATCAGCAGGCAAACGCAAGACTGGAGAGACAAGGACAGAAAGAGCCGGTTATTATACATCATTTAGTCGCGAAAGGTACGGTAGATGAATTGGTTATGCAGGCACTGAAACGAAAAGAAAACGGGCAGGAAGCCATGATGAACGCGGTTAAATTATTAGTCGAAAGGGGCGGTGGAAAATGATCGATATGGTAAACAGGCCGGCGCACTACAATAAAGGCCGGGTAGAATGTATTGATGCAATCGAGGTAGCGACAAGCGATTTAAGCGGTATCGAAGCGGTGTGTACGGCGAATGCGATTAAGTATCTGTGGCGTTGGAAACAGAAGAACGGAACAGAAGACTTGAAGAAAGCCAGATGGTACATTGAGCATCTGTTAGAAAGGACTGCTGAGAAATGACAGATATTTTGATTTTTGTAATTGGCGCGTGGATTGGCGCTGTCGTCGGTGTCGTAACTGTAGCATTGTGCGTAGCGGCAGGCAGGAGGAAAAATGACGGTTAAAGAGTTTTTACGATCAGTCAGAGAACAAGATAGCCTTCTGCGTGCATACGAGCAGGAATTAGAAGATCTAAGGCGCAGAGCATATAATATCTCAAGTCCGAAGCTTGGTGACAAGATACAGTCAAACCATTTAGCTACGCTTGATGAGATCGTCGACAAACTTGATTCACAGATTGAAAAGGTAAATGCCGCTTGGGATGAGCTGATTGACAAGAGAGATCAGGCTAAAGCACTGATTGATAAGGTAGATGACGAGAGCAGCAGATGTGTGTTGTACAGGTACTACATACTGATTCAGACGTGGGAACAGATAGCCGTGGATATGAATTACACGATCCGATGGGTTTATAAGCTGCACGGAAGATCTTTGCAAATTTTAGAAAAAGAGTTCACTAAAATTCATTATAATTCACTATGAGACGTGCTATTATGATAAAGGGAAATTTAAGGATGAACCTCCTTTCCGCAAAAAGCACATGTCACTCCCCGGCATGTGCTTTTTGTTTACCTTTTAACATTTAAATCGGTGAACAATGGGGGTATGTTTCGGAATTTCACGGCTCAGGACCGCAATTCGGCGGGTCCTTTTTAATTTTTCTCAACAGATGTATTTTAATAGACAGGTGTATATCAAATGACAAACACGGCACGAAACAGGGCGATTAAAAAACTAAATAACTACATCTGGACACTGCAGCATAGATGCGACACGATCAACAAAGTTAATGAAAATCTCATTATGCAGTATTGCCGGTTTACTGTTTTAGCTGAAGAAATATCTCAGGAATTAACTGCTAACTTAGACAAAATGGATGCGGCTAATATTGAGGCGCATCTGCGGCGATATGAACAATTTAACAAAACGGCGCTGGGGATTTATAAAGCGCTGAAGTTCGACAAAATAAAGGATGAAGAGGCCGACAACGGAAATCCTTTTACACGCATGTTGACCGAAGCACAGAATGATGGCGATTTTTAAACGCTGCAATACATGTCATCAGCTCTACGACGGGTACAGATGCCCTGTGTGTACACGCAAATTTGCTAAAAAATATCAGACGGAAAACACAGCAAAAAAAGTATATGCATCCCGTTTATGGCAGAAATGCCGCAAAAACGTGCGTATAAAATACATGGATTATGATATTTGGCTGCTTGGAATTGGTGTTTTACAGCGGTTAAATAATCCGATCATTCATCACATCAAAGAGCGGGATGAAAGACCGGATTTACTGTTTACTTTGGATAATCTGATTACTGTGTCTGAAAAAAGCCACGGAGAAATACACGCATTGTATAGAGCTGGCGGGGTGAAAAAAGAGTATGCACTACACAGGATAGCCGATGGCATAGCAGAATTTGAAAAGAGGTTTGGCGATGGTTGAAGATGAAATTAAGCTGCTGAAAGTACCGGCAGAACTTAACGAATTTATCGGGGACTATTACAAAGCTCTGGTAAAACGGGCGGATAATGAACTGGTAGGAGAGTCAGAGTATCGTTGCTTTAAGCGGTTTCTGGATCTGTACAATTCGGGCAAATATAGATTTGCGTTTAACGCAATGCGCCGAATGTTCCAGTTTATAAATTTACTGATTTACGTAGACGAAGATGGTAAGGCTAAGCGCTTGAGTTTGTATCCGGTACAGAAGTTTATTATGTGCGGGATTTTCGGACTGAGATATCCCGATGGCCGGTACTTGGTTAATACAGCAAAGTTATATATGGCAAGGCGCAACGGGAAAAGCTTTCTGCTATCTGCAGTATTGCACTATTTAATGGGAATGAGTAAATTCCGAAACGAATTGATTGTTCTCGCGTCGTGTAAAGGGCAGAATGCGACTATTTGCTTTAAAGAATTTTGTAAATTTATTGATAATGATCGCCGCTTGAAGGAGGTTTTTGACAATGTAAACAAGACAGCGTGCTGGGCAAAGCACAAGAACACCGGGAACTATTTAGAAATGTTCCGGACAGGTGGAAGCGCGAAGAACTCGTTGGATGGATACACGAACAAAGTAGCTGTTATCGATGAAGAAATGCTCTGTGATGAAATCATCACTAAGACAATACAAGACGGGCAAGCACATTTTAAAGATGCGTTACTTGTCGCGATGTCCACAGCACAGTTTGACATCGGCGGAGACAATCATAAAAGTTGGTTGACTTTGAGAAAGATGTTGTACGAAGATCTTTTACCAGATAATGTTTTCTTGTTTTTAGCAGAGCCCGACGCGGCGGATATTCAGAGTAAAGATTATGCGAATATCAAGTTGTGGGGTAAAGCAAATCCGGTACTGTTGTTTGAACAAGACGGGTTTACCATTAAAGACCATATCCGAAAAAAATATCTGCAGAAAGCTAAAGAGGCGGTAGCGAAGAAAGGGTTTACACTGCAGTCGTTTGTGACGAAACAGTGTAACACTTGGTACTCGGCCGAAGATAAACAGGTTTGTACATACGACCAATTGATAGCTTGCGGAACAGATACTACTTTTGAAGACCTGATACAAGCGGGATATAAAGACTGGTACTTAGGAATTGACGCTTCCCAAACGATCGATTTAACATCGGTGATTTGGCTGACGTATTACGGTGTGGATCAAACAGGGGTGATGGTAGAGAAAGATGCTCCCGCGGCCGGGTATAGATTGTTTATACATAGTGTGTCGTGGATGCCCGAAAAAAAATTGCAGGATCATGTAACGTCGGATAAGTTTTGTTATCGAGATTACCTTGATACAGAGCTTTTTTTATGTTCCGGCGCAGGCGGTGAGAATATTGACACGGTACAGGTTTTTGAATACATAGACAAAACTCGGACAGATCACGACTTACACTACGTAACGATAGCCGCGGATCCGTACAACATCGCCGGGATACAAGACCGGTTGTCTGAGATATGCGATACATTCATACTGCAAAACCAAAGTCCGAAAGCGCTAAGTCAGTATATCGAAGCGCTGTCGCAGCACTTTAAAGACGGGGTTATTGCCTACGCTAAAGGGCACGAGGATATATTTCTAAAAGCTGTTACGAACTCTTTATTAGTGCGGAACAGTACCGGATTTTATTCTATCGAAAAAATTACTCTTCGCGCAGACAGCAATATTCGAATAGACCCGCTGGACGCGGCGCTGACTGGATTTATTGCGTGCTACATCGATTTTAACAGGCGTACTCCGTCCGGTGATGAGCTGGTAGATGATTGGTTCGACATGATGAAAGGCAGGTGAGTACATGATTACAACGGAAGAACTAAAAGATTATCTACATATCCCGTATGATGATGACGACGCTTTTATTCGACGGATTATTGATACAGGTTACGGTTATTTGGAAGATGCAATTGACAATTACAAAGCGCTGTACAAAGCGAATGAGCGGTTTCGGAACAAAGCCGACTTGTGGGTGATGACTCAGTGGGGCCCGCACATGTACGACCAACGGGAAGGCATGTCAAGCATTGCGGATGCAGGTCTGAACTACGGAGCACGGGCGATGCTTACACAATTACAATTTTATCGACTGGAGGAAAAATGATATGGATTTGAAAATTAATGGGGCTATTGAAGCCACGGCAGATGTGGTCAAAGCATTAAATGAGGCTACGGAAGACGTTACGCTGGTGATTAACTCTCCCGGAGGCAGCGTACTTGAAGGGCTGCAGGTGGTTAATGCGATCAGGAATTGCAAACAGAAAGTAACGGCTAAAGTAGAAGTTATGGCGTGGTCTATGGGAGGGGTTATTGCGCTGGCGTGTAATCAGTTGATTATGCATAAAGACGACCTGCTTATGCTGCACAATTGCATGTCTTACGCTGAAGGCAATAAAGAAGAGATAGCGAATGTAATTGAAGCTATGAAAGCTATCGATGCCGTTTTGCATAGCATCGTATTGGAGCATGCTAAAGATAAAACATTGGACACCCGGATTGACAACGGCGAAGTGTGGCTTACCGGAGAGCAGGCAGTAGAGATGTTTGACCACGTGGTTATTGAAGACGCTGCTAAAAAGCCCGATATGGTAGCTATAGCGGGTTTTGCGGGGGTAATACACAAATTGCAGGATCTTGAAGCTGAAAAAAGAGAAGCCGAACGCAAAGCAAATTACAAAGTTCCCGAAAACTTGCAGGCTCTGCTTGACTCGGCAGATAAATTGGAGTAACGGCCATGCTGGATAAATTTAAAGCCTTTTTCCGCGGAGGTGTATACGAAAGCACGAAAAAGAATTTCTATCCTATCAGCACGGGGCGTCGCGTCGTAGTTGACGCGGCGGGAGACGTCATCTTTGCTACCTGCATTGAGATTCTTGCTAAAAATATCGGGCAGATCCAGTGGGGGCTATACGACCCGGGCGGGAATACCCCCGCAGTTTTTGGCCCGCGTTACGAACGGGCGCTTAACGTAGAGCCATACGACGGGATAAATGCATATGAATTTTGGCGATGGATAGAAATACAGCGAAACGCTTACGGAAACGCCTATGCATACATTCAGTGCGGCAAATCGGGCGTAGTAGAGAAGTTAATTCCGCTGAACGCTTTTAATGTTAGGGCGTACTGGGATAACGCAGACATATTGCAAGGGCGGCGGAAAATGGTATACGAGTATTATGATTCACAATCAGGGCATAAATTTACGATTTTACCCGAAGAAATCTTGCATTTTAAAGCTTTTAGCGCTAACGGGCTTGTCGGTCGAAGAGCTATTGATGTACTGATGAATGCGCTAAAAGGGTCGGCGGAATCGGAAAGCGCAATGCGCAGTGCCGTGATAAACGGTTTTTCCGGGACAATTGTGTTGTCATATACATCTGATTTGAGCGCGTCAAAGCAGAAAGAACTGCAAAATCAAGTTCGAGAGCTTTTGTCGGACAGCAATAATACGATATTGCCGTTGCCGGCGGGAATGACAGCGACGAATATTGCGAATGCGATTAAAGATTACTATGAATCGTTGCAGCAGACTTCCGCACAAAAGATTTCGTCATTCTTCGGCATACCGCTTGCAATGCTTAATGTGGGTGGCGGCGCCGGGATGGCTACGTTTTCAACTAATCAAATGGCGCAGTTCTTTAATCAAACGATGATCCCGATTATTACACAGTACGCAGCAGAGTTTCGGCTCAAGCTGCTTGATAGGGCAGACCAAACGAAAGGATATCGATTCCTTAGTGCTGGTGATGTCTTTGATACATTGGACGCCCAGAGTAAAGCAAGCGTTCTCGCGGCTTACACTGGGGCAGGAATATTGACACCTAATGAGGCCAGACGGTCTCTGAGATATCCGGCGATAGATGCGCCCGGGGCAGATATGCTCACGCAGCGCGGCGGAACCGGGGCTTTAGGAGACAGCGGCGGCGACGAAGGTGGAAATCCCAGAAGAAAGGAGGGAGGGTAATGATTTTTGATAATTTCGAAAGCATAGAAATCAGCGGAAAGACATACCGTTTAAAACTGACTAATAAAGGCACGTATGAAGCTGAAACAAAGTTACGGCACGAGTCTTTGATGAAATTTTTACAGTCAGTTAAAGAGCAGGCGGCTCCGCTGCACGATGTACTTGTGCTGTTTACTCAAGCTCTTATTGACGGCAACGACGGTATGACGCGTGAAGATGCAGAAAGCCTATATTATGAAGCGATACCGCAGTATTCACCGGCATTGCTGATGGCTTACGCGTTATCGGCACTGATTAAATCGGGCACGGTAGCCGATCCAAAAAAAGTCGAGGCGGCATTGCCGAAGCCGGAACAGATGAGAGAGCTGATGAAAAAAGCAGGCAAAGCGTAAGGCCGACAGGATACCGAACGTTTCGGGATATGTTGGAAGTGCTCGAGGTTATTGCACTTGGTGAGCTCAACCTGACTCCAGAGCAATTCGGAAAGTATACTGTTTCGGAAATCGACGCGCTGTTCGACGGGTATTTGCGACGCTATGACGCGCTGGAGGATTTAATGATCATTAACTGTGCACTGCCGACGTACAGAGGCGCGTACGGCCGAAAAGCGCCGACATATAAGAAATTGACGAAACATCGGCGAAAACGAAACGGACCCGTTCCGAAAATGGATGAGAAAGAAGAAGCTTACTGGCACAGTATTTTATAAGAAAGAGGTGGTTAAATGCTGAAAAGCATAGAGATGAAGCGCGATATTGACGCACTGAAAGATGAAATTAAGGCTTTTATCGAAAAGAAAGAAGCCGTACCTGTAGAAAAGCAGAAAGAATTGGAAGATAAGCTTACCGCTTATAGTGCGCAAAAAGCACTGGAAGCTGAAGCAAAAAAGAAAAGTTATTTAAAAGGAGAAAACAAGATGGACAAAAAAAGATTTAATGCAGCACTTAAAAATTTCTTGCTGGGACGCGCAGTGACCGATACTGAATATGCAACATATTTTGAAGACAAAGCGGCCGGTCAGAATGGCGCGGTTGCAGCAGACGGGGGCGTCCTCGTTCCCGAAGAACTGCTGTCCCTGCGGGAAAATAATGGAGTTGGCGTGGATCTCCGTGCCATCACGACCGCTATCCCGGTAACGACTCGCGCGGGGACGGTACCGTGTATCGACTATGGGCAGGAGGTCGAGCTGACCGATTTCGAAGAAAATACCGAGATTGCACCGAAGAAAGGTGTATTCACCAGCGTTAAGTATACACTGGCGTCTAAAGGCGCTATTATTCCGGTATCTCGTGAATTACTGCTGGATGCTAACTCTGACGTACTGGCAATTATCGGAAAGCTTTTCAATCGAGTGTACGGTACCACTGTAAATAAGGACATTTGTGCTAAAGTACTTGCCGCGGCGAAAGAAACTAAGATTGCTGCTATGAATACCGTGGTCACTGTCGATGCGGTTAAAAAAGCTATAATTGAGCTCCCATTGGATGCGGGATCCGGAGCTACTGTTGTTATGAATCAGACTACGTGGGCGGGTCTTGCACTTGCGAAAGATAAGCAGGACAGATACCTGCTCTCCCGTGACGCTAATAATGCGGCAGTAAAAGAAATCGAAGGGCGCCCGATTATTGTTGTTGAAGGAAGCAATCTTGCGGATAATACTATTCTTGTCGGCGATTTCTCCGCTCTGTATCATATTGCGTATCCGTCTCTCGAAGTCGCGTCTTCTGAAGAAGCAGGGTTTACCAAAAATTCTGTTCTGGTCCGCGCCGTATGCCGCTTCACGGATATCTCGGTTTACGACAAAGCCTTTGTAAAGCTTACTAAGACGCCGTAAGAGGTGCTTTGTGTTTAAGCGAAACCCGGGCCGGTTTTGCCATCGGATTACGCTGCTTAAGCCGTCCGCGCCGGTCCGTGACGAACTGGGCGGCTTAAGCGAAACTACGTACGTTCCGGCGGTTACGTTGTCTGCTATGTGCGAACAGCGTAACCAGAGCCGGCAGCAGATCATAGGTGATTACGTCACTGTGTATACCCGGTATTTTGTTGTCCGGGATATCCACGGCATGAACGCCGTAAAAGGACTGGATACATCATGGCGACTGTCGTATCGGGATTTTACTTATCTCATTAATGACATACTGCTGCTTGACGAAAGCAGGCCGTATTTCCTGCAGATTACGGCGACGGCTATTAATAGCGGAGGTGGCCTAATATGAGGTATAAATCTCCGTTTTATCCGGTAACAAAAGCGTTTTATGCGGTGACAAAAAACAGTCCGATAGGTTTGGACTGGTTCGACAGCGCAGTGCCGATTACCGAAGTGGAAGAATATTTCAGAAAGCAAAAAGAGTTTGCTTACGGTATTTTAGGCGCCAGCGACGCGGATTGCACCGCTACGGCGCCTGATATGGCGTCGTGGAATATGTCTCTGCAGCTGGAGATCTACAGTAACTATAAAGGCCGCAAAGTGATTGCAGAAAAGCTTGAAGCGCTGCTGAACTATTTAAGCGGCGACACGGGCTGGGATGCACTGCAAAAAGAGCTGTACGCAGACGGATACCAGCTTATCAGCATTAAAGTAGGCTCGCTGCGGACGAATCTGCCGGTATACGGCGATACTGGTGTGTGGCAGAACGGCGGTACTACTCTTATTTTTAGAATTGATCAAATAGCATGAGGTGAAAAATGGCTGTAACTATCGCAAAAGAAAAATACCCGGCATTTACCGGGGAAGTCGGGGTTTCCGGCAAACGAATTATCTTGTACATCAACTACGGTACAGGAGCGTCCGAAGCAAGCCCGAAATGGATTAAATTAGGCGGATTGACGTCGAATACGCACTCTGTGTCTGCAGAAGTCAAGACTGCGCAAACAAAGGATACCGGTTACTGGGCTGACGGCGTCGTGACTTCAAAGACTCACGAGCTGGATGCGGAAGTTGTTATGCGCCGAGACAATGAGGCACAGAAAGTTATCGAAGAGTTCTTGTACGATGATGCAATTACTGCTGAAAAAGGCGCTCTGCAGTTTGCTATTGTCGACTTGGATACTAAGGAATATGTTGTCGGTAAGTATGTGCCGACATCATGGGAAAAGACGGCAGACGGGGAAGACGTCGTATCCTACTCACTGAAAGCGACAGGGGTAGGCGCTCCGGTTAAGAAAACAGGTTTTGTAGAGCCCGCGGCTACACCCGGGCATTAATTTAAAGGAGTAGAGCGGTTTGTTGAGTAAACCGCTCTATTATTTTTATCATGACGCTTGAAGAACTGCAGGAAAAAATAGAAGACTATACTCGAAGAGGGTTTATTACGGATGTCGCTGCAGCGTGTAAGCACGCAAAGTATGCGACAACGGATTATATAAAAAGAACGCATCCGAAAACTGCTTTTTCCGGTAAAAATCTTATAACCGCGCCTGACGGTACATCAGAGATTATTCCGAGCCACTACGCCGTCGAAGTTGATAACATAACGGCTGCTATTTATGCTAATTATTTCGCGCGGTGGTATAACACAGGGGCACATGGCGGATATATCCGCGGAAGAGGCCCGAGACAGGGCATGAAAGCTACCAAATATCCAGCTCGAGGGGATTATTTTGGTCGGAATAAAGCAGCCATAGAGACTTATTTTGCAAGTCAAGTAGATGCGTATTTAGAGACGCATATTAAATTATAAATTTGAAATCAACAGTGCCTTAACCGGCGCTTTTTAAATAAAAGGAAGTGCTTGAATGGCAGACGCGAAGATCGTTATAAAGACAGCTACTGATGACGACGGGCTGAAAAGATTAAAAGCGGCGTTCGCAGAAGGCTCGCAGAAAGCAGCAGAACTCAAACAGCAACTCAAAGATTTAAATAAGACGACTCGCAACGGCACAAAAGCAACGACTGAACAGAGGCAAGCATTAAAAGATCTCAGGATGGCGCTGCACAGTCAAAAAGAAGCGAACGCTGCATACTCGCGTGCTATTAAAGATACTACAAAAAGTATAGAAGCCGCCAGTCAGAAGTCGAAAGAGGCTGCGGGGGGATTTAAGCAATTACTTTCGTCGTTCCGCGGCGGGTCTACAGCGACTACAGCATTCTCTGTCGCGCTCGGCAACGCATTAGTTAGTGCGCTATCAGCGGTTGTCGATATAGCGAAAGACGCGGCCATGCATATAGTAAGTGTCGGCTTGGCTGCGCAGCAAACGACGGCGCAGCTGGGCGCTATAAAAAATAACATAAACAGCGGAAAAGAGACATATCGCATATTTAATGATCTCGAGCGCGACCTGAATTACGACTCAGCGGCTGTACAAGAAATGGGCATACAGCTCCTCGCAATGGGCTATACGGCACAAGAGTCGGCGGATATGATCCGGTTATGCGCCGACGCAGCTGCGGGTCTCGGTAAGAAGCAAGAAGGCGCAGAAATGCTCGTTACTACGCTTGCGCGCATTAAAGCTACCGGGGACGCCAGCAGCAGGCAGATTGTAGCTCTGCAGATGGCAGGTATCAATCTGGATAACGTCTTCGGGTCGCTGGGTATGACCGGCGAAGAAGCAATGAAAGCATTGGATGACGGGACGCTGGACGCACAAGACGCTATTCAAGCTTTGACGGACTACTTACATCAATTTGATGGATCTATGGCCAAATCTAAGCAGAACATCGTCGATCAATGGGGCGATGTTACGGGAAACATCAATGCTGCTTGCGGAGAAATCGGTGCAACTATTCTTGATGCATTTCAGCAGTCGGGAATAGTACAAGAGCTTATTGACATTACGCAGGATCTTGTAGATTTCATTCGCGGCGATGGTCTCGGCGTGTTCTCGCTGTTAGGCGATGTGGCTGGCGTTGTTTTGTGGGGGATCGATGCTGTACTATCGGTAATAAAAACTGCCATAGAGGCTATCTATGTCATTATATTTAACTTAGCGATGGGATTTAGCGAAGTCGGCTCAGAAATTGTCGATTCATTGCGGCCGGTCATAGATGTACTTAAAGAAATTTATGATTTCGCAGTCGAAGTACTGAGCATACTCGGGAAAATTGCCAGTGCGGCAGCATCCGGCATCCATCGTCAGTATGAAATAGCTGTGGCAGGTGGTGTTAACAACGACGAAGAGGAAGCTGCTTTGGCTAATGCGACGCACGGGTTAGTGCGTGAGTCGCAGAGGTTCAATTCTGCAGGAAGCTCCGCTAAAAGGTCAGGCGGCGGAGGAGGCTCCCACAGCGGTGGCGGATCAGCTGTAAAAAAGCTGACTGAAGAAGAAAAAGCTGTGGAAGCGCTGATTAAAAAATACGCTGACGCGGATAAACAGAAATGGGCACTGGCTAAATCGGCGGTAGAACTCGCGCAGGTTAGTGTCAAGATGATGACTAAAGAAGAGCAGAAGACAGAGGGGCTGCAAGTAACTCTGCAAGGGCTCAAAAATGCGCATGATCAGTTAATAGAAGGATATACGAATGAGCTCAAGCTCGCGCAGAAAATTACCGACGCATCTACGCGTGATAAGACGATTAAAGCTATTAACGACCAGATAGACGCGGAAAACAGTTTATACGCGGCTAAAGTAAGAGCGGCGCAGTTTGATTTAGCGTTAAAAAACAACGAAGAGAATACAAAAAATCTGGTAGACAGAATACTCGGTGATCCAGACAGCACAAAATATAAGATAGATCAGCTCAAGAAGACACTGCAAGAAAACTTGAAAGATCTTGATACAGTCGTCTCTAATCCGGACGAAGCGGAAGCTTTAAGCGGAGTAGCTAAGCTCTTACAGATGACCCCCGATGCACTGGCAGAAGAGCTAACAGCAAAAGGAGAGACGCTGCAGTCGTTTGTCGATCAGTATAAAGCGGCTTTAGCAGAAGCGGCCGATGCTGAAATTCAGCAGCTGACCACCGCGCAGCAGTGGCACGATAAAATTGTTGGCTATATGAACGATGTCGGTAAAAGTATGGGCAGCGCTATGTCGGATTTTATTACCGGCGCAAAGTCGGGAAAAGAAGCGCTGGCTGATTTTGCTAAGAACATTATTAACACTGCGGTATCAATACTGACCGAATGGCTCGGCGTGTTTGCGATTTATTCTGCATTTCCTACGTGGGCAAGCGGTATGACACCTGCGGATATGGCCAATAAAACGGTGTTTGGCATTACAAAAAAGGCGGCAGGCGGATACATTACCGGCCCGGGTACGGGTACCAGCGACTCTATTCCGGCTATGCTGTCTAAAGGAGAGTACGTTATCCGCTCGGCTGCAGTAGACCGCATAGGCGTCGGGATGTTAAACGCTATTAACGCCGGCGCTACTCCGGAATTTTCGGATGGCGGCGGAGTAGATGATAATGCAGGTGGTGATGTAAATTTATCTGTATCAGCTTTAGATGCTAAGTCTTTCATGGACTTTTTAAACCGCGGAGGACTCAAGCAAATTAAGCAGGCGCTGCATGAAAACAATCGCAATTTTGCAGTAAATAGCGGGGTGTGGTAAATGATTTTAAAAAAGTTTCCTGATATACGAAAAGCGGCATGGAACTCTTCTAAAAAAGAGACTTGGAATACAACAGTGAAAAAAACAGGCTCCGGCCGAAGGCGGGCTATGACGAATCAGTTGTATCCGGACTGGACAATCAGTGTACAGTTTAAACGGTTGACCGACGAAGAGTCTCGTAAAATATTAGGCTTTTGCGCGATGCAGAAAGGGGCGCTTCTTCCGTTTCTTTGGTTAGATCCGAAGGATTATCAGGTAAAAGGCATACAACTCCCGATGATTTCCCCCGGTAAATATCAAGCAGTTATGCAAGTCGGGGACTATGTAGAGCCGGCCACGTATATCGAAAACGCTACAGTTTACCGAAACGGCACAAAAGTAGAGGCGACTGACTATACGATAACGGACGGGGTAATCGTTTTTAAAACAGCTCCAGCCAGCGGTGATACTGTTAAGGCCGATTATACGTATTATTGGAAAGTCTGTTTTGACGATGACGGGCTCGGAATTACCGAGATATTCAGAAATTGGAATGAGACGGGAAGTATCAAGTTGAGGGTAGTACGATGAAGAAAGTAACGGCTGACTTAGAAACCTATCTGAATACGGAGAAAAGTTTTACATCTTGTGATCTGTACGAATTGACTCTGTCAAACGGAAATAAATACTACTATGCCGATACGGATCAGGACATTATATATAATGGAAGAACCTATCAGCACAATGCGCTGCTTATCAAGCGCAGTCAGATAGATCTGCAGAGCGATGTTTCGGTAGATACATTAACAGTCACGATAAACGCGGATCCTGACGATAAGATAGAAAGCAAGCCACTGCTCAAGGCGGCACACGAAGGCGTTCTTGATGGGGCGATATTGTCTTTGCGGCGTTGTTTTTTCCGCGGGGTGTCGGTGTTAGGCACGATAGGACTTTTCGCAGGGAATGTCGAAGTTAAGCAGGCGGGGGGCGTCGACCTACAGCTGTCTATAAAATCAAAAACACAAGGACTGAATATGAAATTCCCGATTCGGAAATACTATCCGCAGAAAGCGTATAGTACGTCAGGAGAAGGTGTTATCAGCTCGACGGATATAGATAACGCGTCGGTCGTGGCGCCGTACGTGCCTTTGAAAGAGATACTTATATGACCGTCGGTGAGAGAATAGCGGCAGAAGCCCGAACGTGGCTTGGAACACCGCACGTTAATGCGGCAAAAGTAAAGGGCGTAGGCGTTGATTGCGGCATGCTGCTAATCGGTGTGCTCGAAGGCGCACAAATAATAAAATCGGATACAATTAGCATCGCACCGTATTCTAATATGTGGCACCTATCGCATTCGGAGGAATGGTTTCTGAGGTACGTACAAAAATATTGTGACGAAGTCACCGATCTACAAATTGGTGATTTTTTATTGTACAAGTATGGTCGCTGCATATCTCATGCAGCAATATATATTGGGCAGGACAGAGTTATTCATGCATTAATCAATCAAGGTGTGATAGTTACAGAGATGAGCGATGTTATGTTTTGTGACCACCGCGGACAGTCGCGACTTAAGTACATCTACAGGTGGAGAGAGGATACGGTATGAGTTTTTTCAGGGGGCCGAACATTGTTACTCGGGCTAATAAAATCTCAACGTTTACAGTTAATACCGCGGAATACGGTACTGCTGTTCCGGAAATCTATGGTACAACACGTATTGGCGGGAATATTATATATTACGATGATTTTACCGCACACGAGCACAAAGAGACCCACCGGGCAGGTAAGGGCGGTGGGAAACAAACTAATATCACATATACATATTCCGTGGCGACAATTATCGGGCTCTGCGAAGGTCAGATAGCAGGTGTCGGTAGAATTTGGAAAGATAAAGAAGTTTACAATTATCCATCTGAAGAAGTAGGGCTGTCACTTTTCGACGGCGCATCTACACAGTCGCCGTGGAGTTATGTAGCGCAGCACCATCCGGATAAATCACTTCCGTATAATGGCTTGGCGTACATGGCGGGAGTAATCGATCTGGGCGACTCCGCAGCTATGCCGACGTATAATTTTGAAATAAAAGGTAAGCTGCTTAATACCGGAGATGGTATCGACGTTAATCCCGCGGATTACATAAGAGCGCTGCTAGACAGAGTCGGATTGTCCGATGTCACTATTGAAAACCTCGACGAGTATCGGAAGTACTGCAAAGAAGCGGATTTGCTGATTTCTACGCCGGCAGATGCCGACGAAAGCGCTGTGCGTGACATCGTTAAAGAAATAACAGGGCTCACGAACGCGCACATTTTCTGGTCTAATGATCGGTATAAAATCGTTATAATCGAAGACCGTCCCGCGGGTAACTGGACGCCGGATAAGACTGTACAGTATGACCTGACCGCCGACGATTTCATTCCGCAGTCTGACGGAGCGCTTGTCACATATCAGCGGAAAGACTCCGCGGATATTTATAATCGTTTTCCTGTTGAGTTTAGTAACAGAGCTAATAGCTACGAAAAAGAATCTGTCGCTTATCAGTTCTCCGAAGATATTGCGAATCACGGACTCCGGCAAGCAAATACAATAAACGCGCGGTATGTGTACACGAAAGAGCGCGCCGTGAAAGTAGCTGAAATGGCCGCTCGTAAGAATAAATACGGAAGAAACCAGTATACTTTTACTCTTGACTGGGCTTTCTGCAGAGTAGAGCCGGGCGACTTAGTGCGTATATCAGATGAGTATAGCGGTATTGATAAACAAGTAGTCAGAGTAACGGCGGTTACAGAAGACGACAGCGGAATGCTTACAGTTACAGCGGTATCTGTGCCTCCGGGAAATTATTCCGCAGCTACGTATGATGTGCACGCCAACGATCGTCCGTATATTGACTACAACAAAACAGCTCCGGACACCATTCCCGTTATTTTCCAACCGCCTGCAGATCTTACCGCAGACGGACTGGAGCTCTGGATTGCTGCCAAAGGTAAAACTGAGGGCTGGGGCGGATGTACCGTGTACGTCTCCGACGACAACACAAACTATCGAACAGTCGGGCAAATTGCAGGATCTGCGCGTTGCGGCAAATTAACACAGCTGCTGTCACCGATGCCGAACCATCCGAGCGGCAATCAAGCAATAGTAACATGTAATGATCAGCTGCTTAGTGGTACTCTGCAAGACGCCGAACGCAAGAATACGCTCTGCTGGGTTGACGGAGAATGCATGAGCTACACGACCGCAACGCTGCAAGCAAGCGGGGCGTGGTTATTGTCAGGATTAATCCGCGGGCAGTGTAATACAGAAGTCCGATTGCACGCAAAAAATACAGACTTTGTCCGGCTTGACAACTCTATTTTTAAAGTACCTTTCGCGAAAGACGACATCGGCAAGAAAATCTATATTAAATTCTGCTCATATAACATCTTCGGGGCTGGTAATCAAGATTTGTCCGAAGTTAAAGCTTATGAGTACACATTGGCTCCGTACTATATCCCGCCTGTTGCGAGCATCACCGCGTATAACAGGTATAGACAGCTTGCGGACGGCGTATCCCGTTATGATATCGTCGTAAACTGGACGCCGCCCGAACTTCAGAGCTACCTGCAGGGCGACGTATGGTACAAGACAAGTAACGCACAGGCAAAAGATCTCGTTATCAAAGAGGGCACAAAGGGCTCTGAACTCGGTTTTGACAGTGAGTGGACGTTCGGCGGCAGCGGAAAAGACCAGGTCGTCATTCCGCAGGCCATCGTCGGCGACACCTATTTAATTGCTGTTTGCACAAAAGACGAATGGGGCGAAGCAACAAGTCCGGACACCTCACCACAGCTGAAGATCCTTGTCGCACTTAAGACGGAAATCCCGAACACGCCCGACGGCTTCGGAATAGACTTTGGAACAGCATGTATCGCCAGCTGGAAAGAAGTCACAAATACTGACGTCGCTTTTTACGAGATCCGAACAGATGAGAACGCCGGCGCTGAAACGGCAGGACTGTTAGCACGGACAAATAACCTGTCTGCTATCCTGCCGCTGACTGAACGGAGCGGGAAACTGTATCTGTATGCTAAATCCGCTATCGGCAAATACTCTACCCCGGCTATTTTGCAGTATAACAAGCCGGTACCGAAGAAACCGAATCCGCCTGTGCTCACAAGTACTATCGGCGGTTTCGGACTGACTGCAGAAGCAATCCCGAAAGATTGCGCTGGGATGAACATTTACATTAGCGGTACGGACGGGCAGAAAACAATCAAGACCGAAAACAACAGCTACAGCTATACCTGTGGTGCAGGAATCTATGATGTATCCATTGCGTACTATGACTTGTTCGGCGAAGGCGAGAAATCCGGAGAAAGCCGCGTAGTTGTTAAAGTCTCAATCTCTAAAGAAATGCTTGAGGATGAGGCGGTTAGTCTTGCGAAAGTAGACGCATTAGTTAAGCAAAAACTCAACAACGGAGAAATCGCAAAGCAAGACGTCACAACGATCGTCTCTAACCTTGGAAATCTCATGCTCGCAAAAGCAAATTACAGCGCCATAGCACAGATGACAGACGCTATCAATTTGAGGGTGCAAAAAGGCGATGTCATTAATCAGATCAACTTGTCACCGACAACAACGACGATTGCAAGTAGATATCTACACGTTGGAGCCGAAACAGTCATAGATAATAACGTCATTGTGTCAAGAATGCTGGCTGCAAAAGCAATCACGGCGGATAAGTTGGCAGTTACATCGCTATCGGCAATTACAGCAAATATCGGGCTATTAAGAACAGCGACAAGCGGAGCACGAATGGAAATTAAAGATAATTTGATTGAAGCATACGGACCCGATAATAAGCGATATGTACGTCTGGGGGTGTGGTAGATGGCGCACGGATTACAAGTTTTTAATAGTAACGGTGATGTTATTGCTGATTTAACGAAGCGATTTGCAAAAATAATAGAGAAAAAAACCGTTACCGGAACAGGAGAAATCAATGTAGCAGACTACGGAGCACCAAATAATAGATTTTGGTATTTTATTGTCTCTCCGTCCACGAGCTATAACGAAGAGATATTCCCAGTGCTACGCATAACCGAACAAGGTAAAAAAATAATCTGGAAAAATATAGAACAACCATTAACTTTTTATTTTGGAGTCTACTAATATGAAATTCTTTGAGATATTAAATCCTGACGGAGCCATTGTTATTGATAACAATTTTAAAAACATAGAATTGTTAGACCATTTTCCCTTATCGGATTGTACATTTCACCCAAACCACCTTTCTCAAAATCATGGTTTGTATTCTTTATTGCGTAGCAACCCTAAAGCCACCTTGGTCGGAATTAGCTTGAATGGATTGAACGGTGTAAATCGTTTTGGATTTTCCGCTAACATCGGCGGGATAGAATTTTATGACAATCACAGCGGGATGGGAAACCATGGCATATTACCGGTAAAACGAGACGATATTGCAAATACGGCACACGTCTACTTGTTTGGGTTCGGTGATGACTCTCCGACGGAGCACGGAACGGGGTTAGAGATTTGTAATGCTGACGGAAAGGTCGTGTATAGTTCCGCGAAAAGGTATCTTAATGTGCTTGGGTGCGGAAGTGAAAAGAGTGAAACGGTGCAAATGAATGGCACAACTATTGCATTTACACTCGGCACGGACCACGTCACGAAAATATACGAAAATCATAAAGTAGGAGCAAAAGGAGTTGAATATGACAGATACCCGAGATTTACGGTCAATGAAAATAGCATATCCGTCGGGATGATAGAAGCACGAACTGTTTATATTCCAGCCGGTGACGACCCACTTTTGGGGTGGCACTTAATATTTCATTGTTACTATAATTTCGGTTGGTTAATAGGTAATGTTGTTATTTAAAAGGAGAGAAAAATCATGAAAAGAACATGCAAGGTCAACGGGAAAGTGTCGTATCCGCAAAATGACGGGGTTTTAACGACGTTCAGCTTTCACAATCCAGACACCGGCGAAGTCTATGCTATGTCAACAACAAGTCAAGAAGAGACTGATGAATTGAACTACGGAGACACGGTCACTCTTGAAATCAGAAAAGCAGAACTTGAAACGGTCGAAAATCCAGAAAAAGAAGTAGAAGAAACCGAGGTGGCAGAATGAGACCGCAAGCGTATCAACTTCCGGAAATTAGAGACGAGAACGACAATATTATACAAGCGGGAGCTTTCGGGAAAAATACGCCGTTCTGCACAAAAGATAATAACGGAATCTTAGATTACATCAATAATGACATGGAAGCACTCCGGGCGTCTGTAGCAGGTGCAGTCATACCCGTTTCCGCCCTGCCGCCGAAAGGAGCTCCAGGAAAAGCATATCTACTTAATACTGATGGGAAATTATATCAATATGACAGCGCTGCAAAAAAATGGATTGAATTATCGGCAATACTTGGCGGCGGAGGATCAACGGGACCGAAAGGAGACCCCGGACCGAAAGGAGACCCCGGACAAAAAGGAGACCCGGGGCAAAAAGGAACAGATGGAAAAAATGGAACCGCTGCAACAATCAAAATCGGAACAGTAACAACGACGGCGCCTGGCACGAACGTTAAAGTTACAAATACCGGGACGGACAATGCGGCGGTGTTTAACTTCTCAATCCCGAAAGGTGAGAAAGGAGAAAAAGGAAATACGGGGATACAAGGTCCACCGGGACCCGCAGCAGATTTATCGCAGTATGTGAAGAAGACAGAAATTTTTGACGGAAATATGATTAAATTGCCGAACGGGGCAAAGATAGGAGTAGAATAATGGACAAGCTTAAAATCATTAGACCGAATGGCGAAGAAGAAATCGCAGAATTGACGACTGATAAATCATTAGTCGGAAACAATTATTTAAAACTCGATATCGGCGGTGTGCCGCACTATGCAAAAGTCGGAGATGTCGTTGACACTCATATGTACACTTTTAACGGTGTTGACGGGAAAAAATACTACATAAAAAAGGAAATAAAAAATGTAGAGGATCCGCCATCCGGCGATTCACCGACGCTTGATATTAGAGGAACATTGACGCTTGTGAAAGGTATGGGGAGTATGCTGATCGCAGCACGCGGAAAAATCAATACTACGAGCGACGGATATCAAGTTTCTCGCGTAGAAATAACTAACATTTACGGAAATGCCACAGCTACGCTTACAGTAGATGGGATTAGTGCTTTTTATAATAAACCCGGGATTTATACTACAACGATTATTAAAGTAAAATTAGGAGATGTAACATTCGATGCGATGCGTGAAACGACGGAGACTATATCTGGGAATCTCACGAATGCAGACTTCCTGCACTTAAAAGCGAACGTTGGGAAACCGCTTAATTTCTCAATCAAATATGAATAATATAGTTAGTTTACTGTTGCGAGGTATATAAAATAATGAGTATGGGGGATATGAGCCCGGAGGCGCTGGAGCGGATTGTGAGAATTGAGACAAAGCTGGATATGCTTGTCGAAATGATTCCGAAAATGCAGGAGCTGCAATTGGCGCACGAAAGAGCAGCGCAGAGCGCTAAATCAGCGCACCATCGAATAGACAATATTTACAAGGTGGCGGGACTTATATCGACCATCGTATCTGTTGTCATCGCGCTGATCGGGAAGGTGCTGTGATATGTTTAGAAAAATATGGAACATGGCGGTACAGTACGCGCCAAAAATGAAAGGTCGAGTACGGACATCGATGCAGATCGTCTACGTGTACGGCGCTGGACTTATCGTTTTATTTCTAATGGTGATCGCGGCGTGGATACACGATTTTTATCGAACAGGAGTAGCGAATACAACGCTACTCATCAATTTTTTCAAAGAGTTTACGGCACCGGCAGTAGTCGGTGCTTTTACTTTTGTGAGTGTTTTTTGTGTAGACAAGAATCACGACGGGCGGCCGGACGCCGCAGAAAAAGAAATAAAAAAAGAAACAAGAAAGGAAGTGCGTAGAGATGACGATAGAGGAATTTCGGCAGGAACTCATTGATAAACGGGATTATTTTTATCAATTCCCGTGGCCCGCAACTACTTACGGACACTGGTCGGCTGGGCGGTATTTTACGACGTTCCATGACTATCATTTTAATGTTGACGGAGACGGAGAAATCATCTACACAAGACCGCTTGATGAAGTACCGCGGGCGACATGGCACAGGAATACAGGTAGCATTGCGATCGCTTTGTGTTGCTGCTACAATGCACGCCCGAATGACTTAGGTGAGTACCCGCCGACTGCGGCGCAAATCGAGACTCTTGCGAAGATGTTTGCTGTTATTGCCGAGGTTTTTGACAATCCGATTGACCGTGAGCATTTCATGACGCATGGCGAGGCCGCAAACGACGACGGTTACGGCTTGTACAGCGGAGATCCTGACTGCAGATGGGACTTAGAGCAGCTCTGCGATCAGGATGAAATCGGCACCGGTGGGGATATTTTGCGCGGGAAAGCGCAGTGGTATTTAGAGAATGGGGTGTAAAATGTATGAGAAGAAGAAGATTATCACTATTGCTTGCGCTGTCATTGCTGTTGTCGCCCTGCTTGTCTATCTCATATGCACAGGCACCGGCGGAAACGGTAACGATGCAAAGGACGCAGTACGAGAAGCTCAAGAGTATAGCACAAAATCAGCAGATGCGGTTAAACGAGCTGGAGACAAAATTAAATCAGCTGGAGAACAACTCGACCGAAGCATCTCAAGAGTTGACCGAGCTGCAGAATCAGCTGATAGAGTGCAAGAGAGAATTGATAGAAACTCAGAAACAATTGCAGAGTGCAGAGATCTCATTAAAGACAGCAGAAGAGAACTTGCTGAAGCTGCAGACATCTTTAGACAGATTGACCAAGAAAATCGATGAATTGACGCATGACGTGAAACTTGCGAAGCGACAACGAAACCTATGGTCATACATCGCAGGAGCTGTAGCGACAGGCTGGTTGATAGACAAATTAAGTAACTAACGGGGCGGGAAACCGCCCTCTTTTTTTATTGCAAGGTATAAAGATAATTTATAACAAAACATCTTGAAAATGTATTGACTAATCAAAGATGATATGGTAATATATAATCAAGAAAAGAAAAGTAGTAAAAAAGAGGAGGAAAACAAAATGGAAAATACATACGAACTCAAAGGCAGCGAAAAACAAATCACTTGGGCGACGGACATATTAAACGATGTAATGGGCACGATTAACAGGAATATCGAGATTAGTAAAGAAAGAAATCAGGAAAGAGATGTAAAAGCATTTGAGACAGTAAAAAATAAAATCAATAAAATTATTGAACAGAAAAAAGAAGCAAGCTTTTACATAACAAATAGAAACGCTTTTAACCCGCATACAGTAATTAAAACCGCAGAAGAAATAAGGAACAGAATGTGAGTAGGAGGAAACCAAAATGAAAATAAAAGGATACGAATACCCCGCCGCCATCGGCGGAACAGGGTATAGCTTATTTAAACTAAATGAAGAAGTGTGGAATGAGGTGACAATAATTACACCCCCGAATTGGGAGTTGGCAGAAAATAAAGATGGACTCCCTATGCTCGTCAATCTGAAAACCGGGGATAAGGCGATGAATATTTCCGGAATAGACGGACTCCCGTATATAACCGAAACCCAGTCCGGGAAAATATATAAATGCCGAATAAAAGGGAACTGGGGCGGGCGGCGTAAAGGGTCCGGCGCTAAAAGAACACTGCCGCCGGGTGCCCGCACACGGTCCGTCAGGATGACCGACGAGGAATACGAAAACGTAAAAAAATATCTAATAGAGTTGAGAGGGGAAAATGAACGTCGGAGATAAAATCAATTACTGGACAGTGATTGAAATTAATCCACCACCGGAACATCGCTATCATATTTTATGCCGGTGCGTTTGCGGCAATGAAAAATGGGTAAGTAGATCCGCGCTAAGACGAGGTAAGTCAAAATCATGCGGGTGTCAGAAACACCGCAATCGAAAAGAATACAATTTGAAGCCCGGTGATAACGTCGGTTACTGGACGATAATAAGCAACGACGGCGATAAATTCCGCTGTCGTTGTAGCTGTGGTACGGAAAGAGTCATAAAGCACAATATATTAAAAAGCGGAAGATCTCTTTCGTGCGGCTGCCGACGTAGCGATCATCAAGTCCAAAAACAAAAAGAAGGAAGAGAATTAGGACAAAAAATATCGAGGGAAGTGCAAAAGCACGGGCTGTCCGTAATGTATGCTGGATTTGGCCGAAAAGAAAATAAAAACTCCGGGACGGGGATAACCGGAGTGTCAGCATGGCGAGATAAATATAGGGCGTATATCACCGTTGACAGGAAGCAGATCCATATCGGAACCTTTAAAAAATTAGAGGATGCAGCAAAAGCAAGAAAAAACGCAGAAGAGCATTATTTTTCAGAGCGGCAGAAAATAGTAGATAAAATAAAAAGAGAGGTAATACAAAAAGAGCGGTAATGATATCGCTCTTTTTATGTGAATAAATTACATCATCAATACATCGGTCAATAAAAATATATAAACATTTATATACAGATATACGATTTAAATTGCCGACATTATCGTATAAATGCGGTAATTACGGAAATCATTAAATGCCTCAAAATCTGCCGATAGCAATATCGTGTGGGTTCAAGTCCCACCTCCGGCACCATAAGTACCGTAAGAACTATTACGTTCCTGCGGTATTTTATTGTCCGCCGAAAAGGCATGAGTAAACCCCCAGTTAAACTGGGGGTAGATAAAA
>ERZ1034976.447-NODE-447-length-38850-cov-17.242377_pt1 | contig 38850 bp, 27 predicted proteins | sample MGYA00520623_ERZ1034976 | MGnify/ENA primary metagenome ERZ1034976 (study PRJEB33766, sample SAMN09781774) | gut metagenome | biome: gut microbiome | host: Homo sapiens | place: Madagascar | study: EMG produced TPA metagenomics assembly of the PRJNA485056 data... | reverse complement strand
ACACCAGGTCGGTGTTCAGAGCTTCCAGGATGGTCTTGCCGGGCAGGATCTCGCCAGCCATAGCAGCAGAGTGGGTCATGCCGGAGCAGCCGATGGTCTCCACCAGAGCCTCTTCGATGACGCCGTTCTTGATGTTCAGGGACAGCTTGCAGGTGCCCTGCTGAGGTGCACACCAGCCCACACCGTGGGTGTAGCCGCTGATGTCCTTGATCTCATAGGCCTTGACCCATGCGCCCTCTTCGGGGATGGGAGCCGGACCATGCTTAGGACCTTTGGTGATCGGGCACATATTCTGTACTTGCTGCGAATAGGTCATAATCATACTCTCCTTTTGACAAATTGATGCCACGCAGCAGGGGGGCTCCCCTGCCGTTTGCATTTGACCGGGCCCGCCGCTCTCATCGGTACGCCCAGTACTACCACGCATAGTTTCATTATAGAGGACATTTTCGCAATTTTCAAGACGTTTCCGACAATTTTTCTACAAAGTTTTTGACGGTTATTTGTAGCTAACCGCCACATTTTATGCTTTTCCCGTTTCGTTTGATATTTTTTTGTCAGGTCTGCCAAAAGGTTCAGTTTTTCTTTGGTGGTTTTTGCCGTTGGACCGGCTGCAAGGCCCAGATGGCTGCAAAGCCTGCCGCCGCCCCGCCGATGGCCAGCCAGTGCCGCCCGGTCTCCAGCCCCCAGAGGTTGGCCGCAAAAGGGAACGCCAGGCTGCCCACGCTCTGCCCCAGAGCCAGAAAACCGTAGTTCACCCCCGCGTGGGGAAGACCGAACAGGTCGGTGGAAAGGGCAGGCAGCACCGCCGCCAGCGCCGAGTAACAGAAGGTCAGGCTGGCATACACTGCCGCCACGGCCCACCCCTGTGCAAACAGAAACACGCCGGACAGCACGAATGACGCCGCGAACAGGAGCAGATCGGTCGGGCGACGGCCGATTTTATCGCTGAGCAGGGGCATCAACAGCCGCCCGGCCGCACTGCCCACGCTGCCCAGCACCACGCTCCACAGCGCCGCGCGCTCATCCAGCCCCCGCTCCATGCCCAGCTTCAGGATGATGGGGCTGAACAGCAGCACCGCCGGGGTGGAACAGCAGACCGCCCCCGCGCAGAGCCAGTATTGCTTCGTGCCCAGCATCTGCAAGGGGGCCAGGTCGAGCGGCGGGGCGTTCCTGCCCCGGCCCTGTTCTTCCGGCCGCTGCTTTTCGGGCGGCGGGTCGATGAGCAGCAGACTGCCCGCCAGACAGACCGGAAGGGTCAATGCCCCCAGCGCCCAGAACGCACCCCGGATGCCCTGCACCGGCCCGAAGCCCTTCAGCGCCGTCCGGACGAAGACGGTGAGGAATGCGCCGGACAGGCCCACTGCGCCCCCGATGACGCCGGTGGCCAGCCCCTTGCGGCCCTTGTACCATTTCTGGGCGCAGGACTGGATGGACGGATACAGAAACGCCGTGCCCAGCCCCGCCGGGATGCTGAACGCCCCAAAGAAAAAGCCGCCCTTCTCCCCCGGCAGCAGCGCCGCCGCAAAGAAACCGCCGCAGAGCAGGGCCGTGCCCCAGAGCGCAGCGCACCGGGGGCCTTTTCGGTCCTGCAAAAAGCCGCCGATCACGCACCCGACGCCGAACGCCGCGATCAGGAGGCCGAACGCATACCCGGCCCCCTGCTCGCTCAGGCCGTACTCGTCCATCACCGGCTGCTGGAATACGCCCCACGCGGCGGGCAGGCCCGTCAACACCTGAATGGCGGCCCCCGCCGCCAGGATGGCCCACGGATGTTTTGCAGAAAACTGCTGCATTTTTGCATCACCTCTGCCCTTAGTCTGCCCTTTTTGATTGACAAACGAGCAGATTCTTTTATAATTGTAGGTACTATGAAAAGAATACCCCTCTCAGGCGCTTCGCGCCAGCTCTCCCAAAGGGAGAGCCTCTGGCGGGCCGGTTCTGGCCCTGCTGGCTGCTCAGGCCCATCCTTCCGAAAAGCCGTGGGCCTTGCGGCAAAGGGCAGGCAGATGCTGCCCATGAGGACAAGGCTCAGCCGCGTAAGAGCCGAAGGCGACAACGTGCAGACCTGCCTGACATGCCAATGGCTCCCCCTTTGGGGGGAGCTGGCACGCGAAGCGTGACTGAGAGGGTATAGAGAGAGGATCATCCATGAAAACACAGGCATTAAAGGGTATGCGGGACCTTCTTCCCGCCGAGCAGGCCCTGCGCGACTACATTCAGGGCAAAATTCTGGAGACCTACCGCGCCTCCGGCTTCGAGCGCATCTCCACCCCCATGCTGGAGGATATGGAGAATCTGGACAAATCCGACGGCGGCGACAACCTGAACCTCATCTTCAAGGTGCTCAAGCGCGGCGATAAGCTGACCAGCGCGCTGGACTCCGGCGACCCGAAGCAGCTGTCCGACATGGGTCTGCGCTACGACCTGACCCTGCCCCTGAGCCGCTTTTATGCGGCCAACAAGGACAAGCTCCCCCACCCCTTCAAGGTCATCCAGACCGACCGCGTCTTCCGCGCCGAGCGCCCCCAGAAGGGCCGTCTGCGCGAGTTCGTCCAGTGCGACATCGACATTCTGGGCGACGAATCCCCTAACGCCGAGGTCGAGCTCATCGACGTGACGGCCCGCGCCCTGCTGCGCATCGGCTTCACCGGCTTCACGGTCAACATCAACGACCGCCGCATCCTGCGCGGGATGCTGGAGAGCATGGGCTTTGCCGCCGATACGCTGGATTCCGTCTGCATCACCTTCGACAAGATGGACAAGATCGGTGCCGAGGGCGTCAAGGCCGAGCTGACCGAAAAGCAGCTGCCGGAGAACGCCATCCAGGCACTGGCCGACTTCATCGCCGCCGGTGACGTCACGCTGGATGCCGTCGCTTCCCGCTGCGCCGACCCCGCCATCGCCGACGATCTGAAGTATGTTCTCGCCACGGCCAACGCCATCGCCGACGGCCGCTTCGCCGTGGCCTACTGCCCCAGCCTCGTCCGCGGCCAGGGCTACTACACCGGCATGGTGTTTGAGATCACCTGTCCGCAGTTCAGCGGTGCCGTGGCGGGCGGCGGCCGTTACGACAACATGATCGGCAAGTTCCTGGGCACCAAGGTGCCCGCTGTCGGCTTCTCCATCGGCTTCGAGCGCGTCTGCGGCATCCTGCTGGAACAGGGGTATCAGATCCCCGGTGCCAAGCAGAAGATCGCCCTGCTCTACGGCAAGGAGGCAGATTTCCCCGCCGTCCTCGCCAAAGCCGCCGCTCTGCGCGACAACTACGAAGTCACCATCCTGCCCCAGGGCAAGAAGCTCGGCAAACAGCTGGGCCAGCTCGAAGCTGCCGGTTTCGCCGGTGCTGCCTTCATGGACAAGGACGACGTAAAGATCTTCGCACAGCAGTAACTTTTCCCGCGACACAGAAAGCCCCCGCCGACAAACGGCGGGGGCTTTCATGTTATCGGGCAGCTGTGCAGTCTTTCACCGGGCATGAGAAGAGACTTTTTTCGCATTGGGATAGATGCGCTCCATCCGGGCATTGTCAAAGTGCGCATCCAGAACCACATCGACGGGGTTCGCCGCCTCCACGCCGCTGGTGCGGGCATCGTACCGGGCCAGCGCAAGCGCTGACACCAGCATATTCACCGCCATAAAGACGGCCAGCGCCGCCGTCATCCAGGGGCGGATGCGGGATTTCAGCTTTCCCATGCACTTTGCCACCAGCGGGTAGCCGTACCGCATCCAGGTCACCGCCGCAATGCCCCAAAAGAAGCAATACAGCAGGTTGATGCGCCCGCCGAGGTTGAACTTGAAGCCGCTGTAATCCCAGAACACGGTGCCGAACAGCAGCTCGGTGACGGCGCTGCACACATACTCATACGCACCGCCGAGGATGACGCCGAACCAGAAGATGCGGCTCTCACTCTGGTGCTCGCTGCCCCGCAGAAGGACGGCGGCCAGTACCAGCGCCAGCCCCCACACCACGCTGAACGGGCCCCACACCAGGCTCGACCGGCTCATCCAGACACCGGCCGTGATGCGGCAGAACAGGGTCTCCACCACATCACCGAGGAAGGCCCCCACCACGAACAGCCAGACCAGGTCGGATACGCTCATCGCCTTTTCGGCGCTGGTGGTCGGCTCCGGGCGGGCCGCTGCGGGGTAGGCCCGCTGGATGCGGCGCTCGACGCGGGCGGCGATCTTCTGCTGCAGCCGGTCGGTGCCCTTGCCCAGCTCCTGCCCCAGCTGTTCCAGCCGGGGGTGTCTGGCGGCATACTGCCCCACGACCACCACCGCACCGATCTGGTCCAGCACGGCGACCGTCATGCTGACCCATACCGCGATGTGGAGCAGCAGCGGCGGCAGCCAGGCGCAGAACCGCAGCAGCAGGTCGTTGCCCCAGCGGACTGCCACTGCGCCCAGCACGCCCCACAGGGCAGAATATTGCAGGCAGACGTAGCCGTCCAGGTTGAATTTTTTATCGGAGTAATCCCACCAGCGGCGGTGGTGCACCCGTTCCAGCAGCTTCGCCGTGACCCACTCGACCACGGTCGCGATCAGAAAACTGCCCGCGAACAGCGCGAACCAGTTGTTGCGCAGGTCGGCCAGACCCACGGCCAGCAGAACGCCCGCCGTGCCGTAGACGAAGCAGAACGGGCCGGAGGCCACACCGCGGTTGGTGAACCGGCGGCCTTTGGCGGTAGCCACGACCGTCTCCCCCACCCAGCCCAAAAACGAGTAGACCAGATAGATGACGCTGAGGGTATAGAAATTCAATTCCATCGGCTGCTGCCCTCCTGAAACAAAGTATACTCTGATTGTACCCGGTTTCGGGGCACTTGACAAGCCCGAACCGCAAAAATGCCACCTCCGGCGCTGCGGCCGAAGATGGCATTTTGAGGTTTTGGATGTTACTGCAGGCCGGACCGGAGCAGGTTACAGCTGGCTCTTGTACAGCTCCACGATCTCTTCCACGCTGGTGTCACGCGGGTTGCCGGGGCGGCAGGCGTCGGCGTAAGCGGACTCTGCCAGGAACGGGATGTCCTCTTCCTTCAGGATGCCGTGCAGGTTGGCGGGGATGCCCACATCTGCGCTCAGCTGCTTGACGGCGGCGATGGTGGCATCGGCTGCCTCGGCGTCGTTCATCTCGTCGATGCCCTGGACGCCCATGGCCTTGCCGACAGCGCGGTAGCGCTCACCGGCCACGCTCTTGTTGTATTCCAGACCGACCGGCAGCAGGATGGCGCAGGCCACACCGTGCGGGGTGTCATACAGAGCGGACAGGCCGTGTGCCATGGAATGGACGATGCCCAGACCGACGTTGGAGAAGCCCATACCGGCGATGTACTGGCCCAGAGCCATGCCCTCACGACCTTCCGGGGTGTTCTGGACGGCACCGCGCAGGTTCTCGCTGATGAGCTTGATGGCTTCCAGATGGAACATATCGGAGATGGTGCAGTGGCCCTTGGTGATGTAGCCCTCAATGGCGTGGGTCAGAGCGTCCATACCGGTGGCAGCGGTCAGGCCCTTGGGCATGGAGGACATCATATCGGGGTCCACGACGGCGATCTCCGGGATGTCGTTGGTATCAACGCAGACGAACTTGCGCTTCTTCTCGACGTCGGTGATGACGTAGTTGATGGTGACTTCGGCCGCCGTACCGGCGGTGGTGGGCACGGCGATGGTGAAGACGGCGTGCTTCTTGGTGGGTGCGACACCTTCCAGAGAGCGGACATCCGCGAACTCCGGGTTGTTGATGATGATGCCGATAGCCTTTGCGGTGTCCATGGAAGAGCCGCCGCCGATGGTCACGATGCAATCTGCCTCAGCAGCCTTGAAGGCCGCCACGCCGTCCTGCACATTGGCGATGGTGGGGTTAGGCTTGATCTCGCTGTACACAGCGTAGGCAAAGTTTGCCGCATCCAGCAGATCGGTGACTTTCTTGGTCACGCCGAACTTGATGAGGTCGGGGTCGGAGCAGACGAACGCCTTCTTGTAGCCGCGGGCGGTCAGTTCGGGAACGATGTTCTCGATGGCGCCGTGGCCATGGTAGGAAATGGTATTCAGTACGATACGATCAGCCATAATTACGATCCTCCAAATCATTGTACCCGTTTTCAGCCGGGTCTCTCTGCCTTTTACTTTACCATATTGTTAAAAACTATGCAATGTCAAATTCTTATGATTTTTATGAATTTTTTATACATATCCCACTGTTTCTGGACAAATGTGCTGTTTTTGTGCAAAAAAGTACCCTCTCAGGCAAACTCGAAGGGTTTGCCTGAGAGGGTACGTCTTACCACAGCCGGATGACCTTGATGACGCCTTCGGCCTTATCGCGGGCCAGCTCCAGATGGTGCTGCAGCGCATCGGCGGCGGTGTCCCAGTTGTCGTTCAGGGCCGCATCCAGGATGTGCAGATGCTCCTCGCAAGTCTGATCCTGATTGATCATGCTCACCTTGCCGGTCATGATGCGGAACCGGGTGTTCAGGCCGGTGATGCGGTCATAGGCCGAGCGCAGGTACTTGTTGGGCAGGCTGCTCATCAGCAGCTCGTGGAAGTCATCGTCCGACTTGCAGAAGTCGTCGATGCGGTCCGGGTGGTGCATCAGTTCCTTATAGTCTTCCAGTGCCTGCCGGGGGATCAGGTTGCCGTAATTGCGCAGCGCATACGGCTCCACCAGAAGGCGCATCTCGAACATGCTGTGCACATCGTCCTCCGTGATGCCGGAGACCATCAGGCCCTTTTTGGGCAGGATGGTGATGAGGCCCTCCTGCTCCAACCGGCCCAACGCATCCCGCATGGGGGTGCGGCTGATATTTCCCATCTCCGCACAGAGCTTCTGCTCGTTGAGAAACTCATTGGGACGGTACTCACAGTTCAGGATCTTTGTCTTCAGGTACTGGTAGGCCTGGAGCTTCAAGCTCTGCTTTGCCTGCTGTTCCATCTCTTTCATCTTTCCAATCTCCTAACCGAACAGATCATTTCATTCCGATGTTCGTCTCAAACAACACAAAGCCGCCCAAAAGGCAGCTTGTATCCCTGAAATAATCCAACTCATCTCATACGAATATTATCACACAACTTGTCAATCTTTACAAGAGTTTTTCCAAAAGATTGGGAGCTTTTCCGTTTTGCACAGATATTCTGCCGTATTTTCTCGCATTATTCACAAAGTTTTTTGTGCTTGTCACCAACTCTCCCATCTTGTTTTGCATCGAAGGATAAATTGTGGTACACTTGATGCGGAAAGGAAGGCGGATATCATGGCAGGTCGCGGCGGATACAACACCAAAACCCGGCAGCTCATCCTGGATTACCTCATCAACAACCGGCAGCACGCGGTCAGTGCGTCAAATATTCTGGAACATCTGGAGGCCGAGGGCGCCAGCCCCAACCCCACCACCGTCTACCGGTATCTCGACAAGCTGGCGGGCGAACAGCGCATCATGAAATACGTCGCTGACAAGGGCGAAAAAGCTGTGTTCCAGTATGTGGACGAAGGGCGGCACTGCCGGGAGCATCTGCACCTCAAATGTGTGCAGTGCGGGCGGATCTATCACCTGGACTGCCACTTCATGGACGAGGTGCGCGCCCATCTGATGGCCGAACACGGCTTTACGCTCCAGTGCGAGGGAAGCGTTTTGTACGGACTTTGCCGCCGCTGTGCGCAGCAAAATGAGCAGGCTGAACAAACCGCAGAAAATTCAAATTCGGCTGTTGACACGGACAAAAAGCCGTGATACAATTCAGGCAAGAAAAGCGTTGACCGGGAAAAGTAAGGTCCAACCGCTCTTTTTCAGAGAGCGCGGGCAGGTGTGAGCCGCGCAGAGAGCCGGACCCGAACGAACCCCCGTGAGCTTCCCCCTGAACCCGCGCAAGGCGGCAAGTAGGGGCAGACGTGCGCCGCTCGTTATCGCGGCAGTGCTTTCAACGGGGAGAGCGCACAAAAGTGACTGACATGCCCAGCGTGTCGGTAATTTAGGTGGCACCACGGATACGGCAGCATTCGTCCTAGCAAAATGGGATGAAAGCTGCCGTATTTTTTTATTTGAGACCGCTCCGATCCGGAGAGGCGGCATTGCAAAGCAATGACGGAGCGGTCACTTGAGAGGGGTAAGAACTATGTGTTGTGTAATGGGTTACACCGGGCACGATCTGAGTGCCGCCAAGTTCAAGGATTATCTGCTGCGCACCGTGATGCGCGGCCCGGACGACCAGCGAGTCGTGGAAGGGCCGTTCGGCCTGATGGGCTTTGGCCGGCTGGCCATCATGGGCCTGACGCCCGAAGGCATGCAGCCGTTCTACCGCGGAGCCGACTGTGTGGTCTGCAACGGCGAGCTGTACGGCTTCCGCTTTGAAAAAGAGATTTTGAAGCGCCGGGGCTACAAGTTCCAGTCCGACTGCGACTGTGAGATCCTGCTGCCGCTTTATTATGAGTACGGCCTCGACATGTTCCGCCATCTGGACGCCGAGTTCGCCCTCATCCTCTACGATTCCCGCAAGGACCGCCTCATCGCAGCCCGCGACCCCATCGGCATCCGCCCGCTGTTCTACGGCTACTCCAAGTCCAGCCACCAGATCGCATTCGCGTCCGAGATGCAGAACCTCATCGGCTGGTGCGACGACATCCGGCCCTTCCCCATTGGCAGCTACTACTGCGACGGCCGCTTCGTCCGCTATGAGGACATTGCCGATGTGCCCGCCCCCATGGAAGACGACATGGAGACCACCTTGACCAACATCCGCGAAAAGCTCATCGCCGGTGTGGAAAAGCGTCTGGACGCCGACGCACCGGTCGGCTTCCTGCTTTCGGGCGGTCTGGACTCCTCGCTGGTCTGCTCTATCGCAGCCAAAAAGCTGGGTAAACCCATCCGCACCTTTGCCATCGGCATGGACACCGACGCCATCGACCTGAAGTATGCCCGCCAGACCGCTGACTATCTGGGCAGTGAGCATCACGAGGTCATCATCAACCGGGAGATGGTCCTCCAGAGCCTGGAAGAGGTCATCCGCCTGCTGGGCACCTGGGACATCACCACCATCCGCGCCAGCATGGGCATGTATCTGCTGTGCAAGGCCATCCACGAGCAGACCGATGTCCGTGTCCTGCTGACGGGCGAGATCTCCGATGAGCTGTTCGGCTACAAGTACACCGACTATGCCCCCACCGCCGACGCCTTCCAGCAGGAGAGCCAGAAGCGCATCCGCGAGCTTTATATGTACGATGTCCTCCGCGCCGACCGCTGCATCTCCTCCAACAGCATTGAGGCCCGTGTGCCCTTCGGCGATCTGGACTTCGTCCGCTACGTGATGGCCATTGACCCCGAAAAGAAGCTGAACAGCTACGGCAAGGGCAAGTACCTGCTGCGCAAAGCCTTCGAGGGCGACTGGCTGCCGCCGGAGATCCTGTGGCGTGAAAAGGCCGCCTTCTCCGACGCCGTGGGCCACAGCATGGTAGACGACATCAAGGAGTATACCGAGAGCCTTTACACCGACGAGGAGTTCCAGCTCCGCCGGGCAAACTATTCGGCCCACTGCATGCCGTTCACCAAGGAGAGCCTGTTCTACCGCGAGATCTTCGAGAAATACTACCACGACCAGAGCCGCACCATCGTCGATTTCTGGATGCCCAACAAGGCATGGCCCGGCTGCAACGTCAACGATCCCTCCGCCCGTGTGCTGGCAAACTACGGCGCATCGGGGGTGTGATTTTTTTATTTTTGCTCTAGATGCAACAATTTTGCATCTAGAGTTTTTTTGTGCAAATAAGTTCAAAGAATTCTAGCAAATTCTAACAATAAGGAGCGCCCCCGCACGAAGTAGCTTCTGTGCGGAGACGCTCCTTGTTATTCTCTTATTTGTTGCTCAAGCATCCGAGCGGGAGAAGGCATTCTTCATAGTGCAGCTCAGTTCAAAGAGGACCTTGTCCAGCGTATCGGCTGCGCGGGCCTTCAGCTCTCTGGCGATGGCCTCGTTGGCCTCCGTGCGCAGGGCGGCACGGAGGGCCGGGTCGGCCTCCTGGGCCTGTTTTTCGTCGTAGGCGTTCAACAGAGCGCGTGTGGCGGAGAGGACGCCTTCCTCGTAGCGCTCGACATGGAAGATGGACTTGCCGTAAGCGGCATCGGCCATGGCGGCGATCATCCGGCTGACCCAGTAAAAGCTCTCGGTGGAGACTTCGCCGGTGGTGCAGGCGAGGTAGGCCGGGGTGGTGTCCACATTGGCATAGAACGGCACCATCGTGTTGAAGGCATTGGACGCATAGGCGATCCACTCCACCGTGCGGAACTCCTCCGGCAGATCCGGGCGCATCTGGGTCAGCGCCATGAAGCTGTTGCGGTTGATGCCGATCGTACGGTAGGCACCCTTGCTCTTCGGGTCGCCATAGGCGGCATACGGGTCATACGGGGTACCCTGATAGTGCGAAGACAGCAGGTATTTCACGTCTTCCGGTGTGATCTTCCGCTCCGGGACCATACACCAGGGCAGGTCATCCGAATGCGGGGTATAGTCTGCATCGGGGCCTTCCCAGACCCAGGTGTTGGGGTTCAGATGCCGCAGCATGAACCAGGCGCGCGGTGTGTTATACACATGATCGGCGTCGTCGTGGCTGCCGAAGGCATCGCGCGGGTTGAAGCTGCCGTCCAGCGAGAGGTCGAGGTGGTGCTTGTCCACAAAGGCCTTCAGGTCCTCCGAACACATGTAGTTTTCCTGTGCGCCGCAGGCGTCGGCAAAGTCGAAGCTGTCGATGCCGAGCTGGTTGGGCATCACGACATAGCTGTCGTCCGGCACACGGCGGGCCATCCAGTGGTGGCCGCCGATGGTCTCCAGCCACCAGATCTCGTTCACATCCTGAAACGCGATGCCGTTCATCTCATAGGTGCCGTACGTCCGGAGCAGCTCGCCCAGGCGCACCACGCCCTCGCGGGCTGTGCGGATATAGGGCAGCACGAGGCAGACGATGTCCTCCTCGCCAATGCCGCCAGGCACTTCCGGTCGTTCCCCTTTGGCGGGCTGATACACCACCAACGGGTCTGCGCCCAGAACGCGCGGGTTGGACGTGATGGTCTCGGTGGCCGTCATGCCCACATGGGCCGCATTGACACCCGCTGCCGCCCAGATGCCCTCGCCTTCCACCGCGTTGGGCATGGCCGTCATCCGCAGCGCATGGCCGGGCAGCGGCACCTCCACATGGGAGATCACCGACCGATAGACGGCCGGGTGCTCCTCCGGCTGCACGACCACGAACTTTTTGGCCGTGAAATGCCCCGAACCCGAATCGTCGTTGCGGGCGACCATGGTGGAGCCATCGTATGATGCGTTTTTGCCGACTAAAATTGTAGTACAAGCCATTGCTCTGTCCTCCGAAATTGTTTCCTTATCTTTTCGGTTTGCCGAGGCTATTGTAAGCCTTTTTTGGGGAAAAGGCAAGATTTTTTGAGAAGGGAGCGTGGAAGTACGATTTATGGGATACAACAGAATTTATACTGAAATTATAGGAAGGATGCCAATTGACAACAACTTCCATTTCTCGTATGGTAACGGTATCATATCGTTCAGGAGGGATCTCTTATGAAACTGCTCGCGCACATCAGTGATGACAAGACCCGCACTCAGACCATCGAAGAACACCTGACCAGCACGGCTGCACTGGCCGGAAACTTTGCCGCAGCGTTTGGCGCACAAGCAGAAGCAGCGTATACTGCCCTGCTTCATGACATCGGAAAATATAGCGTTGGTTTCCAGCAACGCTTGCAGGGCGGCCCGCCCGTTGACCACTCCACTGCTGGAGCCAAGGCCGCGATCCAGGACGGAAACATTCCAGCCGCGCTGGCCATTGCCGGACATCACAGTGGCATCCCCGACCTCGGAAATCCGCATGACACTGCCGACGAAAGCACGTTGGTCGGCCGCTCCAAGCGGCGGATCGAAGATTGCTCCCAGTGGAAACAGGAGATCTCCCCTGCCAAAGCCGCTCTGCCGCCGTGGCTGCTCCGCCAGCCGGACAACCTGACCATGGCCTTTTTCACCCGGATGCTCTACTCCAGCCTGGTCGATGCCGATTTCATCGACACCGAGACCTTCATGGACGGTAAAGCAGCCCCGCGTGGGATGGGGGAACCACTTTCCGCTCTGCTGGAAAAAGTCCGGGCACAGGCCAAACGCTACCTTGACAGCCCTGCCGCTTCCCCTGTCGCGCAGGAGCGGAACAAAGTACTGCGGGCCTGCATGGAACAGGGGACTCATGCACCACAGGGGCTTTATACGCTCACAGTTCCCACGGGCGGCGGCAAAACCTTCGCGTCCCTCGCCTTTGCGCTGGAACATGCTGTGGCACAAAAGCCGCAGATGGAGCGCATCATTTACGTCATCCCCTACACTTCCATTATCGACCAGACGGCGCAGACGTTCGCAGATCTTTTGGGAGAAGACAATGTGCTGGCCCACTTTTCCGGTGTAGACTACAAGCTGACCGAAAAAGATGACCTGACACCTGCTCAGTACCGGAAACTGCTTTCCAGCGAAAACTGGGACGCTCCCATCGTGGTGACGACCGCTGTGCAGTTCTTCGAATCCCTCTACGCCAACCGCAGCAGCCGGTGCCGCAAACTGCACAACATTGCCAACAGCGTCATTCTTTTTGATGAAGCACAGACATTCCCTACCGATTACCTGAAGCCCTGCGTTTCCGCCATCGCACAGCTGGTCCAGCACTACCACACTACCGCCGTTCTCTGCACTGCAACGCAGCCCGCCTTGACGCCGCTGCTCCAGGAGCTTGCCCCCGGCCTGACCGCAAAAGAACTCAGCCCCGACCCGGCTCACCTCTATGAAGTCCTTCGCCGCGTGACCCGGCAAGATCTGGGCACCCTCTCCGCTGAGGCCCTCTGCGCACAGCTTTCGTCTGCCGAACAGGTGCTCTGTGTGGTCAACCGGCGCAAGACCGCCCAGGATCTGTTTGCACAGCTCCCCGCCGAAGGCAGCTACTGCCTGACCACCTTTCTCTGTGCCGCTGACCGCCGCCGACAGTTGGACGAGATCCGCCAACGGCTCAAGGCGGGGCTTCCCTGCCGGGTCGTCTCCACCTCCTTAATCGAAGCAGGCGTCGATGTGGACTTTCCGCTCGCCTACCGTGAAGCCGCGGGGCTGGATTCCCTGCTCCAGACCGCCGGGCGCTGCAACCGGGAGGGCAGACGCGACCCGAAAAAAAGCATCGTTGCTTCTTTCCAGCTGGAAGGTCTGGCACCGCTCCCCATGCTTTCGCAGAATGTCAACGCCATGAATGCCACCGAGCGAGCCTACGACCTGCTCGACACACCGGATGCCATTCACAGCTATTTTGAATCCTTCTATCGCACCCGTGCAACGCTTGACAAACAGAACATTCTGGACGCTTTTCAGCATGGTATCAAGGGATGTCAGTTTCCCTTTGCACAGGTTGCCGGAAAGTTCCACCTCATTGATAACCACACTTACACGATCTATCTTCCCATTGAGGAAGGTGCCGACCTCTGCGCATCGCTTCGCGCCGGTCACATCAGCCGTGCTCAGCTCCGCCGCCTGGGCATTTACAGCGTAGAATGCTATGAAAAGCAGTTCCGTTCGCTGGACGCCGCCGGTGCATTGGAACGTTCTCCGGATTTCCCCGATGATTCCGCCATCCTCGCTGATCCAGACTTGTACAGCCGCAGGACCGGCCTTTCGATGGAGATCGAAGAAGGCAGGGCGATCATCCTCTGAAATGGAAAAAGCAGCAGAGCACGCGACTCCACTGCTTTTCCCCCATTGCTTGAAACAACATCCAACAATTTCAATCCACATTCGTTTTTCTCCGAATGACTCCTTTATTATAGGTTGAATTTGGATTTTATACAAGTAGCATCTTGCATTTCGCAAAAAGTGTGCTATACTAAAGTCACAAGGAGTTTTTTGAAATAACATACAACAGAAGTCAACAGCAAAGAGGTGGTTGCAATGGGCAAATTCGATGTTCGCCTGAAAGTCCGACAACCGTTTGAAAGGAGGTGATGCGCATGTCCATGCGCATTGAAGTCTGGGGACCCTATGGATGCTTCTCCAGGCCCGAAATGAAGACCGAACGTGTCAGTTACGACATCATCACACCGTCGGCCGCAAGAGGGCTCGTTGAAGCGATCTACTGGCATCCTGGCCTGAAGTACCACATCGACCGCATCTACTTATTGAGTCCCATTCAGTTCACCAACATCCGGCGAAACGAGGTCCGCTCCACCCTGCTGGCTTCCGCAGCACTGTCTGCCGCCAAGGGAGGAACGCCGCCGGTGCTCTACACCAGCCAGGACATCCAGCAGCGCGCCGCTATGGTCCTGCAGAACGTCCACTATGTCATCGAGTGTCACTTCACCATGACCGACAAGGCAGCCCCCGGCGACAACCCCGGAAAATTCCAGGATATCCTTCGCCGCCGTTTGAGCAAAGGCCAGTGCTATCATCAGCCCTGCTTTGGCTGCCGCGAGTTCCCTGCCAACTTCCGGGAGTGGCCCGGCGGCGACATTCCTGCACTGGAAGAAGCCACGCAGGACCTCGGTTTCATGCTGTATGATCTGGATTATTCTGACCCGGCCAACATCCGCTCGCAGTTCTTCCGGGCAAAGCTGGTCAACGGGGTGATGGATTGCCGGGATGTGGAGGTGTTCACATGATCTTACAGGCATTGACTGCTTATTATGAGCAGCTGCTCCGCACCGGACAGATCTCAGCCCCCGGCTGGGAGAACCAGTTCAAGGTCAGCTACTGGCTCCGCATCAACGCGGAAGGCCAGCTCATCGACCTCGTGGACTGCCGCCAGATGGTTCCGCGCGGCAAAAAAGAAGTGCTCGCCCCGCGGGAAATGGCAGTTCCTGCCCATGTCAAACGAGCTTCCGGCATTGCTGCAAATTTTCTGTGTGACAATTCCACCTATCTGCTGGGCGCAGACGAAAAAGGCAAGCCGGAGCGCTCCATCCAGTGCTTCGAAGCCTGTGCAAAGCTGCACCATGCCATTCTGGACGGGGTTGATTCCCCTGCGGCCAGAGCGGTCCTTGCGTTTTTTGACCATTGGAAGCCCGAAGAGGCATCGGCCCACCCGTTACTGGCTGACCGCTGGAAGGATATCACCGGAAACGCCAACCTTCTGTTCGACTATGAAGGGCCGGAGGGCAGCATCCTGTCCACTGAAGATGAAGCGATCCGAGCGGCATGGCAGCAGCACTACAGCAGCGCTTCGCCCGACACTCCGCTGGTCCAGTGTCTCGTGACCGGCCAGCAGGCCCCAGCCGCCCGGCTGCATCCTTCCATCAAGGGTGTTCCCGGCGCACAGAGCTCCGGAGCCGCGCTCGTTTCCTTCAACGCCCCGGCATTTTGTTCCTATGGGCACGAGCAGGGCGAGAATGCCCCTGTCAGCGAATATGCCGCCTTTGCTTACACCACTGCATTGAACACGCTGCTGGCCGACCGGGATCATTGCCGTATCCTCGGCGATACCGCTGTGGTCTGCTGGGCCGAAAACGCGTCCCCCAGCTATTCCTCCCTCGGCATGATGGCCATGTTCGGCATCCCGGAAAACCACGGTCTTACCGAGGACGACCTGAGCAAAGCGCTGGACAACCTTGCCAAAGGGCAGCCTTGCAGCTGGATGGGCGAAGATCTGCAGCCCGGCCAGCACTTTTATGTGCTGGGGCTCTCGCCCAATGCGGCGCGTATTTCGGTACGGTTCTTTCTACGTGACACCTTCCAGGTGTTTGCACAGCGGCTGCAGCGGTATGCAGAGGATATCACTGTGATCCATCCCGTTTTTGACAAGCGTGAGACCCTCTCCGTCTGGTCGCTGGTCCAGGAGACTGTCAACCAGAACTCGCGTGATAAAAAGCCTTCGCCGCAGCTTGCAGGTGATGTTCTGCGCTCTATTCTGACGGGCACCCCCTATCCAGCTACACTTCTGAATGGAGCGGAACTGCGGATACGCGCCGAACAAACGATCACACGCGGCCGGGCGGCCATCATCCGGGCTTATTACCGCCGCCATCCCCATCCACAGGTTCCAAAGGAGGTTTTGGATATGCCTGAATTGAATGTAGCATGCAACAATATCCCCTATACTCTTGGCCGGATGTTCTCGCTATACGAACAGATCCAGCTGGCTGCGGCCAAGGCAAATTCTTCCAACATCAATGCCACCATCAAGGACCGCTATTTCAATGCGGCTTCTTCGAATCCCAGCCAGGTCTTCAACCTTCTGGGCAAACTTTCCGTCAGCCACCTTCGGGTCCTGCGCCGCAGCAATCCAAAGTTGGCCGGTTCTCTGCAAGGCCAGTTGGAAGAGCTTTCCATCCGCGTCGGCACATCCTATCCCCCCCATCTTGACCCCGCCAGCCAGGGTTCGTTCCAGTTGGGTTATTACTATCAGAATCAGGCCCGCTTCCAGAAGAAAGCCCCCGCTGATTCCACTGAGAATGTTTGAATTATAAGGAGGAACTGACATGTCTGAGCCTATCAAAAACCGCTATGATTTTGTGATCCTGTTCGATGTTGAAAACGGCAACCCAAACGGTGACCCCGACGCAGGCAACATGCCCCGCATCGACCCGGAAACCGGCTACGGTCTCGTGACCGATGTCTGCCTGAAGCGGAAGATTCGCAACTATGTGGAGACGGTCAAGGAAAATGACGAAAATTACCGCATTTACATCAAGGATACTGTCCCTCTGAACCGCAGCGATGCCGACGCCATCAAAGCTCTTGGCATCAGCGAGGACCTCAAGGCCGCCAAGAAGAGTGACCCGGACATTGACCGCCGTCTGCGCAATTACATGTGTGAGCACTACTACGATATCCGCACCTTTGGTGCTGTTATGACCACGTTTGTCAAAGGTGCTCTCAACTGCGGTCAGGTCCGCGGCCCGGTCCAGCTGAGCTTTGCGCGTTCGGTAGACACCATCATCCCGCAGGAAGTCACGATCACCCGCGTTGCCATCACCACGGAGGCCGATGCTGAGAAAAAGGGCACCGAAATGGGCCGCAAGTACATCGTCCCCTATGCCCTCTACCGTGCAGAAGGTTATGTTTCCGCCAATCTCGCCCGCAAGACCACAGGCTTTTCGGAAGATGACCTGCAGCTGCTGTGGGAGGCCATCCTGAACATGTTCGAGAACGATCACAGCGCTGCGCGCGGTAAAATGGCCGTGCGGGAACTCATCGTCTTCAAGCATTCTTCGGAGCTTGGCAACGCCCCCGCTTACAAGCTGTTCGATGCCGTGACCGTCCAGCGCAAAGACCCCACCACCCCGGCGCGCAGCTACCGCGATTACGCTGTCACCGTATCCGACGCCCTTCCGGAAGGAGTCACCTGCGAGAGGATGTCCTGATGTCTACCCCGGACGATTACCTGTTGATGTCCGGCATCCAGCATTTTTGCTTCTGCCGCCGTCAGTGGGCGCTCATCCACCTCGAACAGCAATGGTCTGAGAACCTTCGCACTGCGGAGGGGCGGCTGGAACATACCCGCTGCCATGATACCGCGCAGACCGAGCGGCGGGGCGATCTGCTCATCACGCGGGGGATGAAGGTCGTCAGCCACCGGCTGCGGCTCAGCGGAGACTGCGACGTTGTGGAATTCCGGGCAGACCCGGAGGGCATCCCGCTGCAGCACACCGAAGGCCGCTGGCGGCCCATGCCAGTGGAGTACAAACATGGCCGCGCCAAGGAGAACGACGCCGACCGGCTGCAGCTCTGTGCGCAGGCCATGGCTCTGGAAGAGATGCTGGCCTGTGATATCCCGCAGGCCGCGCTCTTCTACGAGGAAACGCGGCGGCGGGAACTCGTCCCGCTGACGGACGCGCTGCGCCAAAAAACGCAGGCCATGGCCGACGAGATGAACCAGTATTTCGCCCGCTGCTACACTCCAAAAGTCAAGCCGGGAACCTTCTGCAACGCCTGCTCCCTCAAAGAGCTTTGCCTGCCCGCACTGTACAAACGCGCCGACCCCAGGGCCTACCTGAAAGCCTATCTGGACGAAGTGCAAGCGGAGGACACGCCATGAGACAGCTATTGACCCAGCTTTACGTCACTTCGGAAGACGCCTATCTTTCGCTCGACTGCGAAAATGTCGTGGTCAGCCGCCAGAAGACCGAGATCGGGCGGGTCCCGCTCCACACGCTGGAAGGGATCGTCTGCTTCAGCCGCTCCGGTGCAAGCCCGGCACTCATGGGCAAATGCGCGGCCAAGGGCATCGATCTCTGCTTTTTCAGCCCCTACGGCCAGTTTTTGGCGCGCACCGTCGGCGAAGAGCGCGGCAATGTCCTGCTGCGGCAGACCCAGTACCGCATCTCCGACAGCGAAGCGCTGAGCTGCCGCTATGCGCGGTACTTCATCCTTGGCAAAGTTTACAACGCCCGCTGGGTACTGGAACGCGCCACCCGCGACCACCCGCAGCGCGTACCCGTAGAGGAATTCAAACGCACGAGTGCCCAGCTTGCGGCGGCGCTCCCGCTCATCGAGCAGTGCGACGATCTCGACCAGCTGCGCGGTCTGGAAGGGGAAGCAGCGCAGCGCTACTTTGACTGCTTCGACTCCCTCATTTTACAGCAGCATGAAGCGTTTCCGTTCGTGTCCCGAAACCGTCGGCCGCCGCTGGACAATGTGAATGCTCTGCTCTCCTTTGCCTATTCTCTGCTGGCCCGCGACTGCGCTTCCGCACTGAGCAGCGTCGGGCTGGACCCGTATGTCGGCTTCCTGCACCGCGCCCGTCCCGGACGCCGCAGTCTGGCGCTGGATCTTATGGAAGAGCTTCGCGCCGTTTACGCAGACCGGTTCGTGCTGTCCTGCATCAACCAGAAACTGCTGACAGCGAAGCACTTCCAGAAACAGGAGAATGGTGCTGTCCTCCTGACCGACGATGGCCGCCGCGCGTTTCTCAAAGCCTGGCAGACCAAAAAGCAGGAGCAGATCACCCATCCCTTCCTGAAAGAGAAACTGCCCTGGGGACTGGTGCCTTACGTACAGGCGCTCCTTCTGGCGCGGACTCTGCGCGGTGATCTGGAACTGTATCCGCCATTCTTCTGGAAGTGAGGTGCGTCTATGCTGGTCCTGATCACCTACGATGTCAACACCGAGACCTCTGCTGGGCGCAAACGCCTGCGCAAAGTCGCCAAAAGGTGCGTAGACCACGGGCAGCGGGTGCAGAATTCTGTCTTCGAGTGCCTGCTGGACGCCGCGCAGTTTGCTGTTCTGAAGTCCGAGCTTTCCGCCCTCATCGACCCCGATCTGGACAGTCTGCGGTTTTATCAACTGGGCAACAACTATAAGACCAAGGTCGAGCACATCGGGGTGCATCCCCTGTTTGAATCCGGAGACGTGCTGATCTTCTAGCCCTCTCCCTCGGTGCGAATGGAAAGCGCTCACCCCTTTTCCGTCTCCTTCGCACCATGTTTTCAAGCCGTTCTGTGCAGATCGCGGCTCTTTTTTCGGATGTTTTTGGAAAAGCTCTTCCAAATCTGTGCAGATCGTTTTATAATGAAACAAAAGCGGAGATGTTTTTCTCCGTTTTTGCTGTCGCCCTCCTCACGGAGGGCGTGGATAGAAATTGCGCAATTGGCCCCCCAATGGGGCAGGCGGTGCGTCGCCCTCCTCACGGAGGGCGTGGATAGAAATCAAGTATGCGGCAAAGCCGTCTGACTATCTGCGCCGTCGCCCTCCTCACGGAGGGCGTGGATAGAAATAACCACTATATTTTGTTTTTCTGCCGAATTATTTGTCGCCCTCCTCACGGAGGGCGTGGATAGAAATAATAAAAGCGGCGGCGTGGGTGGGACGCACCGCCTGTCGCCCTCCTCACGGAGGGCGTGGATAGAAATACCACTATATGTTGTGCAAGTCCGGTTTATGGGACGTCGCCCTCCTCACGGAGGGCGTGGATAGAAATCCGCTTGCCTTATGGGGAGCGCCGTGCGGGCATGTCGCCCTCCTCACGGAGGGCGTGGATAGAAATGGTGAAAAAAGTCGAAAAAACGCAAAAGCGCCCCGTCGCCCTCCTCACGGAGGGCGTGGATAGAAATCCCCCCCTGACAGCCCTTTTTTCTAGGCCACGCGTCGCCCTCCTCACGGAGGGCGTGGATAGAAATTGCTGGGCATCAAAGCGCTGGATCTGGTTGAAGCGGTCGCCCTCCTCACGGAGGGCGTGGATAGAAATACCACGGCAGAAGTACCGGTCAGAAGGAAGCTCAGGTCGCCCTCCTCACGGAGGGCGTGGATAGAAATTGCGGAGGTCATGGTGGAATACCGGAAGAACCTCGGTCGCCCTCCTCACGGAGGGCGTGGATAGAAATTCCCCGGCTGTGAGAACAAGCAGGTTTTCCGACAGTCGCCCTCCTCACGGAGGGCGTGGATAGAAATATCAAAGTGTTCTTTGGTGTGGCGTCGGTCATGGAGTCGCCCTCCTCACGGAGGGCGTGGATAGAAATAAACACACCATTATCTTCAAGGAGGGAACATTGCGTCGCCCTCCTCACGGAGGGCGTGGATAGAAATCCGATCTGGAGCGGCAGGCGGAGCTTTACTGGGGCGTCGCCCTCCTCACGGAGGGCGTGGATAGAAATTACGAACGCTACATTCTGGGCCGCTGGGTGATGGCGTCGCCCTCCTCACGGAGGGCGTGGATAGAAATCAAGCGAACATCAACACGATGGAGGTAAAGGGGCTGTCGCCCTCCTCACGGAGGGCGTGGATAGAAATGGCGTGGTCTGCTGGTCGGCCAGCGCGTAAAGCAGTCGCCCTCCTCACGGAGGGCGTGGATAGAAATCCAACCCAACTTTCACTGCGACAGGCGCACAGCCCGTCGCCCTCCTCACGGAGGGCGTGGATAGAAATCCGCCTGCCTATCGGGGAGCGCCGTGCGGGCATTGTCGCCCTCCTCACGGAGGGCGTGGGAAATAACTGCTGGCTCGAAGAGCCGTACAAAAAGTGCGAGGTCGCCCTCCTCACGGAGGGCGTGGATAGAAATATGGTAGTTGTACAGCGTTATGGTCTGGTCGTGCAGTCGCCCTCCTCACGGAGGGCGTGGATAGAAATGCCACGACGTAGACGAAGAGGTGGTGGCCGTGGGTCGCCCTCCTCACGGAGGGCGTGGATAGAAATGCCTTCCGGCTCAAACACCACGTCCTTGATGACGGTGTCGCCCTCCTCACGGAGGGCGTGGATAGAAATGGCATGTGCCTGGCGGCAAAGACCCGGCATCCTCGGTCGCCCTCCTCACGGAGGGCGTGGATAGAAATTGTGATTTTGGCTGGGGACGAAATTAGGTTTTGGTCGCCCTCCTCACGGAGGGCGTGGATAGAAATAACAGCCGCTCCGCCACATCGTCCACAATGTCCAGCGTCGCCCTCCTCGCGGAGGGCGTGGATAGAAATGAAAATGCTGCGGTCGAACGTATCATCAACGCTACAGTCGCCCTCCTCGCGGAGGGCGTGGATAGAAATGCCATGGCGGAGACCGGAGCTGAGGGAGCGGCCGTCGCCCTCCTCGCGGAGGGCGTGGATAGAAATGGCCACCGGGGCTGCGCTCGGCTCGTCATCAACGTGTCGCCCTCCTCGCGGAGGGCGTGGATAGAAATCCAGTCGGCCCGCACAAGCTGGCGCTGGACGTGGGGTCGCCCTCCTCGCGGAGGGCGTGGATAGAAATTCTCCCTTTGCAGCCCTGCGTGGTTATGATGAGCAGGTCGCCCTCCTCGCGGAGGGCGTGGATAGAAATTTGATAGGAACGCCCCCCTCCACCAGCTTCACAAATCGCCCTCCTCACGGAGAGCATACGTCAAATCCTCTCTCCATCCGGTTACACTCACCATCCTTTTTGCAGGCCGGTCATCGGTTCGGCGGGCAACAGCCTTTTTCCATGCAAACCAGCGGCGGGACCGCGTTCTGCGATCCCGCCGGGGTGAGCACATTGGCCATCTCATTTTCCTGCACGACAGCGGACAGATACCCGCTGTGGCAGTGATAACGCAGCAGGCCGACCCGGCTGAGCTATGCTGCAAAGTGCATCTTTTAAGATGACAATTTCCTTGTCATCTCGCTTCGCTCGAATCTTATAGCTAAAGCATTTTCTACTCCACCAGCGGAGTTGGTGGTTGTCGCTCGCTCAAGCTACCCAAAACAAAAGCAAAAGGCGGCATGCCCCGTTGTATGGGCCACGCCGCCTTTTGCTTCAGGGCTCGTTTGCCTGCAGCACACAGGCACAATATCCCGGTTCGGGCTGATAGCAGTGGATGGTCAGGTATTTATCCACCTCCGGGCTGTAATCGTGGAGGGTATGCTTCGTACCGTTCAGCGCCACATCTGCATAGGACACCAGCCACTTTTTGTCCCCATTGGGGAACACCTGGTAAAACGAGCGATTCAGCATTTCCTCCACCGGCACACCCTCGATATTGGCCATTTCCGCATTGCAATAGCGGAAGATGAAATCCACGCCGTGTCCATCTTCATTGAAGACCAGCTCGATGACACAGAACGCCAGCGGCATATCGTCCAGCAGGCTGCATTTTTCCAGCAGGCTCATGCTCATGGGGCGAGGCTTCGTGTCGGACCGCCCGATCTCCATGCGCAGTCGGCGGTGGCTGCTCAGGCCGCGCTTGCGTCCCTGAAACGTGCGGCCGTCTGACATGGTATAAACGCCATCGTTGCCGATGTTTACGATCTGGCTGCGGTTCACTGCGATTCCCTTGCTGATGTTCAGGAACAGATCCTCCGGCAGAACAGACAGGACGCCGTGCATCGGCGCATACAGCGCGGCTTCCACGCCGTCCATGCGGTGAACGACCGTTTTCCGGTCGCTGCGGTAAAGATATAAAATGTTTTCCGGGCAGAGATTGTGCTTTTGCATCCATCGATTCAGGTCGCTCATTGCAGTGCTCCTTTGTCAGTTGATGACTTTAGTATAACATACTGCCGTGCGGCCGACAAGGAGGATTCGTGAAAAGCGCAATTCAACGGAGCTTTCAACAATAATCTGAGGCACTTTTTGTTAAAACTCACGTTTTTGGCGTATCATGCATAGAAAGTGTTGACTTCCCGGCATTCTTTTCGTATGATGAACACAGAACACCGAATGGTTTTCCCCATAAAGCGCATACGCATAAAGCAAAAAGTATAACAGGAGGCTTCATGTCATGAAACTGACCCGCCGGGAATTTCTGAACATTTCCACTGCGGCTGCGGTGGTCTGCGCAGCTACACTTTTGCCCGTAGAGAAAGCCGCCGCAGCACAACAAACGATGGCTGCACAGGACCTTCTGGAGCAGGCGTATCTGTACGCCTTTCCACTGGTGATCATGGACGCTACCCGGACGGCTTCCACAAACACCCGCACAGCTACAAGCAACAAGGCTCCCATCAACCAGTTCATCCATGCGGAAAAGCTGGCAGATGCAACGACCCGTGTCGTGGTTACGCCGAATGTGGATACCATCTATACGCAGGCGTTTCTGGATGTCGGCGCAGAACCAATGATCTACGGCGTGCCGCAGACCGACCGCTTTTTTAATGTACAGGTGCTGGATGCGTGGACAAACACCGCCGCTGTGCTGGAAGCGCCGGGGCTTTATGCCATTACCCGTGCAGACTGGCAGGGCGAACTGCCGGAAGGGGTGCAGCGCATTGATGTGCCTACCACGATGGTCTGGACCATTGCCCGCATCGTGCTTTCCGGACAGGAGGACCTGCCCAACGTCCGGGCTATTCAGGATAAGATGCAGCTGATGCCGCTTTCCGCCTATCAGGCGGGTGGATGGACCGCCCCCGCAGGCAGCTACGACCCTGCCAATGACTTTGTGCCGGTAAAGCACGTTCTTGCTATGGACGCAAAGGAATTCTTTGATACCGCCAATCAGCTGATGGAAACCAACCCGCCCGCTGCGGCAGATGCGCCGGTACTCCGGGAGCTTGCAGCACTGCATGTCGGCCCCGGTGAGAAGTTCGATGACAAGGCGCTGGGTCTGTTCAGCGGGCTGCGCTGGAAGCTGATGCTGCTCCAGCTGAAGAAAAAGCTGCAAAGCGAATCGGAGTGCTATACACGCCAGATGGGTCAGTGGACCTATTTCGGCGACCCCATCGGCAACTTTGGCACAGCATATACCTACCGTACCATGGTGGCGCTGCGGGGTCTGGGTGCCAACACCACCGATGTTGCCATCTACCCCAAAACCGATGTGGACAGCACCGGTGCCGTCTTGACCGGTAAAAAGACCTACACACTGCATTTCGATTCGTTCCCTCAGACATTAGAGAAGGGTTTTTGGTCCGTAACCGCCTATGGCAAGGACGATTTTCTCATCGACAATCCCATCAATCGCTACTGCATCAATGACCGGTCTGTCTTGAATCGAAATGCAGACGGTTCTGTGGATATCACACTTTCCCATGCGATGCCGGAAAACACGGAGAACTGGCTTCCCATCGGAGAGACTGAATTTCATCTCTTCCTGCGCATCTATAAGCCCGACTGGAATGCCCTGCACGGCTGGCAGCCGCCCACGGTTTGTGTAAAATCGCCCCAGATATAACGGAGGCAAACGACTATGAAGATGACCCGCAGAAACTTTATTTCCGCTTCGGCAGCTGCAGCGTTGGCCTGCGGCGCATCCCTGACTGCGCATGCAGCAGGCAGCACCGACGAAAACAGTCTGAACTTTATCACAGACATTTTCAAGGACTCCACCCAACCGGGCGAGATCGAAGAGGCAACGGCTATCACGGCAGAAAAGAACGCCGAATGGTATGAAACGCTGGATTTTTCCGACCGGCGGGAGTTTGCCAACGCAGAGCGCGGCTGGCTGGACAACGCGGAAGGCAGGATCATCGATGGTGATGATAACAGATCTGCATGGAATCTGCAGAGCTACGGCGATTTGAACCGGGACGCGCCGGACACCGTCAATCCGAGCCTGTGGCGGAACACGCAGCTGAACGCCAAGGCCGGTCTGTTTGAAGTGTGCGACGGCATCTATCAGGTGCGCGGCTTCGATATGGCCAACACGACCTTTATCCGCACCGACCATGGCTGGATCGTGTTTGACGTGCTGATGTGCAAGGAGAACATGAAAGCCGCCAAGGAACTGATGGAAAACCGCTTCGGCCCGCTGGAGATCAAGGCCGTACTGTACAGCCACTCTCATGTGGATCACTTCGGCGGCGTGGAGGGTATCATCGACCGCGCACAGGCAGCAGATGCGAGCCTTTCGCTCCAAGACCAGCTGGCTTCCGGCAAGGTCCCTGTGCTTGCGCCGGCAGGCTTTCTGAAGCACGCCATCAGCGAGAATGTCTATGCGGGCATCGCCATGGCGCGGCGCGCACAGTTCCAGTACGGCACGGTGCTTGACAAGGGCGAAAAGGGTGCGCTGAGCGTGGGCATCGGCATGGGACAGTCCACCGGTACGGTGTCCCTCATCGCTCCTACCTACGAGATCGGGGAAGATCTCCCGAAACTGACCATCGACGGACTGGAGATCGAGTTCCAGCTGACCCCCGGCACCGAAGCCCCCGCCGAGATGAACGCCTATTTCCCGAAATACCGCGCCCTCTGGATGGCGGAAAACTGCACCGGTACGCTGCATAATCTGTACACCCTGCGCGGCGCAGAGGTGCGCGATGCCAACGACTGGGCGAAGTATATCATCGAGGCAGATCAGCGCTTCTGCAGCAAGACTGATGTGGTGTTCCAGAGCCACAACTGGCCGCATTGGGGCGAGGAGATCCATGAGTATCTGCTGAACACAGCCGCCATCTATAAGTTCATCCACGACCAGACCCTGCATTACATGAACCAGGGGTATACCTCGAATGAGATCTCGGCGATGCTGACCCTGCCCAAAAAACTGGAAAAGGTCTGGTACACCCGGCCGTATTACGGCACACTGGCGCACAATTCCAAGGCCGTTTACCAGAAATATCTGGGCTGGTACGATGCCAACCCGGTCAACCTGAACCCGCTCCCGCCCAGCGATACTGCCAGGAAGCTGGTGGAATATCTGGGCAGCACAGAGCTGGTGCTCTGCAAAGCGAAAAAAGACTACGAAAAGGGCGAGTATCAATGGGTAGCGCAGATCACCAAAGAACTGGTCTACGCCGACCCGTCCAATCAGAAAGCACGCAATCTGTGTGCAGATGCACTGGAACAGCTTGGCTATCAGGCAGAGTCCGGCGCGTGGCGCAATGCCTATCTGATGGGCGCTGCCGAGCTTCGCAAGGGCAACCTGTCCAAACTGGCGCGCACAGCCAATGGACTGGCCGCGACAATGGGCGAGATGACCATCGCCATGCTGCTGGATTACATCGCTATCATGAGTGATGCCAATGCCGCCCAGAACGATGATCTGACTCTGAATCTGACGGTGACAGATGTGAATGAACAGTTCTATGTAACCCGTAAGAATGGCATCCTGCTGTCTTACCCCGGCGAGAACCATCCGGATGCGCAGGCTTCCGTCACCTGCAAGCGTCTGCAGCTCTTTGCCTTGATGACAGGTCAGCAGGCCGGTCAGGTACAGATCAGCGGCGATGCCACCGTTCTGAAGCGCCTGCTGGCGTACGCCTCCAAGTTCGAGAAGACGTTCAATGTGATCGAACCGTAAAAACTGACTGCAAACAAAAAGCGACAGGAGCCGTTTTCTGCGGCTCCTGTCGTTTTTTCTGTAAAAATATACATCCCGTCCTAACTGTACCATACCGGTCTGCTCCATGCACCAAAAAGTCCGGCTGTTTCGGGCCAAAAAGGCCTGAAACAGCCGGATCAGGAGAAAATAAAGGAAGAGAGTGTCAGAAAAAAGGTTAGACGCTTGCCAGACCGTCCACGCTCTGCACAACGCCAGTGACAACTGCAATTTTATGTTCCAGTATCCCCGACCCTTGCGAGGAAGCGGAAAAAGCCACTGACGGAAGGGTCTCTCAAATCGTTGTACCCCAGCATATATGTTCAAAACCATCTATGCCAAACGTTTCGTGTTTCCTGATCCAATCCTGGAATGTCTGTTGGCTTACGCCTAACCGTTTCGCTTCTGCTCCCTGACTTGTTTCTCCCCGTTGGTATTGCTCCACTGAATGGATGATCTCTTCTGGTGTCCGCTTTGACATAATAATGCTCCCCGCCCATTGAATTTTTGATGTTGTGTGCCTTTAACCAATCCCGCAGGGCAGTCATGGTCGCACCGTCCGCATACTTCTGGAACGTCTGCTCCACATACGGAGCCAACAACGGGTCGGGCTGGTAATGCCGGGTCTCATCGATCATGTAACCGAACGGAATCGTGCCGCCATTATAAATACCCTTGAGAGCGTTTTCGGTCATGCCACGCACGACCTTTTCAGACAAGTCAGCAGAGTAATACTCGGCATAGCCTTCCAGAACGGATTCCAGAATAATGCCCTCCGGGCCAGCCGAAATGACTTCCGTTGCCGATACCAGCTTCACACCATTGCGTTTCAGCTGGGTCTTGTACCGGGCACTGTCGTAGCGGTTGCGGGCAAAACGGTCCAGCTTCCAGACAATGATGACATCAAAGATGCCACGCTCGCTGTCCTTGATCATCTGTTGGAACTGCGGGCGGTTGTCCGTTTTTGCAGAGACGGCACGGTCGATATAGTGCTTCACCACCGTGAAGCCGTTCTTCTCCGCATAGGCGGTGCATTCCCGGATCTGACCTTCAATGGATTCTTCTCGCTGGCTGTCAGTGGAATAACGGACATAGGTTACAGCGGTCATGGCAGGCACCTCCCATTTATACATTATTGAACGGTGGAGCGTTCTTTCAAAATAGTGTTTCGTATAATGGATATACCATATTTTGCGTAAGATCGCAAGAGAAAAATTATATTGAAAGGCCCTTCCATGACATGTGGTAGAAATCCTCGCTGCAACAACGTTGAATTGTATATCGCAAATGTGCTGCTTTAACGTTGCATTCATTTCTTGTCTTGCGATAATAAGACCAGAGCGGAGGCGTTGATAAGCGCATCCGCTCTGGTCTTTATCAATTATCCATTCTGCTTTTGGATGGAGAAGGAGAAGGTCATGCCCTTCTCCACCGCAAAGCAGGCATCTTCATGGGGCTTTGCGCCCCAGCTGTTGTCGCCGCCAACGCCGCGCTGGAACAAAGCACACCGGACGATAGTCTTGTTATCGTCCCGGGGCAGTTCATAGAGATGCCTGGCATTTTCCAGCTCATGGGGCGTGTAGGGCAGTGCCGAGAAGGTCATGCCGTCCCCTGCAAAGCCGATGCCTATATTCAATCCGCTGCCGGTAAGCGCTGCGCGGCACACACTGGTGCGGCTGCCGCACTCCTGCGGGTAGACCGGGCTGTTCTGGGCAAAGTCCTGCCGGACGTTGTAGCTCCATGCGCCCATTTTGCCCCCGGCAGTGCGGTCGGCGGTGGTTTCCCGGGGGCCAAGACCCAAGTAGGAGACTTCTGTCAGCTCCCGGCGCAGCGGGAAGAGCAGCCCGAACTCCGGCAGCTCCGTCTTTTCGCCCTGCCATGTCATCGTGATGTCGCAGCGGCCTGCGCCGTCAATGGCAAAATCAATGGGCAGCGTCTGCCCATCTGGCAGGGTGTAGTTTGCGCGGATGGTGACGAACTCGCCCTTTGTTTCGGCGGTCAGGTGATCACAGCGGGCATAGAGACCGGCAGTTTTCCAGAAGGCAAATGCAAAAGGTTCTGCGCAGCCCTCGTCGTTGTTGGTGGGAGCACGCCAGAAGTTGGGGCGCACGGTATCATCCAGCAGCTGCACACCATTATACCGGATGGACACAAGCCCCTTGCCGCAGCCGAAAATATACTCGAAGCCTTTGCCCTTTACGCCGATGTTGCAGTCCATCTCTACCAGCTGCGGAGCGGGCAGGGTCAGCTGGGCGGCGACGTGGTTGTGCCATACCTGCCCAAAAGCGGCTTCATAGCCCGCCGGGATGCCGGGCAGCACAGCCCGCTGCACAGCGGCAACAGTCATGCAGGCAATCCCTGCTTCCGGCAGAGCAAACGGGAACGCGATGTGCACCGTCTCACCCGGCTTGCAGTCTGCCCGCAGCACCGCACGGCGTTCCGGTTTGCCGTTGACCGAGGACGCAAACACAAGGTCGTAGGCGTTCAGGTCGGTAAAGAGGTTCCGGTTTTCAATCACGGCTTCGGTGTCGGTGAGGGTGATCTTCAGGGGCGCGTAGGCCGCCTTGACCGCATCCATCTTGGGAGTATTGCGGCGGTCGGGCAGCACAAGGCCGTCCACACAGAATTCCCGGTCGGTGGGGCGGTCGCCAAAGTCGCCGCCGTAGGCAAAGCCGGGCTTTCCGTCCGGGTCAGTGACCGCGATGCCGTGGTCCATGTACTCCCAGATGAACCCGCCCTGATACAGTGGCTCTTCGTAGGCATACTCGGTATAATCCGTGATGCCGCCGTTGGAATTGCCCATGGCGTGGCTGTACTCGCACATGATAAAGGGCTTTTCCGGGTGTTCTGCCAGAAACTTTTTAATATCCGTCACCGGGGTGTACATCTGGCTTTCCATATCGGAGGTGGCGGGGTATTCCCTGTTCCAGAAAATGCCCTCGTAGTGTACAAGGCGGCTGGGGTCGGTGCGGCGGAAATACTCGCTCATCTCCCACAGGGTCTTGCCGCCGTGGCTCTCGTTGCCGCAAGACCAAATGAGGATGGCCGGGTGGTTTTTGTCCCGTTCCAGCATGGCTTCGGCGCGGGCAAGCACATTCTCCCGCCACTCCGGGCGCGCACCGGGCAGGGTCCATTCGTCCGAGCCGTCCGCGCCCAGCTTCTGCCATGTGCCATGCGTTTCAAGGTTCGTTTCCCCAATGACATACAGGCCGTATTCATCGCAGAGCTGTAAGAAATACGGGTCGTCCGGGTAGTGGCTGGTGCGCACAGCGTTGACGTTGTGGGCTTTCAGGTTTTTCACGTCCCACAGCATCTCTTCCCGGCTGACGGTGCGGCCGGTGCGGCAGCTCCACTCGTGGCGGTTGACACCTTTGAACACCATACGCTGGCCGTTCAAAAGCATCTGGCGGTCTTTCCGTTCAAACTTCCGCAGACCGACTTTCATGCCGGTACGCTCCACGAGAGTCCCCTCATTCAGCAGGGCAATTTCCGCCTCGTACAGGTTCGGCTGCTCGGCGCTCCACAGGGCGGGGTGCTCCACCGTAAAAGTAAAGGAAACATCCTGCACGTCCTCCTCCACGTCCGGGTCAGCCTCGCCCTTGCCGAACACCACACCGCTGTCGTACTCGGCAGGCGCGCCCACCTCAGCAGACTGCTGCTGCCCGTTGAACACCACGGAGATGGTGCCCGCGCCGCTGACCTTGCAATCAAAAGTGACGGTAGCGCTGGAAAAGTCCAGGGCAAACTCCTGCTTCACAAAGGCATCTTCCAGATGCAGCTCAGGCTTCGTGAACAGCTCCACCGAGCGGAACAGACCACTCATACGCCAGAAATCCTGATCTTCCAGCCAGCTTCCGGAGGAAAAGCGGTACACCTGCACGGTCAGGGTATTTTCGCCGGGATGGACGGCGGCGGTCATGTCAAATTCGGCGGGGGTAAAGGTATCCTCGGTGTAGCCGATGTAAACGCCGTTGCACCAGACGGCGGCGGTGCTGTCCGCACCGTTCAGGCGCAGGTAGCAGCTCGCCCAGCTTTCCGGCAGGGTGAAACTGCGCTGATACTCCCCGATGGGGTTATAATCCTGCGGGATCTGACCGGGGTGCAGCTTTTCGTGGCCGTCCCACGGGTACTGGGTGTTGACGTAGTGGGGCGCGCCGTAGGGATGGCCTGGCTTTTGCAGGCTCTGCATCTGGATGAAGCCCGGCACGGTCAGGGTGTCCCAGTCCGTAAAGGGCGCAGTCAGGTTTTCCGCGTAGCGGAAAGCCCACTCGCCATCCAAGCTGACGGTCAGGGGCATTTCCGGGCTGGTCTGGTCTGCAAAATGGGCATGGAAGGGCAGGCGGTTCTGCTGGAAAATTTCCGGGTCAGCCAGAAGCGCCTGGGTAATGGGATGATTCAAAGGCATAAATGTCACCTCGCAGCATTCTCTGCTTTCATTATAGCACAGGATATAAGAAAAACAGCCGCACAAAAACGACTGTTTTTCTGGAGAGAAACGGCATCAGTCTGCTTCGTCAAGGATCTCAGTATCCAGAACAGTGCGTCCTTTGGCAATATGATATTTCACCGCAGGCAGGTGGACATTGGTAAAATACAGGCTGGTGTTGGGGTCACAGCCGATGATCACCGCCTCTCCCCTGCCGCGCACGGTGCAGCGCAGCGTGTCGCAATGGGCTTCGGCGGTATCGTTTTCCACGCCTTCGGCGTATCCCGGTGCAAAATTGGGCACGGCAAAACCGCAGTCGTAGGCTTCGCAGTCGAAACTGCTGTCAATTTCGTGATGGCGGCGGTGGCCAGTGGCCGTGGGGGTGATGGTGGTGGTGACCTCAATGCCGGGGAAGGGCGACCACTGCGCGGTCACAGCCCCGGCTTCAATTTCCCACGTTTTGCTCACCTTGCGCACAAACACGTTGTCGTCGATGACAAAGGCCAGCATACTGTCCGGTGCGGCCTGATGGAGCACCTCCCGGCTGCGGGAGGCGCAGAAGCCGAAGCGGGTATCGTAGGCAAATTTTGCGTACTTTTCCGGGAACTGTCCGTGGCCGTGGCCCTCGTTGACACCGGCGGCGTAGGCCGTTACTCGGCCCGCCCGGCGCTGCACCAGCATATTGGCGTAGGGCATGGGCTTGAGCCGCTCCAATGCGGGCATGGGCGCGGCCTCGGCAGACCAGAAGGGGTGGTCGTCCGGCAAAGCAAGCAGCAAAAAGCTCTTCATACCCCAGTAGGGGCTGCCCGGGGCGTTGTACCGCTCGGCCATGTACATCTGCGGGTAGCAGTAGCCGATGGTCAGGATGCCGTCCCGGTCGAACATTTTCTGCCCCAGCCACCAATTGAAGTTGCGGACGATAAGGCCCTTCATCACCGGCAGGGGCAGCGGTTCCAGCCCTGCCCAGATGCAGGCCGCCCAGAAGCTGTTCTGGGCAAAGCGGTAGGTCAGGCTGCGGCCAAAGGGCAGCGCCGCGCCGTTGGCATCGAACCAGTAGACGAACTGCTGCGCAAACAGCTGGGCGCGCTGGCGGTAGAGTGCAGCACGCCGGGGGTCGGTGTCTGCGGCAAATTTAGAGTAGAGCAGCCCGTAATACTGGATGGCCCACGGGATGTAGTAATCCTTTTGTACAGAGGCACCATCGGTGGACCAGCCATCGCCGCTGTAATAGCTGTCAATTTTGCAAAGGCCGTCCTCCAGCAGCTCCGGGCTGTAAGGCATTCCCACGCTTTTCAGAGCAAGGTTTACAAGGATGCGGAAAAACTGCCAGTTGCAGTCCGGGATGGTGTGGGCATTGATCTGTCCCAGCCATGCGGCAAGGTTCTTTCTTTCAGCGTCCGAGAGCGGCGTCCACAGCTTTTCTGGTGCGGTGAGGATGCCGCAGGCAATGGCAGCCATCTCCACATAACACTGGTCGTACTCCCCGGTGGTGCCCCAGTATTCGGGGTTTTCCGGGTCGGTGCCGGCGGCAAGACCCTTGCGGTAGATTTTTTCAAATTCCGGGTCGGAGCCGCCGCCCACCCAGAAGGGCACCAGCGCCCACAGCGGGCGGCTGAAGGCTTCCAGCTCAATGGCATTTTGGTTGTAGGTCACGCCCGTCTCGCCCAGATGCAGCCGGGCACAGCCTGCGGAATAATAAGGCTTGAGCGGGTCGAGAAATTTGTGCATCAGTGCGGTAAAATCCGCTTTAGTCTGCAAGTTCATCACCAGTACATCTCCCAGTCTTTGGTCAGGCGGGTCAGCGCCTCCATGTAGAAGTAATCGCCCCAGCTCGTGCATTCATCCACGCCCTCCGGGGTGCAGGTGTTGTAGGGGCTCTTTTTGCTGTAAGTACCGTGCAGCAGCTGGCCGGAGCCGAGGGTGCCGGGCTTTACCGCATAATTTGCGGCAAGGCTGGCCAGCATCTGCCGGGCAAGGGTGCGCCACTGTGCGGCTTCTGTTTCGTCCACATACTTGGCTGCTTCCAGCAGGCCGCAGGCCACGATGGCCGCGGAGGAGGAATCCCGGGGTTCGCCGCTTTCCGGCGCAAAGACCATATCCCAGCAGGGGATCATATCCTCCGGCAGGCGGGAAAGATAAAATTCCAGCGCCTTGCGGAACACAGCCAAAAACTTTTCATCGTGGGTGTAGGTGTAGCCAATGGCACTGCCGTACACGCCCCACGCCTGTCCCCGTGCCCAGAAGCTGTCGTCCTTATAGCCCTGACAGGTGCGTCCGCCCTTGGGGGTGCCGTCCGGGTTCATAAAGAAGGTGTGGTAGGTGCTGCCGTCCGGCCGGAAGGAGTTTGCCAGCGTGGTGGCGGTGTGGGCAGCGGCGATCTCGCGGTAGTGGTCGCTGCCGGTCACCTGCGCTGCCCAGTACAGCAGCGGCACGTTGAGCATACAGTCAATGATATAGCGGTAGTTGTCGGGGTCATCCATAGTGCCCCATGCCTGCAAAAATTTTCCACTGGGCTGGTAGCGGGTCAGCAGCTGGTCGGCGGCGGCAATGGCGGCGTTTTTGCCCTTTTCGCTGCCCACCAGCTTCCATGCTGCCACGCAGGTGGGACTGTACAAAAAGCCCATATCGTGGTGGTCCACCTCCACCTTGCGGGCAATGCGGTCCGCAAAGCTGTCCACCTGAATGAGGGCGGCGTTCTTGAATTTTTCCTCCCCGGTGGCTTCGTAGGCCAGCCAGATCTCACCGGGCCAGAAGCCGCAGGTCCACTGGTTATTGGCGCAGCCGGGGTAGATATTGTTCACGCTGGAATGGTTCTGGCACTGGTAGGTGTACAGGGGCAGATTGGTCTCCACCTGTTTGCAGGCATCGGCCAGTGCCTGCCGTGCCTCGGCGTCGGTCATAGCGTGGTTCTGGTAGGTTTTCATCATGATTACTCCTTAAATCCAAACGTAGGTATCTCTGCCCACCGCTGGCGCAGAAAGTGCATACCCAGCTTGGGGCGGCGGTCCCGGGTGAACAGGCCTTTTTTGTTGCCATCCACCCGCATGGGGCCCTGCACGGTGTCGTAGTCTGCAAAGTTCCAGACAAATTCTCCCACAAACCATGGGCGCTTGTCAAACTCTGCATCCAGACGGCGGTAGAATTCCACCTGAAACTCCTCACTGAACATCTCGGCTCCGGCGGTGTGCAGGCCTGCCACGGTGTCTGCACCGTACTCGCTCATCATCACGGGCTTGTGCTGCTCTGCCCAGAAATCCAGCTCCTGATTCAAACCGTAGCAGGCGGCGTCCATGTCGCCGGAAAGGTTGTACCAGCCGTAGTAGCGGTTGATGCAGACGATATCCATGGTGCGGGTGGTGATATCCTTCGTATAGTCGTTCTGGCAGCAAACAAGGGTGACCGGGCGGTTCTGCGGGTCCAGTCGGTGCGCCAGCTCATACAGCGGGTGCCAGTAATCGTAGGCGTCCTGCGGGAAGTGCTCCAGATCCGGCTCGTTGCCAAGGCTCCACAGCACCACGCAGGGGTGGTTTTTGTCCCGATGGATCATCTCGGCAAGCACCTGCCGGTGATGCTCCGCAAGAGGGTATTCCTTATAAGGGTTCACTGCTGCCCCACCGCCGATGCCCACCGCCGGGGTCTCGTCCATGACCAGAATGCCCTCCCGGTCGCACAGGTCGTAGAACTCCTCAGCGTAGGGGTAGTGGCTGGTGCGCACGGCATTGGCGTTTGCCCAGTGGATCAGGTTCACGTCCTTGATGTTCAGCACCGGGTCAAAGCCGCGGCCGTGGGCGGTAAAGTCCTCGTGCTTGCAAAAGCCCTTGAAATAGAGCGGCTTGCCGTTCAAAAGCACCTGTGTACCCCGCACCTCGACGCTGCGCACACCAAAGGTCTGGTCATAGACATCCGCCCCGCAGGTGATGTGCAGGGTGTACAGGTAGGGCGTGCCGGGTCTGGGCTCCCAGAGCTGCACTTCCGGGATGGTCAGGGTGCCTTCTGCGCCCTCTGCTTGTGCCACGGCGCTGCCGTCAGCATCCAACACGGTCACCTGAACCGGCGCACCGCCGGTGGTTTTTACCGCATACTGCACCGTGCCGTCTGTGTGCGGCACCACGGTCACATCCTCGATATACTCCTTGGGGGTGGTGTAGAGCACCACAGGGCGGTGGATGCCGGCATAGTTGAAGAAATCAAAGTTGGGGCGGTTCTGGGGTGCGGCAATGCGCTTTGCAGCTTCTACGCTGGGGATGCCCGCGTTGTCCGAGCCAAAGAAAGCCAGCTGGCCGTCCTCATTGCCCACCGGCAGGGTGCTGTGGTTCACCCGGTTGTCGCAGGCCACGGTCAGCAGCGCCGTCTCACCGGGGTGCAGCAGCGCGGTGACATCGGCTTCAAACGGGGTGAAGCCGCCCTTGTGCTGCGCAATGAGCTGGCCGTTCAGCCAAACCTTTGCCGTGTGGGTCACAGAGCCAAACCGCAGCACCACCCGCTGCCCTGCGCAGAAGGCGGGCAGCGTGAACTTACGCTGATACCATGCCCAGCCGTAGTGGCGGCGCAGGGCCGTGGTCTGGTCGTTCTGGTCGTTGTAGCTGGCAGGAACGGCGATGGGCTGTGAGCCGGGCAGCGGCTTTGCGGGGTCGAACTGGGTTTCCTCGCAGCTGCCCAGCGCAAACTCCCATGTACCGTTCAGGCTCAGCTTCAGGCGCGCTTCGTTCTGTTCCGGATATAACATAACGTTTTCCCTCTATTCTTACCAAAAAATGCGCGGCGCGGGGACTGCCCGCACCCCGCTTACGGGTGTTATTTTAGCCCTTGATACCGGTGGATGCAACACCCTGCACAAAATATTTCTGCAGAGAAAGGAATACGATCAGCACAGGGATCAGTGCCACCACAGAGGCCGCCATGATGAGGCCATACTCTGCGGAATACTGGGTGATGAACATCCGCAGGCCGATCTGGATGGTCTTGAGCTCGGTCTTGGTCAGGTAGATCAGGGGGCCAAGGAAGTCGTTCCAGGTGTTCACGAAGGTGAAGATGGTCAGGGTAGACAGGGCAGGCAGGCTCAGGGGCAGCATGATGTGCCACCAGATGCCGTATTCGCTCAGGCCGTCGATGCGGGCGGCTTCGCACAGTTCAGTGGGCACACCCTCGTAGAATTGCTTCATCAGGAACACGCCGAAGGCACTGAAGGCCTGCAGGCACATGATGGCCAGATGGGTGTTGTTCAGGTGCCAGGAACTCATCATCATGAACTGGGGCACCATATAGGCCTGCCACGGCACTGCAATGGTGGCGATGTAACCCAGGAAGAGCACGTTCTTGCCCTTGAACTGCATTTTGGCAAAGGCGTAGGCCGCAAAGGAGGAGGTGAACAGCTGCAGCAGGGTGACCACCACGGTGATCTTGACCGTGTTCTTCACAAAGGTAAGCAGCGGGATCTGGGTCCAGATGTCCACATAGTTCTGCCAGCGGGGATTTTTGGGGATCCACTGGATCGGGAAGCCGAACACATCCTTATTCAGCTTAAAGGAGGAGGACAGCATCCACAAAAAGGGCAGCAGCATACAAGCTGTGATGACGATGAGGAAGAAATAGATCAGAAACTTGGAGATGAAATTGCGGCGCTTCTGAGAGGCTTCGGTCTTGATAATAGCAGCAGACATGGTTCTTCCTCCTTTCTCAGTTCTCGCCCTTGGAGCCGCGGAACTGGATGATGGTAACGATCAGCACCAGTACGAACAGCACCATGGAAATTGCACTTGCATAGCCGTATTTCGGAGTATTGACGAAGGCCACATTATAGATGTAGTACACCAGCGTCATGGTAGCAGTACCGGGGCCGCCCTGCGTGATCATGTACATCTGGTCGTAGACCTTGAAGCCGGAGATGGTAAGCATAATGACCACAAAGAAGGTGGTGGGGCGCAGCTGCGGCAGGGTGATGTGCCAGAACTGCTGCCAGCGGTTTGCACCGTCCAGCTCGGCGGCTTCGTTCAGGTCCGGGTTGCAGCCCTGCAAGCCGGCCAGATAGATGACCATGTAGTAGCCCATGTTCTTCCACACGCTGAACAGGATGACCGTGATCATAGCGGTGTCCTTACCGGCAGCCCAGCGGGGCAGGTTTTCCACCGCCACGCCAAAGAACTGGTTCAGGATCATGTTGATGGGGCCCATGGAGGGGTTGAAGATCATATTCCACACCGCTGCCACCGCCACCAGCGAGGCAACGTAAGGGAAGAATGCCACGGTGCGGAAGAAGTTGCGCAGCTTCACATTCTGGTTCAGCAGTACAGCCATCGCCAGCGAGCAGGCCAGCGTCAGCGGTACGGTACCGATGACATAGACGATGGTGTTTTTCAGCGCCGCCTGAAAGATCTTGTCGGTGGTGAAGAGCTTTACAAAGTTCTTCAGGCCGATAAACTCGATGGCGTGGCGGCCGTCCCATGCGCAGAAGGCCAGTGCAATGGCAAACACCATGGGCACCAGTGTGAACACGCAGAAGCCAATGAAGTTCGGCGCGATGAACGAATACGCGATGAGAGAATCGCGGGTCGATTTTTTAAGCACTTTACGGGGAGTTTTATTCTGAACAGCAGCACTCGCCATAAAAGAGCCTCCTTTCCGTTGACAAGGCGGGAGGGCGGGCAATCGCCCGCCCTCCGGTGTTTTATGATGAAGAAGGAGATGATGAGAAAGCAGTGGGAGACGATCAGCCCAGAACGGCAGGGACCTGATCGTTCATGTTCTGGATGCCCTCGTCCACGGTCTCGCTCATGGTCATAATGGCATCGTGCTCGGCATTGAGGATGGTCTCAATATCCGATGCGTACTGGGTGTAGGGCATCTCCAGATAGACGTTGCTGGTGGTCAGTGCATCCACGGAATTGGTGTCCTCGGGGAAGCCCTCGGTGGACTTGATGATCTCGGCGGTGGCATCCGAGCCGCAGGCGGGGAAGGTGCCGGTCTTTGCAATGGCCTGTGCGCCCTCCTCAGAGACACACCAGTTGATGAAGTCGGCAGCAGCGTCTGCCTTGGGAGAATCAGTATTGATGGCCAGACTGGTCACAGTGCCCAGCGTAGAACCAGCCTCTGCACCGGCGGGGTGCGGATACTTGACGATACCCCAGTTGAACTTGGTCTCGGCATCCTTCATGTAGGCTTCCAGCGTGGAGATAAACCAGCTGCCCATGTTGACCATTGCGCACTGCTGGTTCTCAAAGGCGGCGGAGTAGTGCAGAGAAGAGGTCTTGAGGTAGCCGTAGTCCATGCAGATGCCATCCTTCTGCTGGGCAATGACCATATCGTAGGTGGGTTTCATGAAGTCGTAGGTGCCATCGATGATGGTGTTCTTGCCGTCCAGAATGGAGAACAGCGAAGCGGCGGAGCGCCAGGTGTGGTAGTGGCAGCCGTAGACCTTGGTGTCGCCGGAGCCGCTGGTCATCTTGCGGGCCAGAGCATCGTAGTCTTCCAGCGTCAAGTCGTTGGAGGGGTACTCCACACCGGCAGCGTCGAACAGATCCTTATTGTAGTACAGCACCCAGAAGTCGCTGCGGAAGGGCACGGCGTAGAAGTTGCCATCATCGGTAGTCAGCTGCTCGATGGTGCCGTTGAAATCGCCGGTGTCGCGGGTCAGCACCTCATTCAGAGGCTTGAGGTAATCCAGATTGATGAGGTTTGCGTAGCCGGGAATATCCTTGATGGTCACGATATCCAGATCGGCGCTGCCGGCCAGCTGGGTAGCCAGAACGGTCATGTAATCGCTGGAGCCCAGATCCACCATCTCGAT
>ERZ1034976.443-NODE-443-length-38976-cov-46.307186_pt1 | contig 38976 bp, 30 predicted proteins | sample MGYA00520623_ERZ1034976 | MGnify/ENA primary metagenome ERZ1034976 (study PRJEB33766, sample SAMN09781774) | gut metagenome | biome: gut microbiome | host: Homo sapiens | place: Madagascar | study: EMG produced TPA metagenomics assembly of the PRJNA485056 data... | reverse complement strand
TGACACACCCTCTTTTGTTCTTCTTTTTTTCTTTTTCTTTTCCCTATTTTCTTTGCCCTATTGTCTTGTCCCTTCCTTTCCTTTTCCCCTTTCCCCTTTTTTCTCCTTTATTTATTCATTCCGATGGCATATTTGCCATCGCTATTAGCCATAATCCTTGCGATATAATTAAGGGCAAGGAAATGATATCGCAAGCTACCAGCTGGTGCCATTGGGGCTTTGCGATATACCTCATCGCTAACCTCCTTTTCTATTAATACCTCAGGATATGGCTCCAAAAGCAATAATCTGCCAACTGCGCAGGCGTCGAAATATACTCCTCCAGGCTTGAAGAAGCGCTCTTGACGCGAGCCTATCTTTGGGAAACCATCCTTTAATAATACTATCAATGGAAACTTTTTGCTTCTCAGAGCTTTTGTGATTGTTTTCTCGCCTTCGCTTATTGCTGCGGTGATAGTTGTTGCTCCGAGCTCAGCTCTATCAGAGAATGCCTGCAGTTGGTTATCGATATCTTGCGTTGTAGCGTGCCTTGAACATTGCAGATATTGCTTCTTGTAGGCATTTATAAGGAATAGATTTCCTAAAGCTCTGAATTTCCAAGTATGCTCACCTCCTCGTTCATATTGAAAACAAAAGGATAAATTATTATGGAGTTTGAATAAATCTGGATTAAAGTGCTTGAGCCACAATCGCCTTGGGTTATCTTTTACATAGCGTATCATCCTATCCAATTGTCCTTCGCAATGTAATATGCGCTCATGATATCCGCTTGCAATATGTTCCCAAATACTCTTCCTTTCTGAGAATATTCTGCCGAAGGTGTCATCGCTTAAGAATTCTTTCTTGTATAGTGCTGTGCATGCACTCTTGTAGCTTCTGATAACTTCGCCTATACTCTTTGGCATAGGCTCCAATACTTGGATTACACCATGTAGATGGTCGGGCATAACCCTTAGAGCCAACACCCTAAGCTTGCAGCCTTTTGGCGATTGATGAGCAGGAATACCTCTAAACATCTCTGCTACCGCTTTCCCAAATGTGGAAAGCGATATATATGCAGTATCTTCAGTCTCACCGGCAATGGTTCCGAAGATAGGAAACCGTTGCTTGGTGTTTAGTGTGATATGATATATGGCACAACCCTTGTAGTTCCACAAGCGTTCTCGATGGTGCCTTTCTTTATCCAATACATAGCGCCATCCTATTCCTGTATATTCCAGTTGTGCCATAAGGAGAATCGTTAATCAATTATGCCATAATGATAATCAACAAACAGACTAATACTTCTTCCTTATCAGAGTAAGTCCATCTCTTAATGGTAGTATCACCACCTCTGCACGAGGATCATTGGCTATATGGTCGTTGAACTTGCATATTCCTTGCGTCTGGTGGTCGTGACCATATGCTTCGTCTACCACATGTCCATCCCAAAGAGTGTTGTCTGCAAGAATAAAACCGCCTGGCTTCAATATTGCCATCACCATCTCGTAGGTTTCAACATAAGTACGCTTATCGCCATCAACGAATGCCATATCAAACTCTATACCGAGCTTAGGAGCCAAGATGTTAGCATCGCCAATTCTGAAATCAATCTTATCAGCCACAGGCGAACCTTCAATCCAAGGGCGAGTGAAGTCTTCCATCTCGTCGTTTATTTCGAAGGTATACACCTTTCCACCTTCTTTCAACCCTTCAGCAAGGCAAATAGCGCTATATCCGCTAAACGTTCCCACTTCGAGAATGTTTTGCGGATTTATCATTTCCACTATCATCTTCAGCAGTCTGCCTTGCAGATGTCCGCTTGCCATTCTGCCATGAATGGTATGAATATTTGTGGCACGATATAGACGATAAAGATAGTCGCCCTCTTTATCAATATGTTGAGTTATATATTCGTCGATGGTCATGTCTGTTAGTTATTCTCAATCCTTATGGTTGATAATGGCTTCTATTGCAAGTCTGTAAGAGTCGAGACCAAAGCCTGCTATCACTCCCAAGCATGCGCAAGAAATATATGAATGATGGCGGAACTCCTCGCGCTTATGCACATTAGAGATATGCACCTCTACTACAGGACATTTCAAGCTGCGTATGCAATCCTGCAATGCTATCGATGTATGAGTGTAAGCGCCTGCGTTTAGCACCACTCCGTCGTATGTGAAGCCTACCTCCTGCAGTTTGTTGATAAGTTCGCCTTCGATATTGCTTTGGTAATATTCCAATTCTATATCAGGATATTGCGCAAAGAGTTTAGGCAGATAACTCTCGAACGAGTTGTCGCCATAGATACCAGGCTCACGAGTACCTAAGAGGTTGAGGTTTGGTCCGTTGATGATTTGAATTTTCATAACTGTATGATGTGTTGTGTAAGTTTTTAAAAGTTAAGTAAAGTGCATAATGCAAAAGAAAACGATGTTTCCTTTTGTTTTCTCGCTCATTTGCACTAACTTTGCCGACAAAAGTACGAAAAAATATGGAAACAGACAAGCAATCGGCTACCAATATGCTTAAACGCTACATGCGGTACCTTAAGTTGGAGCGCAATCATTCCGACAATACCATAGAGGCCTACCGTCATGATTTGCTGATGTTGCTTGACTTCCTGAAAGAACACGACCTACAGCCTACCGATGTTAAGCTCGACGATTTGCAGCAGTTTGCTGTCACCCTCCACGAGAAGGGCGTTGTAGCAAAGTCGCAAGCCCGAATACTCTGTGGCGTACGTGCTTTCTATCGTTTCCTTTTGCTCGATGGCTATATAGATGCCGACCCTTCGGAACTTCTTGAGTCGCCAAAGTTACCTTTCCATATCCCCGAGTATCTTACTCTTGAAGAGGTAGACCAATTAGAGGCAAGTTTCGACATGAGCAAACCCGAGAGTCAACGCAATAGAGCGATTATTGAAGTACTCTTTTCTTGCGGTCTGCGTGTTAGCGAACTCGTAAACCTTAAACTTTCAGATCTTTATCTCGAAGAGAAGTTTGTTAGGGTGATAGGCAAGGGTAATAAGGAACGCCTCGTTCCTATCTCCGATAAGGCTATTCACGAGCTTGAGCTATGGTTTTCCGACCGTTGTCATCTTGATATAAAGAAAGGCGAAGAAGACTATGTGTTCCTAAATCGCCGTGGCAGTCATCTCACTCGTGTGATGATACTGATAATGATAAAGCGTCAGGCAGAAGAAGCCGGCATCAAGAAAGTTATCTCTCCGCATACCCTTCGCCATAGTTTTGCTACAGCATTGCTGAAGGGTGGGGCAGACCTCCGTGTTATCCAGGCTCTGCTTGGTCACGAGGATATCGGAACCACAGAGATATACACCCACATCGATTCTACCATGCTTCGCGAAGAGATATTGGAACATCATCCTCGCAACAGAATGTATCAGCAAGAACATCACGGCAACCAACAGTGATTAAACAATTTAAATACAAATAATAAAATCATGAGATTAAGAAAACTTTTATTGTTAGCAATAGTATTTATTGCTGGCATTTCACAGGCTCAGATGCAGATGCCTCCTATTCCGCTCGATTCTGCGGTAAGGATTGGTAAGCTCGACAACGGACTCACCTACTACATCCGTTACAACAACTGGCCAGAACATCGTGCTAACTTCTATATCGCACAGAAGGTTGGCTCAATACAGGAGGAAGAAAGTCAGCGTGGTTTGGCTCACTTCCTTGAGCATATGTGCTTCAATGGCACCGACAATTTCCCAGGCAACGACCTCATCCGCTATTGCGAGTCTATCGGCGTGCAGTTTGGTGGCGACTTGAATGCCTACACCAGCATCGACCAGACTGTTTACAATATCGACAACGTGCCTACAACTCGTCAGAGCGCTCTCGACTCTTGCTTGCTCATCCTTCGCGACTGGGCTGATGGTCTTACCCTCGACCCTGAAGAGATTGACAAGGAGCGTGGCGTTATCCATGAGGAATGGCGATTGAGAACAAGCCCAAGCTCTCGTATGTTTGAGCGCAACCTTGAGAAACTTTATCCTAACTGTAAGTATGGTAAGCGTTATCCTATCGGCTTGATGTCTGTCATCGACAACTTCAAGTATCAGGAGCTTCGCGACTACTATGAGAAATGGTATCATCCAACAAACCAGGGTATCATCGTAGTTGGCGATATCGATATAGACCATACCGAGGCTATGATTAAGAAGCTCTTTGGTCCTATCACCAACCCTGAGAATACCGCTCCTATCGTCGACGTACAGGTTCCTGACAATGCAGAGCCTATCGTTGTTATCGACAAGGACAAGGAGTTCCAGTCGAGCGACATCGAGATTATCTTCAAGCACGACGTATATCCAGACTCTTTGAAGCAGTCGCCAGAATATATCATATATGAATATGTTAAGGATGCTGCCGTTACAATGCTCAACGACCGTTTGTCTGAGGCTGTACAGAAGTCTGACTGTCCTTTCGTAGATGCTAATGCTTCCGACGACAACTATATCTTTGCTAAAACCAAGGGAGCCTTTGCCCTCTCTGCAACACCTAAGGATATGTCGCACGTGGCTCCATCGCTCAAGGCTATCCTCGTAGAGGCTCGCAAGGCTGCAGAGTTTGGTTTCACTCCTACCGAGTATGCTCGTTTCAAGGAAACCCAGCTTAGCGCTATCGACAAGATGTATAGCAATAAGGACAAGCGTTACAATTCGCAGTTCTATGAGCAGTGCAAGGGCAACTTCCTTAGCAATGAGCCAATGCCATCTATCGACTACACCTACGAGATGATGAAGCAGATTATTCCTTCTATCCCATTGGAGTATATCAACGGTTTCATGGAGCAGTTGTTGCCTAAGAACGATAGCAACATGGTAATCCTCAACTTCAACAACGAGAAGGAAGGCAACGTATATCCTACCGAGGCTCAGCTCCTTGATGCTGTCAAGGCTGCACGTGCAGAGACTATCGAGGCTTTCGTTGATAAGGTTAAGAACGAGCCATTGATAGCTAAGATGCCTAAGGCTGGCAAGATTAAGAAAGAAGAGCGCAACGATAAGTTAGGCTATACCAAGCTCACTCTTTCTAATGGTGCTAAGGTGATTCTCAAGAAGACCGACTTCCAGAAAGACCAGGTTATGCTCATCGGCGAAGGCAAGGGCGGTAGCTCACTCTATCCTCTCAGCGACCTCACCAATATCAACGCTTTCGACCAGGTGATTGGCTTCAGCGGTTTGGGTAACTTCACAAGCAACGAGCTTGGCAAGGTTTTGGCTGGTAAGATTGCCAACGTAAACCTCACTATGGATGGTATGAACACCACCGTTAGCGGTTCGTCTACTCCTAAGGATGTAGAGACTATGTTGCAGATGAACTATCTCTATTTCACAAAGATAAACAAGGATACCGCTTCTTTCAACAACCTCATCAAGTCTTATGAGATTGCTCTTAAGAATCGTGAGCTCAATCCTGACATCGCTTTCGGCGACTCTTGCAAGGCTACATACTACGACCACAATCCACGTTTGAAGCCAATGCTTCTCGAGGATGTTAAGGATATCAACTACGACCGCATCCTTCAGATGGCTAAGGAGCGTACTGCCAATGCTTCTGGTTGGACCTTCACCATCATTGGTAACTACGATGAGGCTACCATCCGTCCTCTCATCTGCAAGTATATCGCTTCTCTCCCTGCTAAGGGTAAGGTTGTTCCTGGTCATCGCACAGCATTCTTCCACAAGGGCGACTATACCAACACCTTCGCTCGCAAGATGGAGACTCCAAAGGCTCGTGCACAGTATATGTGGTACAACGATGAGATGCCTTACACTCTCGAAAACTCTATCCGTGCCGACATCGCTGGTCAGGTGCTCGATATGATCTATTTGAAGAAGATTCGTGAGGAAGCCAGCGCTGCTTACTCTGTAAGTGCTATTGGTAGAGCACAGCTTCGCGAAGACAAGACTCATAGCATGATGCTCTATGCTATTTGCCCAATGAAGCCAGAGAAGCGCCAAGAGGCAGTTTCTATTCTTGAGCAAGAGGTTAAGGACCTTGCAAACACCTGCGATGCTTCTATGGTTACTAAGATCAAGGAGTTGATGCTCAAGCAGGCTGACGATGCTGTTAAGTCTAATGGCTATTGGTATAATGTCATCGAGATGTACGATAAGTATGGCATCGACAGCCACTCTGACTACAAGAAGCTCATCGAGGCTCAGACTCCAGAGACTATCTGCTCATTCATGAAGGAATTCAATAAGAATGGCAATCGTCTTGGTGTTGTGATGCTTCCTGCAGAATAATACTCACTACGGGAGCTATGCTTCCAGCATACATTATAAGAATAAAAAAGATAGGGTTCTTCTCAGAATCCTATCTTTTTTTGTGCCTTACCCTGTGGTAGCTTTGCCTCCACCTTTTCTATATCGGCTGTGGTGATGGTGCTCTCGTTGGTAGTATCTCCTTGCATAAAAATGCGCTCCGAGAGAGTAGGGATTATACTGTTGTCTATCAGCTGTTCCATCCATCGCGCGTTGCTAAACTCTCTTTCATGCCTTGCCGTTTGTTGCTCGATGATGTCCTTTAGCTTTGCCTTAGCGTCGGGCGTGATGTTGAGGTCGTAGGCATTGAGATATTTCATTCCTATCTCCATTAGCTCGTCGGCATCATAGTCGTCGAACTTCAGATGATATGGAAATCTGCCTTTCAGTCCTTGGTTAGCCATAAGCATACGCTCCATATCATTCTCGTAGCCTGCAAGTATCACCACCATGTCGGGCGATTGCTCAGCCAGCACCGTTAGCAAACATTCTATAGCCCTGTAGCCATAGTCTTTGCGGTCGTCGGTGATGTCGCAGAGAGTGTAAGCCTCGTCTATAAACAGCACGTTGCCTTGTGCCTGTTGCAATAGTTGCTGCATGTTCTCTTCCGTTTGTCCGATAAACCTTCCTACAATAGTACTTCGCTCTGCCATCACCACATCGCCTTTCGATAATATACCGAGCGAATGCAATATCTTGCCAAGCTTCTTTGCTACCGTAGTCTTGCCTGTGCCAGGGTTGCCGGTGAATATCATGTGGTATACACCTTTTGCGCAGTTGCCTTTACCCTCTTTGCGCCTTTTTGCGTCGAAGGCAGCCTTCATGCTCAATGCCGTGATTGTATCTTTCACGCTCTTTAAGCCCACCATACCGTTTATCTCGCCTAAGCTTTCAGCCAATGGCGCCACCATGTTGTCTATATAGCTCCAGTCTATATCGTCAGGCTCTATAGTGGTGAGAAATTTCATTCGTTCGCATTCTTTGCCTTCGCCATCGGCAAACATGCGGTTGCAGAATCGTGGCATTATGGCTCGCTCTTTGAAGTCGGTGCAGAAGTCGATGCCGTCTATGTAGAGGTTGCCTTTGGCGATTCGCCTTGTTAGTCCTACCACCAACTTTCTCTCTGCCGTAGCCGATAGCTTTAGGTCTTTGCTCTCCAATGCCTTTTGTATGCCGTGGACAGCATCCGTTATGCTGAGCGCAGGGAAGCTAAGACGATTCTCTTTACTTACTATATTCAGCAGCGAAGGATAAGTCTCCTCCAACCTTCTCAGTTCCGACTCTGTGCCGTGGAATATCAGTATCAGGTCGTCTAAGTTTCTGAGCCTTTCCTCCAAAGCTCTTACTATTATCTTGCCGTTTAGCCACATCATGCTGTTGGCATTCCTTATAAACACCACCTTTCTGTCGCCATCTATCCTCTCCTTGATGCTATCTACAGGATTTATTGTTGTGCACGAGCAGTTTATCTCCGCAATATCTATCTCTGCCTGAGTATAGTTGGGAAATGCGCAGCAGGCATAATCTTCTATCAGCTGTTCCTCTTGCTTTCCGCCCTTGCCATAGAATATATGGTGTTTGCATGGCGTTATGTCGCTTACGATACCCCTACGATATAGCAGATTGTGGATATATGCGCGATGGAATAGCAGTCCCCGCTCCTTAATGTTTCTGCATCCAGCAGCGTTGAGTAGGTCTTGCATCTTCGCTATCGAGTCGGCACGCCTCGCCATAATATATAATGGCGAAGAAGCCTCCATGGTCTCTATACTGCCCACCATGGCTTTGCCTTCTGAAAATATGCTAATTGTAATCTTAGCGAAAGGCACACCATTATGTCTAACAAAGCAATAGTATTCGCCTTCTGTCCAAGCGTAAGCCGACTGCACGATAGCTCTCGCCACGCCCTTGTTGCCAACTTTGGTCTTTGCAGCATTGCCCATCAGCATCAACGAACTGTCGAAACAGCACACGTCATAAAGGTCGTTGTCTGTCATTGGCATGCTCATAGTGGTTGCTATAATGAGCCCTTTGCGTGTATCCTCACTCTCGCTCCTCTCGTCCTCATTGCCCTTGCAAAGTCTCGCCTTGGTATTCTTGAGCGTTGGGTGCTTTAGGTCAGCACCATAAGGCAATATCCTAAATGAGAAGTGGCAACCTGTGCCGTCGCCATGTAGTCGAAGGTCGGGCATCTGCGGAGTGGCGTTCTCTATGCAGAGAGTGTATAGTCCTGGCGTAAGGTCGTCAATCTCGTAGTGAAGTAGCAATAGCCAGTCGTCGTCTTCGTAGTCGGGAGTATATTCCTTTTCTACAATATTCTTCAGCGACCCATATCTGTGTATGCTCACCTTTATCACGTTGTCTTCCACCCTCTCTCTTGTCTTTATGCCAGAGATAGATAGTTTGCCCTCGAACTTATCTTCGTAGTGGTAGGCGTAGGCAGACACAGGGTAGTTCATCAGACTGCGGTCGTTGATGTTGAACTCAATATGATTGAATGAATATCCAGCTTCTTCTATGTTGAAGGCAGCATTGCTGGCTTCTGCCATATATGTAAGATTCTTCATGACAATAAATAAATTAAAAGTGATTTTAGAAAATAGATAAATTACTTTTTGGGTAATAGATAAATTGATTAAGCATATATCTAAAACCGATTTTGATTCGTTGCAAAGTATAAATCAGGATTGGATTTATATAAATCTAAGCCAGATTTATGCTTCGTAATAAGCTTTTTGTGGTTTTATATATAGATAATAGAAGTTTTGTAGTTGTTCTGTCTGACTTTTCCGCCCTTGTACAACCACAACTTGTTTTGCAGCAGAGCCACAAGCTCTACCTACCGAGTTGCTACGATAGAAAAACTACAATAGCATTACCGCTATAGTCTTGCTACAGCGTTACTACGACTATTTTACCACGAAGATGATAAGAAGTGTATCAATAAATCAAAGAACACAATCATCGCCTGCAACTTCCATAAAGCCAAATGGAAGCTGTGCAAGTGATTTCAGTTGTTTTCTTTGATAAAAAAGTATTTATTGTCATTATGTGCGATTTCATTGAAATCTGCTGCAAAGATATATTCTTTTATTTATTCAAACAAGTTTTTTATCAAAAATGTAGTATATTTGCAAAGAGATTATCAATATACGGCAATTAGTAAGTTCGCTTATATTGCTATTGTTTGCAACTGGCAACCAAATCCTTATTATATTTCTTAATATGAAAAAACTGCATTTTATCTACACCTTATTTATATATGTGCTCGTGGTGATGTTTGCTGCGTGTACAGAGAAACCGAAGAAGTTTGTTATCGGAGTATCGCAATGCTCCGAGGATATTTGGCGCGACAAACTAAACGATGAGCTAAAGATGGGAGAATATCTCAACGACTCTATCATCGTGAAGCTCGCATCGTCGAATGATGATAATGTGTTGCAGAATAAGCAAGTAAACCAGTTTGTCGACGAGGGCGTAGACTTGCTTATCGTTTCGCCTAATCAGTTGAGTGCTATATCTAAGGCTGTGGAGCGTGCTTACGATAAGGGAATACCCGTGATTCTCTATGACCGTAAGACCAATTCCGACAAATATACAGCATTCATAGGTTGCGACAACTATATGATTGGTAAGTCGATGGGTACTTTTATTGCTCATCAACTCAAAGGCAAGGGACGCATCGTTGAGATTAGTGGCTTGGAAGGTTCGTCGCCAGCCATGGAGCGTCATCGTGGTTTTATGGATGCCATCAAACCATATCCTGGCATCCAAGTAGTAGCATCTGAAGGTGGCGACTGGAAGGAAGAGAGCGCCATCAAGGCTATGAAGAGCATTCTTCAGAAGACACAAGACTTTGACTATGTATATGCTCACAACGACCGTTTGGCATGGGGCGCTTATGTGGCAGCTCGACAGATGGGATTGGAACATAAGTATAAGTATACAGGCATAGACGGAATGGCTACCGAAGGTGGAGGATTGGAACTTGTGCGCGATGGCGTTTTCGAAGCTTCATATCTATATCCTACCAAGGGCGACGAGGTGTTGGCGCTTGCCATGAAGGTGCTGACCAAAAAGCCTTATCAGAAAGAAAACTATCTTAGCACCTCTATCATCACTAAGGCTAATGCCGAACTCACTTTGATGGAGGCACGAGATGCTGAGCGACAGGCACGCAACCTGAAGACTCTGCACCATCAGGTAGACAGATATCTTTCTGATTACAATGCGCAGAAAATTATGCTTATCAGTTTGGGCTTACTGCTCTTTGTGTGTATCGTGGCTGCTGCATTGATATTTAGAAGCTATATAGTGAAAGCTAAGCTTAATGAGGAATTGGCAAGGAAAAACGACGAATTGAAGCGATTGAACGAGGAGGTTATAGAACTTACTAATTCGCGATTGGTATTCTTCACAAATATCAGCCACGAGCTTCGCACACCATTAACATTGATTGCCGACCCTGTGGAGATGCTGTTAGAAGATAGTGGCATCAAGGGAAAGAGTCGTGAACTGTTGAAGACGGTGCAGCGTAATGCCATTGCCTTGCAACAGTTGGTGAGCAACATTCTCGATTTCCGCAAAATCCAGAATGGTAAGATGGAACTCAAGCTTATCCGCTTTGATATCGTTGAGGCTTTGAAAGTATGGATAGGCGACTTTAAGCTCACTGCAGAGCGCAAGAAGATAAAGTTGCATTTCATTAATGACAAATTCGCTGGCGACAATATGATTGTTGCCGACAAGGAAAAGATTGCACGCGTGGTGTTTAATCTTCTTAGCAACGCATTGAAATATACACCTGCAGGCGGTGATATCTTTGTTGATATTGCCTCCGAAGGCGACAAGCTCCGTATAGATGTTCGCGATACAGGCAAGGGTATTGATAAAGATGAAGCCAACAAGGTGTTCGAACGTTTCTTCCAAGCTAAAGGTGCTGCCAGCGGAACAGGTATCGGCTTGGCATTGGTGAAGTCGTTCGTGGAATTGCATAATGGTGAAGTCAAGGTGGAGAGCGAACTTGATAAAGGTTCCGACTTCATAGTTGTTATTCCTCGTATGCAGGCAAATGGTACTGTTGTCATAGATGATGATGCAGAAGACAACCAATCGTTTGCCGATGAGTCGGCATTGCAATATATCGACGATGGCGACAAGCATAAGGGTAGGGTGCAACAAGTGGTGAGCGAAAATACTGACAAACCTACGGTGCTGATTATCGACGACAATAATGATATTCGACAGTATGAGCGCACTCTGCTGCAAGACAACTACTTTGTTTTAGAGGCTTCTGACGGTAAAGCGGGCATAGACGTGGCTAAGAAGGAAGTGCCCGACTTGGTGATTTGCGATGTGATGATGCCTGTGATGGATGGCTTGGAGTTTACTGAGCAACTCAAGACCAATACCGCCACCTCACACATCCCTGTAATCATGCTTACTGCAAAGAATCTCGAAGAACATCGTGCTGAGGGCTATGCGCATGGTGCCGACTCGTATATCACCAAGCCTTTCCATAGCAAAGTGCTCTTGGCTCGCATTGATAACCTGTTGAAGCAACGCAATCTTCTTAAGAATGTGTATCAAGGCAGTAAGGAGGCAGAGCAGGAAGTGGAAGCATCGAAGCTCGACGATAGAGATAAGCAGTTTGTTAAGCAACTCAATACTATCATACAGCAGAATCTCTCTAACTGCGAATTTGGAGTAGAGGATATCGGCAAGGAGATAGGCTTGAGCCGTGTGCAACTATATCGTAAGGTGAAAGCCATGACAGGCTCATCGGTTGTCGACCTATTGCGCAAGGCTCGTCTTGCCAAGGCAAAACGATTGCTCGAAAGTCGCAGTATGAGCATATCAGAAGTGGCTTACGAGGTAGGTTTCTCAGCTCCTTCTTATTTCACCAAATGCTTCAAGGACGAATACAATATGTTGCCAGGCGATGTAGCTAATAGCTAATGCTTGGTTTGGAAATGATAGCGTTTTCTTCGATATTTGGTTTGGAAATGCTTAAATATTCTTAGTTTTTTGCTTTGGATTTGAAATTTATAGCTATCTTTGCACTATCTCTTAACAAGATAGTGCACTACTGCTTGTGCTATCTTTTGTCTTGATAATAAAAGAATTAGCCATGTTTGAACGAATTGCTATAAGATATCTCCGCAGTTGGGCTACAAAGGAAGAACGCAAGCCTTTGGTTTTGCGTGGTGCTCGACAAGTAGGAAAGACCACCTTGGTAGAACTATTTGCCCAGGACTTTGATACATATATTTATCTGAATTTGGAAGAGAGAGAAAATGCAGAACTTTTTGCTGCCGACTATTCCTTCGAAGATTTATTGGCAGGTATCTACTTCAAGGCTAATAAGCAGCAAGATGAGAATAAGCGTACTCTGATATTTATTGATGAAATTCAGAATGAGCCTAAGGCCGTGCAGGTTTTGAGATATTTCTATGAAAAGCGGCCTGACTTGTATGTTATAGCAGCAGGTTCGCTGTTAGAGAGTCTGATGGGCAGACATATTTCTTTCCCTGTGGGCAGGGTAGAGTATATGGCTTTGCATCCTTGCACCTTTGTTGAGTTTCTCAAGGCTATGGGACAAAATGTTATAGCCGAACATATAGAGCAGGTGTCGTTGCCTGCATCTTTGCATTCTCATGCCATGGACTTGTTTAAGAAGTATATGATAGTAGGTGGACTGCCAGAGGCTGTTGCTAACTATGCTCAGTTCAACGACTTGGTTAGACTGAATGGTGTTTTCAATTCTCTGCTGTCAGGTTATCGTGATGATGTAGAGAAATATGCAAACAAGCCAAAGGAGCAAGATGCTATCAGATATATCTTGAACTATGGTTGGACTGCAGCTGGTCATCGCATTCAGTTTGCTAAGTTCACAGGCTCTACTTTCAAGGCTGCCGAGGCAGGGAATGCTTTCAGAACTTTAGAGAAGACTCTATTGCTTGAATTGGTTTATCCTCTCACCTCGTCGTCCTTACCTATTTTGCCGGATTTGAAGAAGAGTCCTAAACTGTTGTGGCTTGATACAGGTTTGGTCAACTATGTTGCAGGAATGCAAGAAGATTTGTTGTTTAATAAGGATTCCGACGAACTTTGGAATGGCGATATTGCAGAGCATGTAGTTGGACAAGAACTGTTGGGAGCAACATATAACTTTGGTGAGAAACGAATGTTTTGGGTTCGTGATGCTAAGAACTCACAGGCAGAAGTAGACTTTCTGATGCGCTACAAGTCGCACCTACTTCCAATAGAAGTAAAGACTGGCAACAATGCCAAGCTTCGTTCCTTGCATCTCTTTATGGAAGAGTCGAAAGAAACGATAGCTCTGCGCCTTTGGAATGGACCTATGACATCAGATACAATCACAAAGTCAAATGGTGAAACTTTCACCTTATATAATATACCTTTATACTATGCTGGGCATCTGCAACATTTCTTAGATGAGCTTGTGTAAGTATCGTAGAGACAGATGGTTACAATACAAATAATCGTTCATTGGCTAACAATTATGTTACAATGAACGATTATTTGTATTATGTGAAATGTTCTTTATAGTTGATATATAACCGATTAGATAATTTTGCGGCAGAAATCAAAACATAAATGCCAATAATTAAAAACTAAACGGTTATGAATACTTTATTTAATGGAAAGAGCGCGGCTATGATGCTTGCACTTTCATTGATGAATGTTTCTGCAGCCTTTGCACAGGATGATAATGCAAATGCTAAGGAAGAGGGTAATCGTAATGTGATGCTTAATGCAGCCAGTGCGAATGGTCCTCGTGAGATTCAGATAGGCTTGCCTTCTGCCGATGTCAACGTTTTGGAGAATGGCTTGCCTGTTACCTACGCAACCAATCCCCATTCTGTAAACACCATTTGGCGTGGCGACGCAAGTTTGAGCCATCAAGGTTTGCTCAAGATTGCAGAGACTGCCATTACTACGGGTAATATAGGTTATGCAGTGAACTCTTTCACCCAGAAAGGTCAGAAGGGATTCAATGGTACTCTCAACTATAAGAGCAACCACTTTGGTTTGCAAGAGTTCTCTTTGAATATGAATGGCGACTTGGGCAACGATTGGTATTATAGCGTAAATATGTATCAGGACTTTGATCCTGGAACCTTCAAGATAAAGTCTACTCCTTATCAGGATCGCACACAAATATACAAGGCACTCATTACAAAAAAGTATAATGGCAACCGTGGCGAGTTTACAGCAATGTATAAGTATGCCAACAGCCACAACGTATATAACTACGCTACTCAGAGTGCTCCATTTATCTATGTAGGCGATGGCAGCGTGAAGGAATATGGAAAGTTCAAACTCGGTACAACCTCTTATCTTCCTATCGACAACGAGATGACCTATCGCAATATGCGTACAGGTAAGCTTGAGCAGACTTCACTCTATGATGCTTGTCTGAACAAGGCAAGTGAGGTAACCCTCATGAACAGCTACCGTTTTGACAATGGTTTGAACTGGAAGGCTACCTTGAAGTACGATCACTCTCGTGGTGCTATGGTTTACCAGACTCCAATGTCTATCATCGACTTGAAGAGTGCAGACAATCAGGGCGTATATAATTATATGTATCGTGATATCGACGGACAGACCAAGGCTTACGATGGACAGTATATTCAGACTCGTATGTCTTGTCTCAATGCCGGTAAGATTGATGAGGCTCTCTTCACAACCGAACTTACAAAGAAGTTCCGCACTTCAACCTTCCGTCTTGGTATGAACGAGTGGTTCTATCATATTGATTATTGCTCAAATACCACCATGTATGATCAGAGTGTGCCTGCTGATGGTAGCTACGCTTTGCGAGTTTGGGATGCCAACCAGCGCGATAGCTACTTCTACGATTTCAACAAGAATGCCTCTGAGTATTACAAAGGAAGCGAAAATAAGTTGGCACTCTATTTCACCCATGATTGGGATGTTACCAATAAGTTGAACCTCTACTATGGTGCTCGCTTAGAGTGGCAGAGTTTGAATGGCGAGAATGCTGCTGTTAAGAATGCACAGGGCAATTACGTAGGTCGTTTTGCTGATTACCACCTTGGTGCTACCGCTGCTGATGGAACTAAGATTACTCCGGCAGACTTGAGTTACAACTGGCTAAACTACGATTTCTCAGTGGCTGCAACATATAAGTTGACTGATAACTTCGGATTTACAGGTGATTTCACCTACATCGTACAGCATCCTAAGTTTGAGACTTTCGCACCAGCTACATTGCCAAACGTAAATAAGATTTCTGTGCCGCTCGGTCGTGCAGGTATCTACTACAATAACTCATGGTTGAGCCTTACCTCGTTGTTCTCTTACATCTCAAAGACCAACAACAATGCAACTCTCAACCTGCAGCATGGCAGTGAAATCAAGGCAGCTCCAATGACTTATGACATCCAGACATGGGGATGGACAACCGATGCTGTGGCTCATCCATTCAAGGGCTTCGATTTCCACTTCCTCTTTACATATCAGAAGCCTACATACAAGAAGTATGAAACCAGCATCACCTTCAACGATGGCTATGTTGGCAATATCAATGCTACAGGCAACATCGTAGCAGAGATTCCTCAGATTCTTATCGAGCTTGACCCAAGCTACATGATTACCAAGGATATCAAGCTCTGGACAAGCTTCCGCTACTTCAGCAAGACATACGCCAACATCAACGAGGCTTATTACTTCAATGGTCATTGGGAAACCTTCGGAGGTGTAAACTGGCAGGTGAACAATCGTCTTGCTCTCGGTTGCACAGTAGTCAACTTCCTCAACCAGACTGGTGCTAAGGGTAGCATCGCAGGTGCAGAACTGATTACAAAGGATGAGGCAAAGGGCATCAAGAACCAGATAATGACAGGTAGCTACCTCCGTCCATTCACCGTAGAATTTACAGCATCGCTGAAATTATAATCGCTCCTAATCATATAAACACTCCTAATCTTCAGCGACGCAAACACAAATCAGGATAAAAATGATAGTAGCTTCTAATCTTCAACACGCAAACAATGTTAAGAAATAGTAGCTTCTAATCTTCAATAACTGCTTCATAATCTTTGGGTGGTAATTTCAGGAGCCACCTCCAGGCTGCTCTATATACATCACAGTATATGGGGCAGTCCTTTTTTTGAATGCCTTCTTACTTCTTAATCATACTTGTTAATCTTGCCTAAAATATGTGCTTGCGTCATACAACCTACCCTTTTTCCTTGTATCTTTGTGTGGTGTTAGAACTCGAAAACGTGATAATCGAGGTACTGTACACACTCGAAAACGTGATAATTTGGGTGTGATATATGCTCGAAAACGTGATAATTGTGGTGCTGTACATGCTCGAAAACGTGATATGGATAGTTGTTGTTCAATATTAATGTAAGGAATAATGATGAAGAGGAAAATCTATAATGAGATGCTTCTGTGGAAGCAGAATGCACAAGGAAAGTCTGCTTTAATGATAGATGGAGCTCGTCGAATAGGTAAAAGCTATATTGTAGAAGAATTTGCCAAGAATGAATATAAGTCATATATTTTGGTAGATTTCAATAATGCAGATGATAACTTGATAGAAATCTTTGATAAGTATCTGAGGAATTTAGATGTATTCTTCAGCTATCTTGCTTTGTATTATAATGTCACGTTATATCCTCGTGATACGGTTATCGTATTTGATGAAGTTCAGCTTTATCCTAAGGCGCGTGCTGCTATTAAATATTTGGTAAAAGATGGGCGTTATGATTATATAGAGACTGGTTCTTTGGTAAGCATCAATAGGAATGTTAAAGATATTGTTATTCCGTCGGAAGAACATCGTATTAATATGTATCCTATGGATTTTGAAGAATTTCTTTGGGCTGTAGGAGATAATCAGCTAATGCCATTTATTCGTATGTGTTTTGAAAAGAAACAAAAGCTTGGTCCTCTACATCGTAAGGCTATGAGCCATTTTAGACATTATATGATAGTTGGAGGAATGCCGCAAGCTGTAGTGGAATATGTGGAAACCAATGATTTTATGAAGGTCGATATGGTGAAGCGCAATATTCTTTCACTCTATAAGGCTGATATAGAGAAATATGCTGTTGGCAATGAAATGAAGGTAAAGTCTATTTTTGATGAAATACCATCGGCTTTGAGTAGGCATGAAAAGAAATTCCGCTTGGCATCAATTAGCGATAAGGCACGTTATCGCGAATATGAATCTTCGTTCTTTTGGTTAGCAGAGTCAAGGGTGGTGAATATCTGTTACAACTCTACAGCACCAGATATTGGTTTGAGAATGAATGAGGAACGAACAACATTGAAGTGCTATATGGCTGATACAGGTCTTTTGATAAGTCATGCTTTTAATCTTAAGACTATTATGGGAAATGAGCTTTATCTGAAATTAGCTTTAGGTAAACTTGAGGTTAATGAAGGTATGTTGGTAGAGAATGTTGTGGCGCAGATGTTGAAAGCATCAGGACATGAATTGTTTTTCTATTCTAATAATTCTAAAGATAGTGCAGAAGATAGAATGGAGATAGACTTCTTGGTTTCTAAACCTGTTATAACAAATCGCCATAACATATCCCCTATAGAAGTTAAATCTTCTAATAGCTATACGATAACATCATTAAACAAGTTGAGAACTAAGTTTGCACCGATGCTTGCCGAATTGTATGTACTTCATCCTGCAGATGTTGAAGTTAAAGATGGAATTGTGTATCTTCCTCTGTTTATGGCGAGTCTCTTATAGACGTTGATGCTTATACAGACATTCAGCAATAATCGTTCATGCAATAATAAATTTGTTGCATGAACGATTATTCTTATTATATGAAACTATATTTATTCCTTTAACTTTGTTATAGATGTATCTTTGCGGCAGAAACAAAATAAAAACGCTAATAATTAAAAACGAAAAGACTATGAAATCTTATTCTGTCGTTACAAAGGCTGCCTGCCTCATGTTGATGGCATCAGCTACAACTTCTGCTTTTGCTCAGAAGATGAACATTGAACACAATGGTGATACTACTATCATCAAGGTTGAGAATCCTACTAAGTATCTTCTTCTCCCTATTCAGGAAGAGAAGGATGAGGCCCAGGTATTGCTTGATACAGGTTCAAAGGATGATACCTGGATGGACGTTCGCCTGGCTCAGAATGGTTCTGATTACTTCGTGCCATTTGCCTTGGGTAAGGGTAAAACCGCTACCGTTAAGATTCTCGGTTTGAAGAAGGATGCTTTGGCACTCAGCTTGCTCAAGCTCAGCAATACATTCGATACTACCAACACCGATTACTATCGTCCATCTTATCACTTCACTCCGCTCTATGGTTGGATGAACGACCCTAACGGAATGGTGTATAAGGATGGTGAGTATCATCTCTATTTCCAGTATAACCCATACGGAAGCAAGTGGGGCAACATGCACTGGGGACATGCAGTAAGCAAGGACCTTGTACATTGGGAGCATCTCGACCCAGCCATCGCCCGCGACCCTGTAGGTCATATCTTCTCTGGTAGCTCTGTGGTAGATAAGAAGAATACTGCTGGTTTTGGCAAGAATGCCATCATCGCCATCTATACCAACAACAGCGTGAACCACGATGAGGTGCAGTGCATCGCCTACAGTAATGACAATGGCCGCACCTTCACCAAGTACGAGGGCAACCCAGTGTTGACACCATTCGATGGCTTGAAGGACTTCCGCGACCCTAAGGTGTTCTGGTATGAGAAGGGAAAATGCTGGTACATGATTGTTTCTGCTGATAAGGAGACCCGTTTCTATAAGTCAAAGAACTTGAAGAAGTGGACTTACGTGAGTGCCTTCGGCAAGGGATTGGGTCAGCAACCATGCCAGTATGAGTGCCCAGACTTCTTCCAGTTGCCAGTAAATGGTGATAAGAAGAAGATGAAGTGGGTGATGACAATGAATATTAACCCAGGCTGCTGGTTTGGTGGCAGTGCTACCGAGTATTTTGTAGGCGATTTCGATGGCAAGAATTTCACCTGTCCTGATGCCCACGATGTGAAGTGGCTCGATTGGGGTAAGGATCATTACGCCACCGTTACTTTCTCTAACACAGGCGACCGAGTATTGGGAATCACCTGGATGAGCAACTGGCAGTATGCCAACCTTACTCCGTTCAAGCAGAACCGTGGTGCCAACGGTTTGCCAAGAGAGTTGAAGCTTTACGAGAAGAATGGTAAGTATTATGTTTCTGAAAATGTAGCTCCTGAGGTATATGCTTTGAGAAAGGATACCAAGAATCTGGCAGATGCTTCTGTAGCCGATGCCAAGGATTTGAAGGGTGTTGCAGCCAATATGGAAGGTGCATTCGAGATTGAGGCTGATGTTACTCCAGATGCCAACGGCATTGCTGGTATTGAGATTTCAAACAATAAGCGTGAGCGCACCATGATCTACTTCGATATGAAGCAGGGCAAGGTGGTTATGGATAGAACAGAGAGCGGTTTGACCGATTTCGGCAAGCAGGCGGTTCCTCATGATATCGAGTTGGCTTGGGATAAACAGCGTGCTGCAGAAGGCAAGGAGCCTGCCCGCATTGCCAACTCCATCAACTACAAGAACGATTTCGCTCTGGCTACCTGGGCTCCGTTGAGTCTTTGCGAGGATGGCAAGAAGACCTATCATGTTGATATCTTCGTAGATAAGTCATCTGTTGAACTCTTCGTAGATGGCGGTCGTATTGCCATGACCAACCTCGTATTCCCTGTAGCTCCATACGAGAATGTGAAGCTATATAGCAAGGATGGCAAGGCTGAGTTTAAGAATATGAAGGTTTATAAGCTTGGTTTGTAATAGTTATGAATAAATCATCTAAATTATCTCTCATCCCGGTGATGCTCTGTTTCTTCGCCATGGGATTCGTAGATTTGGTAGGCATCGCCTCCAACTACGTAAAGGAAGATCTCGACCTCAATGATGCAACAGCCAATCTGTTTCCATCTTTAGTATTCTTCTGGTTCCTGATATTCTCTGTGCCTACAGGCATTTTAATGAATAAGATAGGTAGAAAGAAAACGGTACTTTTATCATTGGTAGTTACCGTGGTCTCACTACTTTTGCCTATCTTTGACGAAAGTTTCGGTGTAATGCTCGCATCATTCTCGCTTTTGGGTATCGGCAACGCCTTGATGCAGACTTCACTAAATCCTTTGGCTTCTGTGGTTACATCAGGCAAGCACCTTGCTTCAACTCTTACCTTCGGACAGTTTGTTAAGGCTATCGCCTCGTTTATGGCTCCATATATCGCTATGTGGGGAGCTGTAGCAAGCATACCAACTTTCGGACTTGGCTGGCGTGTGCTGTTCCCTATATATATGATAATAGGTGTGGTAGCCACCTTACTTTTGGCAAGTACACCTATCGAAGAAGAGAAGGATGGTGGTAGTGCCTCTGGATTTAGCGATTGTTTCAAGTTGCTCGGCAAACCTATCGTGTTGCTTTCCTTCATCGGTATCATGTGCCATGTGGGTATAGATGTTGGTACCAACACCACAGCACCAAAGCTCTTGATAGAACGTTTGGGATGGAGCTTGAATGAGGCTGCCTTTGCAACCTCGCTCTATTTCATATTCCGTACCATCGGATGTTTCACTGGTTCTTTCTTCCTTCGCATTATGAAGTCGCGCACATTCTTTACTGTAAGTGTTGTGATGATGGCTTTGAGTATGGTTGTAATGTTCTTTGGCAACAGCACATTTATGCTCTATATAGCAATTGCCTTGGTGGGATATGGCAATTCAAATGTGTTCTCAATAATCTTCTCGCAAGCTTTGTTAGCTTTGCCTGAAAAGAAGAACGAGGTTAGTGGACTCATGATAATGGGACTTTTTGGTGGAACCGTTTTCCCATTGCTTATGGGCTTTGCCAGCGATGCTATCGGTCAGATGGGTGCCGTATTGGTGATGGCTGTAGGTGTAGTATACTTGTTTACATACATCGGAAAGGTTAAAATGTAATTTATAATTATAACAGTAACAATTAGACAACTAATAATTAAAGACAACTATGATTACCGATTTAAAGAAGAAATATTGCGTAGGCTTGGGTGAAATATTGTTTGATGTATTCCCAACAGGTTCTCAACTTGGTGGTGCTCCTGCCAACTTCGCTTACCACGCTGGTCAGCATGGATTGCTCTCTGTAGCAGTTAGTGCTGTGGGCAACGATGCCTTTGGCGAAGAGGCTCTTCGCCAGCTCGACGAGAAGGGATTGAAGCACATTATGCCAAAGGTTAACTGGCCTACAGGCACCGTTCAGGTGAAACTCGACAGCGATGGTGTGCCTACATATGATATCAAGACCGATGTGGCATGGGACAACATTCCTTTCTCTACCGATGTTAAGGAGATAGAAGCTTATACAGGTGCTGTATGTTGGGGCTCGTTGGCTCAGCGCAACGAGGTTAGTCGCAACACCATCTATCAATTCCTTGAACATACTCCAGAGGATTGCCTAAAAATCTTCGACATCAACCTACGTCAGAATTTCTATACCAAGGAGATTATCTGCGAAAGCTTGAAGCGTTGCAATGTGCTGAAGATTAACGACGAGGAACTCATTACCATAGGTCGCCTCTTTGGTTATCCTGGTTTGGATATCGAAAACAAGTGTTGGCTCATCTTGGGTAAATACAATCTCGATATGCTTGTATTGACATGCGGAGTAAATGGTAGCTATGTATTTGCTCCAGGCAGCAAGTCGTTCCAAGAAACTCCAAAGGTTGAGGTTGCCGATACTGTTGGTGCTGGCGACTCGTTCACAGGCACCTTCTGCGCTTGCATCCTCAAGGGCATGACCATAGCTGAGGCTCATAAGCGTGCAGTAGAAGTCAGCGCCTTTGTCTGCACCCAGCATGGTGCAATGCCAGCTCTGCCTCCAGAGTTGATATAATTCTTTGCCGAACAGCAAAACAATAAATTAAACGTATAAACACTTTAAGCCCTCGCTTTGTATCCTCTTTAAGGAGATTCAAAGCGAGGGCTTTCGTTTTTATAAGTTATACTTAAAACTTTCTGCAAATATAGCGATTTTGTTAATCATAACTTATAAATCCATATAAAAAGTGCTTTTTATTAGTTATGATTAACAAAAAAACTTTTTCGCCATCTTTCCCTCTAATACCCAAACGATTACGATAAATGTACCAAATACACAAATAAAATTAAAAAAATCCAATAAAAGTTTGGACTTAAATAAACTTTTATATAACTTTGCCACCTAATAACTATTCATTATGCCTTTATAGTGTAAATATACACATAGACATTCTACCTAATAACTTAATAAGAAAATTAATATAACTAACAATACTTAATTTATACCTAAATTATTAATTATGAAACATTACAAATTAATGATGGCTTCCCTGTTATTGGCTATAGGGGGGGGTAGTGCTGTGGCACAAACAGATGTGACGGATACTTATTTGAAGAATGCCGGTTTCGAGTCATCTCCTATTTTTGATGGTTCAAGTCTTGGTACTGATAAAAAAACTAATGCTACTGCAACAAGTGGTTCAGCCTTAGCATCTTGTGGAAGTCCTAATGTTTATAATATTAGCGATTGGACTACTATTACAAACTCTAATTCAGACTTCGCACGAACATTTACGATGCCATATAATACAACTTTGTATGTAAAAGGTAATAGTTCAAATGGAGGACAGCAAGTTGTATCTCCTAAAAATGAATCTTCTGTAACAGAAGGTAATAAGTCTCTTCTTTTTGTAGAAGCTAACTGGCTCCCTAATAAAATTCTTGGCGTAAAGCAGACTTCTACTTTGACTGTAGGTGTATACAAATTGGTCTTTGACGCTTATGTAAATACAAATCTTGATAAAGGAAAGAGTCTTTGTGGCGTTAAATATGGTGATTTGAGCATTTATAAGTGGCCTTCTGAACTAAACAAATGGACCAAGCTTGAAATTGTCTTTAATGTAGCTACTGAAACAAACGTAGACTTCTCTATGGGCTATTTGAAGAGTGCAAATGAAGGAGGTGGAAGATCTCCATTCTTGTTTGTAGACAATATTAAGCTTTATAGAATTTCTGAAACAGCCCTTACCTCAAAGGATGTTACAGACAAAATAACTAATCCAAATGCTGATACCAAGGATGGTTGGAATTATACTGGAAATGTAGATTCAAGAAATGGATTTGATGGGAAATCTGGCTATTTTAACCCAGGAAATTGGAATGCTAAAAGTTGGGAAGGTTCTCTTTATCAGACACTAAGCAATATGCCTAATGGCATCTACAACTTGAAAGCTGCTGTGCAAAGTGCAGAAGATGTAATATCTTTATTGGTAGCAAATGGAACTGTTTCAGAAAAAGCTCCTGCAAATGGAACTGCCAAAGGAACTATTAAAAGCGATGGCTCTGTGACTGAGGCAGGTCAAGGTGTTGATGGTTGGAATTATGCTCAGACTTCGGTATTGGTAACTGATGGAACTCTGAAGATTGGAGCTTGGTCTGCCGCCTTTGCAGAACATAAATGGACTAATATTGATAATTTCACTTTGTCATATCTTGAAGGTTCTGATGTTTATGCCGCTCAGAAGCTATTATCGGATAAGATTGATGAGGCACAGGCAATGATTGATGGAGGCAAATATAAAGGTACAGATGCTTTACAGGCAAAGATTACTGAGGCAAATAGTAAACTTTATACTGCTTCGACCTCTGAACTTGAGTCAACAAAAACTGCATTGCAAGTAGCTATAAACAATTTGTTGATTTCTAATGCAACTTTGGAAAAGCCAGCTTCTATTACAATAAAGAATCCAGACATGGCTACTACTGATGGTTGGACTGGTGCTGATAAGTTTGGTCATCCAACTAATAATGAAAATCCTGGTAGTAATGTCACTCGTCCATACTTTGAAACTTGGACAGGAGTTCCTAGTACACAAAAAGGAGCAAAAAAGTTCTATCAGATTGTAAATGATTGCCCTCAGGGTGTATATGAGCTTAAGGCTGCTGTAGCTGCTACTTACCAAGTTGCAGGTAATGATATTCATAATAACAATGGAGTTTACTTGTATATTAAAGATGGTGAAAAGGTTACAAAGACTCCTTGTAAGACTGGTGGTACTGCACAGTATTTCTCGGTTGTAGTAAATCATGAAGCTGAAGGCGATTTGGAAATCGGTCTTCAGATTGATGAAACAACAGGCGTTAACTGGATAGCTTTTGATAATTTCTCACTTAATTGCTATGGTATTGGCAATTATGATGACTTAGTTAAGAAAAACTATGAGGCTATTTTAGCTACAGCAAAAGCTACAAAGGATGATAATGTTATAGGTGAAGAGAAAACTAAATTAGAGTCACTTATTGCAGCTACACCTACTGACTATGTGACAGCAGCAAATGATTTGCAGTTGGCTACAATAAACTTTAATGAGGCGAAAGTCTCGTATCAGGCTCTCGTAGATGCAAAGAAACTTGAGCAGGAAGAACTTGCTTATGCATCAAAGGATAAGTATACAGCATTCACTACTTCTAAGGCCGCAACTGCTACAACTGCTGCAGATGCAGAAACTAAGGCTAATGCTATTATTGTTGCTCGCCGTGCTTACGTAGAGAGCAATGGTAAGGCAGAAGGTGTAAAGGGCGCTGTAGATTGTACGGATAAGGTCGTAAATCCTAAATTTGCTGATAAAAAAGTAGGATGGAAAGAAGGTCAAGATGATAAGGGTGCAGCTAAAAATGATGAGACATGGACAAATGCTGATGGTACTAAGGGTGGTAACTATTATGACTATTGGAATGGTAGTGCTAACAATCAGTATGTTTATCAGGAAGTTACTGGTCTTTCTGCTGGTAAGTATATCGTAACTATAAAGGCTCGTGCTCAAGTAGGTTTCTATGTGTATGTTAGAATAAATGATAAAAATGCTGCAGATGTTAACGAAATAGGTAATGCAGGTGGTGTCTTCGATCGTGGATGGAACGACTATACAGCAGAGTTTACTGTTGGAGAGGACGGTAAAGTTAAGATTGAAGTTGGCAATTATAAACCAAGTGGTGTAGATAATCAGGCAGGATGGTTCGGCTTTGGTGATGTTCGTCTCGTTCGCCTTTCTGAAGCTGTAACTCTTGATGAAGCTGCTGACAATGCTATTGAGCCTAAGGAAGCAGCTGATGTTACTTTGAAGCGCACATTTGTTGCTAACAAGTGGAACACATTGGTATTGCCATTCGCAGTTTCTGATACTGACGTAAAGACTACATTCGGTGCAGATGCTAAGGTTGTTGTATATAGCAACGCAGATGATGCAAACATCAACTTCACAACTTCTACAAAGGGTATCGAGGCTAATGTGCCTGTATTGATTATGCCAGTTGCTGTTAATGCCAAGAATACTTATACATTCAATGGCGTATCTATCGTAGAGGCTGCTCCTAAGGCTGATGGTACAAACTATAGCTTCGTAGGTAGCTATAAGCCATACGATCTCGTTAACGACGACTATATGCTCTATGCAGACAAGTGGTGGAAGACAGAGGCTGGCGATACATACAAGATCAAGGCTTTCCGTGCTTATATCAAGGCTAATACACCTGCAGCTGCCAAGCAGTTGAACCTCGTTATCGATGGTCAGACCACAGGTTTGAAGCTCAATACCGTAAATGGCAACATCGAGGGTGAAACCTACAATATCGCTGGTCAACGTGTAGCTAATAGCTATAAGGGATTGGTAATCAAGAACGGTAAGAAGATTATTAAGAAGTAATAACAAATTTAAAGGCTAAAGAAAATGAAAAAATATATTGTTCCAACAATAACAGTTGAGAAAATTGAACTTGCTAACATGATTGCTGCATCGCCAGGTTTTAGTGCAGGTGAAGGTCTTCCTACTCTTGGTACCACTAAGGGAGAAACTGCTGACTCAGAACAACCAGGACATGCGGCTGAGGGCTACTCTAAGTCGTTTGATGTTTGGGAATAATTCCTAAATGGAAATAATCCGTTAGGCTCACCACTTATATATATAATAAGGTGGAGCCTAACGGTAAATATAAAAAATCGTGTGTACATCGTCTGTCGCAATATATTGTCGACAGCGTGTACACACGATTTGTTTGTTTATCGTTTTCCTCGGATTTTTAGGACCTCTGGTCCTTGTGCTTGAGAAAGAATACTAATCACTTGTGTTTTAAAAGAACACGAGATTTTTGTTTTAAAAGAACACGAATCGAACGAATCGAACGAATATTGATTAAGAATCAAGCATGAAACGCAAGCAGCAGAGCCCACAGGGCTCATTCGTGCGATTCGGACGATTCGTGTTCTAAAAAAACTCCAACTGTTGTTTTTTAAAGGAACACGAATTTAGCGAATCTACCGAATGTTGATTAACATCGCAAGCAAGGAACTCAAGCTAAAGAGCCCACAGGGCTCATTCGTGCGATTTGAATGATTCGTGTTCTAAAAAAAATCAGCAGTTTGAGTTTTAAAGGAACACGAATCAAGCGAATCTACCGAATATTGATTAACAGCACACGAGATGTTTTTTTAAGAAGAACACGAATCAAGCGAATCTACCGAATGTTGATTAACAGCACACGAGATGTTTTTTTAAAAAGAACACGAATCGACCGAATCGACCGAATGTTGATTAAACATCTCAAGCAAGGAACTCAAGCTAAAGAGCCCATAGGGCTCATTCGTGTCATTCGGATTATTCGTGTTCTAAAAAAAATCAGCAGTTTGAGTTTTAAAAGAACACGAGATTTGTCGTAGACCCACTGACCAACGGGAAGTAATCAAGCGAATCTACCGAATGTTGATTAACATAGCAAGCAAGGAACTTAAGCTAAAGAGCCTACAGGGCTCATTCGCTTTGATTCGGACGATTGATAATCCCCTATATTTGTCGGATAATCCGATACAAGATGCCTATGTGGATAAATCTGCCTTAAAAAAAGAAAGTACTTTCGTTGGCCAACGAAAGTACTTACGATTATTATTATTGCTATTGGTATTACTGTTACTCCAAATCTTTCTTTGGCAAGAGCAGATTGAGCACTACTGCTAAGAGGAATACTACGGCTACGCAGTTGTCGGCAAAGACGGTACGAACAATCTCGGGGAAGATGTTGAACATGCCTGTGGCTTGGGTGAAACCAAGACCTACGCTGAGCGAAAGACTCACGATGATCATATTGCGCTGAGAGAATCCGCTACGAGCCATCATGCCGAAGCCTGCATAGAGAATGCTGCCAAACATCATGATGGTGCATCCACCAAGTACAGCCTGAGGAATCGTCGTTAGCGCATAGCCGATAACAGGGAATACGCCACCAATAATCATTATTATTGCTCCAATGCCTATAGTGAAACGGTTTACAACTTTCGACATGGCTGCAAGTCCTACGTTCTGACTAAACGAGGTGATAGGAGTACAACCAAAGATTCCTGATAAGCTACTCACGAAACCATCGCAGCTGATGGCTTTTCCCATTTCTGTTTTATGAGGGTTTCTGCCTAAAGCGCTATTGCAAAGTGCTGATGTGTCGCCAATAGTTTCTGTTGCTGATACAAGGTAAACGGCTGCAACCGAAAGGATAGCACCAATATTAAACTCTGGAGTGAAAGGCAACAATGTTGGCAATGCTATTGCTGGTTGTTCTGCTATGCCGCTGAAGTTTACCATTCCCATGGCGCAAGCAAGGATGTAGCCTACGATAAGACCAACGAGAACGGAGAGCGAACGAAGGAAACCTTTGGCAAAGACTTGGCATAGGAGGCATGCCAATAGGGTGGTGGTGCCTACAATCCAGTTGTTGAGGCTACCGAAGTCGGGTGCGCCCTGACCTCCGGCAAAAGAGTTTGCACCAATAGGAAGAAGCGAAAAGCCGATGGCTGTTACTACCGTTGCTGCTACAACATGTGGAATGAGCTTAACCCAATATTTGGCAAAGAGTCCGAGCACTCCTTCTATCAAACCACCAATGATGACGGCCCCTATCAGCGTGCCCATGCCATATGCGCTGGCAATGCTTATGGATAGCGAAAGGAAGGTGAATGATATTCCCATCACTATAGGTAAGCGTGAGCCTATGCGCCATATTGGATATAGCTGTACCAATGTGCCGATACCTGCTATAATCATACAGTTTTGTATCAGCATAGCGCTAACAGCACTATCGAGACCAATGGCGCTCGATAGAATCATGATAGGGGTGATGTTGCTAACAAACATCGCAAGGATGTGCTGAAGACCGAATGGCAATGCTTTGCCTACAGGCACTCTGCCATCAAGAGAATAAAGATTTTCTATTGAAGATTTCATGTTTTGTTGTTTTTCTATGTGTATCTATTGGTTGTATTTATATATTAGCTAACCTTTTCCTGTAAGCCAATGGCACGAGACATAAGGCGCACAACGTCTTTAAGTTCGTTGTAGCGCTCGAGTTTTATCTGTTGGTTGATGGCATAGCCTTTGATAAGGTATTGTTTGAGGATGGTGGTGGCCCAACGGCGGAATTGTACACCTTGCTGACTCTTTACTCTATACCCCACGGAAATTATGACATCAAGATTATAGAATGGTACAGGTTTGTCTGAATTAGCAACACGCAAAAAATGCGTGTTACTTTCCTTTACTAATTCACCATCTGCAAAAACATTATTTATATGCTTACGTATCGTCTTTGCATCACGATCAAAAAGTATTGCCATTTGATTTGCACTTAGCCAAACAGTCTCATTTTCCAACTTTACATTAAGTTGTATGCTTCCATCTTGTGAACGATATATTTCTATTGGATTATTCATACTTGTCTTCTTTTTATATGGTAAAAATTAATCGCAAAAGCTAAGCTTCCATTTCTCTTTTTTACCTTTTAACTCTTTTACTCTTTTACCTTTTTACCCTTTTACCCTTTTACCTTTTTACCTTTTTACCTTTTAAGAATACATTCCTCTCTCAGCCCAGTCGCCTCGGTCGAGTTGGCGATAGCCTATGGCTTCGGCTATATGAGGAAGCTGTACCTTCTCGCTACCATCAAGGTCGGCGATGGTGCGGGCAACCTTTAGAATACGGCTGTAGGCACGTGCAGAGAGAGATAGACGTTCCATAGCAGAGCGCAATACTTCTACCGAATCAGCATCTGGTTCGGCATATTGATGAATCATGCGTTCCGTCATCTGCGCATTACAATGTATGCCTTTTATATCCTTGTATCTCTGTTCTTGAATTTGGCGGGCTGCAATAACCCTTTCTCTTATCGTTGCACTTGGTTCGCCTGGAGCAGTCTGCGAAATATCCTTGAATGGCACAGGAGTAATCTCGCATTGTATGTCGATGCGGTCAAGAAGCGGACCGCTAATCTTATTCATGTATTTCTGTATTTGTCCGGGAGTGCATACACAGCGATGCGTTGGGTCGCCATAATATCCACAAGGACAAGGGTTCATAGAGGCTATGAACTGGAAGTTGCAGGGATATTCCACACTATATTTCGCCCTGCTTATAGTGATAACTCTGTCTTCAAGAGGTTGACGAAGTACCTCGAGAGTGTGTTTTGAAAACTCCGGCAATTCGTCTGCAAAAAGAATTCCATTATGGGCAAGACTAATCTCGCCAGGCATAGGATTGATGCCGCCACCTACCAAAGCAGCTTCAGATATAGTATGGTGAGGACTTCGGAATGGGCGCTGAGATATAAGCGACGAATTCTTTGATAGTTTGCCAGCCACGCTATGTATCTGCGTTGTCTCAAGACTTTCGGCAAGCGACAAAGGAGGAAGAATAGAAGGTAAACGCTTAGCCATCATACTCTTGCCACTACCTGGAGGACCTATCATAATCAGATTGTGTCCACCTGCCGCCGCCACTTCAAGAGCACGCTTCACATTCTCTTGACCTTTCACGTCGGCATAGTCGAGGTCGAAATTATATTGCTGCTCGTAAAACTCCTTGCGAGTGTCGATGACCATAGGCGAGAAGTGTTGCTGACCTGTGATGAAGCTTATCACCTGCATGATATTCTCCATGCCATAAACCTCGAGATTGTTTACCACGGCAGCCTCGCGCTCATTGGCTTTAGGCACTATAAGACCTTTGAAGTGCTCTGCCCTTGCCCTAATAGCAATGGGCAGAGCTCCTTTTACTGGTTGCAATCTACCATCGAGACCCAGCTCGCCAACCATCATATAGCTTGCAAGATTTGTTCCGTCAATCTTCTCGTCGGCTGCCAACAGTGCCATAGCCAATGGCAAATCAAAGCTGCTACCTTCTTTTCGCAAGTCGGCAGGAGCCATGTTTACTGTTGTGTCTTTGCGTGGAAATAGGTAGCCATTGCATTGTAGTGCTGCAGCAATACGGTTGCGACCTTCTTTCACAGCCTCGTCGCCGAGACCTGTGAAATGATACATCACGCCGGGTACTATGCTTACCTCTATGGTTACAGTCGTGACTTCCATTCCGTTGACGGCTGCGCTATATGATTTTACTAGCATAAGTAGTGTTTCTGGGTTAGTGATTAAGTAGGGTTTTATACCAACTTAGTTTTCTATCTTTTCTTTTAGCTCGTTCATTCTTAGGTTGCGACCAACAATCTTACCATTCTTTAGCAAGATATTGGAAGGCACTTGTGATAATCCCAACAGCTTGGCAACCTTGGTGTCAAACATCATGCCATCGTTGATGGTAGGCCAAGAGATAGAATCGCGGCGAAGAGATTGTTGCATCTCTGACTTCGAAGGGTCTATACAAATGCCAATTACCGAGAGGTTGTTTCCTTTTGAAGCTTTCAGCCTTTTCAGCTGTGTCTGCATGTCGGTACTCTCATAGTTCCATGATGCCCAAAGGAATATCACAGCCATAGGCGACTTGGCAACCGAAGCCTGTGTAACCTTATTGCCATTAATGTCGGTGGCAGTAAAGGTTGGCAATGTTTTTCCTGTAGGAGTTGCCGAAAGGCCTTTCAACTCTTGTTGCAGATTTACGAGTTTACCATTCTTGGGTTGCTCTGCTATCATCAAGTCTATAAGCTGTTTGGCCTTTGTGTAGTCGGGTGTAGGAGCTAAGATGAAATACTTTCGTATGAGCCATGCCGAAACGTCAGACTTAGGATTGTGCTTAACGAATTCTGCTGCAGCAGCAATAGTCTGCTGTGGCGACATGCTTGAAATCTGCTTACGGAAAGCAGTCATGAGTTTGTTGTTGTCGGTGCCTTCAGCTTCAAGTTCCTTAAGGTGCGAAGCGTCAGCCTTTATCTCAACCGTCTTGCCAGGTTGAGTAAACACTGGTTGCTCAGAGAAGTTAGGAAACACCATAACCAGTGTTCCTTCTTCCTCGCATGGAATTTCGTAGGCAAATCTTCCGCCTTCAATTTTTATGGTGTCTATGCCATCCAATACGCCATCAGTACTGTATACATAGAACTCACCCTGGTTTAGGTGCAGGAATCGTCCCTCAAGCTTAAAATGCTTTCCGTCGACTCCACATGATACCAAAACCAGGGTGAGTAATATAAGATATGTAATATGTTTAGTCATTCAACAATGATTACTTGCTAACCTTAGCCAGCTCGATATCGTTGGCAGCATAAGCAGCCAAAGAAGGATCTTTCTGGAGGGCGAGCTTCAAGGCGTCAGCTGCTGCTGATGTGTTGCCTTGGCGAGCATTTACGATGGCTGTAAGATACTCTGTCATTGCGTCACGATTCTTGATAGCGCGGAGTGTAGAAGTTGCCTTTGCATAGTTCTTATTTAGAATCTGTGCCAAAGCTGCGCTGTTGCATGTAGCATCATCAAAGTTCTGTTCTGCCTGAGCGTAGTTGCCCTTAGCGATGTTGAGGTTACCAAGAACTGCATTGAAGTCCTGAGCGTCAACAGCCTTTGACAAGTTAGCCTCTGCCTGCTCCAAATCGCCATTCTTGAGAGCCATAAGAGCGAGTGTGCCATTAGCCTCAGGCGCCTTGGCGTTTAAGCTAAATGCCTTGTTCAAGTATTCCTTAGCCTTAGCGTCGTTGCCTTCAGCGAAAGCAAGAGCTGCGAGGTTGTTGTATGCGCGATAGTCCTTATCGTAGAGCTTTGTTGTAGTCTCATAGATTTCCTTCTTCTTAGCAGTCGACTCCTCGAGAGTTGCAGCATATAGAAGTTCATCTGCAGAGAGCTTTGAAGCATCTGCGGTGTACTGCTCCTGAATCTGATCATCGCTACGTCCGATAGTTTCGTAGTTGATGATGAGGCGTGAACGACGCAACTCTGGCAAGATACCGTCAGCGAGCTCACGGAATACAGCGCTCATGTTGCGAATCTGCTGCTCGCGCTCCTCAGGATCCTTGTACATAGAGAGCACACGAAGGATAACGTCCTTATCCTGGATGTTGCTTACCTGTACGAGCTGCTGGAAACCATCCCAGTCCTGAGCTGTATAGCGTGCTGCTACGTTAGCGTCAACCTTAGTAGCTTTAAGCTGCTTCTTTACATAGTCCTCGCTGGTAGACTGGCGCTTGCTTGCGAGCTTATCGTTGAACTCGAAACCACCCTCAGGAGAAGCGTATGCCAAAACCTCTACGTTTCTAACGTTGAGACCCTCGCGGTCTGCATTAATCTCTTTGAGCATCTTAACAAACTCCTGAACAGAGTTGTTCTTCAATTCGCTCTTGCGGAGGTTAGCCTGATTAACGAGGAACTTGATGTTTGCTTCGAGCTTCTTCTCGTTAACACGCTGGAATGTGTCAGGAGCAAAGCAAGAATTGCCATTCAAAGTATTGCGATAGAGCTCAGATGTTGCAACAACACCATAAGCAACTTTTACTGCAGGAATTTCTACCAATTTCTTTCCTACCTTAGCATCGAAAGTGAGATACATATCGCTCTTTTCCATACCTGGCTTGAAAGTGAAGCTGGTCTTCATGTTGTAGCGTCCACCCAACTTATATGAAATAGTCTGGTCGTTGCCCATAACCTTCTCGCCCTGGAATGTAGCTGCATCACCACGAGATACCTTACCATCAGCATAGCGAAGTTCTGGAGTTACAGTAACTACAGCCTTCTTCTTCATGTACTTTGCTGGGAAAGTACCATTAATAGTTGCTGGAACTTGTCCACCCTGTGTTTCAAGTGGAATAGGATTTACAGTAAAGTTGTCAGCAGACAATGGCCCCATCTTAGAGCATGAAGCCAATACGAATAATGAGCATGCTGACAAAAGATAGAAAATATTCTTGCGCATATTAAAATAAAAAAAGTTTTTAGAAAGTGCCGCGAGCGGGACTCGAACCCGCACAGCCATTACTGGCCAAGGGATTTTAAGTCCCTCGTGTCTACCAATTCCACCATTGCGGCATAGGTCGTGTAATAATTGATATGTGCAAAGGTATATGTAATTATTGAAAGTGCCAAAGGAATTTACACAATTTAAGGTTTTCAGCTTTAGTTATCTTCGAAAAAGCCCTTATTTTCTTAGTTTACGGTCAATATTCCGTATGCGCCGGTGGCATGACAACTGTATCTGGTCAATTTTTTGCCTTTGTCGCCATTAGAAATAAAACCACCATTATTGAGGTCGTATTGGCGTTTGCAATAGCCACATTTAGCAATTCCATTTTCTGAAACCGACAATGGTCGGCTCTTTAATGGCAACATATTTGGGTCGAAGCAGTTGGGGCATTCACGGTCGTAGGCATACAGAATGCCATCAACAGAATTGCCAAAACCGACTATCAGTCCGCCATTATAGCCCAACAGCAAACTGCGTCGCTCGTCGTAGGCATTGAATATCGATTCGGTATGTTTGCCCACATTATTGGTAAACGAGAAATAGTGAGCTCCCGACTTCGTGGTGATGGTGATAGTTACGTAGGTGCCAGAATATTGAGTCAACGCACTTGCCAATGTGGCATCGTGGTGCAGACTGTTGTCTATGATGAGATAACATGGTGCAGAACTATATTCAAATTCCGCCTCTCCACACGACGAGAACATCATCGTGAGGAGAGTCAGAATAAATGTAGATATAGTAAAAATGATTTTTCTCATCATTCCCCTTTTTTTACCCTTTTACCTTTTTACCTTTTTACTTTTTTACTTTTTTACCTTTCCAACAGCTTCTTCTCCGCCTCTGTCATTCTTTCGAAATTGAAGCCTTTGAGCACATTGTTCATCAAGGCATTGATTTCGTCGTTACACAGATTGCCGATAGAACCCTCGTGGGTATGATGGATGTTGTGGTCGGCATGGAATGTGCCAGCCTCAATCTCCAGTCCTACCTTTTTATATGCATCGCGGAAAGGCATGCCTGCAGCAGCAAGGCGGTTCACCTCTTCTACAGAGAAGATAGGGTCGTACATAGGGTTGTCAAGAATATGCTCGTTCACCTCAATCTTGTTGATGATATATGCTGCCATCTGCAAGCAGTCTGCCAACTCATCGAAAGCAGGCAAGAACACCTCTTTTATAATCTGCAAGTCGCGGAAATAGCCTACTGGCAGATTGTTCATAATCATCATCACCTGTTGAGGCAGAGCCTGAATCTTGTTGCATTTAGCTCTGATAAGCTCAAACACATCAGGATTCTTTTTGTGAGGCATGATACTTGAACCTGTGGTACATTCTTTAGGAAGTTTTACGAACGAGAAGTTCTGGCTATTGAACATGCAGGCATCGAAAGCCATCTTTGCCAATGTGCCTGCAACCGAAGCAAGGGCAAAAGCCACATTGCGTTCCATCTTGCCACGTCCCATCTGAGCATATACCACATTATAATCCATTGAGTCGAAGCCCAAGAGCTGGGTTGTCATGGTGCGGTTCAGAGGAAACGAGCTGCCATAGCCTGCTGCCGAACCAAGCGGATTGCGGTTGGTCATCTTGTATGCAGCCTGTAGGAATAGCATGTCGTCGGCAAGGCTCTCGGCATAAGCGCCAAACCATAAGCCGAAAGACGAAGGCATAGCTATCTGCAGATGTGTGTAGCCCGGCATCAACACCTCTTTATATTGGTTACTCTTCTGCAATAGTTCGTCGAAGAGCACCTTTACAGCATCAGCAATCTCCTTGAGCTGATGGCGTGTGAAGAGCTTGAGGTCTACCAACACCTGGTCGTTGCGTGAGCGTCCAGAGTGTATCTTTTTGCCCATGTCGCCAAGCTTGCGAGTCAGCATCAACTCCACCTGCGAGTGTACATCCTCTATACCGTCTTCTATCACAAACTCGCCCTTTTCGCAAAGCTCATAGATATTCTTTAGCTCATCGAGCAGAGGCTTTAGTTCCTCTTTCTCGAGCAAGCCTATAGATTCGAGCATAGTGATGTGAGCCATAGAACCGAGCACGTCATACTTGGCAAGATACAAATCCATCTCGCGGTCTCTGCCCACGGTAAATCTTTCAATCTCGTGGTTTATCTCGTAATTCTTTTCCCAAAGTTTGTTTGCCATTGGTTTAAGCGTAATTAATCATTTGCAGGGCATCAGCAATCTTTTCGATACCCTCTTGCAGAGGTTTCGATACCATGCCCTTGATAAATGGGTTTAGCTCAGCCTTTATGGTGAGCTTCATTTTGCATGTAGTGTCTGTAACTGGCAATATCTGAATCCAGAAATTGAATGGCAGAGGACTCTGCTCCGTCTCAAACTTTATGCATTTTGGTTCTTCACGGTCTACAATCTTCAGCTTCACCGCTCCCATAGGAGTAGATATCGACATGCTGTCGGCATCGAAAGTGAGGTCGTTGAGCTTGTCGGCAGGTATGCGGTCTTTCACTCTGTCTATGTTGCTGAGGTCAGAGAGCATATTGTAAACCGCTTGCTGAGAATGTGGAATCTGTCTTACAGAACTTTCGAATGTTGCCATATTCCTTATTTCTTCCAGTTAGCAGGATCCTTACGCCACTCGTTCAAAACCTCGATATCGCTCTCTGCGATATAGCCAGTTTCTGAAGCCTGAGCCACTACATGCTCATAGTCGGTAAGAGTGATGAGCTTTACGTTAGCATCAGCGAAAGCCTTCTCTGCTATTGGGAAACCATAGGTATATGATGCTACCATGCCAACAACCTCGCAACCAGCCTGGCGCAAAGCCTCTACAGCCTTCAATGAGCTACCACCAGTAGAAATCAAGTCTTCAACAACAACAACCTTCATACCAGGCTTCACTTCGCCTTCGATGAGGTTTGCCATACCATGATCCTTTGGTTTCGAACGTACATAAGAGAAAGGAAGACCGAGAGCGTCGGCAACCAATGCACCCTGAGCGATAGCGCCAGTAGCAACACCAGCCACAGCCTCTGCCTCGCTAAAGTTCTCGAGCACTGCGTGTACGAGCTCAAGCTTAACGAATGTTCTAAGCTCTGGATAAGCCAATGTCTTGCGGTTGTCGCAATAGAAAGGAGATTTCCATCCACTTGCCCATGTGAAAGGGTCGTTTGGTTGAAGCTTAATGGCCTTTACCTTCAAAAGGCGTGATGCAAAGTCTTTTTTCAAGTTGTTCATAGTGATATTATCTTTAGTTCTTTTGTTTATCAATATGTTGGCATTGTTGCCAATCTGCTTGCAAAGGTAATGCAAAATTTTGATTAAGCGAAGAGAATGCAAATTCATTTGCATTCTTGAGCGTGAGAAATTTATCTAAACGAGTGGAAAAATAGTGCAAACGAGAGCAATGTGAGCTCGCTCACACATTGTCGAGTGTAGCCTATTTTGTGCAATGACAAAGAAATACGAAGTTTTCTTTTCATTCCCGAGTGCAGCTTACCTTTATATAATAATCTAACAAGAAGTATTTATTTCCTTTTTTAGATATTCGTAAATATATAATGGACTTTGAATAAATAATCCATTATCTACATTGATAAGCTTTTCATAAGTTTTAGAATTATAAATAGTATCAAAAGCTTCGATAGTGCTCATGCCATAATCTTCTTGAAGAAAAGATACAATCTCTTCTACGTCGCAATTTATGATAAACTGTTGTTGCTTTTTTGTAGTTCTCATATACGTCTAAGTTTTGCAATGGCTTTTTCTGTACCAAAGAAATATTGCCTATTCAATTTCTTATATGTCAATCCTTGAACAAGTTGTTCTATAGTTATAAAATGTTGCATATAAAGGTTTATTTGATATACCACGCCATCATCAGCAATAGGACCGATAACAATGTCGTACTCATGCATACGTTTTCCTTTGGCCTGCCTGTTCTGAATTATGAATTTTGCCCATTCTTTAGATACGCCTTCAAAGTTTTTAACTTTTAGTTCGCCGCTCGTTAAAGCATTCTCGTCAAATTCATATTCTAATACTATGGGTGTACCATTATTTTCTATGTCACATCTTCTTACAGCCATGTTTAAGGCTTGCTTTTTGATATCCGTAAGATAGAAACCTCTGCCAAAATCTTTGTTGGGTTTACATTTTTGAATATCAATGGCTGTAAAGTCTATATTCGTACCATGATACAATTTCATCCGACAGTCCCTCCATTTCTTCTGCAATATGTGCTCATGTCTTTCAGAGTGTCGGCAAGAGGAAGAAGATGCTCTGCTTCATAGTTTTTGTCTATGAATTCCAAAGCTTTAAATCTTTTTAGGTAATTAAAAGCCATAGCTGCAGGCATTCCGTATTTCTTACCGAACTCAACAATGCATAAGTTGATATATCTAATCTTGTTCATACTTCGTAAAAGCTTGTCATTATTGCGCAAATATATCAATTATTTCCTAAACTTCCAAATAATCAGTTTATTTTTGCTATTGCACATTTATTCTACAAACACAAAAAAGGCAAGCAATCCTTGTGGGACTGCTTGCCTCCGATTAACCTATGTCTAACTGTGACTAACCAATTTAACCAAATATCCAATCATGAACAGATTAGCCAATCTCAATCTGACGCAAGGCTTTCTTCTCTTCTTCCTTAGTCTTCTTAGGCATTGTGATGGCGAGAACACCATTCTCAACAGCTGCTGTTACATGGTCTTTCTCAACATCCTCAGGAAGAACATATACTTGCTGATAGTTAGAATATGAGAACTCACGACGCAAATAGTGCTCTTTCTTGTCCTCATCCTTGTGTTCCATCTTGTTTTCTATAGTTACTTCCAAGTTGCCCTCGTTGTTGATGCAAACTCTGCAATATTCTTTCTTGATACCAGGAACAGCCAACTCCATAACGTATGCCTTAGCATCTTCCTTTACGTTAACTGCTGGCGCTGTAGCTTTCATCTTAGGCATCCAATCGTTGTTGAAGAAATCATCGAACATTGTTGGGAACCAATTGTTTGAACTCATTACTGGTAACATAATAACCTCCTATTTTAAATTTGTTGTTTTTTTTAATGTTATTCGTAACCCTCCACCCTCGTTCTCGGGGGCTTCCGATTACACCTAAGTATAGGCAATATGCGTGCCCATTGGCATATTTCTCATGCCATGATGCCATTGTGTCCAAAATCGTCAGCAATGATTAATTTATTTAAACTTTGCTGTCAGTTAGGCATCTGATTTCTCTCCTTTTATATAAAATAGGTGTAATTACTAAAGTTTCGGATTTAATTCCAAACGGGCTGAAAGCCCAACAAGCGCATAGCCCAGGGCAAGCGAAGCGACACCCTGGGTCAAAGCACATCCGTTAGTGACGAGGGTGTGTCATAATTGACTATGGTCATTTATGGTGCACCCTCCTTCTGTAT
>ERZ1034976.442-NODE-442-length-39017-cov-21.610595_pt1 | contig 39017 bp, 33 predicted proteins | sample MGYA00520623_ERZ1034976 | MGnify/ENA primary metagenome ERZ1034976 (study PRJEB33766, sample SAMN09781774) | gut metagenome | biome: gut microbiome | host: Homo sapiens | place: Madagascar | study: EMG produced TPA metagenomics assembly of the PRJNA485056 data... | reverse complement strand
AAAGGAATCTGGAAGTCTTGCATTTACTGACTTAGAGATTCCGAGAGATTATAATAATATAATGGAGGAAATAAGTAATGAGTAAAATTGGAATTTTTATGGCTGACGGATGTGAGGAAATCGAAGGACTCACTGTTGTAGATATCGCAAGAAGAGCAGGCATCGAGATCGACACGATTTCTATTACAGGAAAGCCGGTAGTGACCAGCTCCCACAAAGTTACGTTTGAGACAGATACAACCAAAGAAGAGGCTGATTTTGCTAGCTATGACGGTATCGTACTGCCAGGTGGTATGCCGGGAACCATTCATCTCGGTGAGGATGAGACAGTAAACCGCGTGATTAAAGAGTTTGCAACAGCAGGGAAGCTGGTGGCCGCAATCTGTGCTGCACCAAGCGTATTAGGACAGGCCGGCATCCTGGAAGGAAAGAAAGCAACCTGTCATCCGGGCTTTGAAGAGAAGCTGACTGGCGCAGACTGCAAGCTTGATCCGGTTGTATGTGATGGCAATATCATAACCAGCCGCGGTATGGGTACTGCAATCCCGTTTGCGCTGGAAATCGTGCGCTATTTCATGGATGATGCGACCGTGGAAAAAGTAAAAGGCGGACTGGTATACGCCTAAATCACAGCGACAATTAATTACCTTTGCTGCTGAGAGGATTGCTGCGCGTCTCGAAGAACTGATTGTTGTCGATGCGTGCGCGATCCTTTTCGTTATACATACTGCTTTGGCGGATTGCCGGGATCTCATCGTCTTCCTCGGAAAAGTATTTTGGACCGGCGGTGAATGGATCGGCATCGGTTCCTTTTAATAAGGAAGCGTGTGGATAATGGCTGGATTTATTTCGACTTTTGCTTTTGCCCATGCGTAGGACCTCCTGATAGTGATTTGTTTTTGGGATGGGAAATAGTATGTGCAGAGGTGGGGTGGAGTATGCAAAAAGGGAGATGACATGACACGAAAATCATGTTATAAACCAATCAAAGCGTTCATTTATATAGAATTCCTGGCATATGATGAAGATGCTATGGAAAATTTAATTACAACAAATCTTGCGTTTAGAGAACTGGAAAACGAAGCGGTGGAAACAATCAATGTATTTGCAGGATTGAATATTCAACCTGACGAAGAAAAGGAGGTTACGGATATGTGTAAAGCATGGGATGATCATTATAGGAGCGGAGTTCAGCAGGGAGAACATGCAAAAAGAATCGAAGCGATTGAAAATATGATATTGCTTGGATTAACAAAAGAAAAGATTCTCACAAAATATTCGGAAGAAGAATACGAGGAAGCAGAAAAAGCGATGTTAGTTGAAACGTAAGAAAGCTGGCGGTCATGAAAATGGCTGCCAGTTTTTTCATGTGCGCCTTGTGGCACACGTTTCTAATGTGGCGAAAATCGTGTAAGAACACGCATATTTATAAAAATGTATCGACAAGGCATAATACAAATGATATAATTTTTCTAAAGCATTTATTTATGTAGCCTTATGGTTATATGTTATTCCATTATCTATGCACTTTATTTTTACAAAGCGAAATATTCATACAAAGTGCTAAGAATTTCTGACATATAATATATTCTAACAGCAGATCAGAAACTATGAGCAACAGGGTGGGTTGTCTCATCAAATCAGGAATTTTCAATGCTTTTAATATCTCAATTTTTAGCAGGGAGAATTCTTGTATTATGGCCGACTTGAATTCTTCTTAAACAACTGAAGAAGGAAGGAGACCATGAATGGGGAAGAAAGACATTCAGGCACATGAGTTTCTTGCAAACAATGCGAGGTTTGCTGATTTGTGCAATTATTTTCTTTTTGATGGGCGGGAAATCATAGCTCCGGATGAGCTGAAGGAACAGGATACAACAGAAATATTTTCTGCATTTGGCATCAGCAAAAAAGAATTGCATTTGCAAAAATGGCGGGACTTATTAAAACATGTGGTTGTGAAATCAACCAATCACTGCACTTACATAATAATAGGTGTAGAAAACCAGTCGGAAATTCATTACGCTATGCCTATCAAAAATATGATTTATGATGCCATTAATTATGGACGGCAGACAAAAGAAGCTGCTAAAATGCATAAGAAAAAGAAAGATACAAAAAATAATGCCGAATTTTTGGCGGGTTTTACAAAAGAAGATAAATTAACACCAGTCATTACATTAACTGTTTACTGGGGTTGCGAGGAATGGGATGCCCCACGCAGCCTGCATGAAATGCTACGAATTAGTGACGAATCTGTTTTGCAATATGTGTCGGATTACAAACTTAATCTGATAGCGCCATGTGAAATTTCAGATTTCAGTAAATTTAACACTTCGCTTGGACCAGTGTTACAATTGTTGCGTGTGGCAAATGATGAAGATGCTATGGGAAATTTAATTACAACAAATCTTGCGTTTAGAGAACTGGAAAACGAAGCGGTGGAAACAATCAATGTATTTGCAGGATTGAATATTCAACCTGACGAAGAAAAGGAGGTTACGGATATGTGTAAAGCATGGGATGATCATTATAGGAGTGGTGTTCAGAATGGAATACAGCAAGGAATACAGCAAGGAATACAGCGAGGAATACAGCAAGGAATACAGCGGGGAGAACATGCAAAAAGAATCGAAGCGATTGAAAATATGATATTGCTTGGATTAACAAAAGAAAAGATTCTTACAAAATATTCGGAAGAAGAATATGAAGAAGCAGAAAAAGCGATGTTAGTTGAAACATAAGAAAACTGGTGGTCACGAAAGTGTACGACAAGCGACACTTTATTTTATGCAAAAAGGAGAAGGGCAAATGCTCTTCTCCTTTTAAATAGCTTCGTAATATGAATATTACTGAAGTAATGATAATACACCCTGATTAGACTGGTTAGCCTGAGCCAGCATAGACTGTCCTGCCTGAGCAAGAATATTGTTCTTGCTGTACTCAACCATCTCTTCAGCCATATCTGTATCACGGATACGTGACTCAGCAGATGTGGTGTTCTCAACAACGTTGTCAACGTTAGCGATTGTGTGCTCTAAGCGGTTCTGAACAGCACCAAGTGCGGATCTCTGAGCAGAAACCTTAGATACAGCATCTGCGATAGCGTCGATAGCATATGTAGCAGCTTTACCAGAATCATCCTTAACGTTGATTCCCTTGATTCCAAGTCCTGCAGCACTCATAGAATCAATATCCACATTGATTTTATTTGTCATGTCTGCATCTGCACCTACATGTAAGCTGAAAGAAAGAGAATCTTTAACTTCAACAGTACCCTGAGTAATTTCAAAAGTTCCATCTCCATTATTCTTTACAGTAGCACCTTTATCTGCGCCAATAGAACTTGCATCCTGAAGTTCCTTTGCCATTTTATCGTATGCTTCTTTCAAAGTAATATCAGTATCACTATTAGAATTCTTTGGAACTGCATAATAAGTTCCATCATCGTCAGTTACATACGATCCATTCTTTACTAAAGAAGCAATGTCATCTGCGGTATATTTTGTACCATCATCTTTAGTAGTTACACCTACTGTATATGTCTTATCTGCACCTGTTGCAGTGTCACGAATTTTAATAGTAGCAGCATCCGCAGCTGCCTTAATCTTGTCTTGAATGTTTTCTACTGTTGAAATACCTGTATTATCAATCTGTCCAGTTTTTCCCGTATCCTTGATAGTATATGTATCTCCAGCTTTTGCAAGAGTTGCATTTGTTACTTCATTTCCATCAGTATCTTTCCACTTATTTCCAGCTCCTGTATAAGTGTATGTTTTTCCGTCATGTTCTAAGGTATCACCTTTTGCCCATGTAGGAGTTGCAGCAGCAGGGGTACTCATATCTAAAGTTGCAGAACCTACAAGAGTAGTTGTACTTCCGTCTGCTTTAGTCGTTAATGTAGCACCTTCTTTTAAAGTCAATGTATCTTTGGTTGTTGTAGTATTGTCATCAGCAAACCATCCATTATCAGCTGGTGTCTGTCCAGCTGGTGTTGTGCCTGTTGTGGTTACATATGTGTAGGTCTTTCCATCTTGTGTAACTTTATCACCCTCAGCTGGAGTATATTCCTTAATTGAAGTGTAATCCGATGTTTTTGAAGAATCTACAATATTGTACTCTGTTCCACCAATAGACACTTTACTTCCAACAGAAAGTGCATCTGCTGTAAATGTAGTTTTTCCATTAACTGATTCGCCTAACTTTCCAGCAAGACCAGCATCATGAGCATTTACATTAACCTTGGAAGAACTTCCGTCAGTATTACCCTTTAACAGATAAGTCTCATTGAACTTAGTTGTCTCAGATACACGATCGATCTCAGTTGTTAACTGGGAAATCTCATCCTGGATAGCAGAACGGTCAGACTCACTGTTTGTTCCGTTAGAAGCCTGTACTGCTAACTCGTTCATTCTCTGTAACATAGAGTGAACTTCTGTTAAAGCACCTTCAGCTGTCTGTACTGCAGATACACCATCTTCAGCGTTTGTAGAAGCCTGATCCAATCCCTTGATCTGCTTACGCATCTTCTCAGAAATTGTAAGTCCTGCTGCATCATCTGCTGCACGGTTAATCTTGTAACCGCTGGACAACTTCTCTGTTGACTTAGCCTGTGTAGATGTTGTAACGTTGAGCATTCTGTTGGCGTTCATCGCCTGCATATTGTGTTGTACTACCATAATATTTACCTCCGTGTTGTCTTTCCTCCCGAACTCCGTTTCGGGATGATATTATTTGGTTTCGTCCGACGGGAATCCCTAGGTTAACTCCAGTCGGTATGCAACAATTCTTTATAAAATGTTGTATGGTATGTTTGACTTTTTAGCAAACCTATCACACACATAAGGAGGAACCATGGGAACAACACAGCCAATCCGCGATTCACGGCAACTTTCGCAATTCATTAATTATTATGCAACCACTCAACCCAATCAGCGCAACTACACATTGATCGTCATCGGACTTCATACCGCACTGCGCATTAGTGACATATTGATGCTTCAATGGAAAAATGTATTCGACTTCAAAACGACAAAATGCCGTACGCATTTACAAATCATAGAACATAAAACAGGGAAAAAAAGCAAAATAGCACTTTGCCCGGAATCGCAAAAAGCATTGTCCGACTTTTATATAATGAAGGAACCCAACCCGGAAGATTATGTTTTTTCTGCAAAAAGCCAGCAAAACAAACCACTCAGCCGTTCGCAGGCATATCGCATTGTACGGACAGCCGCAGAAAAATCCATTCACGAAGAACATATCAGTTGCCACTCACTGCGCAAGACTTTTGGCTATCATGCCTGGAAACAAGGAGTCCAACCGGCACTATTGATGGACATTTACAATCATTCTTCTTATGAAACCACGAAACGATACCTTGGAATCACACAGGATGAACGGGACGATATCTTCCTATCCGTGCACCTTTGACAATGTTTAAAAAATTTTTTGAAAAAATAGTAAAAAAGTTCTATAAAGGGGTTAAGGTTTTGAGATGAGGACCGATATATATGGTGTAAACAAAAAAGTGCAACATTTTATAAAGAATTGTTGCATAATCGACATGAATTAACCTAGGGATTTGTGTCGAGTACAAACCAAAATAATATCATCCCGAAACGGAGTTCGGGAGGAAAGACAACACGGAGGTAAATATTATGGTAGTACAACACAACATGCAGGCGATGAACGCCAACAGAATGCTCAACGTAACAACATCAACACAGGCTAAGGCTACAGAGAAGTTATCTTCTGGTTACAAGATTAACCGTGCAGCAGATGATGCAGCTGGTCTTACAATTTCTGAGAAGATGCGTAAGCAGATCAAGGGATTGGATCGTGCTTCAACAAACGCTGAGGACGGTGTATCTTCCGTACAGACAGCTGAAGGTGCTCTTACTGAAGTACATTCTATGTTACAGCGTATGAACGAGCTTGCAGTACAGGCTTCCAACGGTACAAACAGTGAGTCTGACCGTTCTGCTATCCAGGATGAGATTGATCAGTTAACAACTGAGATTGATCGTGTATCTGAGACAACCAAGTTCAACGAGACTTATCTGTTAAAGGGTGAGGACGGAACAAAAAAGATTAACATGAAGGCTCATGATGCTGGTCTTGCAGGAAAGTTAACAGACAACGGCGATGGAACTGCAACATTTGTAATGGATGAGATTAATGTTGGTGACAAGGTTTCTATCGGAGGAAAAAATTATACTATTGGCGGAACCGCAGACGATGCAAAAAAAATGCTTACAGATGCAAAGGTTGCAGAGACCGGCAAAGAGAAAGACGTCACTGTAAATGGAAAAACTTATAAGTATTATGCAGCTATTGCACCAGTTACTGGCGGTACTAAAGGTACAGAAGCAGGTTGGTATGCATCAGACCCTGCAGGTTTAAACAATACTACTAATTTAACCAATGCAGATTTTAAAGATATTAATGCATTTGCGGCTAAGGCTGGCGCAACAATTACTGTTGGATCAAAGTCGATTACAATTATGCAGGATGGTGGTACAACGAATGGAACTGCTAATGATGGTATAGATGATAATGATACAACTGTTATTTCAAAGGCAAAAGCTTATGAGTTAGCAGCTAAAGAACTTCTTGCAGCAAACCAGATTGGGGATACTGAGGGAACTGCTTCCGTAGGTGTTGGCAAACCTGATACACCTGTAGATCTCACAAATGGAACAGGAACTTTTGAAATCAAATTGGGACAGGCTAAGGTTGCCAATGCATTAAGTTTCAGCCTTCATGTAGGTGCAGACGCTGACATGACAAACAAGATTCAGGTCGACATTGAGTCTATGAGTGCTGCCGGACTTGGTATTAAAGGTCTTAACGTAAAAGATGATTCTGGAAAAGCAGCTACATATGCTATCGATGCAATCGCTGATGCTGTAGCAAAGGTTTCTTCTCAGAGATCTGCACTTGGTGCTGTTCAGAACCGTTTAGAGCACACAATCGCTAACGTTGACAACGTTGTTGAGAACACCACATCTGCTGAGTCACGTATCCGTGATACAGATATGGCTGAAGAGATGGTTGAGTACAGCAAGAACAATATTCTTGCTCAGGCAGGACAGTCTATGCTGGCTCAGGCTAACCAGTCTAATCAGGGTGTATTATCATTACTTCAGTAATATTCATATTACGAAGCCATTTAGGAGAAGAGCATTTGCTCTTCTCCTTTTTGTATGTTCTCCCTGCTGTATGCCTTTCTGAACACCGCTCCTATAATGCTCATCCCATGCTTTACACATATCCGTAACCTCCTTTTCTTCGTCAGGTTGAATATTCAATCCTGCAAATACATTGATTGTTTCCACCGCTTCGTTTTCCAGTTCTCTAAGCGCTGAAATATTGAGCGCTTACTTATGTCGGGACATTTTTGAACAGATTACAGATAAGGTTACAATTACAAGTATTTTGTTAATGTATCAGAAATATCGTGAGATGGATATTCGGCAGTTCGTCTATGGGCTGGATGAAATGAGAGCATGCCATCAGAAGCGCCAGTCGGCAAGATTGCAGGAATATAGGAAACGAATTTCCCTCAGCCAGAAAGAACTGGCGGAAAAGGCGGATGTGCCGTTGCGGACAATTCAACAATATGAACAGAAGCAGAAAAACATCAATCATGCGCGTGCGGATTATGTGATCCGTCTGGCAAAAGCATTGTATTGCAGTCCGGAAGATTTGCTGGAATTAGAGACCTTGCAATAAGCTTTGGAAAATGTAAAGCCATGGTAACCACTCCTTTTTAAAAAGGTTGATTATCATGGCTTATTCCTATTATGCTTCCACAAGCATAGTTTTTACAGCTTCTTCATATTCTTCTTCGGAATATTTTGTGAGAATCTTTTCTTTTGTTAACCCAAGCGAAATCATATTTTGAATTGCACGAATTCGTTCAGTCTTTTGTCCTTCCTCGCGTAATCGTTCTGATTCAAGTTGTAAAATTTTACCGCCCATAAGATCACCTAGCCTCTCTCTAACTTTTACATTGTCTTTTGGAATGATATGATCTGCAATCTTTTCGATAAGTATAATGATATCGATGTAAAGAGCTGATTTCTTATCATCCGTACATTGCTCTAACGCATCACTGATTTTTTGATAGTCTGTTAATAATTGCTCCAGCTTTTTTGTGTTACTACCCGAATTTTTCAGGTAACTTTCATACCGTAGAATGTGATATGGAAGAAGTATTAACAGTTGTTTTTCGAATATCGAATCCACAGTATAGTTTTGTGCCCGTAGGATTGGCACACGATAGAGTATCTGTTGACCGTCTGCAAATTTTACGATTGCTTCGTGGTAATCAGGAAGACTATGCTCCCGGTGATTTCGAATATACAGAACACATGATTGCGGAAATTCGATTTCAAAAGTTTCATTGTTTTTCTGTGCAAGTTCCAGTGCAATGGAAAAATCGTATTCAAACATCCGGATTACCATTCGACCGTCGAGAGAAGACTGACACTCGAGATGATAGGTGTGATCTTCAATCTGTAGAATGGAATCGGTGATGATCTTTCCGAACTTTTCATAGTGTTCATTCCGCAACTGTTGAAAGTGGATATCTTCCGAATAATTCGTCTGAAATACTTCATTGATCAGCGGAATGAGAAGGAATGGCATCTTCTGGGCGATGGTTCGAAAGACATCGTCGAAAATAGTGCCACAGACTTCTTTGGTTGTTTCTGTAGTTACATCTTTGGTTTTCCCCATGTAGTATGTTACCTTTCCTTAAGTATATATCAAAAAGAGCTGATTTAACAGTCTTTTGTGACCTGAAAATAATTTAAAAGTAAGTTATTAAATTCTAAAAATTGATTGGTAATGCGGGCGATATGCCCCCGGCATATGAATAAGTATTTAGATATGGATAAGAAAGTCGATGCCACTCATTTAGCGATATGAGTGGCATCAATTCTCTATGCTTCCACAAGCATAGTTTTTACAGCTTCTTCATATTCTTCTTCGGAATAATCCTGAAGAATTTTTTCTTTTGATACTTCATATTTAATCATATTTTGAATTGCTTCAATACGATCAGCCTTTTGTACTTCTTCACGTAATCTTTCAGATTCAAGTTGTAAAATTTTACCACCCATAATGTCACCTAGCCTTTCTCTAACTTTTACATTGTCTTTTGGAATGATATGATCTGCAATTTCATCAATGAGCTTAATCATGTCAATATAAAGAGTTGCCTTTTTGTTATCTGAACATTGTTCTAATGCATCACTGATTTTTTGATAGTCCGTTAATAATTGCTCTAGCTTTTTCGTGTTATTACCTGAATTTTTCAAGAAGCTTTCATACCGTAAGATATGATATGGAAGCAGTATCAAAAGCCTTTTTTCGAAGATCGAATCCACAGTATAGTTTTGTGCCCGCAGGATTGGCACACGATAGAGTATCTGTTGACCGTCTGCAAATTTTACGATTGCTTCGTGGTAATCAGGAAGACTATGCTCCCGGTGATTTCGAATATACAGAACACATGATTGCGGAAATTCGATTTCAAAAGTTTCATTGTTTTTCTGTGCAAGTTCCAGTGCTATGGAAAAATCGTATTCAAACATCCGGATTACCATTCGTCCGTCGAGTGAGGACTGACATTCAAGATGATAAGTGCAGTCTTCAATCTGGAGAATGGAATCGGTGATGATTTTTCCAAGCTTTTCATAGTGTTCATTCCGCAATTGTTGAAAGTGGATATCTTCCGGATAATTCGTCTGAAATACTTCATTGATCAGCGGAATGAGAAGTGATGGCATTTTCTGGGCGATGGTTCGAAAGACATCGTCGAAAATAGTACCATGGACTTCTTTGGTTGTTTCTGTAGTTACATCTTTGGTTTTCCCCATGTAATATGTTACCTTTCCTTAAGTATATATCAAAAAGGACTGATTTAACAGTCTTTTGTGACCTGAAAATAATTTAAAAGTAAGTTATGAAATTTTAAAAATTGATTGGTAATGCGGGCGATATACCCAAGCATATGAAACATTTTGAACATGTAATCATAGAACTACATAAATAAATGCTATGGGCGCATTATAGCATTTATGTTGCGTTATGTCGAGACATTTTTGAAACATCAGAGATTTATATTACATAAAGACGTGGCACTATATTAGTCGTTGAATTATGTTCCTCATAGGTGTAGTATTATCTATGGAACTTTAGTACTAGTGCAAAAAGGAGTTACAGATGAAAAAATGTTTGAATTGTGGAATGGAAAATTCCGATGACAGTTTATTCTGTGCAGGCTGCGGAACCGGAAGCAGTACAGGAACAGAACGTAGCTGCCTGGGAACCGGAACAGAGTGAGACCGCTCCAACAGAGAATGTCGCAAACAATGTCGCAAATAATGTGGGAAATGCCCCGGGCAATTATGCAGGCTACAATATGCCGAATAACATGCCGAACAATACACAAAACAACATGGTTAACAACTCACCGGCCCCGGCAAAGAAAAAGGGATTCAATAAGAAAGTCTTTATCCCAATCGCTGCGGTCCTTGCAGTGATTCTTATCGTAGGTGTCGTTGGTGTGGTGCGTATCAACGGTTTTAAGAATTATGTCTCCGCTTTTGAGAAAGAATGCGATGCATATATGTCACTCGGAAAATACGAGAGTGAATACGAGCAGGATATGGATGATGCAAAAAGCATTATTTCCGGTTTTAAGTTTTGGAAAACCGGAAATCAGAAAGAAAAAATGCAGCAGCTGAGTGATGAGATTTCTGCATTGAATGCAAAAGTTGCAAAGTATCAGAAGGCATATGAAGATGCAACGGCTAAAATGGAGAAAGACAGCAAGTATTTTCTTGGTGATTATGAAGATAAGTACAATGAGGCAAAGGCAGACTGCGAGAGTGCTCTGAAGGATTTCGATGAACATGAGAGCCGGAAAGAGACAGAGGCTTTTAGCAAGCTCGTGGATGAGATTATTGACTACAATAAGACAGAGGGAGACAACATGCTGTCTTATGTTGAAGACGGTGCGGATGATGTCTATTCCTGTGAGGAGTTTCTGCTTGGACAGAGTGCCGAGAAGGTGAAGAATGCTTATAATGCAGGAAATTTCAAGGAAGAAAAGCAGGAATATGATAACTACCAGAGTCTGGACAATAAATTTACAACCCCTGGAAATATTTTAAATTATGATCAGGTGGATGTGTCACAGGACAAGCAGATCAATCTGTACGTGAACAGTGACAACAAAGATGAGAGCTGGAACAAGGATTCATTTGTGATCTATGAGAAAAAAGATGATTCGGATGAATGGGTTAAATGTTCAATTTCGGATGTAAAGCAGATCGAAGGAAATATGTCCATTGATCTTGTAGCTGATATCAGTGACAGTATGAGCTGGCAGTTTGGTTCTATGCAGGATTGTCTGAACCAGTTCACAGAGGCAACGGAGGATGATACGAATCTGGGATTATCTACAATCTCATCCGTGTATTCCAGAGAGCTGACTTTTACAACGGACAAGAATTCGGTGGAGACGGCAATCAACAACCTGGAGTGTGAAGGACTTACTTCTTTATATCAGTCTCTGTATTCGTCTGTTTTGTATACGGCGACAGCGACCGGTTCCCGTTGTGTTGTGGCTTTTACGGATGGTATGAACGTACCGTATGGTTCCGGTTATGATTACGATGAAGATGATGTCATCAACATTGCAAAGACGTATCAGATTCCGGTGTATATCATTGGAATTGGTGGTGATGTAGAAGATGGTGTGCTGCGCAATATCGCAGAATCCACTGGCGGATTTTATCACAATATTTATGATGTTTCCGAACTGTATGATATTTACGAGCAGATTTATGAACAGCAGAAAAGCATTTATCAGATCAATTACAGCAGTGAATTGAAAAACAAAGATAACCGTCAGGTCTATGTATATGGCGAGAGCAATGACGGTGCGGATGTGATCCGTTTCCAGAGCGCAATCGATGCGGAAGTGTTAGCAGATGCATATGGAGATGGCAGTGAATTCAGTGCTTCTGATCTGGCTGCTTTTTATACCAAGAAGAAATATCTGTCCCAGTATGAGTTGGAAAATATTACAAGTGTGGAAGATGTTCAGACCATTATCAATATTTATTATGCAAAGAATGATTACAAGTTCGGAAATGAAGAGGTTCTTGCACAAATGAAAAAGCTGGGTGTTATTACGAAAAACGGAACCAAGGATATGAACGGTGCGGTAAAGAAGATGAAGAAGAATGCTACTTTATATAAGAACCTTATGGCATTGCACAATTACCGATATGAGCTGTTTTATAATATTGGATACGATGCATATTATAACAGTGGATGCACGGATTATTCGGATTTTAAAGCGGAAGTAAACCAGCAGGTGGGTGAAAGCGCGGATTCCACACGATACAAAGATATTATGAAAAAGATTTATAAGAGATTGCAGGACGAATAAAAACTATTTCAAAAACAGGACCGACGGAAAATTTTTCAAAGGCCCTGTTTTTTTGAAACTTTTTCCAAACACTCCCACGTCTAATAAATAGAAAGGAGAAATGGCAGCATGACAGGAAACAAAATAAGTAAAGCCATCGAACAGGAAATTTTATCATCCTACGAGAAACTTTACCGACTTGCCTTTTCTTATGTGAAAAATGAGCAGGATGCCATGGATGTTGTACAGGAAAGCGTGTACAAGGCCATGAAGAATGCGGGGCAGGTCAAAGATGAAAAGTACATAAAGACATGGCTGTGGCGCATAACGATGAATACAGCGGTGGATGCCACAAGAAAGCAGTCGAAATTTGTGAGTGATGAACAGGTAGCCGAAGAAGGCCGGGAAGATCACTATGAGGACACGGATGTTTTGAATGCTTTGGAAATACTTGATGAAAGAGAACGAAAAGTAATTATCCTGAAGTATTTTGAAGAGTGGACCATCGGAGATATCGCAGCAATGCTGAAAGAAAATCCGAACACCGTGAAATCAATACTATACCGCAGTTTAAAAAAATTAAAAGTGAAAGTAGAGGAGCAGATCGCATGAGCAAATTAGATGAAATGAAAAAAAATTATGAGAATATAGAAATTCCGGAAGAATTAAAGGAAAGAGTGGAAAAAGGCATAAGTGAAGGAAAGCAGGCGAGTAAGCACCGTATTCTTCCATTTACAAAAGGAATCGGCATTGTAGCTGCCGCATGTGCCGCACTTGTTGTTACCGTGAATGTGAATCCTACGGTTGCACAGGCTATGGAGGGCGTTCCGGTACTTGGATCGATCGTAAAAGTGGTGCATTTTACGACTTATTCTGACAAGCAGGAAAATAAGCAGATGGAAGCAAATGTGAAGGTGCCAGAGGTAGAAGTTGTCGGAAAGGACGGAAAAGTTCTGACGAAAGAATCCAAGGAACTGAATGCGGAGGTATCCGGATATCTGAATGATATTATCAAACAGTACCAGAGTGATGTTGCAGCGGTAGATGATGGAAGCCAGGGACATGAAGCAGTAACTTCGGATTATCGTATTGTGACAGACAATGACAAACTGTTCAGCCTGCGTGTTGATACGGAGATTGCCATGGGCGGTTCCGACAGCTTTACGAAGATTTATAATATTGACAAAGAAACAGGAAAGCTGATTACATTGAAGGATCTGTTTGCAGATGGAAGCAATTACAAGACCCGTATTTCCGACAATATCAAAAAACAGATGCGTGAGCAGATGAAAAAAAATGACAATCTTACTTATTTCCTTGATGATGAGGAAAAGGAGTGGGATTTTGAAAAGATTGCGGATGATGCTAATTTCTATATTAATGATAAGGGCGAGCTGACCTTTGTTTTTGACAAATATGAAGTGGCCCCTGGATATATGGGAATTGTCGAGTTTTCTGTTCCGACAGATGCACTCTCTGATATTGTAAAAGATGGATATTTGCAGTAAGTCTGTTGAAAAAACAAAAAATAATATAAAACATGCATAAATTTTTAGAAAACTCGTTGCGTTTTTTGTAACTTATGATATAATAAGTACATGGTACATCCAACAGGAGTACTAAATACACAGCAAAGGGGTTGGGCATCATGAGAATCACAATTACCGGAAGAAATATTGAATTGACAGAGGGACTTAAGGCAGCCGTGGAGGAGAAGCTTTCTAAGCTGGAGAAGTATTTTACCCCAGACACAGATGTCTTTGTTACATTGAGCGTGGAGAAGGAGCGCCAGAAAATTGAGGTAACAATTCCAATCAAGGGCCATATGATTCGTTCTGAGCAGGTAAGCAACGATATGTATGTATCCATTGATTTAGTAGAAGAAGTAATCGAGCGTCAGTTGAGAAAATATCGTACAAAGCTGGCTTCTAAGAAAATGAATGTTGCGGATAGCTTTACACCGGATTTCATCGATGCAGATGATGAGGACGATGAAGAAGTTAAGATTGTTCGTACCAAGAGATTTGGTATGAAACCAATGTATCCGGAAGATGCATGTGTACAGATGGAACTTACCGGACATGATTTCTTCGTATTCCGCAATGCAGAGACCGACGAAGTCAATGTTGTATATAAGAGAAAAGGAAATACATTTGGTTTGATTGAGCCTGAGTGCTAGTACTTAGTCGAATGCCGTTGATCCCGCAGATTCCGAGGAGTCTGCGGGATTTTTTATACAGCAAAAGTGACAAGCGCATACTTTATTTATGGATATAGAAAAATATGAAAATTACGGAAATAGACAAAACCGTGACGATTTTCCTATTGACTATTTTAAAGGTTATGATATTCTGATAGCAGATGCTGTATAAAAGAGGGGTTTCACAGTTTCTAAGCATAATCGGAGATGGACTATATGATAATGTAGGAAGAGAAGGATGAAAGAAAAACAAACAAACGATAGTGTGCATATTTATCTTCAGGAAGTTCTGACAGGGGATACGTTTATACGTGAAATGGAAAAGTGGTTTACCGAAGTCGAAGATGAACGGATGAGGTTATTAGGCAAATTGCTTTTTGAAATTGAATTATCGGAAGAAGAAATATTCCACGATACCTTATATGCTTATGGAAGCTTATTGACAGAAAAAAATTATCTGGGAAGAAAGATTTTTGAAGAACTTGTTGTCTTTATGTCGAAGATGGTACAAATGAAAAGTGAATATGGAAAAGTGCATGGCCACAATTTATGAAGTAACCAGTAGATAAAATTGTTGTGACCATCCTGATTTATGCGAGGGAACCGGCGGACTGCCGGTTCTCATTTTTTTAATAGTGCTGTCAATATGCAAAAAAGTGTGCAAAAAATCAGAACCCCTTGTTTTCTGATGTGAGATGTTTATAATTACTAAGAGATGATACAGTACCTGCATCATTTTATTATAAGCAGAGGAGATCAGAAACTATGGATATCGTAGTATTAGCCGGAGGATTGAGCACAGAGCGTGACGTATCCTTCAAAACAGGAAGTATGGTAGCAGCGGCATTGAAGGAGAATGGACATCGTGTCATTTTGCTGGATGTGTTTATGGGATATAGCGATAAGGAAGAGAATCTGGATGGCATTTTTGACCGTGCAGATGCAATCAGTGTAAAAGTAGACAACATTCCGGAGGTAGCACCGGATCTGGCAGCAGTAAAAGCTTCAAGAAAAGACCAGTCTCCTTGTTTCTTCGGACCAAATGTCATTCGTATGTGCCAGATGGCAGACATTGTGTTTATGGCTTTGCACGGAGAGAACGGAGAGAACGGAAAGCTTCAGGCTGCATTTGATCTGTTTGGAATCAAATATACAGGAAGCGATTATCTGAGCAGCGCTATTGCCATGAACAAAGATATGGCAAAGCAGCTGTTTGCATATGGTGATATTCCGGCACCGAAGGGAATCGGAATGACAAAGGAAACAAGAGAAGATGATGTGACCAAGCTTGGACTGACACTTCCGTGTGTTGTAAAGCCATGTTGTGGAGGATCCAGTATCGGTGTCACAATCGTAAGAGATGCTGCAGAGTTTAAGGCAGCTTTGGATGAGGCATTCAAGTGGGAAGATCATCTGATTATTGAAGAGTATGTAAAGGGACGTGAATTTTCGGTTGGTGTTCTCGAAGGCAAAGCACTGCCGGTAATCGAAATCGCACCAATCCAGGGATTCTATGACTACAAGAACAAGTACAAAGCAGGAAGTGCAGTTGAGACCTGTCCGGCAGATTTACCAGAAGAAATTTCTGCCAAAATGCGCAGATACGCAGAGCGCGTTGCAGAAGTCATCGGATTGGATACATACTCACGTTCGGACTTTTTGCTGGATGAGAACAATCAGATTTACTGTCTGGAGGCAAACACACTTCCTGGCATGACACCGACAAGTTTATTGCCACAGGAAGCAGCTGTCATCGGCATCAACTTTAATGAGCTGTGTGAGAAACTGATCGAGATTTCACTTCGTAAATATGAGGGATAATGATGTTTGGATGTTATACAAGAAATAAAGTAGACAACGAAATGCCAAATCTTACATTGGAGAATATTGCAAATGCATGCGAAGGAACTTATGTAGGAGATCCGTCAAAAAAACAGAAAATCATTACCGGTGCTGTGACAGACAGCCGTAAGGTAGAGGATGGTTTTCTGTTTATTCCAATCAAAGGAGAGCGCGTGGATGGACACGATTTCATTCCGTCTGTATTTGAAAAAGGCGCGCTGGCTGTGCTCTCCGAGCATGAACTGGAAAATCCGGCAGGACCATACATTCTTGTGGAATCTTCCACGGAAGCAATGAAAAAGCTTGCTGCTTTTTACCGTAAGGGGCTGGATATTAAAGTCGTTGGAATTACCGGAAGTGTCGGAAAAACAAGTACAAAGGAAATGATCGCTTCGGTTCTTTCCCAGAAATATGAAGTGCTTAAGACGGCAGGTAATTTCAATAACGAAATCGGTCTTCCGCTTACCATTTTCCAGATTAAGAAAAAGCATCAGGTGGCAGTTCTCGAGATGGGAATTTCCGATTTTGGCGAGATGCACCGTCTCGCAGCAATGGCACAGCCGGATGTCTGTGTAATCACAAATATCGGACTATGTCATCTGGAAAATCTTGGAACAAGAGACGGAATCCTGCAGGCAAAGACCGAAGTATTCGAGCATATGCAGCCGGATGGAACCGTTATTTTAAACGGAGATGATGATAAGCTCTGCACGAAAAAAATGGTAAATGGCAAACCGGCAATTTTTTATGGACTTGAGCATGAAGCCGCAATCTCTGCAACGGGTGAACCGATGGCAGAGAAAAGCATTTATGCGACCGATGTAAAGAATCTCGGGTTAGAGGGCATGCAGGCAAAGATTCATACCCCGCAGGGCGATTTCGATGCACATATTCCGATTCCGGGTGAGCATAATGTATATAACGCGCTGGCAGGTACAGCAGTCGGACTGCAGCTTGGATTGACAATCGGGGAGATCGCTGCAGGTATCGCAGCAGCGCAGACCATTGCAGGAAGAACCAACCTGCTGCATGTTAATGGAATGCTGGTCATTGATGACTGTTACAATGCCAATCCGGTGTCCATGAAAGCTTCCATCGATGTACTCTCACACACGTCCGGCAGAAAAATCGCTGTCCTCGGTGATATGGGAGAACTTGGAAGTAATGAGAAGGAGTTGCATTATGGCGTCGGAAGAGCCGTGGCAGAGTCTGGTATCGATGTGCTTTTTGCAGCAGGAGAACTTGCAGAGCAGTATGCATTGGGCGCAAAATTAAATGAAAAATGTGAAATCCATTATTTTAAGACAAGAGGAGAAATGATGCCGAAATTGCAGGCGTATGTTCAGAAAGGCGATACAATTTTGGTAAAAGCATCTCACTTCATGGAATTTCCGAAAGTTGTTTCGGCATTGACAGAGTAGGAATTTCTCCGTTAAAATAAGAGACAAAGAGTATCACAGAAAGAAGAGGTAGAAACGATGGCAAACCCAGTTGTTACATTTACAATGGCGAATGGAAGCGTAATGAAAGCAGAGCTTTATCCGGAAGTCGCACCAAATACAGTCAATAATTTTATCAGCCTTGTGAAAAAAGGCTTTTACGATGGACTGATTTTTCACCGTGTAATCAAAGGTTTTATGATTCAGGGTGGAGATCCGGAAGGCACTGGTATGGGTGGTCCTGGTTATGGTATCAAAGGTGAGTTCGCACAGAATGGCGTGAAGAATGATTTGAAGCATACGGCAGGCGTTCTCTCCATGGCACGTTCGATGATGCCAAATTCCGCAGGCAGCCAGTTCTTTATCATGCACAAGGATGCACCACATCTTGATGGTGGCTATGCTGCATTTGGAAAGATTATTGAAGGACAGGATGTTGTGGATGCAATTGCGGAGACAGCAACCGATTATAGCGATCGTCCATTAGAGGATCAGGTAATGAAGACCGTTGTTGTGGAGACTTTTGGTGAGGAGTATCCGGAACCAGAGACAATGTAAGAAAAAAGAAGGCAGATTTCATAGGTTTCTATGGAATCTGTTTTTTTCTAATCATGTCAGATTTTCATAGAGGATCTGATGTTTAAATATCGAGGAAATGAACAATGAAATGGCTTGGTGGACCGACACTTACAACAATTTTATATATTGAGGGCGAATGGAACCCGGTTTTGCTTCCAGACGAAATGGATGGAGCCTTTTTCTATGATGGATACAAGGACATGCAGCAGATGGAAACGTCATTTGCAAGCGGAGAGATACAAAAAGCAAATTGCCTGCTGATTGCAGCAGTCGATGAAACGCTGGCATGGGGCATGGAGAGAAATATTGCGGCGGCTGCCTATGCAAACCCGCTTTTCCCAGGACAGACATTCTCCGGCTGTACGATGGTCATTGAGGGCTTTGAAGAAGTGGATGCGGATTTTCTGGTGCGCATTTTTGAACGGTTTCACCATATTCCATGGACGATTGCGGTGACGAAACGGTGCGTAATCCGGGAATTTTGTATGGAAGATCTGGATGCACTGATCTCTTTGTATGATCAGCCGGGCGTGAGCTATCAGCTGGATGCAAAGGGACAGCGGCAGCCGGGATATATCGAGCCACTGTTTGCAAGAGAGGAAGAGGCGGAGTATCAGCAGGCATACATCACACATATGTATGGATACTATGGATATGGGATGTGGCTCGTGTTCGATCGTGCGACGGGAACATTGATCGGCAGGGCTGGATTGGAACACCGGGATTTTGATGTGCAGACGGAACTTGAGATGGGATATGTGATCGCTCCGGCATGGCAGGGACTGGGCATTGCCACAGAAGTCTGTAGCGCAATTATAAAATTTGCAAGGGAAGAACTGGATTTTCCAAGGCTGAATGCACTGACAGATGCAAAAAATGCTGCATCGATTGCGCTGCTGGAGAAATTGGGATTTGCTTATACAGAAGATTCCGATGTGGCAGGCAGCCAGATGCGGCGTTATGTATACAACTTTTAGCACAAAAAACCATATAGATATTCTTGCAATAGTACCAAAAATAAAATATAATTAAGTATTATATTTAGGGTGAATGAGATTAAGTAAGTGGGTGAACAGATGGCAGACATTTCTACAGAAGAATTGGAACGAATTGAGCAGGAGTTTCATTCGGATACCGGAAGCATTAAAACAATTAAAGAGTTTGTAAAACCAGAGAATTTATACGCGGAACTGATTGCGGGAATTCGTAAGTATCATCCTTCCGCGGACATCAGTCTGATTGAAAAAGCGTACAAGGTTGCATACGAAGCACACGATGGACAGGTACGCAAATCAGGAGAAGCTTATATTATACATCCATTGTGTGTTGCAATCATTCTTGCAGAACTCGAGCTGGACAAGGAAACAATTGCAGCAGGATTATTGCACGATGTTCTCGAAGATACCGTTATGACGGAGAATGAGATGCGGGCAGAGTTCGGTGATGAAGTGCTTCTGCTGGTGGATGGTGTGACAAAGCTGCAGCATCTGCATCTGACGGATAACACAAAGAATCCGAAAGACAAGAATGCCGATCGTCTGGAGATGCAGGCGGAGAATCTGCGTAAGATGTTTCTTGCCATGGCGAAGGATATCCGTGTCATTATGATCAAACTGGCGGATCGTCTGCACAATATGCGGACGCTGAAATATCAGTCCCGCGAAGCGCAGCTTCGTATCGCGCGTGAGACGCAGGAGATTTACTGTCCAATCGCACAGAGACTTGGTATCAGCAAGATCAAAATCGAGCTGGAAGATCTCTCGTTGAAGTATCTGGAGCCGGAAGCTTACTATGATCTGGTAGAAAAAGTTGCTTTGCGCAAGGATGTCAGAGAAGGATATGTGAAGAAACTGGTTGATCAGGTACGTGAGCAGATTGAGGAAGCCGGGATCAAGGCAGATATTTCCGGTAGAGCAAAACACTTTTTCTCTATTTACAAGAAGATGGTCAATCAGGACAAGACGATTGACCAGATTTATGATCTATTTGCCATTCGTATCATCGTGGATACAATTAAGGACTGTTATGCGGCACTAGGTATCATGCATGAAAAATATAAACCGATTCCAGGACGTTTCAAGGACTACATTGCGATGCCAAAACCAAATATGTATCAGTCTTTGCATACGACAGTAATCGGACCGAGCGGACAGCCTTTTGAGATTCAGATTCGTACATTTGAGATGCACCGTACCGCAGAATATGGTATCGCGGCGCATTGGAAATACAAGGAAGCCAACAATGGCGGAGCGACATCGACGACTGTAACCGAGGAAGAAAAATTAAGCTGGCTGCGCCAGATTTTGGAGTGGCAGAGAGACATGTCGGATAACAAGGAATTTATGACACTGCTTAAGAGTGATCTGGATTTGTTTTCGGATACGGTATTCTGTTTCACACCGTCGGGAGATGTCAAGAATCTGCCGAACGGTTCTACACCAATTGACTTTGCTTACAGTGTTCATTCGGCAGTGGGAAATAAGATGGTCGGCGCTAAGGTCAACGGAAAGCTTGTACCAATCGATTATGTGATTCAGAACGGAGACCGTATTGAAGTCATCACTTCACAGAATTCCAAGGGACCGAGCCGTGACTGGCTGAAAATTGTCAAGAGCACACAGGCAAAGAACAAGATTAATCAGTGGTTCCGCAGTGAACTGAAAGAAGAAAATATACTACATGGCAAGGACCTGATTACTGCCTATGCAAAATCCAAGGGAATTAATTTTTCGGATATTAATAAGACAGAATATCAGGAGAAAATTATCCGCAAATATGGATTCCATGACTGGAATTCCTGTCTGGCAACGGTCGGACATGGTGGCTTAAAAGAGAGTCAGATCGTCAACCGTATGTACGATGAGTACAAGAAGGATCATCCGGTTACTATGACAGACCAGGAAGTGCTGAGTGTAATCGCAGAAAATAAACCGGCGGAAGCAGTCAAGCATTCCAAGAGCGGTATTGTTGTCAAGGGACTGTATGATGTGGCCGTTCACTTTAGCAAATGTTGTAGTCCCGTGCCGGGAGATGAAATTGTGGGTTTTGTCACAAGAGGGCGAGGCGTATCCATTCACCGTACGGATTGTATCAATATTTTGCATTTGTCCAATATGGAGCGTGTTCGTCTGATTGAGGCGGAGTGGCAGGCAGGTGCCGATCAGGAAGCATTTGGTGAATATCATGCAGAACTGAAGATTTTCTGTCATGACAGACCGGGACTTCTCGTGGATATTACGAAAGTATTTACGGAGGCCGAAATCAATATCTCCGGTATTCATTCGAAGACCAGCAAGCAGGGAATTGCAACAATTGATGTCGCATTCCAGACAAAGGGTCGCGAGCAGATTACCAAAATTGTTGAGAAAATCAAACAGATAGAGAGCGTTATGGACATTGAGAGAACCACCGGCTGATTGGCGCTGGTGGTTCTTGCGTCGCATACTTGCTACTCAAAGATAAAGGAGCATAAATGGGAAAATTAAAGATTAATCATTATGTCGTTGGTCCGGTACAGACAAACTGTTATTTCGCAATCAACGAGGATACAAAGGAACTGATCATTATAGATCCGGGAGATGCCGCAAAGCAGCTGGCAGAAAGAATCCGCAAGGAAGGGTGCAAGCCGGTAGCAATCCTGTTGACGCACGGACATTTTGACCATGCATCCGCAGCAGAAGAACTGGCAAAAGAGTTTGGAATTTCTATTTATATTGACGAGGATGACAAGGAAACACTGGAAGATCCGGAAGCCAATGTCAGCTATATGATGGGCGAAAGCAAAGTCTTTCATGCCGATGTATTTTTAAAAGATGAACAGGAGCTGGATCTGGCGGGATTTCATATTCGTGTGCTGCATACACCGGGACATACCAAAGGCGGTTGCTGCTACTATTTCCCATATGAGGATGTGCTTTTTTCCGGCGATACTTTATTCTGCACTTCCGTGGGACGTACAGATTTCAAAGGGGGCAGCAGTTCGGATCTGATTCGCTCCATCAAAGAGAAATTGATGGTATTACCGGATCGTACGACGGTGTATCCGGGACACAATGATGTGACAAGCATTGAAAATGAGAGGATGTATAACCCATACCTATGATTACAGTAAATTTAAATCGAACGGAATTTGAATATGACATTCATTCGCTTCTGAAGGCTTTTTTCCCGAAAGAGGATGTGGAGATCTATTACACGAAGGAGGCGCATGCAGAGGAAAAAAATGTGGCATGCACCAATCATTCTGCAGAGAATGAAACAGAGAGTGCTTCGCATTTTTCCATTACATATGAGGATAAGCAGATTTCCATTACATGTACACTGGAAAATAAAAAGCCGGCAGAGTGCACATTTGCTGTGGATTTTGCAGACCGGGCAGAGACGAAGAATGCACTCAAAGAGAATTTGTACCATCTGTTGGAAGAAGTGACGGGACAGAGTCTTCCGTGGGGAACTTTGACCGGCATCCGGCCGACAAAGATTCCGATGCAGCTTCTGGATGAGGGAAAGACAAAGGAAGAAGTCGCTTCCTATATGAAGAAAACGTATCTTGCATCCGATGAAAAAGTGGATTTATCCATCGCAATCGCAGAGCGTGAGCGTGCACTTCTTTCGCAGCTCGATTATAAAAATGGATACAGCCTGTATATCGGAATTCCATTTTGCCCGAGTACATGTCTGTACTGCTCGTTTACTTCGTATCCGTTGGCAACCTGGAAAAAGCAGGTGGATGCATATCTGGATGCGTTGGAGAAAGAAATCGACTATGTGGCAGCAAAGAATTATCACAAAAAGCTGAATTCCATTTATATCGGTGGAGGTACGCCGACAACGTTGGAGCCATATCAGCTGGATCGTCTGATCCGCAAAATCCGTTGCAGTTTTGATTTGAGCAGCTGCATCGAGTTTACTGTGGAAGCCGGACGCCCGGATTCTATTACAATGGAAAAGTTACAGGTGCTGCGCAACAACGGAATCAGCCGTATTTCCATCAATCCGCAGACGATGAAGCAGGAGACACTCGATATCATTGGCCGTCATCATACGGTAGAACAGACGATTGAGAGTTTCAAACTGGCGAGAAGTCTTGGCTTTGACAATATCAATATGGATTTGATCATGGGACTTCCGGAGGAAGATCTCGAGGATGTGCGTCATACGATGGAAGTGTTAAAGGAGCTGGATCCGGACAATATCACGATTCACTCCCTCGCCATCAAGCGTGCGGCGCGGTTGAACATTTTTAAAGACCGTTATGAAAGCATGCAGATGGTCAACACACAGGAACATATGGATCTGTGTGCATCAATCTGCAAAGAGATGGGGCTTTCTCCATATTATCTGTACCGTCAGAAGGGCATGGCGGGAAATATGGAAAATGTAGGGTACGCAAAGCCGGGTAAGGCAGGCGTATACAACATTCTGATTATGGAAGAGAAACAGACCATCGTGGCGTGTGGAGCGGGAGCTTCAACGAAACGTGTCTGGAATGAGCCAAATCCAGATGGCACGCATCGGATCGAACGGTGCGAGAATGTCAAGGATGTCGGGCAGTATATCGAGAGAATTGATGAAATGATACAGCGCAAACAGCAACTGTTCGCAGAAGAATAATCATTAAATATTTTATAATAGTGTAAGGTGCATGGGAGGAAAAGCCATGCACCTTTTGGGTTTGATTTATTAACTTGCAGAAAGTGATATAATAAGGATGTATATAAATTTGATGGAAGGTGAATGATTTGGCACAACTACTTAACAACCACCTCATCCTGGATTTTTCTCATGTGTATTGTGATGAGAATATTCCACGCAATGATAAACTTCATTGGATCGATTGCTCGGACATCTATGAGTGTGATTTGTATTGTTCACAGAGCGCAGAGGAAGAGATTCATAGAAGAATTGATCCATATGGAATCGGTGGAATTCATTTCCTGGATTCTGGTAATTATCATTATGTGACCAAAATTATGACAGATCGGATAAGTGAGCCGTTCTCGTTGATTCTGTTTGATCATCATACAGACATGCAGCCTCCACTGATTGATGGAATGAGCAGTTGTGGTGACTGGGCAAGAAGTGTATTATTGACGAATCCAAATTTGCAACAGCTGGTTTTGATCGGACCAAAGAAAGCAGATATTCAGGCTGTTTTCACCGATAAACAGCTGAAAGCGCGGGAGAAGAAGATGCTGAAAGAGAAGCTGATTGCTTTTTCCGCCGAGGAACTTCGAGCGGGAGAGGGGCATGAGAAAGCGGAAAAGATAAGGATGGATGTTCCGTTTTATATCTCAATCGACAAGGATGTGCTGGATGAGCGGTATTGCGAAACCAACTGGAATCAGGGAAAGATGCCGCTTTCGCTGCTGGAGCATTTGTTGACATTATTTCTTGCACAGAAAAATATACTTGGCATTGATATCTGTGGTGAGTGTCAGCAGGGAATTCCACTGCCGGAATATATGGAGGCTGAGGAGAAGAACGCCGAGACGAACCGTAAGTTGTTTGAGTTCCTGACACGTTATATTGTAACGTCCCGGAAAAAGTAATGGGAAGCATTTTGTAACAATCCTTGACGTATCAGGCCCTGAACCGTATAATAAATGCTGGATAATGTGTTAATTTTTTTGAAAAATTAACATGTAGCATCAACCCTTGCCGAAGGCAATTTTAAAGGGGCTGATGTTTACGTGCAAGAGAGTAAATGGAGGAAATCAAATGGCGCTGAGCAAGAAGCCGGTAAACGGCATGAAAGATATATTACCTGCTGAGATGGAAATCCGAGATTATGTGACAAGCGTAATCAAGGACACTTATCGAAGCTTTGGTTTTACCCCGATTGAGACACCTTGTATGGAAAATATTGCAAACCTTTCCAATAAGCAGGGTGGGGAAAATGAAAAACTTATTTTTAAAGTATTAAAGCGTGGAGAAAAGTTAAATTTAGACACTGCAAAAGAAGAGTCGGATGTTGTAGATTTTGGTATGCGTTACGATCTGACCGTTCCTCTTTCCCGCTTTTATGCAAACAATGCGAATGATCTTCCAAGCCCGTTCAAGGCATTGCAGATTGGAAGCGTATGGAGAGCCGATCGTCCACAGAGAGGCCGTTACCGTCAGTTTACCCAGTGTGATATTGATATATTAGGTGAGCCAAGTAACCTTGCAGAGATTGAGCTGATTACTGCAACCACCACAACTATCGGAAGACTTGGTTTCAAGAACTTTGAAATCCGCATCAATGAGCGTCGCATTTTAAAGGCGATGGCTGCATACAGTGGTTTTTCTGAGGAAGATTATGACAGTGTATTTATCACATTGGACAAGATGGACAAGATCGGTGTGGATGGAGTGGCAGAGGAACTTGCAAAAGAAGGTTATGCGCAGGAGTCTGTTGACAAATATCTTGGACTTTTTAAGCTTTTGGAAGAAAAGAAAGATGTCGCAGAAGGTGTGGCATTCCTTGCAGATACACTTGGTGAATATTTAGATGCTGAAGTGGTAACGAATATGACAGAGATTGCTACTGCAGTGAACGCAACAAAGAATGCAGAGTTTACACTGGTATTTGACCCAACTCTGGTACGTGGTATGAGTTATTATACCGGAACAATCTTTGAAATTTCCATGCCGGAGCTTGGTGCAGCCTGCGGTGGTGGCGGAAGATACGACAAGATGATTGGAAAATTTACTGGAAATGATGTACCGGCATGTGGATTTTCTATTGGATTTGAGCGCATTATTCTGCTTCTGATGGAGAGTGGATTTAAAATTCCAGAGAGCCCGAAGAGAGTCGCATATCTTGTAGAGAAGAAGTATCCGGCAGAAAAGCTTGTGGAAGTTATGAAACAGGCGAAGGAAGCCAGAGAGAACGGACAGCAGGTGCTGGTTGTTCGCATGAACAAGAATAAGAAATTCCAGAAAGAACAGCTCGCAAAAGAGGGGTATGAGGAGTTCGTGGAGTTTTTTAACAGATAGTTACGATTCGCAAGAATAATGATAGACAATAGAGTATAGAGGAGACAATCATGGCAGAATCAATGAAAGGCTTACACAGAAGCCACAGATGTACAGAGGTATCCAATGCCAACATCGGTGAGAAAGTCACCGTCATGGGATGGGTACAGAAGAGAAGAAATTTAGGAAGTCTGATTTTTATCGACTTACGTGATAGAAGCGGTCTGCTGCAGATCGTATTTGATGAGGACAGCGTAGGAACAGATGGTTTTGCAAAAGCCGGAACTTTGCGTAGCGAGTATGTTGTAGCAATCGAGGGAACGGTGCAGAAACGTTCTGCAGCAGTCAATGAGAACTTAAAGACTGGAGATATCGAAGTGATTGCTACAAGCCTTCGCATTTTATCCGAATCTCAGACACCACCATTCGCAATCGAAGAGAACAGCCAGACAAAGGAAGATATCCGTTTGAAATATCGTTATCTTGATTTAAGAAGACCGGATATTCAGCGTAATTTAATGTTAAAGAGCCGTGTGCTCGGACTGATGCGTCAGTTTATGGCAAACGAGGGATTTTTGGAGATTGAGACACCAATCCTTTGCAAGTCTACACCGGAAGGAGCCAGAGATTATCTTGTGCCAAGCCGTGTACATCCGGGCAATTTTTATGCTCTGCCACAGTCTCCACAGCTTTTTAAGCAGCTTCTGATGGCATCCGGGTATGACCGTTATTTCCAGATTGCACGCTGCTTCCGTGATGAGGACCTCCGCGCAGATCGTCAGCCGGAATTCACGCAGGCAGATATGGAGTTATCTTTCGTGGATATCGAGGATGTATTAGATGTAAACGAGCGTCTTTTGAAATATGTATTCAAGGAAGCTATCGGTGTTGATGTACAGATTCCGTTGCAGCGTATGCCATGGCAGGAAGCAATGGACCGTTTCGGTTCTGACAAGCCGGATACCCGTTTTGGCATGGAACTTGTAGATGTTTCTGAGGTTGTCAAAGGCTGTGGATTCGGCGTATTTACCGGTGCGCTTGAGAATGGCGGTTCCGTACGTGGTATTAATGTTGAGGGACAGGGACATATGCCTCGTAAGAAAATTGACAAGCTGGTTGAGCATGCTAAGGGATGCGGTGCCAAGGGACTTGCATATCTGTGCATTAACGAGGATGGAACTTATAAATCTTCTTTCGCAAAATTTATGACAGAAGAGGAATTGAATGCATTGGTTGCAAAGATGAATGGTAAGCCGGGCGATTTACTTTTATTCGCAGCAGACAAGAACAAGATTGTATGGAATGTTCTTGGTGCACTTCGTCTTCTTTTAGGTGAAGAGCTTGGACTGATTGATGAGAATCAGTACAATTTCCTTTGGGTAACTGAGTTCCCTCTGTTAGAGTGGTCCGATGAGGAGAACCGATTCATGGCAATGCATCATCCATTTACGATGCCGATGGAAGAGGACTGGGATAAGATTGACAGTGATCCGGGTGCAGTTCGTGCAAAGGCTTACGACATTGTACTGAACGGAACGGAGCTTGGCGGAGGATCTGTCCGTATCCATCAGGATGATATTCAGGAGAAGATGTTTGAAGTTCTTGGATTTACCAAGGAGCGCGCACATGAACAGTTTGGATTCCTTCTGGATGCATTCTCTTATGGTGTGCCACCACACGCAGGACTTGCTTATGGTGTGGATCGTATGATCATGCATATGGTACACGCAGATTCTATCCGTGATGTTATTGCATTCCCTAAGGTTAAGGACGCTTCGGATCTGATGTCTGAGGCTCCGGGAACCGTTGACGAGAAGCAGTTGGAAGAATTAGGAATTCAGATTACTGCAACCGATGATGAGAAGGAAGAATAATTCTCTGAATTTATGAAAATAGTAAAATTATATTGGAAGAAAATTGTAGTTGTGGTTGTGTTGCTTGTTCTGTTGGGTTTCATTGCTTTTATGTATTTGAAATTGACAGAACTGACCAACCAGTTGACCTATCTGCAGGATTCCACCAATGTGATCCTGTCAGATGTGGGAAACCTTCAGTCGAATATTGAAAAGACGCTCGAAGAGGGTGCCAGCATGATTGAAGATTATTCCATTGATATTGTGGATATGAATTTCAGTAAAAAGACCTATGATGTATCGGTCTCTGTGATTCCAAAAGAATACTCCGATAAAACATCTGTCACGGTTTATTTTGGAACGAAAGAATGTCCGCTTAAGGCCGATGGTTATACGTTCAAAGGAAATATGACGCTGCCATTGAATCAGACATTTGATGGAAATATTACTTTCCTGATTGCAAACGGAAGCAAGAAAGCAACGGAAGTGTTGCGGGATTATAATGGAATGAACACGGACTTATCGAGGGTATTGTCCGGAAGCATGGAAGATGCACCAACGTACAAAGATGGAGAGATTCATCTGAAAAGTGATTGCACCTTTGTGCTGGATAACATTGATCTCTATGAATTTACGGAATTTGAAATGGTGGCAGACTTGAATGATATGGAAATCTGGTCACAGGATCTGATGCAGAATCTGACAGATGAGACTGCCAATGAGTCGATTGATGATCAGCTTCTGACAACAGAAGTCGATACGCAGGAGACAAGTCAGAGTTTTGCAACATCCGGTACTGGCGAGAGTACATGTAAATTCTCCTATGAATTACCAGTGAATACAGATGATGATGGGGATGTTGTAAGAGACGATCAACATATTCGTATATATTTGCGGGCTGTAACAAAAGATGGATATCGATTCGAGTATGATGTCTTCCAGGGGGATTACCTTGGCGATGCGGATGAGCTTGATGGGGACAGTTTTGACTGGGACAGTCATGCAGTTGCTTATGACCGGAAGGGAAATAAGCTGGAATTGAATCAGAAATAAGAAAAAATAGAGCGAAAAAAGAAGTGCGTTACTGCACTTCTTTTTTTGATAGTGGAAGCGTGAAAATAAATTCGGTTCCAACACCTTCCGTACTGATGACATTGATATGTTCGTTGTGTGCTTGAATGATTTCCTTCACAATTGCGAGTCCAAGACCAGTTCCCTTCTTATCTTTTCCGCGGGAGAGATCTGTTTTGTAGAAACGAACCCAGATTTTTTTGATGCTATCCGCAGGAATGCCGATTCCGGAATCTTTTACGGAAATCAGAACTTTTTCATTTTTGATGCTGGTCTCGATTTTGATTGCCGAATTGTTATGCGAAAACTTGGTAGCATTATCTATCAAATTGTAGAGTACCTGTTGGATTTTTGTCATATCTCCTGTGACAAACAATTCCTGACCTGTGAGCACCAGATCAAAAGAGAGTCCTTTTTTGTTACAGGTGCCTTCGAAGGTAAGGATGGTTGTCTTGATCATGCGGTTAATATCAAAATCTGCGACATCAAGCATGATGCCGTGACGACCAAACTGGTTGAGATCAAGAATACTTTGTGTCAGTTTGGCCAGTCGTTCCGTTTCAAAAAGAATAATATTCAGGTATTTATCCTGTAATTCCGGTGGTATTGTTCCATCCAGCATTGCCTCGACATAACCTTTGATTGAGGTGAGTGGTGATCGGAAATCATGAGAAACATTTGAAATAAATTTACGTTGATCTTCTTCGAGTGTATTCAGTTCATTGGCCATATAGTTCATGGTGTTCGCCAGAAAACCGATTTCATCGTTGGAATGTAAGGAAATCCGTGGTTCAAAGTTCCCTTTTGCATAGCTTTTGGCAACGCAGTTCATCTTTAACATTGGCCGATAGAAGCAAACGGTAAAAAACAGAAGAATCAAAAATGCACAGATATAAATAATTCCAACGGTAAAAAACGTGATGTTCATAAAATGATTGGTCACTTCGGTAACGGTAGCGACCGGTTTATGAATCAGTACGTAGCTGCGCACACGGTAATTGGCAGTCACAGGAGAAAATACAGTTATGGTATTCTCGGAAAAGGAATCATAAAAGTTTCCAACAGTATAGTAAGTATTGCCAAAACTTGTAGGATCAAAATCAGGCAGCGTGGTATAATGTGCATTTGCTGCACGTTGTCCGATGGAACTGTCTGAGGAGTTGAACAGGACATTTCCTTGCGAATCTACCACCCAGATTTCAGCGGAAAGATAACTGCTGAGACTTTCCATTTGTACCTGAAAATCTTCCAGAGACAACGTTGTATTTGTAAAGTTTGCTGCATATTTGGAAGCTATCTGTGTTGCCTCGCGATACAGATTCTGTGCCTCATGTTTTTCCAGATAGTTCGTGATACTGTGCTGTGTAAAGGTACAGAGGACAAGGATTGCCGCAATACCAAAAAATACATAGCTGAGCAGAAATTTTATGTAAATTTTTGGTTTCATTCGCTTACCTCAAACTTGTAGCCGATGCCCCAGACCGTTGCGATGGACCAGGATGCATGATCCTTGATTTTTTCGCGGAGACGTTTTACGTGGACATCAACAGTACGCGTGTCTCCAATGTATTCATAGCCCCAGATATGGTCCAAAAGCTGCTCCCTTGTAAATACCTGATTTGGTGAGGAGGCCAGAAAATACAAAAGCTCAAGTTCCTTTGGGGGCATATCGATCGGTTTGCCGTTGTATAGGACAGAGTAGTTAGACAGATTGACCACCAGATCCGGATATTCCACATATTTGAGTTCGACAACAGATTCGGTCTTTACCGGCTGATAGCGTCGCAGGACTGCTTTGACACGTGCAACGAGTTCTTTAGAATCAAATGGTTTAAGAATATAATCGTCAGCGCCAAGTTCGAGACCAAGTACTTTGTCAAAAATCTCACCTTTGGCAGAGAGCATAATAATAGGAACATTATTTTTTGCACGAATCTCGCGGCATACCTGGTAGCCGTCGATGCCTGGAAGCATCAGATCCAGAAGGATGAGATTTGGATTATATTGCTCAAATGCACGGAGTGCTTCTTCACCATCATTTACAATTTTGGTATCGTAACATTCTTTGGTAAGATAAAGTGAAATTAATTCTGCAATATTATTATCATCGTCTACAATTAATATTTTTTGTTTACTGACCATATCTGACAGACCTCCTATTCAAATTCTGCAATTGTGACACCGGCATCGCCTTCGCCAGCTTCTCCAAGCCGGAAGGACTTGACATATTTCTGACGCTTTAAATGTGCATGTACGGCACTGCGCAAAGCACCGGTTCCTTTTCCGTGTACAATACGCACGGATGGAAGATGCGCAATATATGCATCATCAAGATATTTATCCAGATGAGCAATTGCCTCATCCACCGTCATACCAATCAGGTTGATCTCTGTGGAAACCGATGCGGATTTACTCATTTTAATCTTTCCGGAACTGCTTCCACCGCCGTATTTCTTTGCGATTGGAGAGGTCGATTCATCATCGATCAGTACCAGATCGTTGATATTTACAAGGGACCGTAAAATTCCCATCTGTACATAGAGATCTCCTTTTGCGTTCGGAAGTGTGTGAACCGTGCCTTTGAGGTTCATGGAGAGAACCTTTACGGAATCACCGATGCGCAGTTTCTTTGGAACTTTGTGGTTGACCGTCTCTTTCTTTTTCATGGAAAGATTCTTTTCACTCTTGTTCATTTTGTCCCGGACTTTGCTTCGCTCTTTTTCCATCTTGGACATTGGAGCCTGGCCCTGTCCGTATTTGTTGAAGTTGCGGATGGTTTCATCTGCAAGATCTTTTGCTTCTTTTAAAATCTGGACTGCTTCTTCGTTTGCCTTGCGCAGAATTTCATCCCGGCGTGCGTCGAGCTTTTCGTTTTTGTCGGTAAGCTTTTTCTTTAAACTCTCGACTTCCGCTTTGTATTTTTGAATTTCCAGTTGTTCTTTTTCAATTGTAATGCGGCTGGCTTCCAAGTTGGCAAGCATATCTTCAAAGTCAACATCTTTGTCACTTAAACGGCTCTTGGCATCGTCGATGATATTGGCGGCAAGTCCTAATTTGGAACTGATCGCAAACGCATTACTTTTTCCCGGAATACCGATCAAAAGGCGGTAGGTCGGGCTTAAGGTTTCGACGTTAAATTCACAGCATGCATTTTCGACTCCCGGTGTGGAGAGTGCGTATACTTTCAATTCGCTGTAATGTGTGGTTGCCATGGTAGTGGCTCCGTACTGGTGCAGCTTGTGCAGAATGGAAATTGCTAATGCGGCACCCTCGGTCGGATCGGTTCCGGCACACAGCTCATCGAACAGACAAAGGCTGCGGTCATCTGCCTGATCGAGAATCTTTACAATGTTTGTCATGTGAGAAGAGAAGGTACTGAGGCTTTGTTCAATACTCTGCTCATCCCCAATATCTGCAAAGATTTCATGGAATATGGCAAGCTCCGAACGGTCAGCAGCCGGAATATGAAGTCCGGACTGTCCCATGAGTGTCAACAAGCCGACGGTTTTCAAAGAGACCGTCTTACCACCGGTGTTTGGCCCGGTAACGATAAGCTGACGGAAATCTTCGCCGAGCCGTACATCGATCGGTACGACCTTTTTTGCATCCAGCAGAGGATGGCGTCCTTTGCGGATATGGATGCGTCCCTCTTCATTGAAGATCGGTGCAACACCGTTGTAGGATTTGGCGAGCTGTGCTTTGGCAAAGATGAAATCCAGCTCGGCAAGCACGGAATAATCCTGACGGATACCGTTTGCATTTTCAGCGACGCGGTTGGATAAATCGGCGAGAATCACATTGATCTCGTCCTGCTCTTTTAAGAATAATTCGCGCAGTTCGTTGTTAAGATTTACGACTGCCATCGGTTCGATAAAAAGTGTGGAACCGCTCGAAGACTGGTCGTGTACCATTCCGGGTACGGATGTTTTAGCTTCCGCTTTTACCGGGAGACAATAACGTCCGTCGCGCATGGTGATGACTGCATCCTGCAGATAACTTCGGGTGGTCGTGTTATTCATCAGATTGGTGAGCTGCGCATGGATACGGTCATTCATACCACGGATGGATTTGCGGATCTTAAACAGCGCAGGGCTTGCATCATCTGCAATTTCATCTTCCCCGATCACACAGCGTTTGATCTCTTCGAGTAAAGGAGATAACGGTTCAATCTGTGAGAACAGAGGGGAAAGGGAATCGGTTTTGTCATCGGCGCGGTCCGAACGGTCGTAAGCTTTCGCGCGCTTTGCAACTTCTAACAGAGAGCAGATATGAAGCAGTTCTGTTGTATTGAGGGAACCGCCGATATCAAGTCGTTTTAAAGATGCATTGACATTGTGGATGCCGGCAAAACTAATGCCACTTCCTTTGTAGAGGCGGCTTAACGCATCGCTTGTGGTCTGCTGTAAATGTTCGATTTCAGCAGCGTCGGTGATCGGCGTGAGCGCAAGCGCCCGTTTTCTTGTCTCCTCACAGGATGCATAACCGGCCAGCATGTCTAATATCTTATAATATTCCAATGTATGATAAACTTTCTGGTTCATAATTTCTTTCCTTAAATATAATGCTAAATTTGTTGTGTGGAACTTTCAGACCTATTATATAACATTCTATCTCTTTGGAAAAGGCAAAAATGGTTGCAAGAGGGCATAAATACGAATATAATATGTTTTGATACGTTAGTTTGTTCGGATATAATTTATGAAGGTCAGAGATGGAAGACAAGCAATTACAAAAGAATGAATTTGTTCGTGAAAAAATAAAGGATAAGCCAAAGAATCATAAGCGTCTGCTCGTCAAGATCTGCAGCGCAGCATTATCCGGAGTTGTGTTTGCTCTTGCGGCAACTTTGGTGTTTTTTATGCTGTTTCCGATTTTGGAGAAGAAGATGGAGGCGGAAGCGGTTCCGGGGACTTTAGACAGTTCGCAGCCGCAGAAAGAAACCCAGACACAGAGCACAGAACCTGAGACAGAGACGCAAAAGGAGACGCCGGTTGTAAAGACGGAAATTTCGCTGGAGGATTATCAGAAGATTCAGACGGAATTGTATGCAATCGGCAATCGGGCCAATAAGTCCATTGTTACGATCACCGGTGTGGTCAGTGACACAGACTGGTTCAACAATTCCTATGAGCGTGAAGGCCAGGGATCAGGCACTATTATCGGAGAGTCTGGTTCCCGGCTGCTTATTTTAACAGAGCGGAAAGTAATCAAAGGAGCGTCAAAAATCAAAGTGACGTTTATTGATGATGCGGTCGCACCGGCCGAAGTTATGAAATATGACGGAAATACGGGACTGGTTGTACTGGCGGTCTCAAAATCGGATCTGGAACGTTCAACACTGGCAGCTATTTCTGTTATGGAGATGGGAAGTGCGAATACTGTGCACAAGGGTTCGGTTGTCATCGCACTCGGAAGTCCATTGGGAACAAATTATTCGATCCTCACCGGAAATATTACTGCAACGAACAATGAGATTTCAACGACCGACAGCAATTACAGTGTATATACGACAAACATTGTTGCAAATAAAAACGGCAGTGGTATTCTGATCAATACGGATGGACAGCTGGTGGGACTTGTTATGCAGGACTACAGCGCAGCATCGGCAAGTACGCTTACCGCAGTTGATATTTCAGAGTTGAAACCGGTGATGGAGCTTTTGCTTGCGGATAAAGATGTTCCATATCTCGGAGTGCAGGTATCGACAGTTACCGACAAGATTGCAAGCACATATAAGATACCGAAGGGCATATATATCAAGGAAGTGGATATGGATTCGCCGGCTATGAATACCGGTTTACAGAGTGGAGATGTTATCGTAAGACTTGCAGGCAAGGATGTTACGACCGTGGCATCTTACAGCGAGATTGTTCTTGGATTAGAGCCGGGAGAAAACTATCAGATCGTGGTTAAACGTGAAGGTAGTGACGGGTATAAGATTATTACCTGTGAGATTAAAGCAGGAATTTTAAAATAAAGGAGTTTATAATGAAATATATTGAATCTCTCCGCGAAGGAGAAAGAATTAACGAAATTTATCTTTGCAAGGTCAAACAGGCAGCGATGACAAAAGCTGGAAAGCCTTATGACAATGTGATTTTACAGGATAAAACAGGAACACTGGATGCAAAAATCTGGGATCCGGGATCGGTTGGAATTGATGAATTTGAAGCTTTGGATTATGTTGCTGTCACTGGTGATGTGACGAGTTTTCAGGGCAATCTCCAGCTTTCCATTAAACGTGCCCGCAAGGTGCAGGAGGGCGAATACGAGCCAAAGGATTATCTGCCTTGCACGGAGAAAGATGTAGATGAGATGTTTACAGAACTTATGGAATACATTGATTCTGTAAAAAATCCGTATCTGAATCAGTTATTACATAAGTTTTTTGATAACCAGACATTTGTGGAACGTTTCAAATTCCATTCCGCTGCCAAAAGCGTGCATCATGGATTTGTTGGAGGTCTGTTAGAGCATACCGTCAGTGTCACACGCAACTGCAATTATTTTGCACAGAACTACCCGTTCCTGAACCGAGATCTGCTTTTGACAGCATCGATTTTCCATGATATTGGTAAATTAAAGGAATTATCTTCATTCCCTGCAAATGATTACACGGATGCTGGTCAGTTGCTTGGTCACATCATGATCGGTGCAGAGTGGGTCGGCGAGGCTATCCGTACTATTGATGGGTTTCCAGCTACACTGGCAAATGAGCTGAAACACTGCATTCTGGCACATCATGGAGAACTTGAGTATGGTTCACCGAAGAAACCGGCTTTGGTTGAGGCATTGGCTTTGAGCTTTGCAGATAATATTGATGCAAAAATGGAGACTGTAAAGGAACTGTTACACAATGTACCGGACAACAATCTGGAGTGGCAGGGATTCAATCGTCTGTTGGATACCAATATCCGCAGAACAAGCATCTAGTACAATAATATAGAAAATGGGTTGAAATTGTGAAGAAAAACGATTTATTTTCATTGGAAATCATAGATATGGGCGTCGGCGGAGAAGGCATCGGAAAATATGAGGGGATGACCTTTTTCGTAAAAGATGCTTTGATTGGAGATACGATCAAAGCACGGGCAACAAAACTGAAGAAAAATTATGGCTATGCAAGGGTGGAGGAAATTATAATTCCTTCACCTTATCGCGTCGTGCCGGAATGCCCACTTCACCGGCAGTGTGGAGGATGTCAGATTCAGGCATTGTCCTACGAGGAACAGCTTGCTTTTAAGAAACAGAAAGTCAAAAATAATCTGATGCGTATCGGTGGATTTGCAGAAGAGGAAGTGGATGCAGTTATGCTTCCGGCTGTCGGTATGGAGTATCCGTACCGATACCGCAACAAGGCACAATTTCCGGTAGGTTATGACAAGGCGGGAAATCTTGTTATGGGGTTTTATGCAGCAAGAAGCCATCAGATCATTCCAGTCAAAGACTGTCTGCTTGGTGTAAAAGAAAACGAACCAATTCTTGCAGCTGTCATGCAATGGATGTCGGATTATCAGATTCCAGCCTACGATGAGAACACAGGAAAAGGTGTTGTACGGCATATTTTAATACGTTATGGATTTACGACAAAGGAAATTATGGTCTGCCTGATCATTAATGCGAACAAGCTGCTACAGAAGGAAGCACTTGTGGAAGCTTTGCGTCAGATTGAAGGTATGACTTCCATATCCATAAACAGTAATCTGGAGAAAACGAATGTCATTCTTGGAAAAGAGACACAGTGTATCTGGGGAATGCCTTATATCACGGATTACATTCACTTGCGCAATACACAGGATTTTTCTTTGACTGATACAGCGATAGCGTATCATATTTCGCCGCAGTCTTTTTATCAGGTAAATCCGGTGCAGACCGAGAAGTTATACAGTACAGCGTTGGAATTTGCGCAGCTCACCGGAAAAGAATCCGTGTGGGATCTCTATTGTGGAATCGGAACAATTTCTCTTTTTCTATCCCAGAAGGCCAGACAGGTCTATGGCGTGGAGATTGTACCGCAGGCAATCGAGGATGCAAAAAATAATGCCAGGTTGAATGGAATCACCAATGCGCAATTTTTTGTTGGAAAAGCAGAAGAGGTTCTGCCGGAGTTTTATGAGAAATCCGCAGGCGATGAGGAAATGCGTCATCCGGATGTCATTGTAGTGGATCCGCCACGCAAGGGCTGTGACGAACAGTGTCTGTCCACGATGCTTGCAATGAAACCGGAGCGGATCGTGTATGTAAGCTGTGATTCTGCGACACTTGCAAGAGATCTGCGGATTCTTGTGGATGGGGGCTATGAGCTGAAGAAGGTGCAGGCGTTTGATCAGTTCGCGCACACGACACATGTGGAGACTGTGGTAGGACTACACAGAAAGGATATGTAAAAATCCTTGAATTTACGCACTTTGTAGAGTTTTTCAACTTCAACAGGATTGCTGAAATTCACAAGGAAAAAGAGCTTGTGAGGAAGGTAACGGTTGTTGTGGCATTAGACCTCGGTTGTGGGAACACAAAGAATTCTGAATATGAAAGTAAATAGAGAACTATCAGATATGTTGATAGAACGTAGGGATACTTGAAAGAGTGTCCCTATTTTTTATGTCAGGGCATTCCATTAGGTGTCCCTTTTGACTACCGTTTTTATTAAAAATTAAAGAGGAGCCGGATCACTCCGACTCCTCCAAGTATGTGTCCGCAAACACATACCCCAATATATCAGTGAAAATATCCGGTATTGATTAGTTGTTGCTTTTGTGAACTCCCTGAGATGGAAATTCCATTATCCCTAAGATGCCGCATTAAAGCATCGGGTGATTTATAATCTGTATTTGCCATAGACTCTCCTAAACATTTGTAATAATAAGTTAAGTATAATACATGGGTTTAACATTAACAAGCTACAAGATGGGATTATTCTTTTTTCTGGACTGCTCGGAGATAAAATTTAACATTCTCAATCTATCAGGTTTTTCCACAGCTTATTGAGCTTTGGGGGCTAAAACGTTCAGACGGATATTAGTGCTAAAAAAACTTCGTCTAACAGATCGCCCGATGACAACACCTTTGTTTTTGCTGATATCCGCAAGGATTACAATTTATGATTTATGATATCGTGATTTCAGATCAGGCCGAGATAGACCTTCGTGGAATCTTCGAATACATTGCTTTTGAACTGCAGGCACCAGAAAATACAATTAAACAGATTTACAAAAACAAAATAATTTGAAAGTATCAATCAGAAATGGTTGGTGCTTTTTTCATGCCTGGAGAAATCTGGGCTTTTTTATGCCCATTTTTACGGAGGGAGGTATCGACCGTGGCTAACAGAATCATATCTCCCCTGCGGTGGCTAAATATCAGGTAACAAGAATTGCAAAAGCAAATAATATGAGTGAAGAAAAAGTCGGAGCTATTATTGAAAAATGCACCGACAGTAGATTTTTAGGTGTTTTTGGAGAGAAAACAGTAAATGTTCTGAAAGTCAATTTGATGTTGGACGGTATCCTGTAACTAGCACTCTCAAAAGATGAGCAAAAGATTTCAGACTTCTGCTCATCTTTATACAATCTTAATTTCAAAACAAACTTACTTACGCCCATTTAATACAAATAAAGATA
>ERZ1034976.438-NODE-438-length-39177-cov-36.547978_pt1 | contig 39177 bp, 29 predicted proteins | sample MGYA00520623_ERZ1034976 | MGnify/ENA primary metagenome ERZ1034976 (study PRJEB33766, sample SAMN09781774) | gut metagenome | biome: gut microbiome | host: Homo sapiens | place: Madagascar | study: EMG produced TPA metagenomics assembly of the PRJNA485056 data... | reverse complement strand
GGTTATTTGATTAATATTTAACTGGTCCCGATTTTAACGGGACACTTATGATAAAATCTAATTCAGAAAATCTAATTGCTTTTGAAAATAATGAGCAGCTTAAGGGATTAGAATATCTATCAGATATTATAGATATGACAATACATCATCAACCTTTTAATATGCATTATTGTAGTTTTAAAGGAAAGGTGCAAAATGTGATTTTGCATCCTTACTATGTTAAGCAATATAATAATAGGTGGTTTGTTTTAGGATTTAATGAAAAATATAGTTCACTCTCCATATATGCTCTTGACAGAATACAATCATTAGTAAAATCTGATATTGCATTTCGTAAAAATGAAAATATAGACTTTAAAACCTATTTTGATAATATAATAGGTGTAACATTGCTTGATGATAAGATTCCTATTGAAACTTTCGTCCTTCAATTTGATGGGAATAGATTCCCGTATGTACTATCAAAACCTCTTCATTCATCTCAAGAGATAGTTAATATGGAAGAACATGTTGTTTCTATAAAAGTTAAGCCTAACAATGAGTTAAGACAGCTTATTTTTTCATTTATTCCCGATGTTAAAGTAATTTCTCCAAAATGGTTTAGAGAAGAAATAACGAGAAAAATTAAGGAAAATCTAAATAAATATTTATCTATGCGAGAAGACTGCACAGAAGAGTAGTACCTTTGCATCGTCATTCAAAAATAATGGCATATTTTGATAGATGTTTAATTTTAAATTTCTCAATTATGTTACAGAATAACATTCTTTCAGTAGAGGCTAAAAACATTGTAGATAACTTCATCGCAAAGTATAAGGATACAGATGCTATTTCTGTTACTGATAAGATGAAGTTTGTCATTATTACTTTGTATTCACAGGTGAAGAATGCAAAGTCTGAATTGTTAGAGCATTTTAAGGATTGTATAGTTGACTTGCATGATTTCTTTACGCAGGAAGAGATTGACATACTAATGGCAGAATGTGATAAAGTTATTATGTATTGTTATGAGCAGTCAGATAAATTGATGCTATATGCACCAACTTTTCGTGATTTTTTTAATACAGACGTTAGACAAGATAAAGATTTTAATATAAACAGGATTCCTAAGAGTCTTATTACGTTGTGTACAAAACTAAGTGGAGACCGTAAAAAGAACGAGAGAGTTTACCTTCCATATTCTAAAATTGCAGATTATGCTTTATATAATCCTATTGCAGAATATCGAGTTGAGAACAAGGAGAGTAATGTCAACTATTATTCTCAGTTATTGCTTCATAGTCAAGGTGTTAAGTACGAAGTGTCTTATAATAATAGTGAGTGGGATAATAATAAAGATTATTTGGAAACATCACCTGATTATGTGTTTGTTTGCAATCCATCATGCTTTATTTTGGAAGAAGATTTTAAATATAGTTATTCTTTTTGGTGGAGTTTGTTTCATTGGCTTCGTAGTATTAAAGAAGGCGGTTGCATAGATTGTATTATTCCTACTGAATATTTACAAAGAAGCAATTTCTATTTTGTTTACGATATAGTTCGTGAGAAACTTGATTTTAAGTTAACCGTCATAAACTTTCAAGTATTATTTAAGCATCAAGCATATTTAGGTGATACACTTTTGTTGCATTTTGAAAAGAAAACTGATAAAACAAAAGATATTCGTTTGATAGATGCTACTGCAACTGAATTCTACCAAGAATGTGATATTAATGTAACTTCTATTATGGAACTTCTTAATCAAGCTGAATGTAATCCTGACTATGAGGTAAGATTGGATTTTACAGAATTAGAGAATAGTAAGGATACGTTTATGCCTAAAATGCATACTCTTACTCATAAATTATCGCAATTAGATAAAAAAGGTAAGTTTATATCTCTTCGTGAACTAGTAAAGATACTTCCTGTAGAAGAAATTGATAGTTTAGAAATTAGCAATTTGGATAATGGTATGCCAATATTATCTAAAGAATTACTATCTTCTAATTATTTGTATTGCGATTTTGATACACGTGGCTTATCACCTTCAGCAATAGATGATTGCTATATCAGCATTAAAGAAGATTGTCTCGTTGCAAGTAATGGTGATACAGGTTTTAAGATAGGACGCCTAAATGGAATTAATAACCAATCAGAGCTTCGTCCTGTTTGTTTAAAGTCTGGTATAACACCGTTTAATTTAGATAGTAATATTGTTACAGAAGACTATCTCTTAAAGGAACTTACATGTGAGTATTGCGCAATGCAATACAATATTTATTATAAGGAATGTTGCTATTCTAATGAAGAGGCATTTCTAAAAATCAAGATAGCAGTTCCATCCCTTGAGGAACAAGAACGCCTCTGTAAGGAGGATGCTCGTAAATACTTGAATGAAGCAGATGCAAAACTTTTGCAATCTGCTGACGAATTTAAGCGAGATGTTCATATGAAGAAGCATGCCATCGGCCAGACCTTGTTCAATCTTTCTAACTGGTGGGATTTACTCCAAAAAGCTCGCAAAGATGGAAATGGAATAGTGGATGATTCTCAAAAAATTGGAAGAATCCATAAGACGCAGGTTTCGAATATCTATTCAAACATCCAAATGGCAATGGAGAAATTGCAGATGCAAGTGGATAGTTTCTGGCGTGCTGATGGTTTAAAAGCAGAGAATATGTCTTTGACAACCTTTGTTAAGGAATATATTAAGGAGCATCAAAGTCCTCTTTTCGTTTATGAATACGACTTGAATGCAGTAGACGTCTATAATAATGTGCCAAATGTTATGTTTTCTAAGCAAGCTCTCACAATGGTGTTCGACAATATTATTAATAATGCTTGTAGCCATGGCTTTGAAAACAAGGCTTCTGAAAACAATATCGTAAAAATTGAGGTACAAATGAATAATGGATTACCATACATTCTTATCTCAAATAATGGCAAACCTATCCACGAGAAGATTAGTTTAGAAGATGTCTTCACATACGGAAGATCTTCTAAAAGTGGCCAAGCTCACTATGGTATTGGAGGGTATGAGGTAAGAAACCTTATGCGAGAGTTTCATGGAGAAGCAGAATTCATTTCGACTCCACAAGAAAACTTTCCTGTTACTTACAAGTTGACTTTCAAGGAAACAAGAAACATTTTTGAACTTTAAAAAGAATATCATGTTAAACGAAATACCATACAAGGTTTTATGGGTAGATGACGACTTATCTATCATAGAAGGTTATCAAATCAAGGCAGAGGAGTATAATATTGACCTCTGCCCTGTAAATAATTGGGAGGATGCGGAGAAGCTATTGAAGGAAAACTTCGAGGAGTATTCTGCTATTATTTTAGATGCTGAATGTAAGATGAATGCACATGATCCAGAGGAATGTAGTTTTATTCATAAGGTACTCCCTTCTTTAATAGGACTATTTAATAAGAAACAATCTACAATACCTTGGTTTATATTATCTGCCGGGACTATGGATGGTTTCAGTTCCGCAATGGATATCGCTCTGTATAATCATTCTAAATATGAGAAAGAATGGGGAAATATGGTTTATTCCAAGTCAAGTCCTGCTCAAAACGAAAATAGTCGAGAGACGCTATTTGAAAATATCCAGCGAATTGCAAGTAATCAAATCATAAACAAAGTACTCTTCCGCTATCAAGAAACCTTTCAATATATTGGAGAAGGAAAACTCTTAGAAAAAGAAGCGCGTGACATTATGCTAAATATGTTATGTAATCTATATTATCCAGAGAGTAATCCTCATTTTGAATTTCAAGGCAATCCTTTACGCAAAGTTCTTGAACACATATATCGTGCAGCCCACAGAAATGGTTTGTTGCCAGATGAGTGTTTTGAAAGAGCTGGACAGTTAAATCTTTTGGAAGCAAATAGGTATATGTCAGGATTGGATACAATTCATATTAAGCTTAGGTATGGGAAAAAAAGTGACTCTAAAAATGGAAAAGAAGGTGATACTATATTTCCAAGCTATATCGGTAATATAACAAAAAATATCCTTAACTTTACAAGTACCAATTCTCACACAAATGATATAAATGAATATACTATTGAAGATAAAGATTTGGTCATTGACGAAAATGAAAAAGAGTTATTCTTTGGTTATGTTCTACAACTATGCCATGTCATCAAGTTCTTTGGTCATTTCGTTAAGACTCATAATGACAAAAATATAAATCTAAGTATGATTAAAAAGGTATACAATACCTAAACAATGAATAAATAATAAAAATCTAAATCAAGGGTTATGAATATAAAGGAATTTGCTCAATATGTAATGGATATCGTACAAGATTCTGCAGAGAGTAATGAAACTGATATTAATACAGAATTTGTGAGATATTACTTGGACTGTATGGAAGAATGTGATGAAGTAAGTGCTCCTGAAATATGTTCTTTTTCAGGAGCAAAAGCAAAGCTTACTGCCTATGACTATAATGATGAGGCAGAGTCGCTTGACCTTTTCCTTTTTATACATGCAACACCTATAGCATCAAGAATTGACTCTAGAGTAAAAAGTGGTTTTAACTATCTTCATGAGTTTTACAATCAATGTATAAAAAAGAAGTCTCCATTCTCTGGAGCTGAAAGTGAATTTAGTAGCGAGGTACAAGATGCTATCAACATTATAAGAGAATCGAAAGGGAAAGTTAATGTTATTCGATTTTTTATTTTAACAGATGGTGCAGTCTCTTCAAATGAAGTTCCTACTCATAAAGAAGATGAGGATGGAGTTATTTATGAATATCATATTTGGGATATTGCAAGTATTTATAGACAAGATCAAATAAAACAAGGAAATAATAAAATAGAAATTGATTTTGAGAATGATATAAAATATTTTGTACCAAATAAGAACTCTCAAAATAAGGAACTAATTGCTCCAAAAATACAATGTTTGAAAGTCGAGGATGATAATCCTAGTGTTGATACTTATCTTGCTATTATTTCTGGAGATGTATTGGCTAAAATATACAATCAATATCGAACATTACTCCTAGAAAAGAATGTTAGAGCTTTTTTGCGCAATAAGAGTAAGGTAAACCAATGTATTATGTCAACTATAAAGAAAACACCAGAAATGTTTTTCTCTTACAATAATGGCATATCAACTACTGCAAGTGAAGTTGAATTGAAACAAACAGGACGTATTCAATATATAACTAAACTGAAAGATTGGCAAATAGTAAATGGTGGACAAACTACGGCATCTATAGCCTGTGCTACTGATTGCGACCTAAGCAAGGTGTTCGTTCAAATGAAGGTAAGTGTAGTAAAGAATAAGGAGAAATATTCGGAAATTGTTAGTTCAATTTCTAAATGTGCAAATAGCCAAACTAGCATCAAACTTTCAGACTTTGACTCAGGCGATGAGTATCTTGTAAAATTAGAGAAATTAAGCAAAGAAGAAATAGCTCCCATATCTAATACAAAATGGTTCTTTGAAAGAATGCGAGGACAGTATACTGATAGTAGAGCTACTAAAGCAAGTTTGAGTGAACTTGATGAAAAGAGCTTCAAAACAGAATATCCTAAAAAACAATTGTTGACTAAAACGGATATTGCTAAAGTGATGACTATTTGGGAAATGAAACCGCATATAGCATGCAATAGTAGAGAGAAATGTTTTGCATCCTACATGTCTTCGTTAAAGAGAAATCAGACGAATATTGATGCTACTTATTGGCATAATATTGTAGCGCTTAGTATTCTATATAAGGATATTGAAGCTTGTTTCGAAAAGAGATGTGCCCAAAATGGCTTTAAGTCAAGAACTGTTGCATATACAATGTCTGCAATATCATATTTGACAAATCAAAATCTCAATATTGCTTATATTTGGAAGAATGAAAAAGTTCAATCTCAACTTGAAGAAATAATCGAAAGGGAAATTGTAAAAGTAAATGATTTCCTTAATCAAGATAATTCTAGATCTTTAACTAAAAATGCTAAGTGTTGGGATGATATGAAAGATATGTTACATGGGCATACAGTACCTGTTTCTTTATTTACTTCTGAAGAAGATAATATCAATGATTATAATGATGCCGAAAAAGGAATTATCAATCAAGCTAACGCTATACCTGCAGAATGGTGGAATGCAATGTTGAGATGGGCTAAAGAAGAAAATCGACTTTCATTAATTGAGAGAAGACAAGCTTCTAATTATATTAAGAAAATAGGGAATAATCGTTTCATCAAAACTATAAATGCTGCAGAAAAGGCAATTGCATTGAAAGAAAAGGCAGAAGTGTTAGGGTTTGTTATGGAAAATCTTTAAAGGCATAATCTTTTTGTTTTCATTATTTATACTATACACTCTCTAAACAAAATAATGTGGTACATCTATTGTTGACGTACCACTTTTTTTATTTTCTCTTTTCATAAGATAGGCTGCATTCTGAAAAACATTCAAGTAAACTTGATGCTTTTTCGCTCATTTGCACTATCTTTTCATAAGATAGGCTGCATTCGGAAAAACATTCAAGTAAACTTGATGTTTTTTCACTCATTTGCACTATCTTTGCACTATAATGTCATTCTTCGATACTATTTGGGCAAAGAATGAAGATGATTACTACAGAAAAACTAAACGAGGAATGAAAGCAATAGTGATGGGAGCCACTTCGGGCATAGGCAAAGAGGTGGCTTTGAACTTGGCTGCCAAAGGATGGAAAGTGGCTATAGCCGGCAGAAGAATCGAAAAGCTTCAGGAGGTTGTGGCTATGGCTAATGGAGGCATCGTGGGCTATAAGCAGATAGATATAAACGATGAGGATGCGCCTGCAAAGTTGCGCAGTCTGATAGCAGAGATAGGAGGTATGGATGTATATTTCCATAGCTCGGGCATAGGATGGCAAAACAATATGCTGGATATGGAGAAGGAACTGGCAACGGTAGAAACCAACGGCTTGGGATTTACAAGGATGGTGGGCACGGCTTATAACTGGTTTGCTGAGAATGGATGCAAGGGACGTATAGCTTGCATATCGTCGATAGCTGGAACCAAGGGATTGGGTGCTGCTCCGGCTTATTCTGCCACTAAGAGATTTCAGAACCATTATCTGGAGTGTTTGTCGCAACAGGCAAGGATGCGAAAACTGCCAATAGCGATAACTGATATTCGTCCTGGTTTTGTGGCTACCGACTTGATAGCTGGCACGGCTTACCCGCTGCAGCTGAAGGCTAAGGATGTGGCTGAAGATATAGTGAAGGCTATAGACAGAGGCAAGGAGGTGAAGGTGGTTGACTGGCGATATGCTGTACTCGTATTCCTGTGGCGACTGATGCCAAGATGGATGTGGGTGAGAATGAAGATTGCAAAATAAATAAAAGTAGAATCAAGAGAAAGTGAAGAAAAGGATAATAAAGAGAGTTGTGATGATGGGGGCTATGTTGCTGGGTATGCTCGATGTGGGCTATGCTCAACAGCAGAGGTATGAGCGCCCTGATTTCAAGCTCTACTTTGATATATTGCGCAAGAATAGGGCTATATATAATAAGTATAACGATAGCATATTCTTGATAAAAGACCACGCAGAATGGGTGAACTTCTTTCGCCATCGTGCGCTGAAGAATCATCGTATTTATTTGGCTAACCAAGGGATTATAAATAGCATAGACAATTATTTTGAACAAGATACGGCATGCAGAGATACTACGGCATGCTATGAGATGTTTGATGCTTTTTATAGATATTATTATGCCCAGGACTCTGGCGACCCATTTATAAACAAGGCTGTTTATAGGGTGCTGGAGAGGTATGACAAGTTGCTACCTGAGGATAGAAGCTATTCGTATTATATAAACAGAATACAATCGCAGAGCAACTATCATACATGGAACATGGTGCAGGATACTACCTATTTGAGGAGGGCTTACGAATGTGAGTGTAGGATGGTGGCTGACTCTACGTTGCCGATGAAGCTTGCTGCGAGGGCATACTTGAATTCGTCGAACACCTTATTGCTGAAGAACCATATCCTGACGTATGATGAATATCGCAAGAATATAGAGAGATTGAGGGAGTTTGTGGGCAGAAAGGAGTTTGAGAAAGAGATGCCCGACGATTTGGCTGAAGAGTGTAGGAAGCAATTGGATGATGCCGACGAGAACTTTATTTTCGATGTATATTTTGGAGACACCACGGTTTTGAAACGGAGTGTTGCCGACTCGATGATGATAGCGATAGTGAATAAGAATATGGCGAAGCCAAGGCTCGATAATCTATCTTATTTCAGAACCTTGATATTGAAGGTGTATCTGAAAATGATGTCGCGAAATGAAGCCCGAGAGCTGGCAATGGAAAGATACAGAAAGGTGTTTGCCAATGTGAGGATGATGACTCCTAACGATGATGAGTTGAATAAATTGCTACAGCCTTATTTGCCTTTGTCGTATATCAATGACAAGGCATATGTGGGAGATGAGAAGAAAAGGAGACTGGTAAAGAGGTTGTGTAGAGATATAGCACATATGTATCAGAACAGAATAGACCAGCAGCAGACAACTTCGTATATTAAGAATCTGAACAATCTATTCTTCTTCAAACCACTTATGAAATATCTTACGCCAAGGGAGCGACTGAGATTTTTGAACGAGCTGTGTGTGGCTACGCAGGTTACTACCTATGCGCACTCGGTGCATGTGATGCAGATTGCGAAGGAGGTGATGAGGGGTGTGCTGAAGCATAAGCCGGAACTGCTGGTTGGAACGCTGGGATGCAGGAGCGTAGAAGAGGTGAAGAAGCAGAAGAAGATGTTTGTGACGTTTATCAAAGAAGCTGCGATGTATCATGATATTGGAAAGAATTCGATAGTGGCGGTGGTAAACAACGACTATCGACCAACTACTGACGAAGAGTATGCTATAATAAAGAAACATCCGGAGATGGGAGTGAAATATCTGCAGATGGTGCCGGGATTGGAGAAATATCATGATACTACGCTCGGACATCATAAATGGTATAACGGCAAGGGTGGATATCCCGAAGGCTTTGATAATACGAAGTCGGCTGTTAGAATATTGATAGATATCATCACGCTAAGCGACTGTATGCAGGCGGCTACGGAGAGCGTAGGGCGCAACTATAAGTATGAGAAGACTTTCGATGGTGTGATGGAGGAATTTAGAAAGGATGCTGGCATAAGGTATAATCCGGAGCTGGTGGAGCTTATAGACAGTCATAAAGAGTTGGCGAGAAAACTCGACAACCTGGTGGATGCTGGATGGGTGAATATATATTATGATATATATAAGCAATATTTGAGGTAATCAGGAGTTAGAGAATAAAAGAAGTTAGAGAATAAAAGAAGTTAGAGAATAAAAGAAGTTAGAGAAGTTAAAGCCATATGTCTTATGGCTAAAAAGCCTGCTGAAAACTCAAGCAAATAAACTATTGGCTTTAACTTCTCTAACTTCTTTTATTCTCTAACTCCTTTTATTCTCTAACTTCTATTTTATTTATATTTCTCTATTAGTTTGTCGGCTCTTTCGTCGCCTAAGGCTTTGGCTTTGTTGAGAGCTTCGAGGGCTTTGTCTTTTTGTTTCATTTCTCCAAAGGCAATGCCGCGGATGATGAAGATGTCGGGATCTTGATCGGTTACCTGCAGGGCAAGGTCGGTGGTTTGGATGGCATTTTCGTTTTGACCAACCTTGAGTTGTACGCTTGCCATTTCGGCATAGTAGGTAGGTTCGGCACGATTGAGCACTATGGCGTGGGCGATATCGTTGAGCGCCTGCTGATAGAGGTGCATCTTGTTTTCACATTGGTATTTGATATAATAGAATGTGTGGGTGCCACGACCTTTCATCAGAGAGTCGTATTGACAGAAATCGATGAAGGCAGGGCGCAGCTTGTTGGCACGATAGTAGGTGAGACCACGTTCCAAGACGAAAGGTGCGGCTGTGATATCGCGGGGCTGAGCTGCTACGGCACTATCCAAGAGATGGATGATGGTGGTGTCGGGAGCCTGAAGCTGGCGCTGGCATTGAGCAGCCTCGTAGAACAATTCTCCGCTACGCATGTCGGTAGAGGTTAGCGACATGAAGGTGTCGAAGGCTTTCTGATAGTCGCCCTTGGCATAGTATATCTGCGCCTGCTGATGACGGTAGGCAGGTTGCGGATTTATGGAGTAGGCAAGTTCTGCCTCCTGGAGTGCTTTGTCGAGAGTCCAGGCTGTGTAGAGGCTATCGTTGGAATATAGCATCTTCTGATATATCAGCTTGGAGTAGTTGGAGTGAGCCTCGTCTTTGCGCTCAGCATTCTTGATAGCTATCTCCATGTTCTTGGCTGCGATGGCGAAATGGCCGCCAGCCATCTCCTGCTGTGCCTTGGCGGTATAGCCGTCAGGAAGTTGAGGGAAGGTGGAGATAAACTCGTCGATATATGCGGTGTAGAGCAATGAGTCGCCACGCTGAGAAGCCAGCATGAGAGTTACCATGGCATCGTTGGCATTAGAAGGAAGGGCGGTGCGGATGCCACATTTGCGAAGGGTGTTGTCGTTGAGCGACAGACCGGTGAGCTTGAATTGCGAAGAAAGACGAGCGTCGGCAGAATAGGCACGACCGCCGGTCTTTGGGCGCTGCATGATGCCAAGGAGTTGACCTTGGTCGTTGACGATAGGACAGCCGAGCTGCGACGACGATACGTCGGTATCGTTGAAGAGATAATAGGTGAGGCTATCCATGAAAGCTTCGGTAGAGGCTACGGGGATGGAATGAGCCTCAGGCTTCTTTACAGTATAGGAAACTACCCACGCCTTGCTGCCGTTGGCGATGGCTTTAGGAGCAAGAGGAGTGGCTGCGGTTTTGCCCTTGATGCGGAATTTGCAGAGGTCGTAGATGTCGTTGGCTCCAAGAAGAGATTCTACGATGTATTTGTTGCCCTTGCTGTCGACAACAACAGCGCTATCGGCATCGACGAAAGGATGCCACATAGATAGGGCTTCGCCATTGGCGGTGAATACGCCGTTGGTGGTGGCGATGATGTTGCCTTGCTTGAAGGTGGTTAGAGAGAATACACTCTGGGCAGCCTTCTTTACAGGGGAAGGCTGGGCGAATGATGGGGTATATGTGGCGCCTATGATGAGGGCGCAAAGGATTTGTTTCTTCATTTTTATGATTAAAAAGATTGAAAATTAAAGGTAGGGGAAAGCCGAAAAGCCGAGGAACGCGAGGGACGCGAGGAAAAGCAGGGGACGCGAGGGAAAGCGACGCAGCCGAGCTGCGACGAACGCAACCCAAGGGGACCAACGGTGAGCAAGCAGGGGCGAGCAAGCAGGGGCAAGCAAGCAGGGGCAAGCAAGCGGAGGGCAAGCAAGCAGAGGGCAAGCAGCGGGCGGCTATTTGATGCCAAGCAGGGAGCGAGCGTTCTGGATGGCGGCATCGGTGATGTTGCTACCGCTAAGCATTTGGGCAAGCTCGGTGATGCGCTCATCGGGGGTGAGCTGGCGCATGGTGCTCGTGGTGCCGTCGGTGGTGTCGGTTTTCTCTACCTTATAGTGGGTGGAACCAAGGGCGGCAATCTGTGGAAGGTGGGTGATGCTGATAACCTGACGGTTGGATTCGCCCATCTCTTTCATTATCTGCGCCATCATCTCTGCCACACGACCGCTAACGCCAGTATCAATCTCGTCGAAGATTATGGTAGGGAGCTTAACGGCACCGCTAATCATTGCTTTGAGAGAAAGCATAACTCGAGCAATCTCGCCACCCGAAGCCACATGGGCAACAGGCTGGAGAGGGGCGTTTTTGTTGGCAGAGAAATAGAAGGCAGGCTTGTCGGCACCATCGTTGCAGAGAGGTTTCTCCTCTATGCGAACCTCGAAGCGAGTGTTTGGCATGCCGAGAGCTATCAGGCGGTCGGTAATCTGCTGTTCTATCTTCTTTGCAGCCTTTTGGCGGGTGGTGGTGAGCGCCTTTGCCTTGGTGGTGCATATAGCAAGGAGCTCGTTGACCTTGGCTTTGAGAGCGTCGAGCTCTTCGTCGGCATTATCGATATGAGAAAGCTGATGAAGAATGTTGTCGCGCAAGGCGATGAGCTCTTCGATGGTTTCTACATGATGCTTCTGCTGAAGAGAGTAGAGAGCATCGAGGCGCGACGATGCAACCTCAAGGCGCTGAGGGTCGTAGTCTACATTATCAGCCAGCGAGCTGATGTCGTGGGCTATATCCTTGAGCTCGATGTAGGCACTATCGAGGCGGTCGGCAAGTTCGCGAACAGGAGGATATACCTCGGTGATGGTGCTGAGGCGAGAGATAGCCGATTTGCATGACGATATGATGCCACCGTTATCGTTGCTAAAAGTCTCGTCGGCGCTATATAGAGCCGTCTTTATATCCTCGGTATGCGAGAGAGTTTCTACCTCTTGTTCAAGCTCGGAGAGCTCGCCTGCAACGAGGTTAGCATCTGCGAGTTCCTTAGCCTGATAGCGTAGGAAATCTTCGTTGGCACGGTTGGCAGCTATCTGCTCCTCAAGTTTTTTGAGTGCAGCCTTGGTGTCGCTATATTCGCGATATGTGGTGCGATATTGCTGCAGCTCTTTGTTGTTGTTGGCTATGATGTCGACAACACTCAGCTGGAAGTCGTCTTTCTGAAGCAAGAGATTTTGATGTTGGCTATGGATGTCGACGAGCTGTTCGCCAAGTTCGCGAGCTGTGGTGAGCGAGACGGGAGTGTCGTTGATAAAGGCACGACTCTTGCCGTTGGCTCGTAGTTCGCGACGCATAATGCAGTCGTCAGGCTCATAGTCGATATCGTTGTCGATGAAAAACTGCTGCATATCGTAGCGCGAGATATCGAAATGTGCCTCTACGATACATTTGTCGGTACCAGCTTTGACCAAGCGAGCTTCGGCACGATTGCCAAGCAATAAGCCTATGGCACCAAGGATGATGCTCTTGCCGGCTCCGGTTTCGCCCGTGATGACAGAAAAGCCCGACGAGAAATGAATGTCGAGCTTATCGATGAGGGTGAAGTTGTGAATGTATAATTGTTGTAACATTTATCAATAGTTGGGGTGGGGGAATGGTATTTATTGTTTTATCTTGTTCCACGAATTGCTTTGCGAGGCATTTATAGAGAAGAGGATTTCGTAGACCGATTCCTTCTCTTTTTGTGTGCCCTTACCTTTATATATATTAGCAAGCTCATCGCGCTTATAGTCGGTCCATATTTGAGGCAGACGGCTCAGCGGTTTGTCTTCGTGGCATTTCTTGAGATTTTGCTCTAAGGCAGTTGTTATCTCTGTGCGTCCACGCTCGGCATTAGTAGCCATCTCGTCGAGTCCTTTGCGATAGTAGTCGTATTGCAGCTGTCGGAAAGGAGCCATACCGCCATCGAGATAGTCGTTGATGATGGCAAAGCGGTTGCGATCGTTGTCGAACGATTTCCAACCAGGATAGTTGAGGTTTTGGGCGTTGTTGGTGAGATTCATGCAACGCTGCAGAATATCTTCGCCACCCATAGGAGCAAAGCTATCGAGATTGATGCCTATGATGAGGTAGGCATAATAGGCAAAGAGCGCCGTTAGCTGGTTGTCGATATTCTCTTCGTTGAATTCCAGCTGGTCGAATTGTGCAAACTGGAATGTGAAGTCGTTGTCTACATTATTATATAATGTGGTGGTGTATGCAGAATTATATACTGGGCGATTTGCCTGCACCTGAGCTTTACAGGTGAAGGTGTTGGTGTTTTTGTCGTATTTCGTTACGGTGACGTTGAACGAACATTGTATGCGCTCGTTCTTTTGGAATTTAAGGTTTGTCCATTGACGCTCGTTGACAAACTGTTCGAGAGTTTGCTGCAAGTTGTCGAAGATGCTGGCGTCGGTACCTTGAATTTGGTTGTGGTTGATGTTAATCTTTGCCTCCAGCTCCTGAGCAGCAGATTTTGGAACAAAGAAAAAAAGCATTAGCATCATCGAGAAGACGATGCCAATGCCCTTAGTTGATATGTTTATGAATTTGATGTTCATATAGTTATTTTCTGTTGTTAAACTCACGCAGACGAATGCGGGTGAGCACTTGCTTGGTGTTGTAGGTGAAGTCGCCACCAAGTATCCAACTATAATATCCTGGGTCGCGATGCAGCACCTCTGCAACATCCCATCCTTTGTATTTGCCGAAGTTGAAAACCTCGTGCAATCGTGGTTTTCCATCCTTATCCAAGAGAGGCTTGTTGTCGGCATCCACCATTTCCTTCCAAACGATGCGTCCGGCAAAGTCGACATTATTATTGTTCTTAGAGAACTCTGCCAATACATCCATATCGTTAGGCAATGCGCGGTCGGGTTCTTCGGCAGTAGCAGGATTATACTTGTCGAGTTGTCCCATCAGCACACGATAAGTAGCCTCGGTATCCTCGTCGGCACGGTGAGCCTGGAAGTCTTCCTCCATCTTGCGTCCGCAATAGAATTTGTAAGCAGCAGCAAGGTTGCGGCGCTCCATCTTGCGGAAGATAGACATGGCATCGATAAGGCGACATTTGTTGAAGTCGAAGTCGATGCCAGCACGCAGAAATTCCTCAGCAAGCATAGGAATGTCGAAGCTGTTGGAATTGTAGCCAGCGAAGTCGCATCCCTTGAAAGTGCGCTCAAGGTCGGCAGCCACCTGCTTGAAAGTCTTGGCTTCAGCAACATCAGCATCCGAGATACCTGTGAGCTGTGTAACGAAAGCCGGGATAGGCTTTTCGGGATTGAGGAGCATGTTTACCCTTTCCTCTTTGCCGTCGGGATAAACTTTGATGTATGATAATTGTATGATCCTGTCGTTTACAAGGTCAAGCCCCGTGGTCTCCAAATCGAAGACAACAAGGGGCTTGGTAAGATTTAATTTCATAATGATGTATGTACGAAATGCTTAGTCGTTGAGAATCATTGGCATGATGAGCATCAAAATCTCTTGATTCTCAGGCTGTGTGACAGGGGTAACCACACCAGCACGACTTGGGTCGGCAAGTTTCAAGCAAACCTCCTCGCTATCGAGAGAGTTGAGGATTTCGAGGAGAGTGTTTCCTCCGAAACCGATGTTGAGGTTCATGCCATTATAGTCGCAAAGGATAGACTCCTTAGCACTTGTTGCGAAGTCGATATCCTCAGAAGAAACCGTGAGCTTTCCTGGTTCGATGCTCAAGCGCACGAGCTGGCTGCTTGCACTTGCGAAAGGCAATACACGCTTGATGGTGCTGAGGAGTGACTTGCGGTCTACTGTGAGCTCGTTAGGATTGCCCTGAGGGATAACGGCATTGTAGTTAGGATAGCGACCCTCGATGAGGCGGCAGATGAGAGTATATTCGCCAAACACAAATTCTGCGTTGCGCTGAGTGAACTCTATCATCACCTCGCTATCATCCTTAGAAAGGCTGTTGCGCAAGAGAGTAGCTGGCTTCTTAGGCAAAATGAAAGAAGTGGTGGTCTCGGCATCAACGTTGAAGATGAGATTTCTAACGAGCTTATGACCATCGGTAGCTACAAGCGCCAACTTGCCATCGGTGATGTCGAAATAGATACCATTCATCACAGGGCGTACCTCGTTGTTGTCGGTAGCGAAGAGCGAACGAGCAATAGAATCGAGCAATACTCCTGAAGTCATGGTGAGCGATGTGCGGCCCTCGGCATTGTTTTCGATAGCTGGGTATTCATCACAAGGCTGGACAGCAAAGCGGCTAACACCATTCTGATAAGAAAGGCTGATGGTATGAGTATCAAGATCGATGTCGAAAGTAAGAGGCTGCTCAGGCAACTCCTTCAATGCATCGAGCATATTCTTGTTAGGAACGGCAAAACGTCCTTCGCCTTCGAGAGTGTCGAGAGCGATGGTCGTCTGCAGGGTGTTCTCGGTGTCGGAAGCTGTGATATGCAAGCTTTGATTTTTGCATTCAAAGAGGAAACAGTCGAGAACTCGGAGTGTGCTCTTGCTGTTGATAGCCTTAGCCAAAATCTGAAGACGGCTGTTGAGCACAGAGCTTGATATGGTAAATCTCATAGTGTATAGGTATTAATTATAGTTTTCTAAGGTACAAAAATACAAAAAACCTATGGGAAGGCAAAAAAAAAGGAGGAAAAATTTCTGAAATTAGAACTATTTTAGTAATTTCGCATTCGATTTGCTATATTGGCAAGTTACTAACTTGATACATTAATTAATTAAAGAAGATAAATAAAATGGATTTACAAGGAAAAATTATCGTAGCTCTTCCTGAGAGATCTGGTGTTTCTGCACGTGGAGAATGGAAGTCGCAGAGTTTTGTATTGGAAACACACGATGCATACCCAAAGAAGGTGGTTTTCGACGTGTTTGGTGCAGACCGTTTGGCTCGTTTCAACATCCAGGTAGGACAGGAAGTTATGGTGTCGTTTGATATCGACGCACATGAGTATCAGGGTCGTTGGTATAATAGCGTTCGCGCTTTTGATGTTCGCCTTGTAGATCCTTCAACAATGGGTATGGGCGCACAGCCAATGGCAGCTCAGCCAGTAGCTGCAGCTCCTCAGGCTTCGCAGGCTCAGGCTCCATTCCCACAGCAGCCAGCTGCTAATGCTGAGGGTGGCGACGACCTGCCATTCTAAAGAAAGAATAAAGGCTAAAAGATAATAAAAGGCAAGCTTCGCAGATGCGGGGCTTGCCTTTTTATTTATAGGGAGATTTATAGGGGATTTATGGGGGCTACGGCAAATATGCCGTAGAAGTGAATAAATCAAGAAAGAAGAGGGAAATTAAACCGCAGGGGAATTAAGCCTGAGGGAAATTAAGCCTGAGGGAAATTAAGCCTGAGGGAAATTAAGCCTGAGGGGAAGCGGGCTTGGGGGATTTAGGGGAAGCTGGCTTCTTGGAGCGAGGCTTATGGGGCTTTGCTTGAGCTTGCTTTGCTTGAGGGGCTTGGGCTTGCTTTGCTTGAGGTGCTTGGGCTTGTTTTGCTTGTTTTTGGGGTTTATTGCCTTTTTGCTTGTAGTTTTTGCCTTTGCTTCCCTTGCTGCGATCTTTGCGGCCGCCATGACGGTTGCCCTTTTTGGTGAGCTTTGTTACTGGCTTATATTCAGGAGCCTCGCCAAGTTCGGGAGGTACTGGGAGCTTTGTGATTTCCTTCTCAAGGAATTGCTCTATCTGCTGGAAATAGTAGAAATCGGGCTCGCATACAAAAGTGATGGCGCTACCATCACGGTCGGCACGTGCCGTACGACCTATACGATGCACATAGTCCTCTACATCATGAGGCACATCATAATTGATGACCATCTGAATGTCGTCGATGTCGATACCACGAGCCACAATATCAGTAGCCACAAGCACATCTATTTGCTGGCTCTTGAATTTGAACATCACCTCGTCGCGCTCTGCCTGACTAAGGTCGCTATGCATTTCGCCTGCGTTAACCTTTATCTGCTTGAGCTTGCGGTTTATCTCCTTAACCTTCTCTTTTTTGCCCGAGAAGATGATGACGCGGTTGAGTGACTTATCGGCAAAGATATGCTTGAAGAGTCCCAACTTCTGAGCCTCATGACAAACATACGCGCTCTGCTTTATCTTTTCAGCTGGTTTGCTAATAGCCAACTTTATCTCTACAGGATTCTTGAGCAACGACTTAGCCAGCTGTTCAATCTTCTTTGGCATGGTGGCAGAAAACATGATAGTCTGGCATGTAGGAGGAAGATTCTTGGCTATGGAAAGGATATCCTCAGAGAAGCCCATGTCGAGCATACGGTCAGCCTCGTCGAGAACAAAGAATGAAACCCTCGACATATCGACATTGCCAAGCTGCATGTGCGAGATAAAGCGACCAGGAGTAGCAATGATGACGTCGGCACCGAGACGTAGAGAGCGCATCTCTTGGCTATAGCGGTTGCCATCGTTGCCACCATAAACGGCAACACTCGACACATTATTAAGATAATATCCGAAGCCTTGCATGGCCTGGTCTATCTGCTGCGCCAGCTCACGAGTAGGCGACATGATGATGCAGTTGATGGCATCGGCAGGATAGCCGCCATCATCAAGCATAGAGAGTATCGGCAACAGGTAAGCTGCCGTCTTTCCTGTTCCTGTCTGGGCAATACCGAGAAGGTCGTGACCAGCAAGGATTTCAGGAATACATTTTTCTTGTACGGGAGTACATTCGTCGAAGCGCATATCATAGAGCGCATCAAGAATGTTATCGTTTAAATCTAATTCGTCGAAATACACAATTATTTTCTTTTATTTATATGTTTTATAGCATCATCGGCATGTAGATGTTCATCAACTTGGAGCATGACGATAGCATATGTATGCCACAACAGCGAAGATGAGGTTTGGAATCCATGCTGCAATGATAGGAGGCAGATTTGCGTTGATGGCAAATGTTGCCGATACCGTTTGAAGCATGATATAACCGAAGCTCAGAGCCAAGCCTACGCCCAATGCCAATCCCATGCCACCTTTGCGTTTGCGCGAGGATAGAGCCAAGCCGATGGTGGTGAGGATGAACGATGCGAAGCTCGATGCTATACGCTTATGATACTCCACCTGATATTGCACCACATTGCCCGAACCACGGTCTTTCTGCTTGGAAATATATTCCTTAAGGTCGGGTAGGGTGAACGTTTCTTGCTGACCTTTAGAATATACGAGGTCGGTAGGCTCCATCATAATCACGGTGTCGCGTTCGCCACCACTTGTGATATGCTCCTTAAGTCCTTTTAGCTCACGACATTTCCAACTTCTTATCTTCCAATGATATTTGGAATCAGAGATGGTGTCGTATTGTATCTCCATGGCTGTAAGGTGGCTAACAAGCTTTTTGTTCTCGAACTTATCGAGGCTGAAGCCGTTGCCTCGCTTGGTGTTGTTGTCGTAATATTGCATATACGCAATCACACCTTTGCCCACCTGGAGCTGAACATTTTCTGCCGAAGTGTTCTTTTTGCGGTTACGATACATAGAGTCGAAATTCTGACGTATCACCGTGCCGTGAGGAATGACGTAGGCGCTAAGATAGAATGATAGCGACGATATAAGAACACACGAAATCATGTATGGACGCATCAGTCGTTTGAACGACACACCTGCTGCCAGCATAGAGATAATCTCTGAATTGCCAGCCAACTTCGAAGTGAAGAAGATGACCGCAATAAAGACAAACAGAGGGCTAAAGAGATTGGCAAAATACGGTATGAAGTTGAGATAATAGTCGAAGACAATAGCACGCAATGGAGCATGATATTGTGTGAATTTCGCCAAGTTCTCGTTAACGTCGAATACGATCGATATCGAGATGATAAGGAGAATGGAATAGATATAAGTACCTATAAACTTCTTTATGATGTACCAATCGAGGCGCTTGATGTATCTGAAAACGTTGAGATAGCCCAGAAACGAAAGTTTGCGAGCTACCCATGCCATGCCACGTCTGAGCCATTGCGTATGGCGCGATAGCCATGCTATGAGCTTATGCAACCATACAGGATGTTTGCTCAGCCATCTTAGCATGCGATATTTGCGTGGATGTTTGCGAAGTGACTTAATATCAGCCATTTTCCTTTGTTTTGTTAATCCTTTAGTTTATGCTTGCTATATACCTTATTATATATAGTGTGTATGTGGACGAGATTTTTTTATGAAATTGATATTAGATTCTGCGTCCTAATTGGTCGATGATGCTTGCCTTCCATTTCACGAAGTCGCCCTGTTCGATATGCTGACGAGCATCAGTAACGAGACGAAGATAGAACGACAAGTTGTGGATGCTGGCAATCTGCATAGCCAACAACTCCTGCGCCTTGAACAAGTGGTGGAGGTAAGCCTTGGTGTAGATACGGTCTACATCGCAACCGTCAGGGTCGATAGGCGAGAAGTCCATCTCCCACTTCTTGTTTCTCATGTTCATGGTACCTTCGTAAGTGAAGAGCATTGCGTTGCGACCATTACGAGTAGGCATCACGCAGTCGAACATGTCGACACCACGCTCTATGCCTTCGAGGATATTCTGTGGAGTGCCCACACCCATGAGGTAGCGAGGCTTGTCTTTTGGCAATATCTCGTTTACCACCTCTATCATCTCGTACATTATCTCGGTAGGTTCGCCCACGGCAAGTCCGCCAATGGCATTACCATCAGCACCCTTGTCTGCAATGAACTTAGCAGCTTCCTGACGAAGGTCTTTGAATGTACATCCCTGAACAATTGGGAACAAGCTCTGGCTATGACCATAAAGAGGTTCTGTTTCGTTGAATCTCTTGAAGCAACGGTCGAGCCAACGCTGAGTCATCATCAAGCTTTTCTTGGCATACTGATAGTCGCTCTGACCAGGAGGACACTCGTCGAAAGCCATCATGATGTCGGCACCAATGATGCGCTGAGTATCCATAACATTCTCAGGAGTGAAGATATGCTTAGAGCCATCGATATGCGAACGGAATTCGCAACCCTCCTCACGGAGCTTTCTGATGCCTGTGAGAGAGAACACCTGGAAACCACCACTATCTGTGAGGATAGGGCGATCCCAACCGTTGAACTTATGGAGTCCGCCTGCAGCCTTCAGTACCTCGAGTCCTGGACGAAGGTATAGATGGTAGGTATTGCCAAGGATGATTTGCGCCTTCACCTCTTCGCGAAGTTCATTGAAGTGCACACCCTTCACCGTGCCAGCAGTACCTACAGGCATGAAAATAGGAGTCTTTATCTGTCCGTGGTCGGTAGTGATGATGCCTGTACGTGCATCAGACGCCGAGTCGGTATGTTGGAGTTCGAATTTCATTATTCTTTCTTCTCTTCTTCGATTGTTAAGTTTATTGGGTTGTCTACCAATTCTTTAGTAAGCGCAATATCCCATACATCTTGAATGTTCTCAACATAGTGGAAGCTTACGCCCTTGAGATATATTGCAGGAATCTCTTCGATATCCTTTCTATTGTCCTTGCACATGATGATATCTGTGATTCCGGCACGCTTAGCAGCCAAAATCTTCTCTTTGATACCACCCACAGGGAGCACCTTGCCACGCAATGTTATCTCGCCAGTCATGGCAGTATTCTTGCGCACCTTGCGCTGAGTGAGAGCCGAGGCAATAGATGTGGCGATGGTAATACCAGCCGAAGGACCATCTTTTGGAGTAGCACCCTCTGGTACGTGGATATGGATATTCCATTGGTCGAAGATGCGATAGTCGATGCCTAGTTGGTCGACGTGTGCCTTAACATATTCGAGCGCTATCACGGCACTCTCCTTCATCACGTCGCCAAGGTTACCTGTCAGCGTCAACTTGCCAGCCTTACCCTTGCTTAGCGAGGTCTCTATGAAGAGAATTTCGCCGCCCACGCTTGTCCATGCCAATCCTGTCACCACGCCAGCATAGTCGTTGCCCTGGTAGATGTCGCGATAGAAAGGAGGTTTGCCAAGAAGTCCTTCAAGCTCGGTAGGAGTAATCTTGCTGTATGGCATTTCGCCATCGCGAGCCAACATGAAAGCCAACTTGCGCATAGCCTTATTTATCTGCTTTTCAAGCTGGCGCACTCCACTTTCGCGAGTATAGCGCTCAATGATTATTTCGAGTGCCGCCTTATTGAACGACACCTTAGGCTTTATGTTGTCCAATCCTGTATTCTCGAGTTCGCGAGGTACAAGATGGCGCTTTGCAATCTCTATCTTCTCTTCTGTAATATAGCCGCTAACCTCGATAATCTCCATACGGTCGAGTAGAGGACGAGGTATGGTGTTGAGGTCGTTGGCAGTAGCTATAAACAACACTTTCGACAAGTCGTAGTCTACATCGAGATAGTTGTCGTGGAAAGCATTGTTCTGCTCAGGGTCGAGCACTTCGAGCAAAGCTGAAGAAGGGTCGCCATTGATGGTGTTTTGAGTAACCTTGTCAATCTCGTCGAGAATGAAGACTGGGTTTGAAGAACCTGCTTTTTGTATGCTCTTGATGATACGTCCAGGCATAGCTCCGATATATGTCTTGCGATGTCCGCGAATCTCAGACTCGTCGTGTACACCACCCAACGACATTCTCACATACTTGCGCTTCATAGCTTCAGCGATGCTCTTGCCGAGACTTGTCTTACCAACTCCCGGAGGACCATAGAGGCAGATGATAGGCGATTTGAGGTCGCCTCTAAGCTTCAATACCGAAAGATATTCGAGTATGCGTTCCTTTACCTTCTCCATACCATAGTGGTCTTGGTCGAGAATCTTCTGAGCACGCGAAAGCGAGAGATTGTCTTCTGTATATTCACCCCAAGGAAGTTTCACCAACTGCTGCAGATAATTGAGCTGCACGCTATAGTCAGGACTGTTAGGGTTGTACATATCGAGACGTTCGAGCTCTGAATAGAAAGTCTTGGCAATAGCGTCAGGCCATTTCTTGGTCTTAGCCTTTATTCTCAAATCCTTCTTCTCTGGAGAGTTGTCGTTGCCGCCCAATTCCTGCTTGATATTCTTTATCTGCTGCTGCAAAAAGTATTCTTTCTGTTGCTCGTCGAGATCCTCGCGAGTTTTGTCTCTGATAGAGTTGCGAATATCGAATAGCTGAATAGCTTTATTCAAGGCTCTAAGAGTTACGTATATACGCTCTTCTATAGAATTCTCCTCAAGCATAGCCATCTTTTCCTTTACCGAGAACATCATGTTTGCACATACGAAGTTTGCCAATACCACATCGTTGTTGATATTGGTGAGTGCAAACTGCGACTCGTCGGGCATATCATCATTCTTCTTGATATATTCCACGGTAGTCGACTTGAGGTTAGCCATAAGCGATATAAACTCCTTCGACTTAAAGTCTGGCATCACTTCCTCGATGCTTGTTGTGGTACCCTTATAATAAGGCTTTAGACCATCCAAGCTTTCGAGATGACATTTGCCGAGAGCCTGTAAAATCACAGTAACCTCGCTTCTGTCGCCTGGCATATCCATAATTCTGATAAGTCGGGCATAGACGCCAGTAGAATGAAGATCATCATATCTTGGTGTCTCTACATCAGGATTTTTCTGGCAGAATACGGCAATAGTGGTCTTTGGGTTTTTCTGCATTTTCTTAACCAAGTTAAGGCTTGCAGGTCTTCCGATGAGGATAGGGGTAATAACTCCTGGGAAGAGAACCATGTTGCGAGTAGTCAATATTGGAATAGAGCCTTCTACTTTAGTATCGAGAAGTGTTGATATATCTCCGTCGAAATCTGCTATCATCTGGATAGAGGTGCTTTGCTTCTTTATCATGTTATCTTAACCTTGTTTTTCGTTTGGTTTGCAAAGGTAGTTATTTTTGTCCACATTACTGATGTCTATTTCTCTTTTTTAATAATGTATCACAAAAAAACAACTATATAGTGCAAAAAAAAGTCCCATTGGCAAATTCTTGTCAATGGGACTCTGTAAATGTGTAGTAGTCGGTAAGGGAATCGAACCCTTATGCCAAGATTGAGAATCTTGTATCCTAACCGTTAGATGAACCGACCAGTTTGGTACATTTTGTTTTTTGCGGGTGCAAAGGTATACAAAATGTATCAAACTAAAAAATGTATTAACATCTATTAAATATTTTCTTATTAGCCCTTAATCCTTCTTTATGGTGATAGTAGGCTGGTTTTCCTTCAGCTTTTTCCAATCCTTCAAGAAGTTAAACCATTCTTTTTCTGAGTGATAGCCAAAGTCTTCGTTGGCACTTGTATAAGTGAGCGAGTAGTGGATGTAATCCTTGTTAGGTTTTACCACGTAGGTATAGTTGTCTTTGTTGGCAGGCATTTCAGCCTTTCTGTAAGTATCAGGCACATAGATTCCCAAGCCCACGGTTTCGCGTTTCCACTTTATAGTATCGCTTGTTCCTGCAGGCCAGTCTGTGCCCCAACATCCGCGAAGTCCTTTGTGGTCAGAGAACTCGGTAGAGTTTTTCACGTTGATGATACCTGTAGAGAAGTCGTAGGCAGAAACATCCTTATTGAATGTTACGTCTACATCGAAATCTCTATGACCAGCATAAAGAGTATATCTTATTGTAGCGTTTACTGGCTCTGCTCCAGGAGTGATAGTCCATTGGTTGTCTTCCACTTCCACAATAGTTCTCAGCGGACCAGTAGTCAAGATTCGTTGTGTGCGATGTTCTACATCTTCGAGCAAGGTTGGTTCTGTGCCATTCCATCCGCGAAAGGCTCCAAGACCGAAGGTGTTGCCTACCCACAGCACGTCGTCACCATAGCCCTTAGCCTTCTGTTCTTTTGAGGTGTAGAACTGAGTTTGCTCCAACTCCAATCCCTTATGGAATTTGCCATAAAGGTCGATAGTCTGACGCTTATCCATGTATATTCTCATGGCTATCAGTTCGCTTTCGAAAGCTACGCCATGATGATGAAGTACGTTGTAAGGATTGGTGGTGCGCTTATCTATGGTGATAGACGAAAGGTAAATATCGTGCTTATTTTTCTCCTTCACTTTTGGATTGCGGAGCACCATCTCGGCAAATGTTCTTGCTTTCCATTGTTTGCCGTCGGCCTTATTGCTAAGAGTGATAGTGGCAGTCTTGGTTTGTTTGCCTTCAAGGTCTACGAGGAAGCAAAGCTCATCATTGGTGCCATTGCCGTCGAGGTCGTCGATCTGATAAGGAATCTCCTTGCCGTCAACAATTACTGTTGCCGACTTTACATCCTTCAACTCTCTGAGGTCGAGAGTTGCAGGAACATCATTGAGTGCTGATTTTAAATTGTTCTTGATGCTTACAGTATATTTTTGTTGTGCTGAGGCTGAGAATGTGGCAGCCAAAGCCATCAAGATGCAGATTGTTTTCTTGTTCATGTTTGTTTCTTTAGTTAGTTATTTCATCGTGGTTGAGCAACGATTATTGCAAAGGTAGTACTTTTTATTCTTTTATTCTTCCATTAATGCCGATTTCTTGTCCGTATTTCAATAAAATAAACTTAAATTGTCTTTTTTAAGTGTTATTTTTAACTTTTTTAGATATTTTCTTTGTTTCTACAATATTTTTTTAGTAATTTTGCCAATGGTTAATATATAATATAATAAGGTATTGGTAAAATTTAGGAACATACTGCTATTAGTTGTCGTTGTTTTATTCTCAGCTTGCGAGCTCCGTCTCAAGCCCAACGACGATACCGACGAGGCTATGCGCATCGAGGTTAAGCGCTATGACCGTTTGCAGAGCCGATATCTTACCACAGGCGATTTCTCTGCACTTCAACAGATGAATATCGACTATCCGATAGAAACCCGTACACTCGTTGAGAAGATGTTGCGCTTGGGCGAAGTTAGCGACCAAGATATCAGCACTCGTTTCTTGCGCTTTTATCAAGATTCCACCCTTCAATCGCTCGTGTCAGATGCAGAGGCTAAGTATGCCAATATGGACGACCTTAATCATCAGTTTCGTGATGCCTTCGATCGGCTTGAAACTATGTTGCCAAATATTCCTATGCCAAAGATTTATGCACAGATAGGAGCTTTGGATCAAAGTATAGTTATTGGTGACAAGCTAATTGGTATTTCGCTCGATAAATATATGGGATGCAATTATCCTCTATATCTTCGATTCTATTCTGCCGAGCAGCGCAAGTCGATGCAGCGAAGCTATATTGTGCCTGATGCCTTGCTGTTCTATTTGTTGAGCCTTTATCCTATGGAGAATTTCGACAATAGAGAGCAGTTGGAAAAGGATTTGCATGTAGGCAAGGTGATGTGGGTGGTAAACAAGGCTATGCACAAGCAATTCTTCTCTACGCCATACATTAAGGCGGTAGACAAATACATGTCGAAAAATAAGAAAGTAGAGTGTGATGCTATGCTTTCTGCCGACGATTATACAGAAATAAAAAAGTATGTAGAATAAAAGGAGGAAACTACACAAAAAATGAAGCCTGCTTCAAGTGTCAATGAAGCAGGCTTCGTTGCCCGATGAAGTAGGCTTCGTTGCCCAACGAAGCTATATCTATTTTTTTTAGGGCACTATTGCGCCTTTTTTATGCAATATTATTCTTTAGCCCAAAGCTTATTCTTTTCATTCATTTTTTTTCTCAACAAATCGGTAAACTCATGATTCTTGAGTCCCCATTTAGGAGCTATGAGCAATTCCTTAGGCGATTGGCTAACGAAGCGTTCAAGTACCAAGTCAGGACGGAGCAGTGAGATGAACTTTACTACCAAGTCGAGATATTCGTCAACGCTATACACATGGAATGGATGTTTCTCGTATTCTCTAGCCAAGGCTGTGCCGCGAATAATCTGCATCTGATGAATTTTTAGCACGTCAAGCGGCAATGATGAGATGATGGGAGCTTGGCGCAGACTCTCGTTGGCATCTTCGCCTGGTAGTCCAAGGATTATATGACCGCCAGTAAGAATGCCGCGACTATGCGTGCGCTCTATAGCATCGCGACTGCAACCAAAGTCGTGCCCACGATTAATTCGCTTTAAAGTCTCGTCGTTTGCCGACTCTATGCCATATTCCACCATCACGAAAGTTTGCTTCGCCAGCTCTGCCAGATAGTCTAATAGTTCATCGCTCACACAGTCAGGACGAGTGCCTATCACTATTCCAACCACGTCGTCTACAGCCAACGCCTCCTCATACATCGTCTTTAGCCTGTCTAAAGAGTCGTAGGTGTTGGTATATGCTTGGAAATAAGCAAGATATTTCATTTCGGGATATTTCCTTGCGAAGAAAGCTTTGCCCTCGGCAAGTTGTTCGCTGATGCTCTTCGTCTTGTTGCAATACGAAGGGTTGAAGGTGCGGTTGTCGCAGAATGTACATCCGCCCGACGATATCCGTCCGTCTCTATTCGGACACGAGAATCCCGCATCAATAGAAATCTTCTGAACTCTGTATGGAAACTGTTTTCTTATCCAGCTCCCGAAATCATTGTATGGTTCTGCCAATTTATTTTAAAACTTTGATATTGTTACTAATAGTATTGCAAAGTTAAGAAAAAATAATTATCTTTGCATTATTATTTTCGAAAATAAGTAATTAAAATCATATATGAAAAAGCTATTCATTTTTTGTGCATTTTTTCTAATGGCTTCTACTACCATTAATGCTGCCGAGAAGATAGATATCCAGTCTGTCACCAACGGCACTTTTGCAGCAAAGCGTATTAGTGGCATCGACCCTCTGAAGGGTACCGACCAGTATGCCCAGATTTCTGCCGACGGCAAGCAGATTGTGAAGTATTCATTTAAGACAGGTAAGCAGACCGGAGTGTTGTTTGATGTGAACAATACCATAGGCGAGAGCATCAAGAGTTTTGATGGTTACATCATGTCGCCTGATGGCAAGCGTATGCTTATCCAGACTCAGACCGAATCAGTATATCGTCGCTCGTTCAAGGCTGTTTATTACATCTATGATATGCAAAATCGCCGACTCGACAAACTCTCTGAAGGTGGTAAACAGCAAGTGCCTGTATGGTCGCCAGATGGATTGCAGGTGGCATTCGTTCGCGACAACAACATCTTCCTCGTTAAACTTCTCTACGATAATAGCGAGAGCCAAGTTACTAAGGATGGCAAATTCAATCATATTATAAATGGTTTGCCAGACTGGGTTTACGAAGAGGAATTCTCCTTTAATTCAGCCCTCGAATTCAATGCCGATGGCACCATGCTTTGCTGGATAAAGTTCGACGAGAGTGCTGTCAAAACATATTCTCTTCAGCTCTTCAAGGGTATGAAACCTGAACGTAAGGAATATGAAACATACCCTGGCGAATATAGCTATAAATATCCAAAGGCAGGCGAAGATAATGCCAAGGTTTCGGTATGGAGCTTTGATATAAAGTCAAAGAAAATCCAGCAGCTTCAGGTGCCTGTAGATGCAGATGGTTATATTCCTCGCCTTAAGAGTACCAGCAATCCTGCTCGCATGATAGTCTATACCACTAATCGTCATCAGGATGAGCTAAACCTCTATGCCGTAAACCCTCGTTCTACTGTTAGTCAGTTGCTTATTCAAGACAAGGTTAACAAATATGTGAAAGAAGGAACCATCGGCTCGGTAACTATCGGCAACGACTATATCCTCATGCCAAGCGACCGCGATGGCTATACTGGTATATACCTATATAATATGAATGGCACTCAGCTTCGCCATGTGGGAGGCAAATTCGATATTACCGATATCTATGGCTACGATGAGAAAACCGGCGACATCTATTATCAGGCTGCCGCTATCAATCCTCACGACCGTCAGATTTATGTTGCACATAAGAATGGCAATATAGAACGACTTTCGGATAAAGAGGGATGCAACTACGCTATCTTCTCTGGCGACTATCGTTATTTTATCAACACTTGGAGCGACTATAATACTCCTTATGTTTATACAACTCGCGACAACCAAGGACGTGTGCTCTCTACAAACCTCGACAATAAGGAACTCAAGGCTAAGATTGCAGAATATGGTTGGACTCAGAAAGAGGCATTCTCGTTTACTACCTCTGAGGGCGTGAAGCTCGACGGATGGATGGTTAAGCCAGCCAACTTCGATAGCTCACGCAAATATCCAGTCATCATGTTCCAGTATAGCGGACCAGGCAACCAGCAGGTAATGAACTCTTGGAATGCTGGCTCTATGGGGCAGGGTGGTGCCTATGACATGTATCTTGCTCAGCAGGGATATATCGTGGTTTGTGTAGACGGACGTGGAACTGGCGGACGTGGTTCTGACTTCGAGAAGTCTACATATTTGAATCTTGGCAAGCTTGAGGCTCGCGACCAAGTGGAGACAGCTTTGTATCTTGGCTCTTTGCCATATGTTGATAAAAACAATATCGGCATTTGGGGATGGAGCTATGGCGGATTCTGTACCTTGATGAGTATGAGCGAAGGTCGTCCTGTCTTCAAGGCTGGTGTGGCTGTTGCGCCTCCTACATCATACCGTTTCTATGATACAATCTATACAGAGCGCTATATGCGTACTCCAAAAGAGAATGCTGCGGGCTACGACGACAATCCTATTTCGCGTGCCGACAAGCTAAATGGTGCTCTGTTGATTTGTCATGGGTTGGCTGATGATAATGTGCATCCACAAAACACATTTGAATATTCTGAGGCTTTGGTGCAGGCAGATAAGGACTTTAAGGAGAATATCTATACCAACCGCAATCATAGCATCTTTGGTGGCAACACTCGTCGCCATCTGTTGCGCCAGATTACAGAATGGTTCAACGACCATTTGAAATAAGCTGTGTGCATCTGAATAATCTATGTGCTATAATATGTAACTTATAAATCAACAATCAACAACTATGAATTTCAAGAAACTAACTTGTCTTGCTTCGCTCGCCATGCTCATTCCAACTTTTGCTCAGGCAGCCGACGTGAAGGTGAAGATTGTGAACGACGAACGATTCCAGCGTCAGGAGCTCGTTGAGATTGACGTTAAAGACGTGCGCGCAAAGCTCGGCATTGCCGACGATGAGACTTTTGTGGTTAAGAATGGTATGCGCCAGCAGGTGGACTACCAGATTACACATGATGGTAAACTCCTTATCGATGCAGCTGTAAAACCATGTGGCACCACTACATATACTATCGTGAAAGGTACTCCTGAGCCTATGCGCCGTTGGGTGGATGGAAACAGATTTCCTACTCGTAAGGATGATATAGGATGGGAAAACGATCGTGGTGCATACCGTGTATATGGTCCTCCTTTGCAGAAGAGTGGTGAACGCTCGTTTGGTACCGATGTTTGGACAAAGAATAGTCCGGAACTTGATATGCGCGACAGATATTATATCGACTATGATGGCAACGTGCGTGGATATGAACTTGGCAATGGTCGCAAAGACGATTATACCAATCTTCACACCTCGTTCCATCTCGACCATGGTCGCGGCCTCGACTGCTATGGCGTAGGTCCTTCACTTGGTTGTGGTGCTCCTGCGCTTATGGATGGCGACAAGCTCATCTTCCCTTATTGCTACAAGACTTATAAGATTTTGGACAATGGTCCGCTTCGCTTCACAGTTGAGCTTACATATAATCCTACTAAGATTAAGAACGACGAAGGTGTGGTTGAGCATCGCATCATCAGTCTTGACAAGGGTTCCAACTTCAATAAAATGGTAGTTTGGTATACTGGTCTTACTCAGCCTTGCGACTTTGCTTCAGGAGTTGTTGTCCATACTGCAGATACAGAGAGTGTGGTAATAGGCAAAAACTATGTGCAGTATGCCGACCCTACAGAGTCTCCAGACAAATATGGTTTCCAAATTTATGTAGCAGCCTTGTTCCCAGAAGGTGCAAAATGCAAGAAGCTCTTCTACGACAAACCAGATGGCGCTATTGCTGGCCATGCTGTAGGAGTGGTGAAGAATTTGAAAAACAACCAGCGTTATACTTATTACTTCGGTAGTGCATGGAGTTGTTACGACGTTAGAAACCAGGATGAATGGCAGCTACGCATAAATGGTTTTATGAATGCTCTCGAGTCGCCATTAAAAGTTACACTTGAATAAATATGCTACAATACATTATAGTATTCATCATTTTGGCTGCAGCCTTGGCATACGCTATATGGAAAATCTACAATGCGGCAACCCACACAGATAGTCTGTGTAGCGGTTGCCAAGGCTGCCCGTTAAAGGATAAAGCTGGGCGGTGTAAAAGCAGAAAAGAGCTTTTGCAACGAATAAATGAAAAAAAGAATGCAGAAAATTTGGTAGAATAAAATAATTATACTACCTTTGCACCGCATTTAACAACAGGGTGCCTTGTCCGAACGGTTAGGTATCGGTCTGCAAAACCGCTCAAGGCAGTTCGACTCTGCCAGGCACCTCAATAAAAAGGCAATTTCTTTATTGAAATTGCCTTTTTTGCGTTTAATACTTCATCTCTATTATTCTTATTTCTATTTTACCAAGATATAGTATAATTAAAATGAGATATTTTGCATGATAAGCGTGAAATATATTCTGAAAACTTTGTTATATATGAATTATTCCTTACTTTTGCAAAAAGTAACTCTAAGCAAACAAGTGGCGGGGTTGCTCTAATATATAAGCTTCTCTACTCGTTAACTTGTCTACTTGTTAATTTAATATTAATCTATGGACAAAATGTTTTCACTCGAAGGCAAGGTCGCCCTCGTTACAGGAGCTGCTTATGGCATAGGTTTTGCCATGGCTGAGGCTCTGTACAATGCAGGCGCAAAGATTGCGTTCAATTGCCGTTCTCAACATCACATGGATCAGGCTCTTGCCGACTATAAGGCAAAGGGTATTGAGGCACATGGCTACATCTGCGATGTTACTAATGAAGAGCAGGTAAATGCAATGGTTGCAGACATCAACAAGGAACTTGGTGTTATCGACATCCTTGTTAACAATGCTGGTATCATCAAGCGTATTCCTATGACCGAGATGTCGCTTGAGGATTTCCGTCAGGTTGTTGATATCGACCTCAATGCTCCTTTCATCGTTTCTAAGGCTGTTATCCCAGGAATGAAAGAGAAGGGACACGGTAAGATCATCAACATCTGCTCTATGATGTCGGAACTTGGTCGTGAAACGGTTTCTGCTTATGCTGCAGCTAAGGGAGGTTTAAAGATGCTTACACGCAACATCTGTGCAGAGTTTGGTGAGTATAATATCCAGTGTAATGGTATTGGTCCTGGCTACATTGCCACTCCTCAGACTGCTCCTTTGCGTGAACGTCAGCCTGATGGTTCACGTCATCCTTTCGATAGTTTCATTCTTGCTAAGACTCCTGCTGCACGTTGGGGTGAGCCTGAAGACCTCATGGGTCCGGTTGTATTCCTTGCAAGCGATGCTTCAAACTTTGTAAATGGTCACATTCTTTATGTTGATGGAGGTATCTTGGCATATATCGGCAAACAACCTTAATCATATAAACGAAAAAAGTGGAAAGCTCTCTGATATAGAGGTCTTTCCACTTTTTTCGTTTATATTAAAGTTTAAATATTATTTCTATTGTTTATGAGTTGGACTATTCGTATCTTATAGCCTCGATAGGGTCGAGCTGTGCAGCTTTCTTGGCAGGATACCATCCGAAGAAAACTCCAGTAAAGGTGCAGACAGCAAAACTCATGATGATGCTCCATGGTTGGATATAGATAGGCCAACGAGCTATCAGGTTTACGGCATAGCTGGCACCAACGCCAAGCAATACTCCGATTAGTCCACCAGTTACGCTCAACAATATTGCCTCTATAAGGAATTGGTTTAGAATGTCGATGCCTCGAGCTCCAACACTCATACGCAAACCAATTTCTCGTGTTCGCTCTGTAACAGATACATACATGATGTTCATGATACCGATACCACCCACGATGAGTGATATTCCAGCCACACATCCCAGCAGGATTGTTAGCATGTCGGTAGTAGAATTCATCATGCTTGCCAATTCCTCTTGCGAACGTATGTTGAAGTCGTCGTCGTCAGCCTCGGTAGTATCAGTAGCATCCTTCAACTTATGGTTACGACGCAATATTTCTGTTATCTGCTCTGTAGCCTTGTCGGTTACGCCCTCTGTTATGGCAGAACATTGTATACCACTAAGATATGTTTGTGCCAAAATACGCTTCATCACCGTGGTATAAGGAGCAAGCACAAGGTCGTCTTGGTCCATACCCATAGAGTTGTAGCCTTTCTTCTTCAGCACACCAATCACGCGGAAAGGAATGGAATTAAATCTCACCACCTTGCCCACAGGATCGGAGCCATCGGGGAAAAGATTGTCGACAACAGTTTGTCCTAAGATACACACCTTGGCACTCGACTTGATGTCAGCATCGGTAAACATTTCGCCTTCGTCAACGCTCAACTGTCGTATCTCCAGATAGTCTTGGTTGATGCCATAGAGCGACGATGGAGTATTGTTATTGCCATAAATCCATTGTCCGCTTTTACTCACCAGCGGACTAATAGCCTTTATATAATTACATTCATTCTTGATACCTTCGTAGTCGGTCATTTTCAGAGTCTCCATAGCTGAAGCGTCCTGTCTAACTCCGCCACGCATATCGGCACCAGGCTGAATCATAATCATATTTGAGCCCATTTCGGCAATATTAGCCTGAATGCTTCGCTTCGAACCCTGACCGATGGCAAGCATCGTGATGACCGAAGCCACACCTATGATGATTCCCAATGCGGTAAGAAACGAGCGCATCTTGTTGGCACCTATTGCGCGTAGGGCTATTTTGAAAAGATTGCTGTAGTTCATAATATATTAATTATAGAATTTAGAGCATAGAATTCTTCATCTAAATTATTCACTCTTCACTCTTCGTTCTTCACTTAAATTCTTACTCATCCGTATTCGCAGGTAGCGCTGCCAATCCCTCAGCCGCAGAGAGCACATGGTCGTTAATCTTGTCGCTAATCACTCTGCCATCCCTAAGCTCGATATTTCTGCTGCTATAGTTTGCAATATCGGGATTGTGGGTTACAAAGATGATGGTGCGTCCTTCGGCATAAAGCTTTTGAAACAATACCAATATCTCGAAGCTGGTACGAGTGTCAAGGTTACCTGTTGCCTCGTCAGCAAGAATCACGGCAGGATTGTTTACTAATGCACGAGCAATGGCTACACGCTGCATCTGACCACCCGACATCTGGTTTGATTTGTGATACAAGCGCTCACCCAAACCAACTGCCGTCAATGCTGCTATTGCACGCTTCTGTCTCTCCTCGGCAGTAACCTCTGCATTATACATCAGCGGAAGTTCAACATTCTCAACGCTTGTAGTCTTAGGTAGAAGATTATAGTTCTGGAATATAAAACCTATCTTGCGATTACGAAGTATTGCACGTTGCGACTTCGACATGGTGCGCACGCTGATACCATCAAGAAGATATTCGCCACTTGATGGAGTATCCAAGCAGCCAAGCTGGTTGAGTAGGGTAGACTTTCCTGAACCCGACTTTCCCATGATGGTGACAAATTCGCCTTCATAAATCTTAAACGATACGCCACGCAAAGCATGAACAGTCTCGTCGCCAACCATGAAGTCGCGCTTCACATCTTGAAGCTCTATCACCACCTTTCTGTTATCATTCGTTTCCATGATAATTTACTCTTTTACTTTTTTACCCTTTTACTCTTTTACTTTTTTACTTTTTCTTTTTTCCCGGAGGGCCTGGAGCAAAAGGACTCTTTTCGCCAGAAGCTGTAGCTTCGGCTTCGTCGTCGGCTGTTATCACTTTTAGTTCGGTGATAATCTCTGTACCTTCGCCAATACCGCTGATAATTTCTGTATGGATACCATCAGTCATACCAATCTTCACGGCATGAGCCTTCAATGTGTTGCCCTCGAGAGTCCACACCTTATTCTTACCATTGCAATCAATGATTTTTTTGTTTCCAACAGTCTCTTTAGTTGGAGTAAAGCGGAGAGCTTTAGCAGTAGCGCAAGTCACACCCTGGCGCTCGGCAGTATAAATTGTTACGTTGGCAGTAAGACCTGGCTTAAGCTTCAATTCTGCGTTTGGTGCGCTAATCACAACCTCGTATGTCACAACGTTGTTGGTAGTAGTAGCTTGCAAACGAACCTGCTTTACTGTACCCTCGAAAGTGTCGTTAGGATAAGCATCTACGGTGAAAGTTACGCGTTCGCCAACAGCAACATCGCCTATATCAGCCTCGTCGACATCTGCCACAACCTGCATGTTTGTCAAGTCTTTGGCTATGGTAAAGAGTTCAGGAGTGCTGAAGCTTGCTGCCACAGTCTGTCCTTCCTCTACGCTCTTCGAAATTACCACGCCATCAATAGGCGATGTGATGGTAGCATAGCCAAGATTTGTCTGTGCACGCTGCACCTCTTCCTGTGCCGACTTCACGCTCTGTAGATTTGCGTTAGCCTGCTCTTTAGCCTGCTGATACGAAAGGTGGGCAGACTCATAATCGTTGGCACTAACCAATCCCTTCTGATAAAGAGTCTTATAGCGATTATAGTTTGCAAGCTGATAGTTCAAATTAGCCTGCGCACTCTGCTGATTAGCTTTAGCACTCTGCAAATTTGCCTTTGCTGCGTTTAAGGCGCTAACCAAGTTTGTCTTGTCGAGTTCTGCTATCACCTGTCCCTTCTTAACCACAGAGTTGTAGTCAACAAACAGTTTGTTTACAATACCCGACACCTGTGTACCAACCGTTACCGAAGTCACAGCCTCTATGGTACCTGTGGCGGTGATGCTATTCTGGATGGTCGACTTTGCCACCTTTTCTGTGACGAATTGCACATCCTCCTTCTTCTTACCACCCGACATCAGCCAGGCAGCGATAGCCACGACTGCAACTATGCCTGCAGCTATCCATACTTTGCTTATTTTCTTCATATTTAGCTTTGATTTTTATACTCTTTTACCTTTTTACTCTTTTACCTTTTTACCTTTATAAAAGTCGAGCATATTCATATTTAATATGGTGAGGTATTTACTTTGTAGTTCGTTTTGCTGCGCTGTCAGCAGATTTGTTTTGCCTGTCATCAGTTCAACAGTATTCTTTAGTCCAAGGCGGAACTGCTCGCTCAGCAAGTCGTAGCTCTCTTGTGCGCTTGTGGTGTTAGCCTTAGCTGCACGGAATTTACTCTGATTTGTAGTAGCCTGTAGCCAATAATTCTCTATTGTAGAATACAGAGTAGTCTGCTTATCTTGCAAGTCGAGCTGATATTGCTGTTGCTGAATCTTCGCTTTTCTTATAGCTGTCTTGCTTTGGCGATTGTCGAAGATTGGAATGCTGAGAGTTACGCCAGCACCAGTACTGAAATTATTCTTTAGCTGAGTGCCCCATTCTTTCGAACTCATCGATGTCGTGTTGGTCATAGCACTAGCGCTCAAGCCTATCGTTGGCATGCGTTGTGCTTTAGCCATTTTTATGCTCAATTCGCTACCATCGATACCCAACTGCGCATTCTTTATCTCAGGACGAGAATCCAGGGCTGCTGTATAAACAGAAGTTAGGGTAGGGATGGTCTCCATTGCCATCTCGTCGGTAGAAGTTGGCATAGCAACATCAAATTCTTCTTCGCTCGTTATCTGCAACAGTTGCTTCATCTGTCGCTTATAATTCTTCAAATTGCTTTCAGCCTCTACGAGCGAATATTCGTCCTTAGCTCTTTGCGCTGTGAGTTGTGCAAGGTCGGCTTTCGACATCTTGCCTACATTCACAAACTCCTTGCCACGAGCCTCGTTCACACTACTTGTCTCCAAGCTCTGCTTGCACACGTCAACAGCGTCGGCAGAATAAAGTATCTGCACATACAGTTGCGCTATCTGCTCTTGAATACTGTTGGCAGTAGTTGCACTGTCAAGTTCTGCTTGCTCTGCAGTAATCTTGTCGAGCTTAAGCTGGTTGCGATTGCGGTTGCCATTCCATACTGTCCAATTCAGGTTCAGTCCATACGAACCATTATAATACACCTTGTCCACACTCGTCTCCACATAACCATTGGTTACTGTGGCGCGGTTTGTTTCAGGCCATGGATTATAGTTTACATTCTGCGAAGTTGAGAAACTAAGCGAAGGCAATAATTCAGCCTGTGCCTGTTTCACATCCTCTTTCGTGCTCAACATCTGCAGCCTTGTTTTCTGCAAACTGATGTTGTTTTGAATTGCATAATCGATGCAATCCTTCAATGTCCATTGCTTAGCCCATCCATGTAGCGGTAGCGATGCTGCAAGCAATGCCATCATAAATAGCTTCTTTGTGTTCATTGTTTATATAATACTTGATTTTAAAATTGTCACCTGTTGTATTTGTATATTTGCTACCAATCCCTTGGCATGCAGTTTTCTTATCCGAAAAACAAAGGTGTGATGAATAAAATAAAAGATGGTTTATTGAAAGAATCTCTATTTAACATTCTTTCCCAAAAAAGGAGATAATATGTTTTGTATTGTTAATAAAATATGTGTTGCTATTTCTATTTCAAAAGTCTGTCGGAAAGCGCAATAATAACACTAATAGCCTTGACTTTTGGATAAAATATTTATCATTGCTTTGAAAATCAATAGATTACGCATTATAGATGAGTGATTTATGATATATAGAAGAAGGTTACCTTGATAAACTAAATCTTTGTAACCTTTCTTTGGCTTCGTCAGTCTGACGATTATAAACCATAGTTTGGGGATTTTTAGGATCATCCGACAAACATAGGGGATTATTTTATAGATAGAGTTTCATGTTTAGATGGTCTTTTAAACATAAACCTTATAAACCCCTGTCATTTTCTTCAGAGGCGTGAGCGCCTCTGAAGAAAATGACAGGCAATAAACCAAAATAAACCGTTGCTGGAGATAATGTATAGTGTTTTCCCATATGCGATCTGTAATCTGTGTGCTATATTCTCAAGCAACGGTTTATCTTGGTTTCTGTTTTATATGCGAAAGAAATATCATCGGAAAACGGTGTGTATCAGTCAAAGGACAAGTCTTGGCTGCCCCATAGACTTATCGGGTGAGCCGATTTTTATCGAAGTTTAATAAAAACATCCATTTTGTACATTCTGAATACCATTTCATACAAGTCGACTCAGAATAGTTAGAGGATAGAAATAATCATTCTACTTTTGCATTCGAAATCGGGAAGCAATATGAAAAAAATGATTTGTGAAACGATGAAAATGAAGTATAACCCTTTAATATGTAATAAGGTATGAAGAAGATAGTGATTTCGTTGATGATAGTAGTAGCTGCAACTACAACCAGTTTTGCAAAGAGTAACAACACCGAAGTGACAAATGCTGCAAAGAACGTAGCCGAGCAGATAAAGCGAGCTCCATCCGGTACAGTGTATGGAGTTGTAGAGAACACCAAGCACCACATCATCGTATCCATTCCTTTTGAAAAGTACACCCTCGAAAAGACAGATGGTGGCATCAGCTTTATGGGAATCTCTGCAAAGTTAGTGTCTGCAAAGAATGGTGTTTACAAAGAATGGTGTTTACAAAGTCCAGTCGTCCCTTGGCAATTTTACTGTAAATGCCAAAAAGGGAACGATAACTAAGAGATAATAGTAACTGGTTGTTAACCTTCTTGTAAGGGATGGTATATAGGTATAGGGCATTGAATTGTTGCCATGGAATAGGAATGTGGAAGTTTTTATTTTCAGCAATGGCAGCATCCTATGCTTTTTTGTACTTGCTATTGAAAATCACTAATATAATATATGTGTAGACAAAAAAGTAGTAAAAAAATTGGTAGTATCAAAAAGAATTCCTACTTTTGTCATGGAGTTTGAGCAGACGGAAAAGAACGGCTGCGATGATGACTCGAATGAATGAGCGTATTGAGCGTTATCTTGCGAGATAGAAATGTGGAAGTTTCAAAGTCAGCAACGATAATATGCAATGCTGCTCACGCTATAGATTATTGTGTACAGCCCTCATTGGGTTTATGCGATATTTCTTATGGCGTGGGCTATTGCTATATTACTTGCTGACGGGTCCTTCCACAACCTCTATCCCAGTAATAAGCAATAGTCCCACGCCATTTATTAAACCTACTAACAATAATTAAAGAGGCTGAATCTGGGACTATAAGCCGTACTTTTATTAACATGAATGATAATAAGTTTGTAAAAATCATCTCAGTGTTAGGCTTCTTAGTGTTAGCGGCAGTTAGTTGTTGGGCAACTTCAGAGTCTCTTCATTTGTTATTACCAACATATCCTAGCTTGTTATGTTGGGCAATTACTATCGGTTTCTTCTTTATTGCGTCTTGGGGAACCAAGATGATAGTGGATAGTTTGAACCAACACATCTATATGGAAAAAAGAGGTTGGTCATTGTTAGGAGGCGTTATAATTGTGATAGTCTTTTGGCTATTTTGTAGTATGCCAACTAATACACATACCTTTTTCTATCGTAATTTAGTCCATGAAAAAGTTACTAATGATATAGCCACAACACAAGGTTATTTAGCACAAATAAAAGATGGAGTAGTAACAGAAAGTAAAATTAATGCTCGTGTTACTGATTTTAAGAATAAGGTAGAGGTTAAAATGGGTGAACTAGAAGCTGAAATCAAAAACGATGCAGTTCCTGGTTTTGGACCAAAATCTAAACAGATATTAAGTGAATTTGCAACAATGCTTGATGTTGCAAAGATTGAACCTTTAGCTTTTTCTGGTAAATCTCAACAAGATAGAGAAAGATTATGTAACGCTTATCGTACAAAGATTTACCTGTTGGCGGAATTAATTTAGTGCATACTTAATTCTGCCAATGGGCTTGT
>ERZ1034976.431-NODE-431-length-39364-cov-6.680429_pt1 | contig 39364 bp, 41 predicted proteins | sample MGYA00520623_ERZ1034976 | MGnify/ENA primary metagenome ERZ1034976 (study PRJEB33766, sample SAMN09781774) | gut metagenome | biome: gut microbiome | host: Homo sapiens | place: Madagascar | study: EMG produced TPA metagenomics assembly of the PRJNA485056 data set... | reverse complement strand
GGCACATCCCCAGCTTGCCTTGGGAATCGCAATTGCCCCTGAAACCTTATTCCATATTTGCAATCCTTAGATTTTGAAGGCAATTGCGATTCTTTCGATCTCTTCTTAGATTTTTGTTTTATCTCATGGTGCAGTTTTAATTTGCTCCGCAAATGTGGGCTGCTCGCCCACACCTCGGCAGCATTTTTGAAAAACTGCTGCACCGAAAAACTTTTTAGTTGCCTGCGGCTTGTTTCTTTTTACCAATCTAATTTTAATGGTCGAACTTCCGTACCCGAAGCGGAATGCCCTGCCGGTCAGCAAGTGCCTGTGCAGCATCCAATTCTGTCTTTGGCAGAACATCCACGACACTATACATGACGGTTGGAACGCTATCCTTGCAATCTGCTGCAAATTCCTGCAACGCTGCAAACGCATTCGGGAACTTCGGGCGAGTTACTTTCCCATATTCTTCTTCTGTTCCAGCATTCAAGCTGATGGAAACAATGTCCACCAATCCATGCAAATCCTGTGCGGTCTTTCGTCCATGCAACAAGTCGGAAAGTCCGTTGGTATTCAGTCGAATGCAGCGAACTCCTTGTTCTTTCAGATAAGCAGCAGTTTTGCAGAGCAGTTCCAGCCGTTCAGTTGGCTCGCCGAATCCGCAGAATACCACTTCTTCATAGGAACAGACATCCACCGCATCCAGAGCCGCCTTGACTTCTTCCCAGCTTGGTTCATGTTCCAACCACAGCGGGTCAGAACCATAGGCAGAACTCCCCATGGTGCGAATACAGAATGTGCAGGCACATGGACAGCGGTTGGTTAAATTCAGGTATAAGTTTTTCCCGACCGGATAGGCAATGGTCATAGCAGTTTGTTTCATAAAGAGCACCTCGAATTGTGAAAATTAGAATCGTGACAGGATGTGTCCTGTCAAAATTTCAACACCGTTTTTGTGGAATATGCACAAAATTTGCGGTATGCGTTGACATTTAAAAAAAAATATGATACGCTAAACCTGTATGAATTTTTTTAATTTTCCCATTTTTGGGACAGAAAAAAGGAGGCGGTTTTCGCTTGAAAAACCGATGGAAACAATGGTTCTGCTGCCTGTTTGCCGTCATTTTGGCACTTTGCAGCCTGACAGCCTGTGGCAGTAAAAAAGATAAAGGCAATGTTTCAATGGAGGACTTGCCGTTCGGAGCTGTTCTGCGGGACTTGAATACCACGGAAATCCCGGTGGAATATGATTCCCGTTATTTTACAGAAGAGGCAATGACGGTGCTGTCCAACTATTTTTATGCCATTCAGACCGAGGACACCGCACTTTATCAGGAAGTCACATTGGACTTTTATGATGACTATGTTGTGCAGCAGATGTTCCAAGGGTTGGTTGGATTGGATGGCTTACTGACACAGCTGAAATCCAGCTACACGCCGCAGCAGAGTGCAACCGGCACGAGTACAGAAAATGCAGATGCAGACGTGACATTCACACAGATCAATGTTGTAGAATGCGAACAGTCTACTGATTCGGTGCACAATAATCTCGATAATCTATACCCGATGCTGAATGAACTCAGCGGCGAGGAGGATTATTGCACGCAGCACGTTTCTGATGCAAAGTTTTTAAACCTCAGCCTGTCCTTAAAGAGCGGAGATCATACTACGACACTTTCGGATCAGTATGTGTTTCTTCTGTGCGTGGACGGCAAGTATGTAATTTGCTCGTAAGCGGTTCTTCCTGTGCAGCAGTTTCTGCTTCTTTGGCAGCCTGTTCTGCTTGCTTTTGTTTATTGAGTTCCTTCATCCGGTCTGCCATTTTTTGATTGGCATGCCGCAGACGAAGAAACAGCACGACAATGACCACCAAATAAGCGATGGTCACCGCAACCAATAGTATATTGCGGAGGGCATGCGGATTCTCTGCCGAGAAGGCATAGGCAAGTGCTTTCATGTCAAAATCTCCTTGTTGTAAAGCAACGCTGTTTTTTCTATAATTATAGTATAGGACACGTTTTGGATTTTGTCAAGGCATTCCGGCATAGACTGCCGGAAAACTAAAACTATCATTCCCCCTGAATTCCACAAAAGTTTGCGAAATTTGCACTTTTGTGTTTTTATAGATGACTTTCTTTCAACGGTGAACTTGTTTGAGAAAGAAAAAATTTTTTAGGAGGATATTCATGACGAACGCATCCACACGCAAATCTGCGGCGGCTGCAAAACGCAGTCCGCTGACGCTCGCCGGTGTTGGGCATGGCTTGCAGGGATGGCTCATTCGCAACAAGTTTTATATCATTGCTTTTTTCATTCCTGTTGCATTGACCTATCTGGCATATGCTCTGTTTGGGATCTCCCCATTCGGCGAAGAATCGGTACTCTGTCTGGACTTGAACGGACAGTATGTGTACTACTTTGAGTCCCTGCGGGACGCTTTTTGGGGAGATGGCAGCATCTTCTATAACTGGTCGAGAAACCTTTCCGGCAACTTTATGGGGATCATTGGCTATTATCTTGCCAGCCCGTTTACGCTGATTGTTATGTTGCTGCCGGAAAAATGGATTCTTGCCAGCCTGCTGATTATGCAGCTCTGCAAACTTGGTTCTGCTGCTGTAACCTTCAGCTATTATCTCCAGAAGCGGAGAGAAGTAAGTGCTCCGCACGCTCTGCTGTTTTCCAGCATGTATGCAATGATGGCATATGCTGTGATTCAGCTGATTGACCCGATGTGGTTGGATGGTCTGGTATTCCTGCCGCTGATTATCGCCGGACTGGAATGTCTGGTCGATGATGGCAGAAAAATCAACTACGCCATTCCGCTGGCATTCATGTTTGTGGCTCATTTCTATATCGGCTTCATGATTGCCATCTTTATTGTGATCTACTTTATTTTCTATCTGTTCTTCGGTACAGACCGCAAGGGCAGAAAGGCATATGACTATTTCCAGACCATCGGCAGAATGTGCTATACAACCATTGCTGGTCTGCTCTGTTCTGCAATTATGCTGTTGCCAATGGTTTACACCCTGAGCCAAGGTAAAATGGAATTTACCGAAAGCGTCTGGACGCAGCTGAGCAACATCTTCCATGGTGACGGCGACAAGCTTCAGCAGCTGAAAGAACTGTTTACCGCACAATTTGAACTGATTGACCTGATTCCACAGTTGCTGCCGGCACAGTATGACTCTGTGAATGTACAGGGTAGCCCAGAAATTTACTGTGGTCTGTTGGCGGTTGTTCTGCTGCCGATTTTCTATATCAGCAATCAAATCAAGCTGAGAAAGAAGATTGGTTATACCTTCGTTCTGGCTTGCATGGTTGTCAGCATGTACTTCAAGCCGATTGACATGATGTGGCATGGTGGACAGTCCCCGAACTGGCTGCCTTACCGGTATTCGTTCCTGATTTCGTTTGTCCTGTTGACGATGGCAGCAATGGCATTTACCAAGCTGAAATCGGTCAAGCCGGGTATTTTAGGAGCAGTGTTCTTCGGCTGGATGGTATTGCTGTTAGTCATCTCGAAGCTGGGCTATGAGCACATCGACACCATTAAGAGCATCTGGGTTTCCATTATTCTGATTGGTATCTATTGTGTCTGCCTGTACTTCATGAAGGGCGGCACAAAGGAAGACCTCAAACGCATGAGCAATGTGGTTGTAACAATTGTGATGCTGTTTGCAGTTGGCAGTGAATTGACGTATAATGCTGTAGACTCCATGAAAAAAATCGATGATGAAGTGGCATACTCCACAAAAAAATCCTGGACAAACTTCATTGAAAACGGTCGTGCAGCGACGGATCAGCTGGAAGAACATGACGACGGACTGTATCGTGCAGAAAAGACATTCTATCGTTGCGTTAACGATAATGGTGCATTTGGTCTGCGTGGTATCTCGCACTCCAGCTCGGTTATGAATACCGACATCATCAACTTTATTGAAACCATGGGCTATTGTATGCACAGCTATTATACCCGTTATGACGGTAATACACCGCTGGCGGATTCCTTGCTGGGCATCAAGTATGTTCTGAATCGGGAAAGCGATACCAATGCTCGCAGACTGAACCCGACTTATGAGGCAAAGACAGATTGGGATTATAATTATACGGATGAAAACAAGGTTAGCCAGACAATCCGAACTTATGAAAACCCGAACGCTCTTTCCATTGGTTATATGGCAGATGCAGATGTAGAACGCATTGACCATCTGGGCAATGATAACCCGTTCAACAGCCAGAATATGTTGATGAGTGTCATCAGTGGCAACATGGAATTTGATGCATCTGGTGCAATCTCTGGCAGCAAAAGCTATTATACACCAGTAGAATTGGATGGCGACCCAGTTCTGAGCAATGTTACAACATCTGCTTATGGCGACCAGACTTGTTACACCGCTGGACAGAGCGGTGACCCGACCGTTGACTTCCGGTTGACCGTTGCAACAGAAGACCCGATTTATATCTTCTTTAAGACGGAAAATCAGAAAGCTGTAAACTTGTGGCTGGGTCAGTGGAATGATGAAACCAGTGACTATGATTTTGACTGGTTCAACGCTTACTTTGAAGGCGATAACTACACGATTATGCGGCTCGGTCAGTTTGACATTGGTACAAAGCTGTGCCTGCGAATGACGGTTGCCAACGAATACACCATTGTAAAGAATTTCTTCTTCTACAGCTTCGATGAAGCAATGTTCCAGGAAGACATTGACAAGATGAAGGAAAATCAGTGGAACATCACCAAGTTCAACGACCGGAAGATTACTGGTACAATTACAGCGGAAGAAGGTCAGGTTATGATGACCAGCATTCCGTATGAAGATGGTTGGACAGTGAAGGTAGATGGAAAGAAAGTTGAACCGGTGAAGTTGCTGAATGCATTGATTGGTGTTGAACTCGAACCGGGCGAACATGAAGTCACCATGACCTTTACACCGCCGGGGTGGAATATCGGCTTGATTTGTCTAGCTGCTGGTATTGTCGTCTTGATTCTGTTCTATCGTTACGATAAGAAGCATAATGCCGTATTGCTGGCGATTGCAAGAGAAAAGCGACAGGCAGCAGATGGCAAACAGCCAGAACAGGCAAAGGCAGTTTCTGCAAAGCCGACTGCTTCCGTAAAGTCGAAGTCGGAAAAGACGGAAACCACTTCTAAGAATGCGGAGAAAAAGGAATCGAAACCGCCAACGGAAGAAAAGCCGAAAGAATCGGAAGCAGAAGATGCAACAGACAAGAAATCGGATGATTCTGAAGATGAAGAAGCAACCGATTCCGATTCTGAATCTGAATCCAAATAAATCAGAATGAGAACAAATTTTCTCGCCGCAGGCGAACTGCGGTCGAGCTGGCTCAGCTCGGCGAGGAGGATTGTTAAGGAGGGCAAGCTGCCCTCCTTAACATAGGTTTTGATAAAACGCAACTAAAATCTAAGAGTGAACCGAAAAGAACCGCAATTGCCTTTTTAAAGAAAAAGGTTGTAATCAGATACAAGGTTTCAGGGGCAATTGCGGTTCCCCAGGCAAGCTGGGGATGTGCCCCAGCCTTGCCGAACCGGATTCGGGTGGTTTCCCTAGAAGAAAGTTACCATCCATCGGCAGACAGCGAAGCGATTCTGCCGACCTTCACGCAGTTGTTTTCCCTAGAAATAGGATTTATGAAAATCACGTTCTCATCAATCCACAAAACGCATATCGGAACAACGCTTTCGGTATGCGTTTTTTTATTTGCAATTTTTCTGAAAAACTACTTGACAAATCGCAAAACTTATGCTATAATCAAAGTACTGTGTGAGTTTTTCACCATTCGAGGCGTAACTCAGCTTGGTAGAGTGCTTGCTTTGGGAGCAAGATGCCGCAGGTTCGAATCCTGTCGCCTCGACCATATGATTAGAAACATCCTGTCGAATCATCGGCAGGATGTTTTTTTGTACTGCAATTCTTTGATAAAAACCACCTTGCCTTTTCTTTTTTCTACTATATCATAGGAAAACTTCTTTTAACAAAGGCAAAACGCAAAAATTACCTTGTTTTGAAAAATTCCACTTTTGTTTTCAAAAAACAAGGAAAATCTGAAAAAAGTGCTTGACATTTCCTAAAAGCTGTGATATAATAAATAACGTTGTAAGGCTGGTGTAGCTCAGTTGGTAGAGCAGCTGATTTGTAATCAGCAGGTCGGGGGTTCAAGTCCGTCCACCAGCTCCAATCACAACAAAATTGGATATCTACACTATGGGGGAGTTCCCGAGTGGCCAAAGGGGACAGACTGTAAATCTGCTGCTTCTTGCTTCGATGGTTCGAATCCGTCCTCCCCCACCATAGAACAGGTAAAGCAGATATGTGTTTTGCCTGTTCTTTTTTTCTGTTAGTGAGAATGTGAGAAGAAGGAAAGCCCGTCAGATGGGAGCAAGGGCAAGAGAAAAGAGGAAATTTTACCATGCTGAGAGAAGATTTGAGAAATGTTGCGATTATTGCACACGTTGACCACGGTAAAACCACACTGGTAGACGAAATGTTGAAACAGGGTGGTGTGTTCCGTGAAAATCAGGCAGTTGCAGAGCGTGTCATGGACTCGAATGCACTGGAACGAGAAAGAGGCATCACCATTTTGGCGAAGAATACCTCTGTTCGGTACGGTGACATTAAAATCAATATCATTGACACCCCAGGACACGCAGACTTCGGCGGCGAGGTAGAACGGGTGTTGAGTATGGTAGACGGTGCATTGCTGCTGGTCGATGCCGCAGAAGGTCCGATGCCGCAGACTCGTTTCGTTCTGCAAAAAGCTCTGGAAATGAACCTGAAAATCATCGTAGTTGTCAATAAGATTGACCGGCCGGATGCACGTCTGGACGAAATCGGAGATGAAGTACTGGAACTGTTGATGGATTTGGATGCAAGCGAAGAACAGCTTGAAAACACCCCATTCCTGTACTGCTCTGGTAGAGATGGTACGGCATCTCTCGACCCACACGGCAACGGCACGGATTTGATTCCGCTGTTTGATACCATCGTGAACTATGTAAATCCGCCGGAAGGTGACCCAGAAGCTCCGCTGCAAATGCTGATTTCTTCGATTGACTATAATGAATATGTCGGCAGAATCGGGATCGGCAGAATTGCCCGTGGTACGATTCAGGTCAACCAGCAGGTTATGATCGGGAACTATCACGATCCGGAAACTGCAAGCCGGAACAAGGTCGTTTCGCTGCTGCAAATTCAGGGGCTGCAAAAAGTTCCGGCAGAATCTGCAACTGTCGGCGATATTGTTTGGATCAGCGGCATTTCCAATATTTCCATCGGCGATACCGTTTGTGCTCCGGATTGCTTTGAACCGCTCCCGTTCACAAAAATTAGTGAACCGACCGTAGAAATGACGTTCTGTGTCAACGACAGCCCGTTTGCTGGTCAGGAGGGGAAGTTTGTCACCTCTCGTCAACTGCGTGACCGTCTGATGCGGGAACTGTTGCGGGACGTTTCTCTGCGTGTAACCGAAACCGATAGCACGGATGCCTTTCGGGTTGCCGGCAGAGGCGAAATGCACCTCTCTATCCTGATTGAAAATATGCGGAGAGAAGGCTATGAACTGGGTGTTTCGACTCCTCGGGTTCTGTATCACGAAGTCGATGGCAAGCGTTACGAGCCAATCGAAGAAGTGATTATTGACGTGCCGGAAGAATGCGTTGGTTCTGTTATGGAAAAGCTGGGCACTCGTAAGGCAGAATTGCAGGATATGCATCCGCAGGGTAGCCGTACTCGCCTGACCTTCCTGATTCCGTCCAGAGGTCTGTTCGGTTATAAGAGTGAATTCCTGACCGATACCAAGGGCGAAGGCATCATGAACAGCATGTTCCACGGCTATGAGCCATACAAGGGCGAAATCCCAAGACGGAATACCGGTTCTCTGATTTCGTTTGAAACCGGCGATGCTGTCACCTATGGTCTGTATAATGCACAGGAACGTGGTTCTCTGTTTATCGGTGCAGGTGTTCCAGTTTACGAAGGCATGGTTGTCGGTGCATCGCCAAAGACAGAAGACCTCGTTGTCAATGTCTGCAAGCGGAAGCATCTGACCAATACCCGTGCAAGCGGCAGCGATGATGCATTGCGGTTAGTACCGCCTCGCATTATGAGTCTGGAAGACTGTCTGGAATTTTTGGCAGACGATGAACTGCTGGAAGTAACACCGAAGTCCCTGAGAATCCGGAAGCAGATCCTGAGCAACCAGCTGCGGGCAAAACAGAGAGGAAAATTGAAATAACGAGAATTCACCGGAAGAAAGGATGAATGCAGAATGATGCAGCAATGGAAACGAAGTATGTGGGCAGCTCTGTTGACGCTGGCAACGTTATTCAGCTTTACAGGTTGTTCTTCTTCAGATGATGAATCTTCAGAATCCTCTGTCGACCTGTCAAACATTGCCTCTGCAATGATTACTGAGGGAACGACAGAAGCATTGACCACTGATTATGCGTATATCATGAATGATGATGGAACGATTTCTGTATCGGGCTATACTGGTTCAGATACTGACCTGACCGTACCAGGCTTGATTGATGGCTATGTGGTAACGGGTATCGCCGACCATGCCTTTGAAGCCAATGCAGACATCAAGAGCATCACACTCCCGAATGGCTTGATTACCATCGGGGAGAGTGCATTCAGCGATTGCAGCAGCTTGACAACGGTTGTCATTCCGGATACCGTTGGAACAATTCGCAGAGGTGCATTTATCAGTTGTACTGCTCTGACAACACTGGATATTCCGGCAAGTGTAACGGAAATTATGGAAGAAACCTTTACAGGTTGTGCAGCCCTCGAAGATTTGACCATTGAGAGCAGCACGGTAGAATTTACAAACTGGTGGGTCGATACCGATGAAATTCCATCCGGTTTAACGATTACTTGTCCGAAAGATTCCAAGATTGCAGCGTGGGCAGAAAAAAATAATGTTGCAACAGAACCGCTGTCCTGAGCGGCTTTGAAAAAAAGCTCCGGCAGTGAGCTGGAACAGAGAAAAAGGAAGGGTATCAACGATGAAAAAAAGTTGGAGAGCCATTTTGTGTGGCGTAATGGCAATCGCTATGACTGCCTCTCTGGCAGGCTGCGGCAGCAGCGATGACAGCAGCAGTGAATCCGATAGCAGTAGTGCAGTAGAAACAACTGCGGAAGACAGTTCTGCAGCAGACGAGAGCAGCACAGATGCGGATAGCAGCAGCGATGAAAGCAGCGATAGCAGTAGTGATGACAGCAGCACAGCAGACGAAAGTAGTGTTGTATATGGCAACTATGAGGTTCAGACAGAAGATGGCATCGACACAGCTTGTGCGGAACTGATTAAAGACTATTTTACTGCCATCGAAGAACAGGATTTCAATGCCTATAAGGCAACGTTGTACGATTACTATTACAATGTATACAACGACTGGCTGCAGGACAATCAGGGCTATGGTATGGAAACAACCATGGAACAGATGCACCAGACTTTGCTGGATAGTGCTGGCGGGGATAAACTGGTGATTACAGGAATCACTGTAAAGCCGTCTACAACGGAAGAAAATGGCGATGTGGCAGAAGAAGTTGCCAGCGAAGAAGCAGCTTCAGAAGAAACCACTTCTGCTGACAGCACAGACAGCACAACAGAAGCAACTACAGAAGAAGCAACCGAAGACCTCCCAACACAGTATCTCAGCCTTTATGAAAGCCTGCTGGGCGAAGGATTTGCAGATGAAGTTCGGAAGGATGTTGACAATGTTTATGTTGTTTCCTTTACCATGAAGGGAACAGTTGACGGCGGCGACGAAAAGACGATCATGGATGGTTATGATCTGCTGGTTGTAGAAAAAGACGGTGCTTATTATATCCTTGGCTAATGTTAAAGAAAAACAATCCTTTTTTGCAGAATCTGCCTCCCTTTTTCAAAAGGGAGGCATTTTGTTTGGAGAAAAACGACAGGAAATCTGCAATTTCTGCGAACTTGTTTGTTAATCTATTGACACACTGCAAAAAAAAGCGTATAATAGGAGTATGTGGCGGATGAACCAATCATCCGACCGTTTATTTTTAGAACAAATACAGTCATTCCCTGTGTTTGGATCTCAGCGATGGAGGGAAAAACCAATGAAGCGTGTTTACAATTTTAGTGCCGGCCCAGCAGTGCTGCCGGAAGAAGTTCTGCGGGAAGCAGCAGAAGAAATGTTGGATTATAACGGAACTGGTATGTCCGTAATGGAAATGAGTCACCGTTCCAAGGCATTTGAAGAAATCATTCAGACTGCCGAACAGGATTTACGAGATTTGATGCATATTCCGGATAATTATACTGTTCTGTTCTTACAGGGCGGTGCTTCTCAGCAGTTCTCTGCAATTCCGATGAATCTGATGAAAAACGGCGTTGCAGATTATATTGTAACTGGTCAGTGGGCAAAGAAAGCTTATCAGGAAGCACAGAAATACGGAAAAGCAGTCAAGATTGCATCTTCCGAAGATGAAACCTTCTCTTACATTCCGGATTGCTCCGATCTGCCGATTGATCCGGATGCAGATTATGTTTATATTTGTGAAAATAATACCATTTATGGTACAAAGTTCAAGACCCTCCCGAACACCAAGGGCAAGCCGCTGGTTGCAGACGTTTCTTCCTGTTTCCTGAGCGAACCGGTTGATGTTTCGAAGTACGGTGTCATCTGGGGCGGCGTTCAGAAGAACATTGGCCCGGCTGGTGTTGTCATCATGATTATTCGGAACGACCTGATTCCGGAAGAAACACCGATTGCAAACACCCCGACCATGCTGAAATGGAAGACACAGGCAGATGCAAAGTCCCTGTATAATACACCGCCGGCATACGGCATTTACATCTGCGGCAAGGTGTTCAAGTGGCTGAAGAAGATGGGCGGACTGGAAGCCATCCAGAAGCGGAACGAAGAAAAGGCTGCCATCCTCTACAACTATCTCGACCAGAGCAAGCTGTTCAAGGGTACTGTCCGCAAGGAAGACCGTTCTCTGATGAATGTACCGTTTGTAACAGGCGATAAGGATTTGGATGCAAAGTTTGTTGCAGAAGCAAAGGCTGCCGGATTGGAAAACCTGAAGGGTCACCGTACCGTTGGCGGTATGCGTGCGTCCATCTATAATGCAATGCCGGTTGCTGGTGTAGAAGCACTGGTTGCATTCATGAAGAAGTTTGAGGCAGAAAACGCCTGAACACAGACAACAGGGAAAGGACGAAGAACATCATGTATACCATTCAAACATTGAATAAAATCGCAGCTGCCGGAACAAAGCGGTTTGATGCTGCTGCTTATACCGTAACCGATACCGCTGAAAATCCGGATGCGATCATGGTACGGAGTGCAGCAATGCACGATATGACATTCGGCAGCAACTTGCTGGCAATCGCAAGAGCGGGTGCTGGTACGAATAATATTCCGGTTGACCGTTGTGCAGAGGAAGGCATCTGTGTATTCAATACACCGGGTGCAAACGCAAATGCTGTTAAGGAACTGGTTCTGACCGGACTGCTGTTGTCCTCCAGAAAGATTCCGCAGGCAATCGCTTGGGCACATTCTCTGGAACACGAAGAAGGCATTGCAAAGCTGGTGGAAAAAGGCAAGAGCCAGTTTGCGGGCCCGGAAATCAAGGGCAAGACGCTCGGTATCATCGGTCTGGGTGCAATTGGTGCACTGGTTGCCAACGCAGCCATCGCACTGGGCATGCAGGTTGTCGGAACAGACCCGTTCCTGTCCGTTGGTGCAGCACTTCGCCTGAATCCGGCAGTCAAGATTGTCAAGGATTCTGACGGCGTTTTTGCAGCAGCAGATTACCTGACGATTCACGTTCCGTTCAACAACGATACCAAGGGCATGATCAATGCGGAAACCATCGCAAAGATGAAGGACGGTGTACGGGTATTGAACTATGCCCGTGGCGAACTGGTCAACGATGATGATATGCTGGCAGCATTGGCTTCCGGTAAGGTTACTTGCTACTGCACCGATTTCCCGAACGAAAAGACCTGCAACGCAGAAGGCATCATTGCAACACCGCATCTGGGTGCATCTACACCGGAGAGCGAAGAAAACTGTGCAAGCATGGCAGCAGAAGAACTGATTTCCTATCTGGAAACCGGTAACATTCGGAACAGTGTCAACCTGCCGAATGCAGAAATGCAGGCAACTGGCAACAAGATTTGCATTCTGCACAAGAATGTACCGAACATGATTGCAGCTGTTACCGCTGTTGCTGGAACGGCTGGCGTAAACATTGAAAATATGGTAAATGCAAGCCGCAAGTCCTATGCATACACGATGCTGGATGTTCCGGAAATGGTTACGGATGCAATGTTGGATCAGATTCGTGCCATTGACGGTGTGATTCGGGTTCGGTTGATTGCCAAGTAAAAAAATTTTCTGAAGCAGAAGTTTTATTGAATAGAAACAGCCCCTGCAAGACTGCTCTGCTAACCGCAGAGCGACCCTTGCAGAACCCCAAATTTCGGCGATTCTATTTTTCATAGATTGCATTTTCAGAGTAGAAAACGATGCGTTAAGTGTCCAGCAGACGGGGAGTTGCTGCCGGAACGAAAAGCAAAGCTTGCGGTATCGTTTTCGCATCCCGCTGACTGCATCTAAGAAGCCTTTTATGAAAGCTCCTTATTTGCACAAAGCACAAATTCAAGGAGGTATTTTTTCATGAAAGGCATTTTCTCTTGTTTTGCGGAGTCCGCAAAGGAATTCACCAAGCTGCGGAGCTTGGTCATCACAGCATTGTTCATCGCAATCTCGATGATTATCGAGGCATTTTCCATTGACTTGCAGTTTGCAAAGTTGAACTTTGCATTTCTGGCAATCGCCATAATTGGCATGTTGTTTGGCCCTTGTATGGGTCTGGTTGCTGGATTTGCCTGTGATATTGTTGGCTATCTGGTACATCCGACGGGCGGCTTTTTGCCGGCATATGTACTGGTTGCCGGATTGCAGGGCTTGATTTACGGTCTGTGCCTGTATCACAAGATGAACGGTCACAGCATTCAGTTTCGGAACACCACGACCGGCAAGGAATGGGATATTACCCTGTTCCTGCGTGCAGTGGCAGCCCGTCTGCTGGATGTCATCGTCATCAACCTGCTCATCAATACGAAATTGAACCTGCACTATGGATTCATTCCGGAGCAGGCATATGGTGCGGCAATTATCGCACGGACAGCGAAGAATGTCATTGAATTGGCGTTGGATCTGCCGATGCTGTTCATTCTGCTGCCGATTGCCCTGACGGCTTACCAGCGTGTATTCCGTCTGCAAAAGAAAGCAGCTGCTGCGTAAACAACCTGTTTTCTTGCAGAATCTTTTGAAAACTCCCAAACTCTGAAAAACAACAACATCCCCCTTGTGGCAAATTGGAAAACCACAAGGGGGATGTTTCTTTTTTGTGTTACGACCAAAAGGAAACTTACTTTCTTCTGGTACGGTTTTTTCGTTCAGTGTTCCGCTTGATGTCACAGATGCGTTCTTCGCTGTTCTGCTTGAACTGGCTGAGCATATCTTCAAAGGACAGTTCAGACATCGGCGGCTTGGGCTTTGGCGGCTGCCAAATATTCGGACGATCCCGATCCCGGCGAGGTGGACGCTGATGGGAGCGAGGATGTGGGGCATCGCCATTCTGATTTCTGGTACGCTGTTGTTGCTGCGGCTGTTCGGTCTGTTTCATGGACAAGCTGATTTTGTTGTCCTGCATGCCGATGACTTTCACCTGTACTTCTTGCCCTTCCTGTACAAATTCGTGAATGTCATGGACAAACCGATTGGAGATTTCTGAAATGTGTACCATTCCGGTGACCGTTTCCGGTGCAGCAGCATCCGGCTGAATGGCAATGAACGCACCATAATTGGTAATGCGTTTTACTTTTCCCTGATAAGTAGATCCGATTTCTAACTGCATGTAACGCTAAAGTCCCCCTGCTCTTAAAATTTCTCTGCAATTGCCGCAGAGCTGGCTGTTTTAGTTTCTGGATGTATCATAAAAACGGTATTCATCCGGATAAGCATAGCCATAATCTTCCCGTGCCAGCTTTTCCATATAGGAATCAATATCTCCGCTGTTTAGAATGCGTTCCAGGTCTTCGTTTTCGGCTTCATAGGTTTCTGCTTGACTGCGAAGGGTGTCCAGTTCTGTTTTTCGCTCTGCAATGTTGGATTGCAGGGAAATAATGCTGGCAGTACAGCCAATCAATGCCAGAACAATGGTGATACGAATCAGTAATTTAAACAGAAATTTTCCTTTTTTGTTTTTGACGGCTTCCGGCTGGTTGTACTGCACGGCGTCGTTGAAGATTTTCTTTTTGTTTCGCTGTTGCAGACGATTTCGTTTTCCTGCACCGGCCATTCTGATTCACTTCCTGCTGTTGTTTTTTCTTATTATACAACAAATGGCGGTCTGCAATCAAGGGAATGTGGGCATTTTTTTCTTTTTTTTGAGATTTTGTATAACATGACGAAATTTTTGCTTGATTCTCCATTGTATTCGTGCAAAAAATACCGCAGCCGGATGGAATATCTGTGATAAAAAAAGGCGGAGAAAACCGGCAGTTTTTCGGGTAATTTTCAACAGGGAATTGCCGACGGTGAACCGCCAGAGCAGGCATCCGAGGAGTATGCCGACCGGATAGAAGAGGCGAAACTCGCCCCGACAGGCGACGGAAGTGAATGCAGCGAGCGTGACCGCACAGGTACAGCAGAAAAGAATGTCTTCGATGGCAACGACCACCATGGCATGACGGAACAGGACTCGCAGCATCCGGAACAAGTCGAACAGCAAACCCATTGGCAGCCCCAGCAGGCAGGCAAAGAGGAACAGCGTGGTTTGTTCCTGTACGGTGAAATAAGTATCGGGGATTTCAAACATCAGCGGAAGAGCTTGCCAAGGGCGGAGAGAGCCCCTTTGCGGTCTTTGTCGCCGTATTGGAGCGACCAGATGTCACCGGATACTCGCATATCACCGGTTTCCACGCTGACCGTGTCAATATGGAGATTTTTTCCTTTTATGACGAGTTCGCCGAGTTGGGTATAAAGGCGGATGGTGCGTTCATCGAAACAGTCCACATCCGTCACGCCAGAGAGATTCATTGCGGAGCGGTCTTCCAGAATGAGGTTGTGGTGCAGGTTGGCAGAAACAGTGGAGCGATCGGTTTTCATAAAAAATCCTTTCTCCTGTATAGATGGAGCAGTGTGTACGAAAATCAAACAGGCAGGGATGTGGATTTAAGGAGGAACAAATCCCACACCCCTGTATCTGTTAGAGTAGTTTATGCAGGGAGGAGGGGGGATAGAACGGATTATTCTGTAGATTCTATGAGAATTTCTTCTGTCAATTGCTGAACTTGTTTTAATTTTTTTACTTGTACCCATAATGCAGTAGCATTTTTTCTTGATAAATTTTCATCTTTTAATATTTGTTCTAATTCTTCTATTGTTTCGCAAATTGCACAAAATAAAGTAAAATAAGGGCGTTTATAGGAATCCATTTGAGGGAACACTCCTTTCAAGGTTTCCCTCATTATAACCTGTTTCAGGTTAAAAGTCAATACCTGTTGAAAAAGCGTTGTATGATAACAAAAACAGGGAGGGATTTCATGAACAGCCGAATTCGTGATTTGCGAGAAGATGCAGATTTCACACAAGCACAGGTCGCAAGCTATTTAAATATGTCCCAGACAGGGTACTCCAAATATGAAACAGGAGAAAATGACATTCCAACGGCTGTTTGGAAGGCACTGGCTGATTTTTATCAAGTCAGTGTGGATTATTTGATGCGGCGGACGGATGTTCGAGAACCGTATCCATCAGCTGCAAAATAAACAAAAACCCCCGTTCGAGCAATCCGAACGGGGGTTTTGTTTTCATAAAACGAAAAAAGGAATTTTAGTCTTCCTTATTTGCATCGATGAACTTTACGATGTCGCCAACAGTCTTGATGTTTTCAGAAGCATCGTCGTCAATCTTTACTTCAAATTCGTCTTCGACAGCCATGATCAGGTCTACGATGTCCAGAGAATCTGCACCCAGATCTTCCTGAATGTTTGCATCCATTGTAACTTCGTCTGCTTCTACATCCAGCTGATCTACGATCATGTCCTTAATCTTGTCGAATGTTGCCATAATTTTTTTCCTCCAAAAGTTTATTCATTTTCATTTCCGGCAGCTGCTTTTTGTACCTCGTGAGATGGTTCTGAAAAGACGCCGATTTTTCTAAATTTAGTATACCGTTCTTTTTGTAAAATGTCAATATCTTTTTGGGATTTTGCAGCTATCGTTTTCACCAAATATTCCTTAATATTTTGCGACATTTTATCTAAATCGCCCTGAGCCCCGTCTTCTGGTTCTGGGATGATGGCATCTGCCACGCCAAATTCCAGCAAATCTTGTGCGGTGATCCGCATAATTTCGCAGGCTTCCTGTTCCCGGGAAGCGTCTTTCCAGAGAATCGAGGCTGCACCACGGGGCGAGATGACAGAATACAGAGCGTTTTCGAGCATCGCAAGATCATCGCATACGCCCAGTGCCAGAGCACCGCCGCTGCCGCCTTCGCCGAGTACAACGGAAACGACGGGCGTTTTCAGGGACATAAATTCCGCCAAGTTTTTCGCAATGGCTTCCCCCTGTCCCCGTTCTTCTGCCTCCACGCCGCAGAATGCTCCCGGCGTATCAATGAAGCAGATGATTGGTCGATGGAACTTTTCTGCCTGCTTTGCCAGCCGCAACGCTTTTCGGTAGCCTTCCGGATGCGGCATTGCAAAGTTGGAGTGTTTGTTTTCTTCGAGGTTACGCCCCTTGACTTCTGCGATGATGGTAACGGGTACCCCGTTCAGTCGAGCGATACCGCCCAAAATTGCACCATCGTCGCCATAGCCACGGTCGCCATGCAGTTCAAAGAATTCCTCAAAGATCCGTGGGAGATAGTCGTGAATGGTCGGGCGGTTTTTCTCCCGAACCAACATTTGTTTTTCCCAAGCGGTACGCTGTTTTTCACTGCTCATGATGCCTGCACCTCCTCGGTCTGTGTATCCTGTTCCGGCAGATAGCCGTGCAGTTGCAGCAAGGAAGAGAGGGTTTTCCGCAGCTTGCTGCGTTCTACGATCTGGTCAACAAATCCATGCGAGAGCATGAACTCTGCCAGTTGAAAATCATCCGGCAGGTGTTGTTTGATCGTTCCCTCAATGACACGCCGTCCAGCAAATCCAATCAGAACCTTTGGTTCTGCAAGGATAATATCGCCCAGTGAAGCAAACGATGCGGTTACACCGCCCGTGGTCGGGTCAGTCATGACCGTAATATACAGCTGTCCGGCTTCGTTGTGCCGCTGAACAGCAGCAGAGGTCTTTGCCATCTGCATCAGGGATAGAATGCCTTCCTGCATTCTTGCACCGCCGGAAGCGGTGAATGCAATGACAGGAAGTTGTTTTTCAGCTGCCCGTTCAAAAGCACGAGTAATTTTTTCACCGACTGCACTGCCCATGGATGCCATCATAAAATGAGAATCCATAATAATTACCACTGCACGAGAACCTTGAATGGTGCATTCTCCCGTGAGAACAGCATCTTTCAAGCCGGTCTTTTCCTGTAACTGTGCGACTTTTTCCGCATAGTTCGGGAAAGAGAGGGGGTCTAAGCTTTCCAGTTCTGCATCATATTCCACAAAGCTGTTCGCATCTGCGGTGATTTGCAGCCGTTCCTTTGCCGTCAGTCGGGCATGGTATCGGCAATTCGGGCAGACCTTTCCGGCCTCCTGAAAGACCGTCAGCAGAACGGTATGCTGGCAGCGTGGGCATTTGAAGGTTGGCTGCTCGTGAGCATGAGCCCCTTCTTCACCATAAAACCGTTTGGTTACGGTTTTGAATAAATCATCTAACATGTTTTCTACCACCATCGGATCAGCCGCCTGACGGCAAGGCTGGTTTTGTTGTTATTGGGATTATTTCTGTTTGGAATCCTCCAGCCAGTGCATGAGGAATGCATTGTCATATGTGCCCTGTTCAAAGGCTTCTGTTTTCAGCAGACGCAGTTGAAAATCAATGTTGGTTTCTACGCCGTCTACTAAAAATTCAGACAAAGCCCATCGCATTTTCTGGATGGCTTCTTTTCGGGTTGGAGCGTGCACAATCAGCTTTGCAATCATGGAATCATAATAAGGCGGGATTGTGTAGCCCTGATAGATGGCACTGTCAATCCGAACGCCCATGCCGCCCGGCAGGTGCAACGCCTGAATCGTGCCCGGAGAAGGGCGGAAGTTGCAGTCCGGATTTTCGGCATTGATGCGGCATTCAATGGCATGTCCACGGAGTGTGATGTCCTCCTGTGTAAATGGCAGCGGTTCGCCCTGTGCGATCCGCAGCTGTGTCTGTACCAAGTCAATGCCAGTCACCCATTCTGTAACAGGGTGTTCCACCTGAATTCTGGTATTCATCTCCATGAAGTAGAAATTCCGTTCATGGTCAACCAGAAATTCAATCGTGCCAGCGTTGCAGTAACCGCAGGCTTTGGCAGCGGCAACCGCTGCTTTCTGCATGGCATCCCGTAATTCTGGTGTCATGAGGGGACTCGGGCTTTCTTCCAGCACCTTTTGATTTCGCCGCTGCATACTGCAATCCCGTTCGCCGAGAGCAACGGTGTTGCCGTATTCATCTGCAATGATTTGCACTTCTACATGATGCGGGCCAATGATCAGCTTTTCGAGATAAACTGTGTCATCCCCGAAGAACTTCTTTGCCTCTTCCTGTGCAACGTGCAGCTGTTCTTCGAGCTGTTCTTCGCTGTCTACTCGCCGGATACCCCGACCGCCACCGCCGGCAGATGCCTTGACGAGTACCGGATATCCAATTTTCTTTGCAATTTCCTTTGCCTCTTCGATGGAGTGCAACGCACCCTCTGAACCTGGAATAACAGGAACGCCAGCAGCTTTCATGGTTTCCTTTGCCTGAGCCTTGTCGCCCAGCATGGCGATGCATTCCGGAGAAGGGCCAATGAATGTGATGTCATTTTCCCGGCAGAGTTTTGCGAACTCTGCATTTTCGGATAAGAATCCGAATCCCGGATGGACTGCCGTTGCACCTGTCTGGCGGCAGGCTTCAATGATGGAATCCATGCGTAAGTAGCTGTCTGCGGTTGCCGGAGCACCGATGCAGACTGCACGGTCTGCAAACTTGACGTGCAGGGCATCTCGGTCAGCGGTGGAATACACGCTGACACAGCCTAAATTCTGTTCCCGACAAGCTCGAATAATGCGAACAGCAATTTCTCCTCGATTGGCAATCAATACTGTATCAAATCGCATACGACAACGCCTTTACACTTCCACTGCGAATTTGATTTCGCAGGTAACGGCTCTTTTGCCACCAACGCTGGCAACTGCTTTGCTGATACCAATTGGACCTCTCTGGCTGATGATCTCCACTTCCAGATCTAGAACATCGCCCGGTACAACCTGTTTGCGGAATTTTGCCTTGTCGATTCCGGCAAACAGAGCGATTTTGCCTTTAAATTCTGGCTGAGAGAGGATGCAGACTGCACCTGCCTGTGCCAGCATTTCTACCATCAGAACGCCTGGTGTGACCGGCTTTTCCGGAAAGTGTCCCTTGAACCAGAAATCATCTTCCTTGACATACTTTCTGGCAACGACTTTCTTTCCAACTTCCATGGACAGGACTTCGTCGATCAACAGGAACGGAGCACGATGCGGAATGATTTCCTTGATCTGTTCCTGATTCAGTAATACTTCTGCCATATGGACTCCTTTCGTTATTCAACCCGTAAGATTGGCTGGTCGTATTCGACAGCTTCGCCGTTTCCGACCAGAATTTCCGCAACAGTGCCTTCGATTTCGCTCTGAACCTCATTCATGAGTTTCATGGATTCGATGATAAACAGCACATCGCCCTTTTTGATTTGGTCGCCAACCTTGACGAATGGCGGCTGATCTGGAGCAGAGGCTGCATAAAACGTGCCGACAATCGGTGCTTTTACGAACTTGCCAGCCGGAGCAGCTGCCTTGACTTCTGGAGCAGGTGCAGTCACAGCCGGAGCGGCTGCCAGTGGAGCAGCAGCTGCTGCAACCGGAAGACTTTCGACAACGGTCTGTGCAGCTGCCTTTTTGCCCTTTACCGTAATGGTGCTGTCACCATTTTGAACAGTAATTTCACCCAGATTTTTATCTGCCACGAGGTCGGCTAATTTTTGAATGAATTCGAGATTCATGTGATTGTTTTCCATGCGATTTTCTCCTTAGTCTACGCACTTCTTAAAGCACAGGGTCGCATTGTGACCGCCGAATCCCAACGAGTTGGAGAGGGCAGCCTTGACTTCGCATTCCACAGGTGCTTCGGTGCAGTAATCCAAATCACATTCTGGGTCTGGTGTAGTGTAGCCAATGGTCTGGTGCAGGAAGTTTTCGTGAACCGACATTGCGGAAACAATGGCTTCTACCGCACCTGTACCGCCGAGCATATGTCCCGTCATGGATTTGGTTGAGTTGATTTTAACAGTCTTTGCAGCTTCTTCGCCCAATGCAATCTTAATGGCTCTGGTTTCGTACTTGTCGTTCAGACCGGTAGAAGTACCGTGTGCATTGATGTATGTAATATCAGACGGCTGCAAGCCTGCTTCGGTGTAAGCGTTGACCATTGCCTTTGCAGCAGCTTCGCCCTCCGGAGCTGGAGAAGTCATGTGATAAGCGTCACAGGTTGCCCCGTATCCAGCCAGTTCACAGTAGATTTTTGCCCCTCTTGCAACAGCGTGTTCGTATTCTTCCAGCAGCAGGATACCGCAGCCTTCGCCCAGAACAAAGCCATTCCGGTTTTTGTCGAACGGAATGGAAGCCTTTGTTGGGTCAGATTCCTTGGTGAGGGCTTTCATGGTCTTGAATCCGCCAATGGTAAATTCATCAATGGTGGATTCTGTACCGCCGCACAGGCAAACATCCAGATAACCATCCTTGATTTTCCGGAATGCTTCACCAATGGCATGGGTAGAAGAAGCACATGCGGTTACAGTACAGTAGTTATCGCCACGGAAGTTGGTCTTCATGGCAACCTGACCGCCAGCCATGTTGGAAATCATCATCGGAACGAAGAACGGAGAAATCCGGTTCGGGCCTTTTTCCAGATAGATGCTGTGCTGTTTCTGAGTCATTTCCAGACCACCGATGCCGCAGCCAATAATGACACCGCAGCGATATGGGTCGAGATCTTTGAGGTCAGAGCCACAGTCTGCCAGTGCTTCCTTGGCAGCAACAACAGCGAACTGGGTAAAGCGTTCCATGTGGCGGATGTCTTTCTTGTCCAGATGTGCAGCTGGGTCAAAGTCCCGTACCATGCCGGCAACGCTGACTTCAACTTCTGTGGTATCAAATGTATCAATGGTAGAGATACCGAGCTTGCCCTGCTTGACGTTGTTCCAGAAGGTTTCCAGATTGCAGCCGAGCGGGTTTACAGTTCCCATACCGGTAATGACAACTCGTTTCATAAAAGATCCTTTCTTCGACAGCGATGCTGTCAAATTATGATGATGGTGATGGTATTGGTGGAATGAGAACGCCTGCCGGAGGAGTTCCGGCAAGCGGTTCACAAACATCCTGTTGAAAGCGTTTTGTACAATGCTTGTGGAATGATGGGTTACATCATCAAGCCGCCGGAGATTTCAATCACCTGACCGGTGACATAGCTGGCATCGTCCGAGCAGAGGAATGAAACCACGCTTGCGATTTCTTCCGGCTGACCGTAACGACCCATTGCAACCAGTCCCAGCATTTTTTCCCGCTGTTCATCGGTGAGAGCATCTGTCATCGGGGTCTTGATAAAGCCCGGAGCGACAGCGTTGACAGTAATGCCTCTTGAACCGAGTTCCTTCGCAGCGGTCTTTGTCATGCCGATGATGGCAGCCTTGGAAGCAGAATAATTCATCTGTCCCGGGTTGCCGTACAGACCGGCAACGGATGCCAGGCTGACCACTCTGCCGTGCTTCTGGCGGAGCATCACAGCACCAACCAGCTTCATCATGTTGAACACGCTCTTCTGGTTGACAGCAATGACAGCATCATACTGTTCTTCGGACATCCGAAGCAACAAGCCATCCTTGGTAATACCAGCGTTGTTGACCAGAGCATCAATGCTGCCGAACTGCTTCTTGACAGCCTTGACCATTTCTTCACACTGTGTATAATCTGCAACATTAGCAGGGAACAGAGCCACTTCTACGCCATAAGAACGGCAAGTTTCAGCGACTTTTTCAGCGTTTGCCTTGTCCCCGTCACTCGGATAGTGGTTGATAGCGATATTGTAACCGTCTTTTGCAAGACGTTCTGCGATACAAGCACCGATGCCCTGAGATGCACCGGTAATCAATGCGGTTGCCATAGGAGAAACCATCCTTTCTGTGTTTCGTGTTTATCGGTTGAGCAGCGTTTCAGCCTGTCCCATCATTTCCTGAATGACTTCTGCACACGGCTTCACATCATGTACCATGCCAGCAATCAAACCACACAGGAACGAGCCTTCTTCTACATTGCCGTCCACAACTGCCTTCCGCAGCGAGCCAACTGTGAGGGCCTCAAAGTCTTCCGGCGGAGCTGCTTTCTTTTCGAGTTCGAGCAGCTTCTTGGTGAACTTGGTTTTTACACCACGGCACGGGCTGCCAGAGAAGACACCTGTTACAGCGTTGTCGGTGTCCTTTGCTTTCAGGACTAAATTCTTATAGTTTTCGTGAATCTGGCATTCGGTTGTTGCAAGGAAACGAGTTCCCACCTGAACGCCCTCTGCACCCAGCATGAATGCAGCAGCAACACCTCTGCCATCAGCGATACCGCCAGCAGCGATGACCGGAACGGAAACGGCATCCACGACCTGCGGAACCAGACACATGGTGGTGTTCTGTCCGATATGACCGCCGGATTCCATGCCTTCGGCGATGACAGCGTCTGCACCGGAGCGTTCCATTCTTCTTGCAAGAGCAACAGACGGAACAACCGGAACGACCTTAATGCCAGCTTCTTTCCAAGCTGCCATATATTTGCCTGGGTTACCAGCACCTGTGGTAATCATCGGCACTTTTTCATCAATGACCAGCTGTGCCAGATCTTCGGCATTCGGGCTCATCAGCATGATGTTCACGCCAAACGGCTTGTCACCAACTTTTTCCTTGCAAATCCGAATTTGTTCTCTGAGGTAATCAATCGGGGCGCTGCCGCCGGCAATGATGCCGACACCGCCGGCATTGGTGACAGCAGAAGCAAGCGTGCTCTCTGCAATCCAAGCCATACCGCCCTGAAAAATCGGATATTTGCATCCGAACAGTTCTGTAATTTTTGTTTTCATCTAAAAGATTCCTTTCTGAGTTCAGACATGGATCAATATTCCATGATAATGGCTGCATAGGTCAAGCCAGCACCAAATCCAACCAGACAAACCTTGTCGCCTCTCTGGATTTTTCCTGCTCGAATGCCTTCATCCAACGCAATCGGAATCGACGCACTGGAGGTGTTGCCGTGGTGTTCAATGTTGACAATCACCTTTTCCATTGGCTGCTTCAGATATTTCATTGCGGTTTCAATGATTCGCATATTTGCCTGATGCGGAACAACCTTGTCCAAGTCGTTCAGGTCGAACCCGATTTTTTCCGCTGCCAGACGAGCAGCCTTTTCGAGGGCATGCGTTGCAAAGCGGTAAACTTCCTTGCCGTCCTGCAACATGGTGTATTCCCATCCTTGCGGAGCAAGCTGCATATCCGGGTCGCCGCATTCTACTTCCCGTTTTGCCTTTACGAACGGGGAGCGTGGCAGTGCACTGTGTGCATAGAGATATTTTGCCCCCGTTCCATCTGCACCCAGATGACTGGTATACAGAGCATCCGGAGCATATTCAATGATTGCAGCGGCTGCACCATCTCCGAACAGAATGCAGGAAGAACGGTCACTGTAGTTGGTAATTTTGGATAAGCTTTCATTGGCAACCACCAATGCATATTTCATATGAGGGTCGGTCATCAAAAACCGGTGTGCTGTGTCCATTGCATAAACAAAGCCGGAGCAGGCAGCGTTCAGGTCAAAGCAAGCTGCATTGACGGCTTTCGTTTCCCGTTGAATGATACAGGACATCGAAGGCGTACAAAATTCGCCTGTGATGGTGGTATCAATAATCAGCCCGATGTCTGCTGGGTCGATGCCAGCGGTTGCAATTGCCTGCTGTGCAGCCTGTACCCCCATGTACCATGTCGGTTCGCCATCGGAAACGTGCCGGACGCTGATGCCAGTTCTTGTCCGAATCCATTCATCGTTGGTTTCCACCATTTCTGATAGATCCGCATTGGTCAGCGTGCAGGGCGGTGTATAGCTGCCAGTGCCTAAAATGTGAATGCCCATGCAAAAAAATCCTCCGTTCCTATTGTTTCAAGTGAAAATTTGTGGTATGATAGGAGCATGGATGACTGTGAAACAGTCCGCCGCACAGATTCATACATTTTATATTATAAAGGATTTCGGCACATTTTGCAATGCGGAAAGCAGTGATTTTCTGTCGCTTTGGAACAAATCCTATTTTTTGCACAAAATGTGCGGCTTGTTTTTGTGCATTTTGTTCCTTTTCCCGAAATTCACAACGAAAGGACGTTTACGATTATGACAGTTTCTCTTTTTTCTGGACAGGGTTCTCAATATCCAGGCATGGGTTTGGATTTGCTGGCAGCACATCCGGCACTGGCAGTGATTTATGACACAGCCTCTTCCATACTGGGATTTGACCTGAAAGAGATCATTCAGAACAGCGAAGCAGAAACGCTCTCCCGGACGATCTACGCACAGCCGGCGATCATGGCAACTTCTCTCTGCTGCCTGGGAGCAGCCAAGGAACAGGGCTATACATTTGATGCCGTTGCAGGGCATTCGCTGGGGGAATATGCAGCGATGGTGGCAGCTGGTATGCTGTCGCTGGAAGACGGCTTCCGGGTCATCAAGGCTCGTTCGGAAGCAATGGATGCCGCTGCACAGCAGGCAGATGGTGCGATGTGTGCCATTATGAAGCTGAAGCCGGAAGAAGTAGAAGAAATTTGTGCAGCAACCGAAGGCTATGTTGTTCCGGCAAACTATAACTCCAGCGTGCAGACTGTTATCGCTGGCGACAAGGCAGCAGTCGAAGCAGCCGCAGCTGTTTGCAAGGAAAAGAAAGCTCGTGCCATTCCGTTGGCAGTTGCCAGTGCATTCCATACCAAGTTGATGCAGCCGGCAGCTGATGCTTTTTATGAAGCGATTCAGGGTGTTTCGTTCCAGAAGCCGCAGGTACGGTTCTATTCCAACGTGCTGGGCACAGAACTGACCGATTTCAGCGATATGCCGACTCTGCTCGCAAAGCACATTGTTTCTCCGGTACGGTTTACGCAGGAACTGGCACAGATGCAGGTAGACGGAGCAGATACATTCATTGAATTTGGGCCAAAGGCAGTTCTGACCGGACTGGTAAAGAAAACCTTGAAAGATGTCACCGCAAAGAATTGCGAATCCGTGGACACCTTAAAAGAGGTGATGGCGTAACATGGAACATTACACCTTAATCGGGCATCCGCTCGGACACTCCATGTCCCCATGGATTCATGAGCGGCTGTTTGCGTTGGCAGGTCGGGAAGCGGATTATACGCTGACCGACTTGGTTGCAGAGGATCTGACCTTACAAATTGACGATTTACGGGCAATGCAGGGCTTTAACATCACCATTCCGCACAAGATGGAAATCATTCCGTTTTTGGATGATATGGCGGAATCGGCACAGCGGTATCAGTCTGTGAACTGTGTCGTGAATCGCCGTGGAAATCTGATTGGCTATAATACGGATTGTGATGGCTTTTTGCGGTCTGTGGAATCGTTTCCACTGGATGGAAACGTGTTGCTGCTGGGCTGCGGCGGTGTCGGCAGAATGATGGCAACCGAAGCGGTTCTGCATGGAGCAGATTTGACGATCGGCATTCTGGAGCGGCACATTCCCATGGCAAAGACCTTTTTAGAGGAATTGCGGGAACTCGTACCGGAAGCATCTGTTCGCTATGCTCTGACTGCCGAACTGGACGAACCGTTTGACTTGGTGCTGAACAGTACACCAGTTGGAATGTATCCGAAAGTGGATGCAATGCCACTGACGGAATCGCTGTTGCAGCAGTGCGGAGCGGTTTTCGATGCCATCTACAACCCAACTGAAACCAAATTGATTCAGACTGCAAAGGCAATGGGCAAGCCGGTTTGCGGCGGAGCAGCCATGCTGGTCTGGCAGGCGGTCAAGGCACATGAGATCTGGAACGGGGATTCTTATTCCAACGAACAGATTCAGGCATTGATTGCAGAAATGGAAACAGAGATTCAACGATTGTTTTCCTAAGGAGGGCTATGAAATGACCTTGTTTTTATGTGGATTTATGGGCTGCGGAAAAACCGCCCTTGGAAAAGCATTGGCAAAGCGGCTGGAATTGCCGCTGGTTGATATGGATGATTTGATTGTAGAGCGAGAGGGCATGACCATTCCGGAGATTTTTGACCAGAAGGGTGAACCATATTTCCGGAAAGTGGAATCTAAGCTGGTCGAAGAGTTGGCACATACCCCACAGATTGTATCCTGTGGCGGTGGCGTCATGACCAATCCGTTAAATGCATTGATTGTACGGCAGTGTAATGGAATCATCGTTTATTTGCAGCAGAAGTTTGCAGTCTGCTATGAGCGAATCAAAGATGACCCGAACCGTCCGATTGTTCAGAGCCATACAAAGGAAGAATTGCAGCGGATGTTTGATAATCGGGAACGCTGGTATCAAGTCAATGCCACTTATTCCGTTCTGGCAGGAGAAACACCGGAGGAATCTGCTGACCGTGTGATGCGGATTTTGAAGAAGTGGAGTCCGCAGTTTTTGCCGAAGGAGGAAGTTTGAAATCTTATAGAAAATGGATTTTAGTATTTGTGCTGCTTTTGGCTGTGGGAGCAGGTGGTTTTCTGCTAGGGCGAGAAACTGCACCAGATAGTACAACGAGTACGTTGTCATGGATGCAATGTGATACCATTTATGTCACGATTCTCGAAAAACAGGACGGCAATTATTTTCATGTGAAAGGTTTATCTGTGAATGATGTAAATGGGCAGGGAGAATACAGCTTTTCGTTGGAAGATGATGCGAAATTAGTCTGGCGTGGCACGGAGATTACCGCAGCGGATTTGCAGGTGGGGGACAATATCGCAATTACGTATAGTGGCGGTGTGTTGGAGATCTATCCTGCACAATTCGCAAAAGTGCTGCAAATAAAGAAATTGTCGTAAAATGACAGTTTTCATGTTGATTCGATTATACAATGCAAACAACAATCCGTCAAATCAAAAAAGGAGTTATCAACTATGACCATCTATCATGCCGTAATCCACACCATGACCGAAGCTGGCACCATACCACATGGTTTTCTGACGGTGGAGAACGGAAAAATTACTTGTGTCCAGTCCGGCGACCCGGACACTGTAACCGAAGACGACTTAGACGCAAAAGGCAGTCTGCTGCTGCCGGGCTTTATTGATGCCCATACGCACTTAGGCATTTTAGAGGACGGCTTGGACTTTGAGGGGGACGACTGCAACGAATGCACCGACCCGTTCACGCCCCATCTGCGAGCCATTGATGGCGTGAATCCCTTAGACCGCTGTTTTTCCGAGGCTTTGGCTGCTGGCGTTACCACCGTTATGACAACGCCGGGCAGTGCAAACCCTTGCGGCGGAACAATGCTGATTCTGAAAACTGCCGGAAACTGCGTGGATGATATGAAATTGACGTTCGGCGGGATTAAATTTGCATTGGGCGAAAATCCGAAGAGCGTCTATCATGGCAGAGATGAAATGCCGTTTACCCGAATGGCAACCGCTGCCATTATCCGAGAGGGCTTGTATAAAGCAAAACGCTATCTGGAACAGTGGGAGGCAGTGGAAGAAGCCGAAGACCAGCCGGATTATGATGCAAAGTGCGAAGCCCTGTTGCCATTGCTGCGGAGAGAATACAAGGCACATTTCCATTGCCATCGTGCGGACGATATGATGACCGCCATTCGGATCGCAAAGGAATTTCATTTGGATGCAGTTCTGGTACACGGCACAGAGGGACACCGCATTCCGGACATCATTCAGCGAGCAGGCGTGCCGATCATCTGCGGCCCGATTCTCTGCGATCGCTGCAAACCGGAATTGCGGTATTTGGAAATCACCACGCCAAATATTTTGTATCAGCATGGCGTTTCGATTGCTCTTTGCACCGACCACACCGTGATTCCCATTCAGTATCTGGCAACCACAGCAGCACTGGCAGTGAAAGGCGGTTTGCCGTATGAAGCGGCACTGGAAGCCATTACCGTTCAGCCTGCAAAGATTTTGGGTGTTGAAGACCGGGTTGGCAGTCTGAAAGTTGGGATGGATGCCGATTTGCAACTGTATCATGGAAACCCATTGGATTTGCAGTGTGACCCATGGCTGGTAATGGTAGACGGAAAAGTCTGCAAAGGACAGGAATATCTCATGCTATAACAAAAATACAATTCCGCCGTAGGCAAAGAGCAAAGCGATTTTGCCGAACCGCACAGAATTGGTTCAAAATATGCAGTTTGAAAATCATGTTCCAAATTCCGGCTTGCATTGTCTGTTCGGATATGGTACAATAAATCTACAAAAATTTTATCAATCAAAAGGAGTACTCCCATGCAATACGGTTATTTTGACCTTGCGAACAAGGAATATGTCATCACCCGACCGGACACCCCGTCCGCTTGGGCAAACTATCTCGGCTCACCGGAATACGGTGCGATTATCTCCAACAACGCCGGTGGTTACAGCTTTGTAAAGTCCGGTGCAAACGGCAGAATTACTCGTTATCGATTTAATTCCAACATGGCACTGCCGGGCAGATATATCTATCTGCGGGACAACGATGCCAACGACTATTGGTCGGCATCATGGCAGCCAGTTGGAAAGCCGCTCGATACCTATAAAAGCACCTGTCGGCATGGTACTGCTTATACCGTAATTTCTGCGGAATATAGCGGGATTCGTTCTGATGTCACTTATTATGTGCCGGATGGGGCAACGCATGAAGTTTGGCGAGCAATCATCACCAACAACAGCGACCGCCCGAGAAACTTGTCTGCATTTGGTTTTGTGGAATTTACCAACGAAGACAACTATGAACAGGATCAAGTCAATTTGCAATATTCTCTGTTCATCTCTCGAACAGCGTTTGAACAGAATAAGATTATGCAGTACATCAGCGAATACAGCGAAAAGGATGCAACCAGCCGCTTCTTTGGTATGGTTGGTGCACCGATTACCGCATATAACGGCAGCTTAGAGCACTTTATTGGCTCTTATCGGACATATTCCAATCCGATTGCAGTGGAAAGCGGACATTGTGACAATGAATTGAACTATAACTCCAATTCTTGTGGTGCATTGCAGACAGAATTGACCTTGCAGCCGGGCGAATCCAAGGAATTGATTTTCGTACTGGGTCGCAAGACCAGTGCAGAAGCAGACGAAATCCTGCACACCTATGAAACCGCTGGAAAAGTAGATGCAGAAGTTGCAGCCCTCAAGCAGTTCTGGCATGAAAAGCTGAATCATTTCTCTGTAGAAACGCCATCCGAAGCCTTTAATAATATGATTAACGTATGGAATGCTTATCAGTGTTTCATCACCTTTATCTGGTCGAGAGCAGCTTCCTTTATTTATTGTGGTCTGCGGAACGGCTATGGTTATCGGGATACCGTGCAGGATATTCAGGGTATTATTCACCTCGACCCAGAACTTGCAGCAGAAAAGATTCGGTTCATGCTGTCTGCACAGGTAGATAATGGCGGTGGTCTGCCGCTGGTCAAGTTCAATCACAATGCTGGCCATGAAAATACACCGGATGACCCAGAATATGTCAAGGAAACCGGACATCCGTCCTATCGGGCAGACGATGCTCTGTGGTTGTTCCCGACCATTGCGAAGTATGTCGGCGAAAGCGGAAACGCTGCATTCTATGATGAAGTGATTGTTTATGCAAACGGCGGAGAAGATACGGTTTATGACCATTTGAAGCGTACGATTCAGTTCTCCATGGAACGGTTGGGCGACCATAATATGCCGGCTGGTCTGCATGCAGACTGGAACGACTGCCTGCGGCTCGGCAAGAAGGGTGAGTCCACATTCGTTGCCTTCCAGCTTTATTATGCAATGACCATGATGAAGAAGCTGGCAGCAGAACGGAACGATGCTGTTTATGTGGATTATCTGGAAGATGCACAGGCAAAGCTGGCACAGACGCTGGAAACCTGCTGGGACGAAGACCGTTTCATCCGTGGCATTCGGGAAGATGGCGTGATCGTTGGAGCAAAGAAAGACCCAGAAGCAAATATGTGGTTGAATCCGCAGAGCTGGAGTGTGATTTCTGGATTTGCCAGCAAGGAGCAGGCAGACACAGCAATGCAGTCAGTTGCAGAGATTCTGGATACCCCATATGGTGCAAAGCTGCTCGAACCGCCGTATCGGCATCACTATTTTGACGGTGCACTGATGCATATTTTCAATCCGGATACCAAGGAAAACGGTGGTATTTTCTCGCAGTCGCAGGGCTGGCTGATTCTTGCAGAAGCTTTGCTGGGACACGGAAACGCTGCATTCCGGTACTTCACAGAAAGTTCTCCGGCTGCAATGAACGATAAGGCAGAAATTCGGGTTATGGAACCATATGTTCACGGACAATTTACGGAGTCCTCTGCATCGCCGTATGCTGGACGGGCACATGTGCATTGGCTGACCGGAACTGCCTCTACCGTTATGGTTGGCTGTGTGGAAGGGATTTGCGGAATGCGTCCGGATGCAGATGGTCTGGCAATTCGTCCATCCATTCCGGCAGAATGGGACGGCATGAAGATGCATAAGGTATTCCGTGGCAAGCAGCTGAACATTACCGTACAGAATCCGAACCATGTAGAAAGTGGTGTTTGTGCATTGACCCTGAACGGGGAAGCATTGCAGGGAGATTATGTACCGGCAGAAAAGTTGCAGGATACCAATGAAATCGTGGTAACATTGGGCAAGTAAGTAACTTGTGTTAAATGAAATAACATGAAGAAGAGCCGCTATGTAGAAGAAATTCGCATAGCGGCTTTTTATAGAAGAATGGCTGCAAAATACGAGCCGCAGGCAACTGCGGTCGAGCTGGCTCAGCTCGGCGGAGAGGGATTGTTAAGGGGGACAAGCTGTCCCCCTTAACGAAGGCATTGATTAGACAAAACTGAAACCGAGAGAAATAAGAAAAATGCTGTTCGCCATTCTAAAAACAAAAATACTTCGGAAAACTGGAATCTAAGAAAGATGCAAAATCAGTTTAGACAACGCAACCACCGGCGAACAGCACAAAGGCAAAAGAGCAAAGCGATTTTTGCCGGACGCTGAAAATCGTTTTCTCTAAGAGTCGTTCTTGCATTGTTTCATGCAAAACATTGTTCTTAGGAATACCACTCGAATCCGGTTCGGCAAGGCTGGGGCACATCCCCAGCTTGCCTTGGGAATCGCAATTGCCCCTGAAACCTTGTAATCTCATTACAACCTCTCGATTTGAAAGGCAATTGCGATTCTTTCGATTGACTCTTAGATTTTTGTTTTATTTCATTGTTCAATTTTGTTATTTGCTCCGCAAATGTGGGCTGCTCGCCCACACCTCGCCAGCATTTTTAAAAAATTGCTGGATCAAAAAACTTTTTATTTGCCTGCGGCTCGTATCTTACAGCCACTTCCGAAAAAATAAAAAACAGCATTGACAAATCTACAAAAGTTGCGTATAATAATAAAGAACGACAGCCGTTCGGTTGCTATAATGAAAAAACGGAGCAGTAAGAGTAACAGCATGATTCGGATGACAGAGAGTGTCGGGCAGGTGAAACGACATATCCGGCAGCTGCGAAGTGCCACTGTTAGTTGATGCGGGGAACTGTAAGCCCAGCTTGCAAAGTATCCAATTCCGTCAGCCCTCGTTACGGGTGTATGAGTGAAAAATCAGAGTGGAACCGTGGTGCTTCCTTACCACCTCTGCATGGGCATTTTTGTGTCCGGCAGAGGATTTTTTTATGTATGGATTCATTTTTTGACTGAAAGGAAGGGATTGCCTTGTTCCGAACATTAAAAGAAGATATTGCCATTGTCAAGCAGAAAGACCCAGCTGCCCGCAGCACACTGGAAATTCTGCTGACGTATTCCGGTTTGAAAGCTGTTCGCAGCTATCGGAAAGCACACTGGTTTTATGAACACGGATTCTTTACCATTGCCCGTATCATCTCACAGCGTGCCCGTCACCGTACCGGCATTGAAATTCACCCCGGTGCAAAAATCGGAAAAGGTTTGTTTATTGACCACGGTATGGGCGTTGTCATTGGAGAAACCACCGAAATCGGGGAAAATTGTCTGCTGTATCAGGGCGTGACACTGGGCGGCACAGGAAAAGACAAAGGAAAACGTCACCCAACTTTAGGAGATAATGTGATGGTGGGGGCTGGTGCAAAAGTGCTGGGGCCGATCACCATTGGAAATAATGTAAAGGTCGCTGCCAATGCGGTTGTTTTGAAGCCAATCCCGGATAACTGTACCGCTGTTGGTGTTCCGGCAAGAGTTGCACGCTGTGCCGGAAAGAAAATCGTGGAAGATTTGGATCAGATGACCTGTCCAGACTTGAATTTACAGGATATTGATGCACTGAAGAGCAGTGTCACTGCCCTGCATCAGGAATTATCTGCACTGGAAGACCAGAAAGCAGAGGACAAATAAATTGATGACAGACAGAGAATGCCTGCCGCTTGGTGGGCGTTCTGTTCTCTAATCATGCAAGAAAGAAAGGAATGCAAAGATATGCATATTTACAACACCCTGACCAGAAAAAAAGAGGAATTAGTTCCGATTGAACCGAATCACATCCGCATTTATGCCTGCGGGCCAACTGTTTACAACTATATTCATATCGGAAATGCCCGTCCGATCTGTGCGTTTGACGTGCTGCGGCGGTATCTGAAATATCGTGGCTATGAAGTGACTTATGTGCAGAACTTCACCGATGTAGACGACAAGATCATCCGTCGGGCAAACGAAGAGGGCGTGCCAGCCTCCGAACTGTCGGAACGGTATATTCAGGAATACAAGACCGATGCACACGGCTTGAATGTCATGGATGCAGACATCCATCCGAAGGTAACAGAAAACATGGATCTGATCATTGACATGGTGAAGAAACTCGTGGAAAGCGGTCATGCATACGAATCCAATGGCGATGTTTACTTCCGCACCACTTCTTTTTCCGACTACGGCAAGCTTTCCGGTCAGCCGATGGAAGAATTGCAGGCAGGTGCTCGAATTGATGTCAACGACCAGAAAGAAAATCCGCTGGACTTTGCTGTTTGGAAAGCTGCAAAGCCGGGGGAACCATACTGGGAATCTCCGTGGGGCAAGGGTCGCCCGGGCTGGCATATTGAATGCTCTGCAATGTCTACGCACTATCTGGGCGATACGCTCGATTTGCACTGCGGCGGTCAGGACTTGATTTTCCCGCATCACGAAAATGAAATTGCACAGAGTGAAGCTGCTACAGGCAAGGCATTCTCGCATTACTGGATGCACAACGGCTATATCAACATTGACAACAAGAAAATGTCGAAGTCGCTGGGCAATTTCTTCACCGTTCGGGAAGTTGCAGAACAGTATGGCTATGAAGTCATTCGTTATATGATGATTCAGGCACACTACCGCAGCCCGATCAATTATTGCAAGGAATTGCTGGATGCTTGCAAGGCATCTCTGGAACGGCTCTATACCTGCCGGAACACCTTAGACCGTGCCATTGCAGCCGCTCCGGCTGGCGATTGCAGCGAAGCTGCAAAGGAACTCTTTGCACAGCGGGAACAGCAGTTCATCACGGCAATGGACGATGACTTGAACACGGCTGACGGCATTACAGCCCTGTTCGAACTTGCAAGAGAACTGAATCGGATGAGTGCAGATGCAACCACGCCAAAGGGACAGCTGGAAGCTGGTGCAAAGCTGTTTGACAGCCTGACCGATGTACTGGGCATTCTGTACCAGAGAAAGCAGGAAGATGCCATCCCAGCAGAAGTGCAAACTTTGATCGAAGAACGGGCAGCTGCAAGAAAGGCAAAGAACTTTGCAGAAGCAGACCGTTTGCGGGATGCCATTGCAGCGTTGGGCTATCGGGTCAAGGAAACCCGTCAGGGTACGCAGATCGAAAAGTTGTAAGCAGAAGAACCCCCTCTGAAAAAACCGAGCAGACCGGCTGTCCGCAGCCGGTTTCTGTATTCCATCCCAATCCGAACAGAAAGGAATCCTATGGCAAAACTCAGTAAAAAAGGCATTTCTACCTTGTTGGTTCTGCTGGTTGTCGTTTCGCTGCTCAGCTTGACCATGTTCTCGTGTACCATTCGGATGGCACAGAAGGACAGTACTTATATTGATATGGGAAAAGCCCATTTGTTACAGCTGGAAACACCGGCAGACGATGCACCAACCATGATTGTGCATACATCGGTTGGGGATATCACAGCTGTGCTCTATCCGGAAGCTGCCCCGAATTATGTGGCACAGTTTACAGAACTGGTGGAAAAGGGCTATTATGACGGAACGTATGTCTACCAGACCGAGCCGGGCGTTTATTTTCGGGCAGGCAGTCCGAATGCAGACGGTACATTAGATGACCAGCTGGACGAGAGCCGACAGAAAGTAGAAACTGAAACCTCTGCGGACTTGTGGCCGTTTCGGGGGGCATTTTGTGCACCGGTGACCGAGAAAGACAACAACTTTTTCAAGATGCTGTTCGGCAACGATGTTTCCTACTGCGGAACACGATTTTTGGTCTGCAATACCATCGAATTTGATGAAGAAACCAAAACCGAAATGGAAGATACCGATGAAAGTGCCGCTGCGGTGACGGATACTTTCTTGAGCTGGGGCGGTATTCCGAACTATGCCCAGCAGATGACCATTTTTGCACAGGCATATGGAAAAGAAAGCTTTTCTGTGATCGACACCATCACCGGAGCAGCAACGCCATCAGAAAACGGCACAACCGCAACAACGATTTCCACTGCAAAATCCGATGCACTGATTCAGATTGAAACGATTACCCTCACCACTTGGGGAGAAACGGAACAGGATGCCTATGTGCCGGAAAACAGCATTTCCTGATGTGTGAAACATCTGGTTAATTTTCTAAAAATTACCTGTTTTGTGAAGAATATACGAATCTAAAGAAAAACATTTCGTTTTTTACATGATGCTGTGACAAAAGAAAAAGCAGAACGCTTTCTGTTTCCGTCAAACATCACAAATTCGTGGAAAAATCCTGTAGGGATACTTTACAAGCCCTGAAAAATCGTGTATAATAAAGGGTGTTCTTATGTAAACTATGTGTAACCGGCGAACCAATCCGGATAACAGAGGTGAGAGTATGAAACGAATCCCAGCATTGCTGTTGAGCAGTGTGTTACTTTTGGAGGGATTGACGGGATGCGGCAGCCAGCAGGAAACTGCGGTCAAGAATTTTACCGCCCCGGAACAAGGCGAGGAATTGGTTGTCATCCATGTGAAAGACTATGGCACGATTAAAATCAAAGTATTTTCTGATTTGCTGCCAAAGGCGTGCGAGAATTTTTTGACGCATGCAAAGGATGGCTATTATGACGGCCTGCCATTTCACCGGGTGATTGAAGATTTTATGATTCAAGGCGGCGACCCGAAAGGCGATGGAACGGGTGGAGAAAGCATCTGGGGCGGCAAGTTTGATGGCGGCGTAGATGATTCTCTGATTCATGTCCGAGGGGCAGTTGCATACGCCAACAGCGGCGGAACGGATACAGACGGCAGTCAGTTCTATATTGTAACCGGCGGTGCTGTTTCGATGGATACGCTGAAACAGTATGAAGAACACGGCGATGGTTCTTATACGAAAGAACAAAAAGAACTCTATACCACCATCGGAGGTGCTCCATGGCTGGACGGAAAGTATACCGTATTCGGACAGGTGGTAGACGGTTTGGATGTTGCCATCACCATTTCAGAACAGGAAACAGACAGTAACAATAAACCGTATACCTCTATCATCATGGATTCCGTGACTGTAGAACCGTATGACGGCAGTGAACTGCACTGGTATGCCTCCAGTGCTACCGAACCATCGGAGACTTCGGACGATGCAGCGTAGCACATTCAGGCACTTGCAGGTCGCTTGCGGCTGCAAAAAAGAAAGAGTCAGAAAGCCGTATCAGATGCAAAAGGAGAGAATAAAGTGGATAAATTTGTAATTCATGGCGGACATCGGCTGTCCGGTGAAATCGAAGTCAGCGGGGCGAAGAATGCAGCAGTTGCATTGATTCCAGCCGTTTTATTGTGTGATGAACCTTGTATATTGGAAAATGTACCGGAGATCAGCGATGTTTCCATCAGCCTGCGGATTCTATATGAAATGGGTGCACAGGTGGATTATATCAACCGGACAACCGTTCGGATTTCGACCGTTGGTCTGAAGAATTTCTGTGTGCCGTATGAAAGTGCCAGAAGAATGCGAGCTTCCTATTATTTCTTAGGAGCATTGCTCGGCAAGTTCGGCAAAGCCAGAGTTTCAATGCCGGGTGGATGTCCGTTAGGCGATCGCCCGATTGACCAGCACCTGAAAGCTTTTGCTGCCCTGGGTGCAAAGTGTGATATTCAACACGGCATGGTGGATCTGACGGCAGAGAAGCTGACCGGAAATCAGATTTACTTAGATGTGGTTTCAGTTGGTGCAACCATGAATGCCATGCTGGCAGCCGTTCGGGCAGATGGCTTGACCGTCATTGAAAATGCAGCAAAAGAACCGCATATTGTAGACCTTGCCAACTTCCTGAATTCCATGGGTGCAGATATTATGGGAGCAGGAACCGATGTCATTAAGGTTCGTGGTGTGCAGTATCTCCACGGAACAACCTATTCTGTCATTCCAGACCAGATTGAAGCCGGAACATTTATGATTGCTGCTGCGGCAACACATGGCGATGTACTGGTGAAGAATGTCATTCCGAAGCACCTTGAACCGATCACCATGAAGCTGCGGAAAATCGGCGTGAACATCGAAGAATTTGACGACAGTGTACGGGTTTGGGTCGATGGCCCATTGGTACGCACCAACGTCAAGACGATGCCGCATCCAGGATTCCCGACCGATATGCAGCCGCAAATTACCACGCTGCTGACCTTGGCAGAGGGGACAAGCATTATTACAGAAGGTGTCTGGGAACAGCGATTCCGCTATGTGGATGAACTCCGCCGGATGGGTGCAGATATTTCTGTAGACGGAAAGGTTGCCGTTGTCGAAGGAACTGGAAAGCTGACGGGTGCACCGGTAAAGGCATGCGATTTGCGAGCAGGTGCAGCGTTGATCATTGCCGGACTGGCAGCAAAGGGCATTACAGAGATTGAAGATATTTATCACATTGAACGTGGGTATTCTTGTTTAGATGAAAAGCTGCGGCAGGTGGGAGCAGATATTCAGAAAGTTTCCACACCGGTTTCCACCTTACGGGAAGCCTTGTAAGAATTGAACAACCGGAACAGCTGCCTGCTTTTTGAAAAAGTGGGCAGCTTTTTTTGAACGAAAGGAGTTTTTTCATGAGAATGGTAACAGTAGCGGCTGTGCAGATGCATTGCAGCCGAGATGTCACAGACAATTTGGAACGGGCAGAACAGCTGGTACGGCAGGCAGCTGCACAGGGAGCAAATGTGATTTTATTGCCGGAGCTGTTTGAGCGGCAGTATTTTTGTCAGGAGCGGCAGTATGATTATTATCAGTATGCAACGCCGCTGTTAGAAAATCCAGCGGTACAGCGGTTTCAGAAAGTTGCAGCAGAATTGCAAGTGGTTCTGCCGATTAGTTTTTACGAACGTGCCGGAAATAATACCTTCAACAGTGTTGCGGTTTTGGATGCAGATGGTTCTGTACTGGGCTGTTATCGAAAGACACATATTCCGGATGACCATTTTTATCAGGAGAAGTTTTATTTTACGCCGGGCGATACTGGTTTTCGGGTTTGGAATACACGATATGGCTGCATTGGTGTTGGCATCTGCTGGGATCAGTGGTTTCCGGAAACGGCTCGCTGCATGGCATTGCAGGGAGCAGAATTGTTATTCTATCCAACTGCAATTGGTTCAGAACCGCTGCTGGGTATGGACAGTTCCGGACATTGGCAGCGGTGTATGCAGGGGCATGCAGCAGCAAATCTGATGCCTGTGATTGCAGCAAATCGGATTGGAACAGAAACCGTAGAACCGTGTGAAGCAAATCAGAATCAGCAGTCTGAACTGACCTTTTACGGAACATCGTTCATTACCGACCAGACAGGGGCAGTTTTAGAGCAGGCAGGACGAACCGAAGATACTGTTTTGCTGCACACATTTGACTTGGATGCGATTCAGAAAGACCGCTTGGAATGGGGTTTGTTCCGAGATCGCCGACCGGAGCAATACGGTGCAATCAGCAGCCCGATTCCAGTACAAATTTAAGACCCGATTACAAGACAGCATAAAGGAGAAAGACAGAATTTATCATGACAATTCGGAAATTGACAGCAGCAGATGAACCTATATTTTATGAGATGTGCGAGGAATTTTTTCATTCTTCCGCCGTATCTCATCCAATCCCGATGGCACACCATGTTGCAACATTTCAGGAACTCTTACAATCAGATACCTATTTGTTTGGGTATCTGATGGAAGTAGATGGGAAACCGGCAGGATTTGCAATTTTGAATCAAATGATGCAGCAGGAAGCAGGTGGAATCATTATCTGGGTAGAATGCCTGTATGTACGGGAGGCGTTTCGTTCGCAGGGAATCGGCAGACAGTTTTTGCAGTTTGTTGCAGCGGAATGGAAAGGAAAAGCAAAACAATTGCGATTGGAAGTAGAGCCAAACAATGTGCGAGCGAAAGCACTGTATGAGCGAATGGGATATAAAGTTTTGCCGTATCAGGAAATGATTTTGTCGTTAGATGAAGCGGAATAAATAGTACGGATATTGGTTGCAAAATGCGAGCCGCAGGCAATGAAAAAGTTTTTCGGTGCAGCAGTTTTTCAAAAATGCTGCCGAGGTGTGGGCGAGTAGCCCACATTTGCGAAGCAAATTGAATTTTGCAACTTGTTTTCCCTGCTGCAATTGCATTTTTTGAAACTTTCCAATTCAGACAAAGTTGAATGATAAGGATGAAGGTTGCAAATTCAGACAAGGCAACGGGGCAATTGCAGCACGCTGGCAGGCAAAAGCAGGGGTGG
>ERZ1034976.428-NODE-428-length-39471-cov-62.623757_pt1 | contig 39471 bp, 46 predicted proteins | sample MGYA00520623_ERZ1034976 | MGnify/ENA primary metagenome ERZ1034976 (study PRJEB33766, sample SAMN09781774) | gut metagenome | biome: gut microbiome | host: Homo sapiens | place: Madagascar | study: EMG produced TPA metagenomics assembly of the PRJNA485056 data... | reverse complement strand
ACGGAGAGGGAGCCCGTTATCCGTCCGTCTAACCGTACCCAGTTTTGTGCCCAGTTTCAGCAGCACCCATTGGGGCGTTTTTTGCCTTCTACATCATACGTTTTGCGCATAGCAAACTCCTCTTTTTTACCTTTATTCCAGCCCTGCACCGGGCGCAAATAGCCAACGACGCGCGAATAAACTTCACACTTGGAGCCGTGTATGTCTTTCATTTGTTCTTTGATTTCGTTTATTTGTTTTTGCAAAGTTTTTTTGTCAGCCATATTGCACCTCTCATTATAACATGATTTATTTTGGCCGCAATAGCACAAGGACACATCCGGCACGAAACAAGCCAGAGTGGCTTGGCGCATACGGCACAAAAACTTTCCCCGAAATAATTATCAAATTCCGCATTTACGCATTTCACAAAACACTCCTCCACTTGGCCGGGTCGGTTTCATAATCCGGCTCATGACAAGTAGGACAGCAAACCCGGCAAAGCATCCTATACTTGCGGCACTCGTTGCCGTCCATATATTTGCACGTAATCATTAAAAATACACCCCCAACATAATGCCAGCCGAACGCGGGCCTCCGTACACGCCGACGGTTGTATTTTTGAAAATTCCTACAAAGTCATCTATCCGCCTGTCCGCAAACAAATACGGCTCCATATCGTGCGCAATACCGATACCCACACCGTATCTATTAAAATACATTAAACGTGCGCCTAGAGCGATTTTAAGGTCTTTTCCGGCCAACCCTTGCGCGGCTGGACGGAATGTAAACCCGGCGTGTTTAACGCGCACGGTGGCGGGGCCGGAAGCCGGCTGCACCACATTGACCGACCCCTCCGGCGGAACGTATTGCACGCGGGCGGACACAGTGCCGTCCTGCTTGCGCACGGTGGTAATCACTTTATTATCCGCCACCTTGACGGCCGCCTGCTGGTTGTCCGGGAGCGTGGCCGCGGTTTCTGTCAAACGGTCTATCTTTCGGGCCTTTTGGCAGTTCCCCAGCAGCAGCGCTCCCAGTACCACGGCAAGCATCAGACTAATCAGCCTTTTCATTTTCCAGCACGCACGCGGCTTTTTTTCCAATGGCTTTTACGATAGAGTCATAGCCAATTTGTGCCAGGGCCAATACAACCAGCCCGATAAAAACCGCCATAAGCGGCGTTTTGGCCGTAATGCCCGCGCCATAAACGGCAATGAACCCGCAGAGCATAGCCCCGACAAATACTGCCAAGGACCATACAAAGCCCGGCACCTTGAAAAACTTTTCTACCAAGTTTTTCGTCCACTCAATTAAGCCCACGCACGCAACCGCGGCCAGGCAGATAATCATTCCTAGTTCCATTTTTCACTCCTTTTTAATTCCGGCTGCTTTGCCGATATTAAATCCATTTGCCCGTTTCCATCATGCGGGCGTTTTCTACCGCTCGGCGGCCTACCTGCGCCGCCCATTTGCTGGCCAACATCTCTTTGGCGGCGGTTTGGTAGTCGCCCTGTTCGGCGGCGGCAAGCATTTTTTTGAAGCCTTTTAAGCCCGCAAGGCCCATATTGAAAGCCATATCCACTAGCACAAATTGCCGTGCGTCGTCCAGTTTCCACCACCATGGGAACGCGTCTTTGACGGCTCGTTCCGCGCGCGATAAATCCTCTTGCAAGATAAACAAGGCGACTTTTTCGCTGATACCGTTTTCCAAATTATGCCCGTAGCCAATGGTTAAATGGCCTGTGGGGCACTTGTAGGGGAGTTTTGAAAATCCCTCATAGCGCCGGATATAGGCCGCTGCTTTTACGTTATCCATTAGTTGCCTCCGTTGTGGCGTTGTAAAATAAACCCTTTAATGGTTTTTACGTCGTCAAGGATAATATCCACCTTAACGTCGGTTTCCGTCATTTTGCGTTCGTGTTCGGCTACCATGCGCTCTAACTTATCCACCCGCGGAGGCAGACCGTAAATGGTAAAGCACCAAAAGGCCACCGCACCAATCACTCCCGCCAGCCACACCCAACCTTTTACTGTGTCTGGGTTCATAAGCCCTCCTCTTTTTTGGGTTCAGCCGGAGCGGATACCTCCGGCACCCCACGCAACGGATTCGCCAACGCTTCAATTTCCTGCGCTTTGGCCCGCACATAGTCGCTCGCGCCGGAGCCGTCCGCCAGTACCAGTTCCCGCACCGCGCGGGTTAGCCCGCTGGAAAGTTCCAACGCCTGTACCTGTTCGGCGTTCGTGGGTTCCGGTTTGCTCGGGGCATAGCCTTTCAAATACCATTCTCCCGTGTAGGATTGTTCTACTTCTTGCTTGGTAAACCCTAAAGATTCGTAAAAGGCATCATTCGTTCCAATGCCGACATCACAAACTTTGGTTTCTTCATTTTTTACTTTTGCATATTTATATTCAGACATTTGTCGCTCCTTTCAATGGAAAAAAATGGCAGGTTGCGGGCCCGGTTCCTTCCACTTGCACCACATCCCCCGCTTGAACAAAAACCGCCGCATGATTGTTTGCGGAAAACCGCATACCTATATCCACCCCGCCGAAAGTTATATAATCTACCCCGCTGGTGCAAAATGCAGTAAATAATCCTGCCGTTGGAGCGGTATACGGGCAAGCCACCGCAACCCCGGCCGAATAATCCGGCACGCCCCAAGCCATGCTTTGGTTGATAAAAGATTGCGCCGGGGAGGCATTGGAGAGGTCCGCATTGGCTTTGCCAGCCAGCGCGGCGGTAAACTCTGCGGCTTGTGCCGTACTGGCTGGCACTGCCGCATTGAAAGCGCAAACCCACGGATAAAGTGTAGTGTGTGCAGGTTGTACTGTATCGGCCGCACCATAGATAGCGTTTGATTTGGAAGCGTCAAACATAACGTGCGAGCCATTACCATTTCCGCTTGTCCCGCTCGGATTAGTAGGAGCTGTTTTATTAACTTCTAAAGCACCGCTCCAATTCCTATTCATATCAACATACGGGTCAATACTACCAGTAATATTCGGCAACCCAGCACCCTTTTGCGTAATACCTTCTGTGCTATTTGCCATTTTGATATAGTTGGCCAGTTTGGGAAGGCGCAACGAGCCGGACACCTCGTCCGCCACATAATACGGGCACTCCCCATAAGTAGCAATGGCAGCGTCATATTCGGCCTTTGTTTTGCATAGTTCAGGGTGGCTTTTTACCCACGCGTAAAAATCGGGGTACAGCGTGGAGGCATTGGTGTAGTATTCGCCCGTCCACGCCGGCAAACAGCCGGGGTTGTCTTTGGCTAATGAGGACTGGCTCCACACTAACTGCCCGATAGTAAGGCCACGGGAATTTTGCGCGCTTTGCGCCGCGTCCTGCGCGCTGGCCGCCGCTTTGGCGGCCCAATGCCGGGAAGAATAAACTTGTTCTTCGCTCATAATGCCCTCCTAACTGTTCAGCGCGGAAACATCCACCGCTTGGTCTTCCGGCGCATTGGCCAGTTGTTTGCACAATTCGGCCAAAGCCTGTGCCTTGGTTTGGGCCGTTTGGGCGGAAGTTGCACTGCTAGACGCCGCCGTGGCACTGTTCGCCGCATTCGTAGCTGATGCGGCCGCTGCCGTTTCACTTTGCCCTGCATTGGTGGCCGAAGTAGCCGCTTGCGTAGCCTTTCCAGCCGCGGCCGTCGCACTCGCCGCCGCGCTGGTGGCGGAACTGGCCGCATCCTCAGCTTTTTCGCTTGCTGTTTGGGCGCTGGTGGCCGCCGCAGTGGCGTTGGCCGCAACATCAGCCTTGCTGCCTTCCGCTGCCGTAGCGCTTTTAGCTGCCTTGGCCGCCCAATGTTTCGCAGAATAGATAGTCGTTTCGTTTGCCATAATTTAGTTCTCCTGTGTTTCTTTTATCTCGTCTAACAAAATAGCAATATCCACCGGCACATCTTCATCCGCACCGGCTATATTGCGTGCGCACCGCGCAATTTGCAAGGTCTCGTCTTTCAAGTCGGAGGCTTGGGATAAAGCCTTTTGGGCCTCTGCCTGCGCTTTTTGAGCTGTGTCTTTCAGTTCGTTTAACTGCTCTAAAAAGCCTTCTGCACTGGTTTTTTCCTCAGCACTCACGGGGTAACAAATGGCGCGGGCCATTTGCTCTTGCGCTTCCTGGACCAAACACGTCAATTTGTCAAAACCCCTTTCCAGTTCTTCGGCGTCCAACGCGTGGCCGCTTTGCAAATCAAGTTCTTGCGTGGGGGGCGTTTGGCGCAAAAGCGTCAGCGTATATCCGTCCGCCAACGGTTCCATGCCACTTTCCAAGGTTGGATAAGTAATGCTGTCCAATGTGTCACTAAATGCAAAATTTTTTGTAATTTCGCTTTCCACTCCTTGTGGGGTGGTTAGAAATAGGCGCAGGTGGCTGCCGTCCGCCAACGGAAACGTGATCCCAAACGTACGGTTTTCGCCGTTGCCCTTGTATTGTAATTTGGTGGTTGTATTCGCTACGGTCATTTTTTGCTCCTAGTACCAGAGGGTAATTTTAATTCCGTAAGTGTCATCAGCCAAAATCGTATTGCCCTCAAATTCGCTGGCAGAAATTGCATAGTAAACGGTGGCAAAGTTTCCGCTTCGGTTCCCGTATCCAACCGCGGAGTGCAGAGGCGTGAACCATACAGTGCCGTCTGCGTTGCACAGTTCCAACGTGATAAACTTATATTCCCGGGTGCCGATATTGGTGCGGAAGTTGCCGCTTCGGGCTGCCTTGCTATAACCTCGCTCGTTATGTACCACTAGCCCGGTTAGTCCAGTGCTGCTTCCGCTTCCCGTGGCTCCCGTAAAATTAATTGTTCCGTCGGCCGCAATACTCACATTTGGGCCAGGAATTAAGGTTTTTTGTTTGCCGTCCAGGGCGGCTTTAATCACTTTGTTTTGCACTGGGTTGGTGCTCTCGCTGTCCAGGGTGCTATCTACTGTTATGCCCGTTCCACCGTTTCCGCCACCGGCGCCCGTTATGGAAATTATATCGTCCGTAATATCTACGCCCGGTCCGGCTGTTAAGACGTTTTGCTTCTTGGCAATAAGGTTGCGCAAATCACTGTGTGCTGTTTGGCTGGCATTGTGTTCATTTACGGACGAAGAAACCTCCTGCGCGGCATTTTTGGCTTGCGTAGCCGCGGTTGCCGCCGCAGTGGCCGCGCCGGCGGCCGCTTGCAGAGAAGCGGCAATTTTGCTCAAATACTCCTCGGCTGTATGTTCGTTTGTTTCACTCACCTTATAGGTCAGCGCGCGGGACATCTTTTCGCTTAGTTCCTGCAATACATACATTAGTTTGTCAAACCCCCGTTCCAGTTCCTCGGCATCCAATGCGTGGCCGCTTTGCAGATCTATGTCTTGCGTAAGCGGCGTTTGGCGCAAAATGGTAATTTTGCAGTCTTTGGACAGCGTAGGCACACGGCTCCCTACCGTTGGGTACGTCAGTTGCTTTTGGGCCATATTAACGGTAAACTGCCCGTCTGCACTGGTTTCCACGCCCTCGCTGTCGGTTATCACCACCCGCAGATCCGCGGCGGATAGAATGGGGAAAGGAATCCCAAATGTGCGGTTTTTTCCGTCCCCAACGTAAGTTATTTTTGTAGTGGTATTAGATACGGTCATTTTTAGTTACCTCTCTCTTTCTTAGGCCGCCGCCGATACAAATCACGCGGGCGCGGCGTGCTACCATTGAAAACGTAGTCATACGCATTAAAAAACCACGTATTAAGTTGGTTAGGATAAGGAGCCAAATAACTGGCCGCCTTAGCCACCGTTTCGGTTGCGTCTTGGCCTTTCTTTTTGCCGCGCACGTAACCGCTCACAGCCTCGGCCGGGCGCAAAATCATTTCCTCTAACGTGCCAGAAATGGGGGTTGGCCGATAGCCAAAACTTTGCCACCCCATCGCCTTGGCCAGTAGTACGGGCAGAATATCACGCACGCCCACAAACATACCGCTCACGTTATCCACCAGGCCGCTAAACCACCATTTGAGCAGTTCGTCCGGGCTTAAATCGTCCGGCCATTTCCCGGCAAGCAGTTGGCTCACAGTGTGCCACACCAGGAGGCGGCCTCCCACAAATCCGGCGTAGCGGATAGCATCGTGCTCCTCTAACAGTAGGCCCGTTTCAAGGCTCCAACGGTTAAATTCGTTGTTCATAAACGTAGCAAACATTGTAAGGCACCGCACAATGGCGTTTCGGTTGCGCATAATCTCAGCCGCGTCGTAGCGTCGGCCGGAGCCCAGCACGCGGTTAATCAGCATATCCGCGCGGTCAATGGCAATACGGTCGGCCTCTTTTTCGTTTTTGCCCTCTTTTGTGGCCATATCAAACCACTTATTGTAGGCCGTAACCCACATAGGAATAGCAAAGAAATCGTCCGTGGCCACCATAGCGGCATTGGTAAATTCCAAAAGCATACTATCCTCGCCGAAAATGTTTGCCTTACGCAGTTGGCGCATAGTAACGTCGTAGTTCTCGCTCTTATCTTTCATCATGGGCGACTTGCTAAACACATACGCTTGCAGTTGTTTGGCGTGTTCCATACCTAACAAACTTTGCGGGCCGTATTCGCTTAGGGCCAGGGCCACGCCTTTGAGTACGTCTTTACCCGTAAAGCCCTCCACGGCGTTGGTAAATAACCACGGGTTGGCTAAGTTTTCAATAATCACGCTTGACTTCCCGGCCAGTACGGCAATAGTGGTATGTTTGCGTAGCCACTCTACTGTTTTATTAATTACACCGATCCCGCTTGTTTCCTGGCCGCCCGTAGCGATCATATTAAGGTGCGCTTTGAGTAACGAGTACCCGTTGCGGCCGAGGTTTTTAATCAGCGTTTCGCGCATATAGTCGTTATCTAATAAGCGGCGCAAGTCCACCACAACCGGGCGAAAATACAAGTCGTGTATAACTTCGGTCATATGCCGCTCTACCAGGTTGAGGTTAAGGGCTAAGGGTTGGCGCACGTCTTTGGCACGGGCCTTTGTGTGCCCTTGCTTAGTAGTGGCCGCCCATGCCTGGTTGCTTTCCGTGTAGAGCGGTTGGGCCAAATACTCCTCGCGCTCGGCCCAGCGGCTCCCGCGCCAGTCGTATTTAATCGGGTAATATCCGCCGCGCAGTTGGGCTGTTTTTCCGTCAGCCGTCGCAATAGCAAACGACAGCGGCTCCACCTTGCCCGGTGTAAATCCCGTTAGCATTTGGTGCATTTTGCTCACTTCGCCCCACGGCTCATTGATTAAATCCCAAACGCCCTGTACAAAATCCCAGTCCTTTGCGGTGAGGTTGTTGCGTAAAAGGCGTTCTACGCTTTCTTGCGTCCACTCATTTGTAGTTCCGTCCGGGTTTTTGAGGTATCTAAAACCGACTGGCGGATTATCAAATAAGCGTTTGCGGTTTTGCTCGTTCCCCATGTTAAGGGCCATAGCAAGCAAGCGTTCTTTGGTACACTCGTCGCCCAGTTCCGGGTGGTATTTTTTGGTAGTAAAAATTTCCTGTAACTCGTCTTGCGTATAATGCTCGTCAATGAGTTTTTTATAAGCATCCTTAAACGCGCGCAAGTGTACACTTTCCTTATCGGCGGCCTCTTTGGTCGGCTTGCCGAAAAGGTCGTACATAAAGCCGAAATCGTGGTAGCCGTCGGCTTTGTGCAGTAGGGTATCTAACTTTGTCATGGAGTAAAAGTATTTTTCCATACCGCTAAAAAACCCGTCCTTTTCCGGCTCCACTTGGTCTTTGAATTTTTCACGCGTTTTTTGCGAAATGGTTTTGCTGAGGTGTTGCGACACCATAAAAGCCAAATCGCTAATCGTTTCGTGGCGGTGCATACTAAACAAACGGTTTTCAAAATTGGCCGTGTGGTTAATGTTTTTAAGCGCATCTACCACTTGTTGCAAACTGTCAATAGACAAATAACGCCAGTCCAAATTGCGCGATTCGTTAGTAATCCAGTCGGGTATCATTACACCGTCATAACCCAGTTCTTTATAGCGTTTGGCCCACTCACCTAAACTTTCCATTTTCATAGACTGGTCATAATCGTTGCGGGCGTAGCCGAGGCGGAAAAGCAAGTCGGCCATTTGCAAATAGTGGTCTTGCTTTTTAAGCAGTTGTATTTTTTTGCGTTGAAAGTATTTCATACTTTCTTGCAAACGGCGCAGTTGCTTACTAATACGCACGCTTTCCGCGGCCGCGGCCGCGTTAAAAAGTTCCTCCATTTTTGCCTGTGCGGCGGCATCGTAGTCCTGCCGGGCAAGTGCGCGCGCGGCGCGGGTGGCGGCGCGTTTTTGGGCCGTGTAATACGGTGAAAAGCGGGCGGCGATCCGCGCGGGCTTAGAGTGTAGCCACTCTCTTGCGGCCTTTTTGGACAGGGCCTTGGTTTCTTGGGCGCGCTGTACGCTGGCCGTGCGTTTGAAGTTGAGGAACAAGTCGCGCTCTAAGGCCAGCACATCCAGGGCCCGGTCATTTGACAAGGCCTCGGCTTGTGCCCGGCGCAAGTCGCGCATATCCGAACTAAATTTGTACTTTTGCATCCGCTTTTCGGTTTCGTCATCTACGGCCTCTCTAAACGGTTTTAAGGCTACAAACTCCTCGGCCATTTGTGTAGCCGTCATCCCGTTGTTTTCAGCAAGCACTGTCCACAAAGTACGGTCGGCCTCGCTTAGCAAATTGGCGTGAAAAGCGTGCGCCAGTTCCTTAGCACTGGCCAAATTGTTAGCGTCGGTTTTGCCGTGGTCTTTGGCGTACTGGCTTTCTACAAAGTGGCTTTCCACGATGTTGGCCAGTTGGTAATCACTCCGGGCGGCAAGTTCCTTTTCCACGTTTTCATATTCGCGTTCGTAAGCGTATATTTCTTTTTGCTTATTAGTGTAATCCCACTCCTCATGTTCCTCTTTCATAATTTGGAGCACGGCGGCGTTGTGCGCGTCCTCGCGCAGGCGTTCCAACCGGGCCACATCCTCGGCGGAAAGTCCGGGAGTTTTGGTAAATGGCTCATACGTGCGCTCACGTTCGGCGGCTACAATTTCCTCCTCGGTGGCCAACATACGGTCAAACACGCGGCGGATGTCGTCGTTTAGTTCTACGTCTAGTTGCTTTTTAACGTTTTTATACACACGGAGCATCCAGCGGCGTAGGCGGCCAAAAAGCCGCTCCATTTCCAAACTAGGCGACTTTCCCTCGCGTAAATAGGCCTCAAAACTTTTCGCAAATTTCTCATGTTGTTCGCGGGTTAGTTCCTTTTGGCCCTCTTTAATATCAAGGTACTTGGCCAAAGGCGCAAAATCCTTTTTGTATTCCTCGCTTGCCAAGCCGCTGTTCACAAACTGCCAGCGTTCATTAAGCCAGTAGTGTGCCAGTTCGTGCGTTAAGGTGGAGGCGTTGGCGTCCGGCGTAAGCGTAATGGTGTTGGTCAGTTCATTAAACTTCCCGCGCATACGCCCGGCGGCCTCTTGGTAATACAGGTTAAGAATATCCACCGCTTTGTCATCAAAAATAACAAAACATTCCCCGTCCAAGTGTCCGTCGTAAGAAATACCTTTAATGCCGTGTTTGTTGAGTTCCAGCGAAGCCGCTTTTGCGTATTCGGTCCTATTAAGTATTTCAATAGGGGCAGTGCCCCCTTGGTCCGTGCCCAAATAGGCAAAGTGCCGGGCAATGGATTCATAGATTCCGCGGCCCGTCATATTGTCGCGTCCCTCTTGCGTGGTAAGTTCCGGCAAAATTTCGTTGTCCTCGGCCAAGGCCAAGACGGCATTTTTTACTTTTTCCGGCTGTTCGCTAAAGGTTTTATCCTCGTTTAACAGCACATCGTTTTCCGGGATTTCCACCTCGTAAAGTTTGCCTTTTTTGAAAGTAAACTTTTTGGGGTCTAGGCCCTCTACCATGCGCAAGAGTTCGGCGTAATGCTCGGCGGATTTTTTATTTTCCGCCGCGTATTTTTCATTGTCTTTCCAAAACTTGGCATAAAATTCGCTATCGTCTTTGAGTTTTGCTAACACGCGGGCGGCTTTGTCTTTACTGCCACGGTCATTAACATAATCCAACGCCTCGCGCATAATGCTTTTATCGCCTGGCAAGTATTCCTTTCCGTCGTAAATCAAAACATCATCAGGGCGCGGAATACCACGCGAAAGTTTCTCTCGGTAACGTTCGGCCGTTTCTTTATTTCCGGCAAAATACAGGCCCCAGCCGTGCGCTTGCGCACCCTCGCCTGTACCGATAGCAGACAGTGCAAACTTGTCAAAAACGTGTGGCGAGCCGTGATAAACGGCCTGGAAATAAACATTTGCATTGTTTTCATCAAACGTGCCCCTGTTATAGACGGACTTTATTTGCGTGGGTTCAAATACAATTATTTCTTGCAGTTCCCCGTCATAACTTTTTACCAAATCGTCCATTTCTACAAATACACCGTCGTACCCCTGTTCTTGTAATTTTCTAGTAAACGACTCGCTTTCAAACTTGGAAAGCATGTTATGTGTGTCCTTGGATTTTATGATATACGGGTTTTGCACGCTAAGATAAACAGGCATTACGCGCCCGTTTTCATTGGGTACTTGCTTAAACTTTTGCCAATCCCGCGAGTACATTGCGGCTAATTCTTGTTGCGGAGTAAAATAAAAACCTTTTCCTCTATATCCGTAGTCGGTTTGCGCGCCTATTTTTGATTTATCAAAACTGGAAAAGTCCCCCTGTTTTGTCCCGTGATACACAACAAGCGGCTTGCCATTTTCATCCACCACTTTGCTGTTCTTAAACCACTTCTTAAACGCGGATGAGTTCGGGTCGGTTTTGGCATTTTGGGCCTTGATTTTTGGGTTTTTATTGGCTATACTAATAGTACCGTTTGGCCCAATAGGTTCCTTTGCGGAGCCGATTTCGCCGGTAGTCCGGGAGTTTTCCCGGAGAGGTAAGGCGGCCTCCCAAACGGTCTTTTTATTGTCAATTTTCCGCCGGGGCATAAGCGTAGTTACTTTATAAAAACCGTTTCCCGGTTCTAACTTAATTGCCACGGTATGGTTTAGTCCTACCTTTCCCGTCAGCAGTAAAGACCCGTTATTTCCGCGTTGGATAAGTGCTAGCCGTTCCATAACCCCGTCAATAAACTCAATCGGGTTATCATAGCCCAGTTTGCCTATTTGTTCCAGTCGGCTCATAGTTTCGCCTTTTTTCACAACGGACAAATGTTTGAGTAGCGAGTTATACACGCGGATTTCGCCGGGTTGGATGTTTGCGGTTTGTGCAATTTCCGGGCTAATCACGCCATGTGCCACACCTCCCCATTTGCTTTTTACAAAAGCATTATCCGGGGCAGATGGGTCAAATTGGTTTAGCGCATTGATTTCTTGGAATAAATCCGCATTTGCGTTTTCTTGCGCAAAATCAAAACTTCCGGCCGTAAGGGCCTCGGCGTTAATGTTGTGCTCGGCCAGTACGCTTTCGCTCGGTTTCATTCCGTCCTTTACTGCCTCACGCAGTAAAAAGTAGTGCAAGTTTTTAAGCGCGCGCGTTCCGCGGTCTGGCAGTTTTTCGCCAAATTCTTTTTCAAAAAGTGTCTTAAATTGCCCGCTATTGACGTTCAAAATGTCATTAAGCCGCTTGTTGTAGCGGTCGCGTTTGGTAAGGGGGATGTATTTACCCACTTCCTCATTTACGGCCGCTATTAAATCCGGCACGTCGGCCGTAGTGGCCCCGGTGTCCTCTAAGTTGATAAGTGAGCCATAGCCGTTTTCCTCCAAGTATTCTTGCACGGCAAGGGCAGCCTCGTAAAGTTTCATCCCGTTTTTATTATTTACCAGGCCGTAAATGTTGCTTTCCTTGCGCCGCCAGTTTTCCGTTTCCCCGGCCCAGTCGGTATTTTCCGTTGCCACGCCGCCACGTTTGAGCAAATAGTCAATAATCGGCGTAGCACCGCCTTTTTCCTGGGCTGCTAAGGTTTCCTCGTTTTGGGTGAGCGCGTCTTTGATTTTGGCGTACACTTCTTTTGCCTGGTTAAAGGCCTGTTGTTGTTCCGGCGCAAGTTGCGTTTGCACAGTCGGCAAGTTCAAGTGTTCGGCAAATTCGGCAAAGTCCTGGCCGCGTTTTTTGGCCTCCACTACCGACATGCGCGCCATCAGTTGTGCGTTGGCCTCTACTTGTTTTTGCCACTCCTCGGCCTCAATTCCGGCCGGAGGTACGGACTGGGCCAAAACATTCGTCCAGGTTTGCGTGGCGGTGTCTAATTCGTCATGTTTAATCTGCCCCTCTTTGAGCATTTGTTCGGCTTGCTCGTTGACGATTTTGGCTACTTCCTGTTCCTCGGCGGCGAGTTCGTTTTGTGTGCGGCCCTCCGGGCTAATCTTAATATCCCGTTCTAAGGCTTCGTATATCGGCTTCCCGGTCAGTTTGCTATATAACTGGCTTTGCACGGCCCAGGAGGCGGTTTTAATTTCAATATCGCCGCCCGTGGCTTTTGCCTCGTCGTATTGCCCTGCGGCCTCTGGACCGATGGCTTGTAAAAACTCGCGCGGGTCTATATTGTTTTCCTCGGCCACGCGGTCAATAGCCGTAATAGGAATATATACATTTTCTATCGGCGTGCCGTTGGTTTGGCTGGCTAAAAAGGCGATCGCCTTATCCGGGGAGCGTTCGGTAAGTTTTAATTCTTTCACACCCTCGCCAAGTTGTTTGTATAACTGGCCTACGCGCGCGGCCTCTTTTGTGGCGCGCATGTGGCGGTGGAAATTGCCCCCAAAACCGATAAGCCCTAATGCGCCGGAGCCGACGGCTACCTCATCCATACCCTCTAAACTCTCACCCATTACGCCGCTAAATGTGCGGCGTTCAAAAGGTTGTTTGCTCGCGGCTTTGGCGGCTTCCTCGGCGGTCAGTTGCACCACGTTTTGCGCATATTCCGTAGCGGTTTCGCTCGCGGTAGTAATAGCCCACTGCTTAGCGGCTTTGGCAAAAGTTTGGCGCAAAGTCAGCCCCTCAAAAGCGGCGGGGTTGCCCTCAATGATTTTAATAAGCCCCTCGGCTCCCGGCACCTTAGCAAGCGTTTTTCCCAGCGCGCCTGACAAAGATTTTCCTACAAATTTGCTCCCTATTTTCCCGGCCAGTTTCCCGGCGGGTTTTAACACGCCGCCAATAAAGATTAAATCCCCGGCCGTTTCCAGTGCGGCGTTAATATAGCCCACCGTCCGGCTTGCTTTGTCGGCAAGTTCCACGGGTACGGGGTTGCCGTTTGCGTCGCGCAAGTTACGTAAATCACCATACGCAAGCCCGCCCTCCATATCGTTGGCATACTTGGCCATCCCGGCCACATATCCGCTGCGTGCGCCCCACGTGGCCCCGGTAATAGCACCCGGCACGGCTCCGGCACCTAACCCGGCCGCTCCGACACCTGCGCCTACCGCGCCGCCTACGGCCGCGCCTCCGGCCGTTCCGGCAATAGCATCGGGCTGGCTTAGTAAAATTTGCGTGGCAAATTCCGTCGCGTGGTACGGGGCGCGTGCAAACACGCTCCCGGTAGGGGCGGCCAGGTCGGCAATTTCCCGTTCCAGCAAGGCAATTTCATCATCATAGGCCGTGCCGTATGTTTTGGTTTGTAAATCATATTCGCGTTGCTTAATACGCAAGTCGGCCAGAGTGTCTTGTTTCCAGGATTTCTTAAAAGCGTTTAGCACCATTTTGAAGTTGCGCTCAAAAAAGCCCATTTTCTTATATTCGTCTTGGATAAGCGGCACGGTTTCTTTATCGTTAAGGAGCGAGTACGTTTCCGGGGCGGCGTTTTGTAATACGTCCAGTTCCGCCTTACCGGGCAAGGCCTGGTGTTTTTGGAAGTCCTCAAAGTTCGCGCTGATAAATTCCGGCGCGTACCCGGTTTGTTTGCTGAGGCGTTGCACAGTGGCCTCTCTATCTGGGTTGAGTTGGCTTGCGCTTTCCAGGTTATCTGTTACGGTATGGTGTCGGCGCGAGGGCAAATTTTCCACCAGTAAGCCGCCGTAGGTTTGCCCGGCGGCCTCGGTGTCAAAGTTGGTTTGCGGTACTTGTGCGCTCGGCAAATCGTTTTTAGATAATGTCATCGTAATTCTCCTGTTCATCCGGGTTGATAAACAAATGCACCCCTTTCATAATTGGCTTTTGGGCGGCCAGTTTTTGGGCCGCGGCTCTTGCCTCTTTTTGTTGTTTTACGCTTTCGCGCAGTGCTTTGGGGCTCTTTTCGCCACGGGTGGAGTAAAAATAATCTATCGCAAAGTCCATATCCTCCGTGGTAGGCACTACTTTATTTTCAAGCATCCAGTTAATCGCGTCGTTTTCCGGCGTGCCCGCGGTAAAAAGTTTTTGGCCGCCGTATCGTTTTGTCCAGTCCTCCAAATCGGCCTCACCCCACTCAAAGGACGGATCGGCCTTTTCCTGGCGTACGGCCTGGGAAATCAGTTTTACATAGTTCCCGCCGTCCGGGTAGGAGCGCATATAGTCGCCCATGACGCGCTGTTGTTCTAAGTTCAAAGACGAGGTAGCGAGGTATTTTTCTTTGCTAAACCAGCCGCCCGTTTTTTGTAATAAACTGTTGGCGATGCTTACCATTTCCTCCGGCTTTTTTTCCTGGCTTTGCCGTTTGACTTCCAGCATAAACATAGCCCGGTCGGCCGGGTCGCTTATTTTACGTTTAGCGTCGGCCTCAATTTGTTTGAGCACAAAAGAAGTTCCCTGTTTTTCATCGGTGCTTTTGTAGCACTCTTTTACCAGGGCTTTGTAGTCGCTTGCGTTTAGGCGGCCGTTGGTAAAACTGCCACGTACTTCGTCCTCGCCGACACTTCCGTCGCTAATCCCTTTCCACAAGCGCAAGTATTCCTCCGGGTCGCTGTGTGCGGCCTGGCCGCGTGTAGAGTGCTCCTTAAAAAGCGTTTCAATAAATTTCTCTTTGGTAAATTTATCTTTGCTGTCGTTGGCGTACTGAGCGGCCAGTTTGAGGCCCTGTTCTAAGGTGCCCGCGCCGCTTACCAGTTTATCGGCGGCGGTGTAAAAGTTTTCGTCACGTTCACGGTTGCGTTGTTCCTTAAAACGCTTTTCGTCAGCCATGCGGGCTTGTAGGTCTTTGAGCAAATCGTCCTGTATGCTTTGCTCATACCCGGTGGCGGCAATCACACGCTTAGCGTAGTTCAAATCCACCTCACCCGTGGCCGTGCGCACTTTGCTTGCCTCGGCCCACATGTCCGTTTTAAGGTTGTTGACGACGGCGGTTTTCACTTGTTTAGCAAGTGCGCGGCCTGTTTTTACGTCTATTTTGTCGCGGTTGGCGGTCAAAACTTCGGCCGCTTGTGCGGGTTGGTCGCGCTCCAAAAGCGTGCCTACGGCTGTGCTCACGGCTTGGCCGTTAAGCGCGTACAAATTAGCCTCCTGTACTTCGGGCGGTAAGCCGTTTTGCATCCAGTTAGCTTTTGCTTTTTCGGTCATTAAGCCGAGTTGCTCGTTCAATGTTTCCGGGTTGGCGGCCACACGTTGCATAGCGTCCTCGGTAAATGCTTTTGTCAAAAGGTCATCCGTAGCGCGTTGCTCTTTAAGTTGGTGTTGGGCCACACGGTTGTAATTGTTTTGAAAATCTTTTTCAAAATATAAACGCAGTTCCTCGTATTCCTCCGGGTTGGCGGCGGTGGATAGGTGCTTATCCATAAGTTCTTTTTGGCGGCTGGAATAGGCCTCGGCTATACCATCCGCATCGTTGTATTGTTTGGCTAAAAGTCCGCCGTCAATACGCTTTCCGTCCGGGCCGATTTTCCCGTTCAAAATTTCGTCATTATCTTTTTGCCAGTTTAACTGGGCCGACGTTAAGCGCAAGTTGCGGTTGCGCACTTCAAACCGCCGGGCGGAGGCCTCGCTTTCGCGGGCAATAGCGGCTACTCCCTGGGCCATATTGGCCCCGGCTTGCGCCAGTTTTTCACCAAACGCGCCGCTTACAGGTGTGGCCACTTGCGGCCGCGCCACGCTAATTTGTCCGGGGGCTACTTGGTTTTCGTATTGCGGTACTTTCATTTGGCACCTCCCCACATTCCGGCCACCATAGCGGCCGAGGATAACATAGAGGAATAAGCGTTAATGCGCCCGGCTTTTTTGGCATATTTCCCGGCAATGCGCATTTGCTCGGCCTGTCCCTTCGCGCCTACTTTGTTAAGTTCGGCTTGCAGTTGCATTTCACCCGCACGCGCGGAGGCCGTGCGTTTGATAAAATCTATGTCCTCTTTTTCAGCGCGCAAACTATCCAGCACCACATCTTCAAAGGACACACTACTTAAATCCGTTCCGTTGGCCGCGGCGGCTACTAATTGTTTGCCGTAGTTTTGCCGTCCGGCCCGGCGGGCCTGTTTTACCTGGAACGCGGCATTTTGCAAGTCGTATTTAATTTGACGGTTGCTGCTCATTTCGTCTAAGGCGGCTTGTGTTTCTACCGCGCGGGCTTGCGCGTTAAGGTTGGCTTGTTCGGCGCGGCCGGAGGTAATCGCGCTAGACGCGCTCATAATCCCGCTACCGATAGCAAGGCCCGTTCCGGCCCCGCGCCAAAATTGCGGGTTTTTATAAAACGCTGTTTTTGTTTGTGTGGCGGCCGCCTCATTGGCGGCGGAATTGTTAGCGGTACACATTATTTTTTCCTCCGTATTTCAAATAGAATAAATTTAGCGCCGGTGGGCGAAACCGTTTCTTTCCCAAACGCCGCGCCCAAAAATTCCAGCAAACGGTGGGCTTGGGGGTACTGTGCATCCACGGCATTGTATAGTTCGGGGTAAATGTCTAAAAATCCCGCCACTACGTACTTACAGGCGCGCAAAAAATCTTTTTTGGTATGGTTGATTTCTTCGCTGCCCAGTAGCCACAGCCGCGCCCGTTTAGATAATACCCCGTCCGGCCTAAGGCCAAATAAACACATCGGTACGCCGTCGTGCAAGGCCGTAAAAGCAAACGCGCTTTGGCGTACGCTTTCTTCCAGCGCGGCGGCAGAGTCGGTTAGTCCTGCGTGGGCCAGTTCCAGCCGGTCGCCTTGGCGCAAACGCTTGGCGATAAAGGGCACGTCTTCGGGTAAAGTCCGGCGAATATGTATCATAAATTGCCCACCTGTGCGCAGGGCACTATTGCTGTAATCATAAGCGGCAGCGGGTCTTGCTGTTCTACTATCACGCTAGGCATTTGTTCGTAACTGGCCCCAAACGTAAAGCGTACGTCCTCCGAAACAAGTTCCTTTCCCTCGTTTAGTGTAATCGGGTATTCCGGGCTCCATGTTTCCATAAGGTCAGCATCGGCTCCCACACGTGCGTTGCGGCTATCCACAAAACACACGAGCGCGCCAATAAAGCGTTTCTTTTTGGACATAACCGAGCCGCTATCGGTATTCAAATCACCGCTTAGCGTGCGTAAGTGTGCCGTATAAGGCAATCCCACGTGCACCACGCTGGCGGCGGCGGTGAGTGTAATTTGCCCGTTTATTACCGTTTGGCGGGGGCATACTTGGCCGTCGGCCAAAATAGCCACTTCCTTGCCCTCTAGATAGTCCAGCCCGCTAATCACGGTAGCGGCCGCGCCTCTGTATGTCCGGCCGCAATCTACGAAAAATTGCTCTTTGGGGTCTTTGCTTGCCAAACGGTCAGCCATTTTTTCCACATAGCGGGTGCCGCCGCGGTTGACAATTAAAAATAGTTCATCGCGGCTTTTTCCGGGAATACAACAAATGCTTTCCACCAGGCCGTCGGTTTGCATTTCCGTCCAGGCAAGCACATTTTCGGCGTGCACATAAGTAAGGCACAATAACTTTCCGCTGGCTAGCAGTACCCACAAAAGCCCGTCCGGCTCCTGTTGGTAGGCCATTTCTATCACTCGTTCATTGTCAAAAAGGTGGGCGGCTATCCAACACAAATTATCACCGTGTACCACATCCGCGCTATAATCATAAGCGGCATCGCGTACTTTTGTTCCTTTCGGCATAGCGTAAATAGCACGGCTCCCAATAACTGCCGGGCGCACATTAGAGCCGCCGTCCGATGTTTGTTTCGGCATACCGCAATCGGCGGGGGTCATTACGGCCGAATCAGAGGCAAACGTGCCGGCGGCTGTAAAAGCCACCAGATTTTTCATACTCACTAGCGCGTTAATCGCGTTAATACCATCATCGCGCAAGGTGGTAGAAAATCCGTCGCTATCCTCTAACGGGGTAGAAGTGGCAAATGAATGGCTGTCGCCAATTTGCGTACCTTGCACACTATCTAATTGCCCCCAGGTCAGGCGGCCGCCGTGTTGGGCCACGCAAGATGGCCAGCCGTTTTTGGTGCTCCATGCGCCCTCGCTCCATTTTGGGGTGGTGTTAATGGTAATTTCTTGCCCGGCCACGTAGTCATAGCCGCGCACTTGTATTTGTACTAAGTGCTTAGGCGACGTGTTGGAGGAGGCGGAATCAGCCGACACGGAGAAATTTATTTCACTGGCCACTACCGGGGCTACGTTAAAAATACGCCACGTTTCCTTATACGTTTGTCCTCCGGCGGTAAAGGTGACTTCTTTTCCGCGTTGTACGCTACGCACATTAAATGCGCCCGCGCTCGTATTCGGTGCCAAAATAATGTTATCGTTGGCGGTACTATTGCCGAGTGCACCCTCAATGTTGTGGCCCAAAATAGCAATAGAGGTAATTACCACCGCAGAGGGGAACGTGTAAGAAAATCCGCCATGGTCTTGGTCGGTGTTGTTCACCATAGAAAATACGGTATCGTTCTTTCCGTCAAGCACTTTCCAAAAGTCGGCCTGTAAACTGTTATACGTGCCGGAGGGGGCCGCGGCGCTTGTAAAGGTAGGTATGCACGACTTGTATTCCCGGCCCGTAGAAAAGTAGGTTTCCAAATTCTTGGTATCATTTACAAGCGTAGCGGCCACTTTAAGCGGGCTCACGTACTGGGTGATTTTGTAGAAAATGCCTACTTCCTGTTCCTCGCAGTCCAGGCGCAAGTAACAGTGGCCGTTGGTTACGGTCGGTTGTACGCGGATCCACCACAAGCCTACCGGGATAGATACCACGTCGTTAGCGTTAAAACTATTTACGTCCTGGTTGGCGGCCTGGTCGTGGTACATAATACTACTAATCGTGTGTAACGTCATCCACGAGTTTGCGTCGTTGGGGTCGGCGGAGTATTGTATTTCTACCTTGCCGCCCCACGTTCCTGTTGTTTGTACCACCATTTCCCCGGTCATAAGCATAGCCGAAGAAATGCTTTGACTTTGCGTCGTATATTGCGGGGAAAAGTTCACGGCTTTAAGGCGGTGTTTAATTTTCCACCACGCGCCCACGTCGCCCTCGGCAAACAAATCATTTTCGCACGTCAGATAAAATTTTCCGGCCGTGCTGTTATAGCAAGCGGAAATTTTAAGCGACTCGTCTTTGTTTTCCCGGTTGAGCGGGCCGTACATAAAAACGTAGTCGGTAAATTTCCAGTCGGTGTGTCCGTAGCGTTCCAGTTGCTTAGGGCGCTGGCCGTTGCGGGCAAAATACATCACATCTGCCGACTGGCAGTAATATAAATCTTGCAGTTCGCCCTCGTCTAAATCGGTTTCCACTTCATACACTAAATCGTGTTCGTCAAGCAGTTGCCCGTTTGAATTGTAAAAGCGGATGTACCCAGCGCCCACCTCTAAAGCGTAGGCCTGTTTCTTGCTAAACACAAACGGCAAGAGCCGCGCTTTTTTAGAGCGGTACCCGGTTTTTGTTACAGTGCGGGTGGTATCGGCCGAGGTCATACGCAGTAGCGTACCCGTTGACGGCACGGAGGTATCGGCATAGTTAATGGTTGGCGGGTTACTGGTTAAATCTACGTCCGTAATAGACACGGTGGACGAGGCCGTTGTTTCACTGTTTTTATAAACCGGGGAGCCGACAGCGGGCGTAGCGGTTTCGGTGTAAAGCGTTAAGGAATAGCCGGACACGCCCCATGCGTAAAGCGTTACCTCCTCCTCATGGGTGTAGGCAAATTTCTTTACCGGGGCCAGCATAAGCATACCGGGTCTATTGGCCGCGCCGCCTTGCGGTTGTATGTAATAGTTCACGCACTCGCGCAGCCACGTGGAAAATTTTTGCTGGTCCACACGGTGCCATAATCCAGGCGCAGACACGCCGCCATTGAGAGAGGGTTGTAATAAATGTACGGGCATTAGCGCGCCTCCAAAAATGCACTTGTTTTTTCCGGCACTTCAAACTGTTCAATTTTGTTTGCTTGCCGGGCCTCGTCTAATTTGCTCTGGTATTTTGAAAGCATAAGTTTGGCTATTTCGCTGTCGCCTGTTATCGGTACGGCCAGTTCCGCCGCTAAGAGCAGCGCAAAGCAGGCCACAAAAGAGGGGTCAAATACGGCCGTATTTTTCACATCCGCCACATAGCAGGCCCGCGCACCGCCGTATGGGCACGCCACCAGTTTATTGCCCTGGTTGTCATAAAAGAGGGTATAGGGGATTTGGTGGCAAGGGGGCACGTCTTTGTAAGAAATTTTCTTAACAAAAATACAGTCTGCCGGCAGGGCAAACACATACGGCAAATTTACCGACGGACTTTCAACGGTACTGGCGGCCAATTCGGCCCAGCGCATAGCAAAAGCCCAATCATGCGCGCGCAGTAAATTACGGCGCACAAAATCATACATCAAATTGGCAGTACGGGCGGTTTGTGTGTTTTCGCTTGGCGATGAAACAAGTTTTTGACCCAAGTTAGCCAGCGCCAAATTGATAATAGAAGTTTTAGAAATATCGTTTGCCATAATTCCCCTTGTACCCCGCCGGGGGAGATTAGCCCGGCGGGGTTTGGTTTTGCGTTAGTCCAAGCCAATGTTCGGGTTATCAGTAATAAATGCGCTGATTTTCCCGGCAGTGGCGGTGCCTGCTACGGTGTATTTCATACGTAAGTAGTCTTTGAGCCCGAGCGGTAGCGGGATAATTCCCAACATACCCTCGGTCAAAGAGGCCACGGGATAGGTGGGGAATGTCGCTACCGTTTCGGCAGACGAAAACGCTTCCGCGTTGTCGGTCTCCACCGAGGGCGTTACGCTGGTAGCCCCGGCAAAAGCGCTGTCCACGCGCACTACCAGGAATAAGCGGTTAGGCACATCCCCGCCGTTGGTTTTGACGACGTTTGTGCTGGCGGCCGTAGTGGTTACGGCTTGTTTGTCGGAAAATACCAAAGAATTATCAATCATATTCCGCACCTCCTTAGTTGTTGCTTACCAGCGACTCGGTGTTGCTGATTGCGTCGCAGATATGCACCGGGATTTCGTCCACGGTCAAGATCGGCTTTGCACCCGGTTGGTTGGGGGCGTACTGGACATTGGCTTTTTTGCCTAACTGTTTACGCAAGGCACTGCGTACAGTTCTGTTCATGTAGAGCACGGCTTTACCAACGCCGATTTTTTGGATTCTTTCCTCGGCGTCTTGGATAAGCCCGTACAAGTCCACATTGGCTAAATCGCCCGTGTTGATGTTGGCTACGCGGGCCGCATAACGCCAATCCTGTACCGCTAAGCCGATTTGCCACTCAAAGTATTCCTTGTAAGCAGGATATTCTTTGTTGGTAGTGGTGTCTAAGTGATTGACCAGGCCAAAATCTTGGCGCGAGATACCCGCCTTAGACCCTTTGGGGAAGAAGCCGTACACTTTGTCGCTATCCCAAACCACCAAATAAATGGAGGTTTTGTCTTGGGCGGCAGTACCGCCTGCGTTGACGACGTTGCGGGAAGTATCTACGGAGGATTTGGTGGTATTATAGTATTCGGACAAGCCGACGCATTTTTCCAATTCCTTTTTACCGCCGTAGATTAAAGCGTTAGCGACGGTGTCGCTCATGCCCGCAATAATGCCTTTACTTTGTCCGGCGCGGACCGCGTCCACATGTCCGCCTTTTTCCGCAATAAGTTTATCCACCACGCTGTAAGCACCCAACGTGCCGGGGCGGGCCAAAACCACTTTTTGGGTGGCTTTTTCCGCATCTACGCCTTGATAGGCGCGCCGCCAAGTTCCGGCGGGAATCCCGGTGCGCACCGCGTATTCGTGGCCGCTGTCTAGGTTGCTTTCTCTAATAAGCATATCGCCAATAATGTCATTGGTTTGGCTCAAAACTTCCGCAACGGCCAACTCTTGCCCGTCAGGGCCAAATTGAGCGGCGGCATCACGGAGGTTATACATTTGGTCAGCAATAATCGCCATGTTGTTTTACCTCGTTTTAGTTTGAACGTTTCCCGTAAAGGGCTTGTGCAAATGTGACATCACCCTTTGCGGCTTCGTTAGAGTTCACTTGCTTATCCTCTTTAAGCAGTGATCCCGCTTGAAAGAACGCTTTTACCATAAGGGGATGGTTTCCCAGGCCCGTCTGGTCTAAGAGCGTGCGCAGTTCATCGCCGCCAAATTTATCTATCGCTTTTGCGCAAGTGGCCATTACGATAGGCAATTTGTCGCCGTGTTCCTGTTTTACTTGCTCTTGCCAAGCCGCCGCGGCAGCAGCCGCTCCGGCCGACAAGCGTTCGGCCTCAAAGTCCAAAATACGCTGGGCATCTTCGGGCTTTAAGTTTATGGTTTTGGCCAATTCTTTGTATTTGGCCATTTCTTGTGCATCTACCGCCGCTCCCCCGGGCAAGGATAAATCCTTATACGGGTCTTGCGGTGGGTTCTGCTGTTGTTGTCCGTCGCCGGGTTGTTTTTTGCCGCCGTCCGGGTTGGTGTCAGCGGAGCCATCAGTACCGGGCTTTTTGCCGTCGTCTGCTTTGGCTCCCCCAAGCAAAGAGTGTTTGTTATCCGCCTTGCCGTCCGGCCCGGAGGGGGGATTGCCCGTGCCTTTGGCCGGGTTATTGTCAGCGGGCGGGTTATTATCTCCGGCCGTGGGTTGTCCTCCGGCTGGCGGAGTATCCGTACCGCCATTTGCGGCCGGCGGCGTTCCGGCAGAGCCCGCATCGGCCGGGCCTCCGGCCTGTTCCATCAGCATACGGATAAGTTTGTGTCTGTTCATTTAGTCATCCTCCACGTTTTTTAGGTCTGTTGCTAACTGCTTAATTTCCGCCTCGTATTCCTGTTTCATTTGCTCATACGCGGCGGGGTCTGCTTTACGTACGAAATCCTCTATCCAGTTGCCAAGTGCGCGCATAGCGCAGTTGTACGCAGTAGCGTGGGTATCGCCCCGCACGAAGGCATTTTGGCGGTGGCTTGTGGCCAAAAAAAGCGAGTAAATCACCCGGCGTCCCTCTACCAAATTGAGTACGCGCCGCCAGTCGTTAATCGTACGCCGCTCAATATCGCGCGTGCGCTTTTGTTGAAATTCGGCTTTACTCATTTACGCCTCCTTGCGCTACCACATCTAACGCACTCCCGGTGTTAAGCGGGGTATCGGCCAAGGTTTTGGCACTTTGTACGGCCTGTGCAATTTGCGCTTGCTGGGCGAGGGCCTGTTGTTGTTCGGCTCTTGCATGGCGGGAGGCCTGTACTTCTTCCTCCGGGCGTACCATTTTGGGGGTTGCGCCAATGGCCGTGAGTCCCTCGCGCAAAGCCCCGTCAAAATCCACCACGTCTAACACTTCGGCTTGCGCGTTAGCGGCTTGCACTTGTGCCAGTTCGGCGGCAAATTGCGCCCCTTGCCTAATAGAGTTAAGTGCGGTTGCTTTTTGTGCCTGCGCAATCATAGAAATATAGGACACGTTAATATCACGCCCCTGTATTTCCTCCGGCGGGGGTGGTAAAATTCCGGCGCGGTTGCAGATATTAAAAGTGCGCTCAATAAGCGGGTCCAACAGTTCGTTTTTAAGCCGTTCCAAGACGGGCCCCAACATCATCATTTTTTCTTGCGTACGTTCGGCCACTTCGGTAGCGGTCATTTTTCCAGCATCAATGTTAGAAATCATCAAGAACATATCGGCAAAAAACTGCTCGCTGATACGCTGGCGGGTTTGCTCTATGGAGTATTCCAAACTTTTAAGGTCGGGTTGCACCTGGTACACGGGCCGCACGGCGGAATCGGTCGTGTCGCTGTGGCGGGTAAGGCCGCCGGGCGTGAGGTTAATTTCGCCTTGCACTTTGTTAGACACCATAAGCGGCGGGTCTATACTCTTGTCTAAGGCCTCCAATTTTTTCTTTTGCATTTTTTGGAGCATTTTCACGTCGCCCAGCACCGTCCACCCTGGCCCGCGGCCGTAGGTATCGTTAGGGCGTTTTACTTCCCAGCGGCTTGCAATAACCGGGAAATCCTCATAGCCCGACTCACGTAAAAAGCGTTCTTGCCCGTCCATCCAATACACGGACACAAAGGGCATATTTTTATTGCCAATGGCTCCGGGTGTGCGCTCGCGGTTAGGCATAATGAGGTGGTGCACTTTATATTGGTTGGTATATTTTTTATCGTTGTACTGTTGGGCGATGGCGTGCGGTACGTTTTCCAGTCCAAACTCGCCAACCAGTTGCGCAACCGTCATGTAAAATTCCCGGCCGTAGGTATCAATGCGGCCGCGGTTGTTGTGCGCAAGCATAAATTCACCGATAGTAAGCGGGCGGCAGTGGATAACCGTTTCGTAATCCTCCTCTACCACAAAAGCCCCGGTGCAAAATACGGCTATTTCCTCGTAGAAATTACGCAAGCACGCATACAGGTTGCTTTTGGCAAACACGCGCTCAATGACTTGCTTTACGTCATAAAGCCAGCGTTTGACGGCGTTGGTTTGCTCTTGTTGCGGGCTGTCTATGGTGAGTTCAAACCAGGAGCGGGAGGGCGAGGTTAAGCCGCTCATCATCCCGGCGGCCAAGATAGCCACGGCACGGGCGGCGGTAGAATCTAAAATTGTTTTCGCGTCTATCTTTTGGCCCTGTTTGCTTTTGGCCTCGTCGTCAAAACTGCCGGAAGTGGGAGCCAAATAGCGGGCTAATTCTTTCCACGCGGCTACCCACAAATCATATTCGCTTTTGAGTTGGCTAAAAATGCTGTTTGCGTCGCTTATTTTCATAATTACCCCAATGTCGTGCGGCTTGCGGCTTGTCCGGCAAGCGAAGTTCCGGCGGTACTCGGGGTACCGAGTGCGCCCGTGCGGCTGGTAAGCACGGTATTATTGGCCACGGCCGTACGGCGCTTGCGTTCCTCATCGGCGGCGGCAGAATCGGTGTGGGTGGTTTGGGCCGCGCCTTTGGCCTCTACGAGTGCTTTTTGTTTGCGCTCGGTTTCCTCCTGTACTTGTTGTTGCTGGCGTGCCGCTTTGCGTTGGTCATGGGCGTTTTTGGCGCTCATACCAATACTTGCGGCGGCGGTTACAATTCCTACTACGGCTGATACTGGGTCGCACATATTGCTTACCTCCTGTTAAATAACGTCGTAATTCATCTTGGCAAAGGCGGGGCGGCCGCGCTTGCCGTAAAAATCTTTCGGCAGTGGTAAAATCATAGAGGCCATAACGGCCGCATCGGCAAAGTCCGGGCTCGTGCCGGATTCTTTGCGCCACTCTTTTTTGTTTTGGAGCACTATTTGCCCCTTGTTGTTAAATTCGTAGAGCCGCGCGCCCAGTTCCCCTAGCACACGCTCATCACGGATAAACACTTTCCCGGCATCAGCATCACGGGCCAGGTCAAAATACCCTTGCGTCGTCATATTGCCGTAAGGCCCGGTAATGGTTTTGTTGTGGTACTCCTCAAAAACAATGCCGCGGCCGTCGCATTGGGCGCACACGTTGTCAATAATCGGCCCGCCCACGCCGTCGCCGTCCATGGCGCATTGGTTGACGTTGTGGCGGGTAAGCACATCGGCAATTTTGCCCTGCGTAAAAACCGCGTCCATTCCGGCCCAGGACTCCACGCATACCTCAGTAAGCGAGCCGTCCTCTAATCGGTCAGCCACAAAGACCACATTGTTATCCCCGCCAAACCGCGCAAGGTCAATTCCGGCCACGCGGGCTACGGGCGGCACGTTAGCCGGGGCGGCTTGCCGCATTTTCTCACCAGCGCCGCGTGCAAAGACTGAGTTAAAGGTACTCACAAAAGCATTTTCATCATTCTCGTACTCTTGCAAAAACATACCAAGGCCCATATCGTAGCCGCGGCGGCGGATATATTCCTGTTTGATTTGCTCTAACTGTTCGGCCGTAAATACGCCCGCCTCGCTTGCGCGCACGTTGGAATAAAACCAATTCGGGTCGCCTTTGGCGATGTGTGCCAGTTGGGTAAAATGGTTTTGGCCGCGCACCGTAGAATTGAAAATCGCCCATCCGTTATTTTCGTCTAGGATAGGGCTTAAATAATCCCACGCTTGCGGGTCGGAGAGGGCATACTCGCTAAACACAATACCCGCCGGGTTGGAGCCGACGAGTGCGTTATAGTTATCACTTCCGCACACTTGCCACACGGAGCCGTTCTTAAAAACAATTTTCATCTCGCTTTCATTTACGCGGGCGCGGATTTCTTTGGGGAACGCCTCATCAATACGGCGTAGCCCGGTGTGTTTGTTGACCGCGTCCCAAATGGCTTTACGGGCCTGTCCGTATTGTGGGAGCATAAACCAGTACGTACCGGGAATTTTCATCAGTTGAATAGCGGTTTGGTGCAGGCAAGCGTCGTCTTTGCCATGGCGGCGCGGCCACATGAGTACGGCACGCTTTCCGCCGCGCGCAAAGTAGCGGAAAAAGGGCAACTGGTACGGTCGCGGTTTCCAGTTGTTTGGAATTAGAACGGAGGTCATTTTGCCACCTCCCCGGTTTGCGGCGTACCAGTTGCTTTTTCACTCGTGGAGGAGGCCTCGGCGTTAGCATAGTCCACCGTTTGGACGACTAAGGCCGGGCCTATATTCACGCTCGTTTCTTTTTCGGGTTTGAAAAGTCCGTGAATTTGTCCTATCTGTTTAAGTGCGTCTAAGGCATCCTTGCCCGTACCGCGGGCGATATTGGTAAGCCGTTGGAAAAACTCCGTCGGAGACATAAGGGCTTTCTCGGCTACTTCCTTTTGCAAAGCATCTATCCTTGCCCTAATCTTGCCCTCTTTTGCAAGGCGGGAGGCCTTGGGGTAAATGGTATTTAAGTTATCCGTTTTACAACCGGGGTAGGCGGCGCGGTAGGCCTCGGTTTTGGTATATCCGGCGGCCACGAGGTTAGCAAAAATCTCTTGGGCTAAGGTAAGCCCGGCGGAGGAGCGGGGGTTTTTGGCTGTTTTTGCCGCTTGTTCGGCGTTCCAGTCGGCCCAGCCCTCAAATAAGCAAAGTTGCTTATCGGGCGCAGGCACGGCCTTAGCGAGCAAGTTTTTAGTTTCTTGCTCTATTTTCTCAAAAACGGCCTCGCTAACTGGTTGCCCCTTTTTGGCCATAAAAAACGCTCACCTCGTTTGTGTTTTTGCACAAACGCGATAAGCGTAAATGTTCGCAAGCCAAAAATTTTACATCAAACGCGCTGGGCGCGTACCAGATAACATAGTATAAGTAATTTTTTCAAAATAGTCAAATCCAGTCAAAGCAAAACCCGCTTTCCGACGGTGGAAAGCGGGGGCAAATTAAAACATTTGTTGCAATTTATCACATGGGCGGATTATTACGGGAATATCCCTGTTTTCGCAATGTAATGCATACATAAAAGGAAACAAACGTTGCTGCAAATACCATTTTAACCAAGTCGTATCATAGTCTTGCAATGCAGGCCAACGAATCACATCTTTAGAAAATGCAACTATACAATAAGGGATATTTGCCTTAGAAATATCCGTATAATCAGCGAAATTTTTTATAGAATCTAAAAATTTTTTTACCAACTTTTTCCGTAACTCTTCTATCTCTGTTTTCAGCTCCTTCTCTTTAGGTTTATCCTTTAGAAACCAGTTCAACGCTTTTAGTTCAATAAAAATAAGTTTTTCGTTTTTGTGATACAAAACATCACACCTTTTATCGGGGCTAGTGCGGTAATTTTGCTTCATAAACGCTTCAAAATCAAAGAAAGGCAATCCCAAATACAAAGAGCCGTTACATTTCTTATCATCAGGTAGTTTTTTACTTTGCAAGGAACAACAAGAACAAAATTCCGTAGAGATTTGCTTCATACATTAAACCCCTAGAAACAATTTATCCATCGGTTCCACCAAATTTTCAGAAATACGTTCTATATTGTCGGTAACATCAGTTAACGTGCTATAGTTTTGGCCTTCTATTTTTTCTGCTAAGTAGAACGAGGTTTTCTCGTTAATGTTATATTTTCTTTCATAAGCCGCCAATGCTTGGATAAAGGTAGGGCTATGGGAAGTCAAAACGACGGAAAACCCTTTGCTAACCAAAAGGGACACCATTTCCGCATACTTAATTTGCCATTCCGGGTGCAAATGATTTTCCGGCTCATCTAAAATCAGCAATGAATCCTTTGTTAAATAATCTTTTTTGAGCAAAGAGAATATCAACGCAAAAGATTTAATTCCACTAGCCACATCAAGCAATGTTAATTTAGAAGAATCCGAATCCACTTGATAACAAAAATCATTTGTTTCAGAATCAAAAGAAAATTTTGCTTGTTGAAAAATTGTCTTTTGGATAAATTCCAACATATCCGTATTAATGCTTATACGGTCTGATGCCTTATTTGCATCGCGGAACACATACATTAAATTTTCCCAATTTGGTTTATCAAAAGCAAATACTTTTTCCAAAACAAAAGGAGATTCTATATAGATGGGTTTGCCATATAAACTTTTTGCTTTAATAGGTTCCAACTTGAAATCAGTTACATCATTATTTGCTACAACAGTTTGCAAAATGCGATATTCTTGGTTTATAACGCCAATACTTCCTTCTTCATGATATTTAGAGTTATTAATAATGCTAGAAAAAATTGATTTCAAATGAAAATCAAAAGCCAATCGGGCCTTATTCTCATCAGAGGTTTCCCTCATTTTTTCAAAATGGGTAATAATTGCATCAACAGATTCTGCCACTTCAGTTGGAAGCTGTTCAGCAAAGGCCTCTCTGATTTTTTCCAATAAATTCAAAATGTTTGCTTCCGTTAACTTTTCTTTATCCCGCAAAAAAGCAGGCTTGCGTAAATAATCTATTACAGCACCAATCTCTTTGGAAAAGTTAACATCCGGCACAGAAACAGCGTTTACTTTTTGCAGAAGTGGAAGAAGTAAATTTTGGCGGATATAAGTCAACTGATTATTCGCAAAAAATTCTGAATATGTGCCTAAAGCTATAAGCAGTGCATATAATACTTTGCCAACGGTAGATTTTCCCGTATCGTTTTTACCCGCAATAACGGTTAAACCATTAACTTTAATGTTTGCGTCTTTAATTTTTCCTATTTTATTAATGATGAGTTCCATAGCACAATCCAAAATAAATTACAATCTTTCTATAATAGTATACTAATTTTGCAGAATTTAAGCGAAACAAAGCAGAATTAAGGCAAGTAAAAGCGGAATTTAGTGGGGGAAACCGGAAGCGGAAAAAAGAAGGATATTCTCAATGTATTAAACTTATAATTAAATTATACTATATTTCCTATTCTTTGTCAACCCACCAGTTTATTTAACACCGCCCGCGCGCCGGCGGGTGAGGTAAACAAGTCATCTTCCCACACGCACACGGTTTGCCGGCCGCAGTCCACCCGCCACACGCCACGGCGGTATTCCAACGCCACCCCGTGGCGGATTGTAAACCCGTCAATAAAACAAACGGGCTTACCGGCCTTGCTCTTGTTTATAAATTTCTTCATAAACCTGTTCCTTTGTAAATTCTTTCTCGGTGGGGTTTCTTACCTGCAAGGCAAGCAGTGCGCGAATGATACGCACTTTAAGGCCCACGTCGGCTTTTCCACCGTCGGTTTCGTACATCGGGCGGGGCAAAAAGAAATCGCGGCATTTGCGGGCGGAGCCCATAAAGAACGCATACGTCCTTTTTTGGTTGCCGGTAGCGTCCGTTTCCACAAACGCCTGTATTTTCCCGCAAGAAATGCAAATGTTTTTATAGCACACCACGTTATTATCCGTCGGGCCGATGCGCAAAAATACGGGCATGGCGCATACGGTCGGCTCGCCGCAATACTGACAGCGCGGCACGGCTGATTTTTTTTCTATCTTTTTTCCAAACTCTCTTTTGTAATTAAATGTCATTTTTTGTTCTCCCTTAAATCGTCAATGTAAGAGGCCGCCCGCTCGGCTATGGCCCGCAAAGACGCACACCCCAGCCGCCACCCGTGGCGCAGTACGGCAAAGGCTTCTTGCAAGTTTCCGCCGCATTTTACGACTATCTGCTCAAACAGCACGCGGTCGGGTTCAAACGCGCTGTTTATTTTTTGATTGTCGTTTTTGAGCAAGTCGGGGTTGGTGGCTTCCAGCCACGCCGTCAGCAGCACTTCCCGTTCGGTTTTTGGCTGCTTAAAATCAAGCGTGTAGTATTCTTCGCCGGACGGCAGTACATCTTCGTATCTTTTTTGATTGAGGTACGTTCTAGCGTGGGGCACAAATTTACCGTCCGCTTTTACCCAATCGCGCAATTTCTTTTGTTTTTCCAAAGTCGGCAGAATATCAGCCGGATTGTATTTGCCGCTCGTCCATTTTTTTAAGGCTGCCTGTTTTCCTCTCTTGTTTGGATAGGCGTTCCAAAAAAGTTCAAAGCCAGCATCCTTTTGCGCAAGGGTTGGGGGATTATGGGGGTTATATATATTATTATTTATAATACTATTATCTATATATGGTTGCTGTATCAAATTTTGATACGCTGTTGTATCAAATTTTGATACGCTCTGTATCAAATTTTGATACAGTGGTGTATCATTTTTTGATACAGTTGGCATCACAGCGGTGGGGATGGGTTCTTTTTCTTCCGGCGCGGGTTCTTTTTTAGTCTGTTCGGTTGCACTTAAAACGGGTTCTGCTGTGCCCAAAACGGGGCTGGGTGCGTTTTTTGGTGCGTTAAGCAGATTTACCCCGGCAGCAGGCTGCGGGCCGATTTGCGGGTCGTTTTGGGCCGCGGGTTCATTTTCCACGTATTTCACGCGCAGTGCCCACGTGTTGCGGTCAGACAGCGCAACCTCCACCAGCCCCAGTTCTTCCAGCCCCGCTACGGCTTTGCGCAGCGTGTTAATGCTTACGGCCAGCCGTTTGGCCAGCGCGCGGCAGGGCCGCTTGATGGTTCCCTCAGGCCACCAAGCCACCGTTTTTAATTTTTGATACACCAAATACAGCGTGGCGTTTTCCCACAATTTGGGGTTGTCCTCCTCGCTTTGGTATATTTTCGCAAACCCTTTTCCCATAATCCCACTTCCTTTTGTGCCGTTAGGCGCGGTTTATTCTTCGTCCCACTCACTCATAATATCCAGCGGATGTGTTTTCGTGGCGTATATTCTGCCATTTTCCAAGTACAGTACCGCTTCTACGCTGTCTTCGTGGAATACAAGCCCCGCCCACGGAGGGTTATATTTTTTTGGTGGTTTTGATATTAAAACGCACTCGCCGTGGCGGGTCTTGTATTTGCCGCCGTCCTTTAATTCCGGCACGGGGTAAGTAAACTGCATGTTGTCCAAGTCTAAATGTAGTACGCGCGGGCCGTCTGATACTATCAAAAGGCCGTCTTTAAGCAGCATTGTCAGCCCGCCGGCGCCCGTAAGTACACGTCCGTCTAGCAAGGCGCGGAATACGTTTTCCGCACCAGTGATTTCTTCTGTTTTCATTTTTTGTCCTCCAATAATTCAGGGTTTTCGTGGATATTGCCTACGACCACCAGCCCGCTGTCATAAGGGCAAAACGTAATAACCTTGCCCAGCCAGGCGTCGCCGGATTCGTAAGGCAGCACAAAGCAGCCGTTTTTAAATACCACGGGCCAACACTTGGCGCCTGCGGCCGTGTCGTGCCGGATAATGTCGCCCTCGCAAATCGGATGTCCGTTTTTATCTTTTAAGCCTGTGTATTGTTCTATACAGTCGGGTACAAGAAACATCCAGTCTTCGCATAGCCCGTCGCCTTGTTTTTCTGCTTCTTCCAAAAACGCTTTTGCGTGCGCTGTCGGCAGTTTCCAGCTGACCTGTTCGCAAAGGTCATCGTAAAACATACCGACGGAATCGTCGGCTTGGCGGACGATATTGTCCAGTAAAACGGACAGTTGTTTTTCTTCGCCGTCCACGGTGCAGGTAAGCGACACCAGCGCGCGCAAATCAAATCTGCTTTTGTTCATTTTTTGTCCTCCAACATATAGCCGGGCAATTCTTCCCGCACCGGCACGTTTTCCAAGTCCCGCATCGCTTGTAAAATTTTGCTAATCTCGTCTTCGGATAGTGCGGTTTTTTTGTTTTTATTCGGCTGATTAGGATAAAGTTCGTGTTTATATATAAAAGCCGTAAATAAAATTTTTCTTTCTTCTGCATGGCGTTTTATAAGTCTTTGCCTTTCCCGTCGCAAAGCAGCGGAATAAATTTCAAAAAGCATAGATACCCTTATAAACTGGCCGTCTGTTAAATCCACACCGATTTTTTTTAATAACTTATAATCCTTGATGCTGTAATTGCTGACGTTTAGCACTTTACAAATAATTTGCCCAAGCAATTTTTTTAAATACGGTTTTCCAACAAAAAATATCCGTTCCCGTTTTTGGTTCTTGGCTGCTTCAAGGTCTGCCAGCATCATATTGTTCGCTTTAAGAAGACGGTTCAGCAACGCTTCCGCGTTTGTTTTTTCGCCGCCAACGCCTTGTTGGGCAAGTGCGGCTACTTTCAGAATCAAATCTTTGGCGTTCATTTCGTCATCCTCCACAAGACAAAGCCTACAAATGCAAAGTCCAGCAAAACGAATAATACTATCGTCAAATTATCGCCGATTTCTATCATTTTTATCCTCTTGCTTTTCGGCTAATTTAAATGAAACGTGCAGATTTCCCACGTCGTAATTAAGGTTAATTTCGGCCGGTTTAGTTCCCAGAAAATCGGGGGAAATTCTATTGTTTACCAAGTTTGCCAAACCAAGGCAAACTGATACCAACTGCTCTTTGCTTATGTTCATTTTCACACCCACCAAAACAATTTTCCCAGCACTTCGCCCGTAAACTTGAACGGGGCCGCGATAATACTGGCCGCAACGTCGGCGGCTTGGTCAGTTAATTCGTCTATCTTATTCGCCATATATGCGCTCCTTTTTTCTTTAACATCCGGCGGGCTTTGCGGTTCAAATAGCCCGCGGGTAGTACACATTCCGTTTTGTTTTGTCCGACATGAACTTCCATAATTCCTCCTAGAATAATTGCAACTGATTTATTTCCTGCTTCATCCGTCCGTAGGCCAAATTAAAATACTCCTCGTTTTTTTCTATGCCCACAAACGCGCGTTTTAAGCGGTGGCAGGCTAGCCCCGTAGTGCCGGAGCCCATAAACGGGTCAAGCACCACGTCGCCCATTTCCGATATGTTCATTAAAATTTTTGCCACCACTTCCGCTTTTTTGGCGGAGGGATGCGGCACGCCGTCCTCTTTGAAATTATCCATCACAAAGAAAGAGCGTTTTGTTTTGTACGTACCCATTACATCTAAGTTCTTAAAAATATGTATGCCGTATTCCACATCCGCCAGCCATTGGTTATTGCAAAACGGCGTGGGCGAAGTCTTGCAAAAGCAAAGTTCTTTGTAGCCAAAATCTCTTTCTTTGGCCATTTTGATAAACTCAAATTTGGTTTCTTTGTCGCAAAACGTAAAAAAGTTCACTTTTCGCAGTTTGGTCAAGCACAATTCAAAAAACGCCGCATAATCCCAGTCTTTATTGCTTCCGTACTGCTTTATTTTCAAATAATTGGGCCGGGCGGCACTCATCCCGCGGCCGTGAAATTCTTGCTTGTACGGCACATCGGTCAGCACCAAATCAATGCTGTGGTTTGGAAAGTCGGCCAATACAGCCATACAGTCGCCGAGATAAAGTTCGTGTCCGTCAATGCGTACTTGGGGTTCCATATCCTTGTTCCTCTATCATTTCCACCATGCGCACGAGTACGGCGATAGTGTCCAACGCTTCGGCGTGGGCGTCCTCTATATTCCCATCATTTACGGTCTTTGCCATTTCGCCCAGTTCTTCGGCCGCTAAACTCACGGCGTGTTGCGGGTTTTCGGCAAAGAACGGGTGTTTGTCTTCTGCCCGCTGTACCGCTTCTATAACTTCGCTCAATATCTTTGCTTTCATTTTTTCGCTCTCACTTTATTGCTTCAAAAAAATCTAACTTTGCCCGGGAAAGGGTGCTAAAATACCCGTTCTCCAAAATCGCGCCGGTTCTTTCGTTTCGGGCCGTCCAGCCCCAGCCTTGCAAATCCTTTTTAAAACGGGCGTTCCAGCCGTACTGCTCCACGGTTTTGGGGGCGTTCCTCTCTTTCCACCGCTGCCAATACTCACGCTGGCGTTTTCTCATTTCCTCCGCAGACAGTTTTGCAGACGGCTTGTAATCGTTGTTCATCTTGTTTCCTCTGGGCAACGCTTGTGGGCGGCGCAAAGCAAATACTTACTGCGTAAAACCGTTTGGATATGCACCAGTGGCACAAATCCTTTGCGGCCGAAAAATTGCCGCAGCAGGACGGGCCAACCGTAAACGTATCAATGTCCTGTTTTGCTCTTTTTCTCATATCATCCCCGTGGGCACGTTGGGCGGCAGGAAAGACGGTATATTTGCATCCGCATACATCTTTACCGTCTCCGCGTCATCGTCAACGGCCATTAAAGGCAGTAGGCCGCCCTCACGGCCCAACCCGTATTTGCGCGCCAGTTTGGCAAGCATTGTTTTTTTAAGCGCATAGTCCGGCTGTTTGTTTCCTTTTGGGCGCATTAAAAGTTCGTCCACAGGCACGCCCTTTTCTTTCAGCCAGTTTAGCGTTAAGCCGCGCAGGCTTTCGCTGCGGGCGGTTAAAATAAATATGGCCACGTTATCCATTTTCAGCGCACGGGCAAAATATACAAAATCCCATATCGCCCCGGCGTTGCCGCACCGGCGGCCGAACAACGCATAATCTCTGTCGTCGCCGAACTCGCGGCGGAACGTGTTTTCACAAATCACGCCGTCCAAATCCAGCAGTACGGCCCCTTGGGCGGATTGCTCATCTTGTTGGTTCATAGTTTTTTTGTTCCTCTTGGGCTTCTTTATCTCTGCATTTGCGGCATACGCCTAAATGCTGTTCCAGTCCGGCTTTCAGCCGTTTATAACAGTGCGGGCATATTTCATTCATGCGCTGCCTCACTTTTAAATCGGCCGGACGGGTGGGAAAGGCCCGCCCGGCGTATTTTCGGGCCGCGCCGGAAGTTGGAGCGCGGACGCTTGGTCTTTTTTGGCCAAGAAATTAAAAAATCTTTTCAGCAGGTTAGGCTTTTGCACGCGGTAGTTTTTGGCGTATTTGTAAAGGCTTTTTCGGGCGGCTTCGCGCTCGCGGTCATAGTACGCATCTTCCACGGTGTAAAACAAATCCCACTCGGCCAATTCCAGCAGGATTCTGTTCCCGTTTGGTGTGGGAACCCAGCACCAGTAAAACCAATAACCCTCCACTTGGCGGGAGGATACCACCTCCGCCAGCAACTCATCGGCCCATCCGGCCACAGCGTGCCAACCCAAGTGCAGCAGCAGCGTAATAGCCACGCGCTGCGCGTGTACATATACTTTTTGTTTGTTGCAATTCCCCTGTATCATTTTCACTTCCTCCGTTTTAATACGCGGCACGGCGGTTATACATCTGCTCCACGTCGTCCAGCAAATAGACCTTGTAGCCCTTTACATAGCGGTCAAGCGGCCGAAGCCCCTTGCGTTTGTAGGTGGTGGCCAATGTCGGCAAAGAACATCCAAACAACCGGGCCACGGCCGTACGGGTCAAAAAGGTGTTTCCGGCCAAGTCGGTTATAATTTCTTTGTGTTTGGCCGTATTTTTGAAAATCCGTACGTCTAATTTTTTATACGCCTTTTTTTCGTTATTCATAACCCACCTATAAATCTTTGCGCTACACCCCTTTTTTAGGGTTAGATATGGTAAAATAAAACCGTACACACCTCTGGTAAAGTTTGTACGGTTTTTGGCTTGCAAACCGCGCGCTTTTCGCGGTTGGCAAATTACTCAAATTGTTTTTTTGTAAGCGTTTATTTGTTGCAAGCCAAATCCCGTTTTGCCGGGGTACTGAATAATAACTTCATTAATAATTTACTAATTAAATTATTAAAAGTCAAGTGATTTTATTAAAAAGGGAATCTTATGACGAAAAAAGAAACAGATAAAGTGATTAAAAAAATCAAAATCGCTATGGCAGAAGAGTTTATTACACAAACCGAATTGGCCAAAAAATTAGGCCGTACACAAGGGGCAATTAGTGCGTGGTTCAAGGGGCGTGGCAGTCCAGACTTAGAAACCTTGATGCAGGTTTCGGACATATTAAAAAAACCCATTAATTATTTTTTTGATAATTCTACCGCCGTAAAGGGAAATCAAAATGTCGTTGGCAAAAATATCACCGTTTCGTCAGACGTAGAAAAAGATATAGCTTTGATGCGGGTAAAAATTGAAGCATTAGAAAGCAAAATTGAAAATTTGGAATTAAAATATAATCTGCTCAAAAAGGGAAAATAACTTATGAAAAAATTTCTTTGTATTGAAATTATTATTGCAGCTATATATTCGCTATTTCTTTCTAATCAGTGGAGCGGGTTTGGGGAATATTTGGGCTATGTTTTAGGCTCCTTACTCTTTCCTCTGATTTTGGGGTATCTTGTTGCCGTATGCTGTACGCGTAAATCACCGCGCATTCATAAAATTGCCTTTGTGATTTTTTGCATTGTAATTGCTATGGCTGGATGTCAGCAATTTTATGAGAAACAACTTTACGAAACGCAAAGAAGCAAAATAGAAAATGATGTTAATCATAGTTTTAAGCAAGTAAATAGTGTGCTCAAAGACTATGATTCTAATGTTACGGCAAAACAAATGGATAAAGATATGCAAGTTTTAAGTGAGGGAATTATTAAGACAATGGTTCAAACTTTTTTAGCAAAAGCACAAAAAGTTCAAGTTCCAACGCCTATGCTTAATGATACTAGTTTCCTAAAATCTCAAAAATCTTTATCAGCAGCCATTACGAAGCAAGATTTGTCCATTAAACAATACAACAAAGAAATTGAAGAAATTGTCAGAGATATTATGCAAGAAGCCAATAAAGCCAGTTTAGACGCTTGCATAGAAAAATATAGCGTGGATTCTTGTGAAAAAATTAAATCGTCGTTGAAGCAGGGGTTGGAAGGAGCCCAAAAACAGATATTGTCTAGCATTCCTGTTTATGTTGATTATATACAAGAAGAACTTAATGCTATCCGGTTTATCAATGCCCACTATAATAAATTTACGACATCAGGGCAGTTTCCTCATTTCACAGATACAAAATTACAAAATGAATTTATGAAAAAAATACAAGAAGTTGATAAAAAGGGACGGGCTGTTACGGAAATGAGAAATCGTGCTTGGGAAAACACAAGCAGGCAGACTGCTAGATTTTAAAAGCAAAAAATAAACTTACTGGAAAAGGGAAAATAATGTATGAAAAAATTTCTATTAGGCATCGGCGGTTTTTTTGTTTTTATTATTATTTTGGCCGCGTTCCTACCGGGCCCGTGGGCGTGGAATTTTGGCACCATACTGGGCCATATCACCTACGCTATTGCATGGCCATTTATGTATGAGCCGCAAAGCACCGCCGGGCGACTAATACAAATTTTGTTTATATGGGCACTTATTTTCACAATTCCAATACTGATAGTAAAATTTATTTCTTACTTAAAAAGGAAAACAAAAAAAACCGAAGTAAAAACACTAAAAATAGAACAAGAATTACGGGCAAAATTTCCTTTGTTAGAAAATTATTTTAATGATGTTTTTAAGTGGTTACGCAAAGAAGTAAAAAACAAACACGAGGCACTTACGGCCGCGGCCAAAACAAAAGGCGTTTTGCCCGAGAATATGCCTTACGTGCTTTTGTTTTTTCAAGTTACCGAACAATTAAAATCCGGGGAGTGGTATGTACACCGCGGCATGCTCAATATGCAAGGTGAGGATATGTACGCTCTTTGGAAATATCTATTAGACAAATTGGAACACTACAAATACTTCTCGGCCGACGACTTCGCACAAAGGCGCAAAGAAATGGCCGAGTGGATAAAAACAAATGGCTGATAAAATTTCAAGTTTCAAACAAGCCGGACGGAGTGGGTATCGTTACCGCAAACAAATAAACGGCCGCGTGTATGACAAGTATTTCCACGGAAATAAAGAACAACGCGAGCACGATTATAAGTTATGGGTGGAACAGTTGGAGCAACAAAACCGCTCCCGCAAGTTTGACGGCTCTAAAACATGGGCGTATTTTGTGAGCGCCTTTCTAAAATCTATGCGCGCAGAAAAGGATGCTAAAACGGGCAAGCCCATTTGGCGCACGCGCACCGTGGCCGAATACGGCTATGCTCTTGCACATTTTGAAAAGGTCGTACACCCTCACTATGTAAAGGACTTAACCTTTGAGCAGGTGGCCCTATTCCGGCGCACACGGGTAGAGGAGGCGCAAAGTAAAGGGGATGATAATTACGGCGTAAACAAAGACATGGGTTGTCTTTTGCGCGCGCTTGACTGGGGAATGGTGGAGGGGTATATTCCGTATATAGACCTCACCCCGGTACGCAACACACCTAAAAAGACCAGCGCGCCTATTGTGCGCGTACTAACTCCGTGGGAGTTGTCTATGTTATTTAAGTATAGTTCTCCGCAAATGCGGGTGGCTACGCGCATGGGGTTAGAGGGCAATTTACGGCCGGAGGAAATGTATAATTTCTTGCTGGAAAAGATAGACCCCAAAACGGGAATCGGCTGGGTAACACACAACGACGAGGACAAAAAGCGCGGTATTCGTTTTTGGACGGTAAAGCGGGATAAAGAACGCCCGGTATATTTCACGCCGGACACTATTAAAGATATTCTTTCGCTCGGCGCAAAGACGTACCTAATCACTAATGAGGACGGCAAGCCGCTAAACGACAACACTTTTTCAAAGCATTGGAATAAAAATCTCAAACATGTAAATGATATGATTTTGCGCCGGGAGCCGGACGGCCACAAAATCCTATGCACTTATAAATCATTACGCAAAACGCATACTACCTATATGCTGCAAGCCGGAGCGGCCAAAGAGGATGTTTCAAAGTACGTATCACACGCGGAAGTAAAAACAACGGAGCGACACTATATTGATAAAGAAATGTTACGCAAAGCAGACGCAAAAGCGCGGTTAGAGCACTTGGCGCGCATGAAAAAATTTGTTTCCATGCTCCCTAAAATGGTGCAAAAATAGTGTACCCAGTTTTTGGCCGAGTGTACCCAGTTCATTTTTTGGGCCACTGTACCCAGCATTTGTACCCAGTTTTTAGTTTGATTTTTCTTAATTCTCTTTAATTTTCTTTACTACACTAAACACAATTTTACGACGAGAAACGCAACAAAAAACCCCGACATCGTCGGGGTAATGGGTTGTATAGCAAAACGGAGAGGGAG